>Ga0187843_10000629_pt1 | contig 24118 bp, 22 predicted proteins | sample SpaLakP09_SKY_43_FD_134516 | JGI IMG/M metagenome (GOLD analysis project Ga0187843, IMG submission 134516) | Oligotrophic lake water microbial communities from Sparkling Lake, Wisconsin, USA - SP09_SKY_43 | ecosystem: Environmental > Aquatic > Freshwater > Lake | place: USA: Sparkling Lake...
CTCATGGGGTTACTCCTTGGCGCTTTCGCGCTGGTTTAATAAAGATTCGCACCTCTATCAAACCGGGTAACCCCACCCTTTGGCAAGGCATTACTGTCAGATCAGATCGGAACTACTACAGTTTAGGAGACTGCTATGCTTCCGATTATCAGAAAGTCGATTGCAGGAATGGCGCCGAATCTCTATCTCCGTCACTTTCTCTTCGCCTGCTTATTTCTGTTTCTCTTTGTGATGGTAAGTGTCAGTAGCGGTAAAACTCCCGTTGGGATCTGGTTGCTAATGATCGTCAATACAGTCCTTTACCCGTATTCAAGATTTACATACGAAGGTGTAGTCGGTTATATCGTTGGCGACAATCACTTTCTCGTCGATGGGGTACTGTTTATAGCGATGAAAATAGCTTCCATGCTGATGTGCTGGTTTTTGGCAGTATTCATTGCTCCGATCGGTTTGCTTTACCTTTACTTGTCTTATAGCCGCAGGGATGGCTAGGGGGCGCGATGGAATCCGCACTGAATATCGTCACAGGCGAAATCATCGATGCTGCGCAACTTCAGTATTTGTCGGCAGTGGAACGTGGACGATTTGTCTGCCACGGATGCGGTGTTAGGCTGTTGCCGGCGTCGTATCGGCCGTCTAATCTGGTGAATCCATATTTCACCGTTGGCAGTACGGGCAGACATCTCGAGAATTGTGATGTGATTGCTGGCCATCCGGTGGTCTCTTATAACGGGGAGAAACGCTCCGGTTCGGATCGAGATGAGATTCCAGCGCTTTTCCCCACAAGACTGCATTTAAAAAAGCGCACAAATGGTGTGTTGAATCCGAACTCGGCGGCTCTTAGCACGGTCCCTGAACTGAAAGCGCCATCGGACTCGTCGCTGAAGCGGCCGTGTGGTGGCCTGCTACGTAGCCGAACAGTGAATACCATAAGGCAAATCTGTCATACATTTGTCCACTATCCGCAAGATCGAGATTTGCCGTTGCACATCCCCGGGGTGAACGCGACTAGGTACTACACTGTCTTCAAGAAGTTGAAATGGGACGAGTTGCAGCGTTACCAGGAACCCCGAATATTCTATGCCGCATTGCGTTGGACTAAGCCGATAGAAGATGATGGGTCCATGCAAATTGCACTGGATGTCGGCGCACGGGACGAAGGGCATTTAGTGGCCGGCCATATCTTAAAAATATCTTGGGCAGAATGGCTTGATGCCAGAAAGGCTTGCGTTCGGCGGGAGATTGTTCATGCCCAGCTGTGCGCAAGGCATGCTTATAAAGCTGGCAGAGCTGGGGTCAAGGCTTATGTCTTTTTCCTCGGCTTGCAGGAGACTGCCGATCCGCGATTTTTTTGCGTTGATGACTACCGCTTGCTTTGCTGCTTCGTCGGAAAAATAAGCTACCCGAAATTTTAACCAGCAAGCTGTACTTGGCTCGCAACCTGACTTTCAGTTGCACGACGCCATAAAATTTTCTTCTCTTTTCCGAATGTTACAGCCGCGATTCTATCGGGGATGGGAATATAGAGTTCAAACAGGCCGCTCTTGTTCTCCTGCGAAAGTGCCATCGCTACTTGAATGTTCACATTGTGCTGTTCAGGATCCAGTTCGATATGGTCTGCGACCATTGCGCTGTGCATAATCAGACCCTTGATCCAGAGTAGGTGACACTTCCCAGCCTGAATTTCTTCAATGTTGTGGAAGTGTACGTCGGGGAACTCGGCGATATATTTCCGGAACATGGTCATTTTCCTCCTGATTCTCATTATAGCGATTCATCGGCGATGCGATCGTGGTTTCCCCCGCTTTGCGTGCGCGAGATCCTTTTTTAGAGAACTCGACTTTCGCTCGGGTGATGGAGTGTTCGTGTCGGAGATGGCATTTCGAGGCCTTAGAACGTCACGCGCGTTGGCTTCGGAAATCGATTGTGCCAAGGTCGACGGATTGCTAATAAATGCTGATTGATGCAGTAAGCGTTCGCTGGTTGCTACCTCCCATGCATGCGCTGCAAAGGACGAACAAGGTGTGAGTACCGTCCATGCCTGTTTTCCGAGCTTTCTATATTCATCGATGAGTTCGAATAGCCGTTTTTCCTGAACGGGGTCGATGATCGCGACACGAGTGACGTCGGGCACCATTGAACCGGGTTCGACATTTTGTAGTAAACCATTACCGTCGCCGGTGGGATTGTTGCCCCACGTTCCATAGGTGGTGGATATGCCGTCAACGGGACAATACTCGATCCAACTGTGGCCGAAACCGTAACTGCTGATTGAGCTCGAGTGAATTTTAAGAACACTGGCCATGATTTCAGTTCGAAGACGATGCGGTGATCGTGCTGCTAACGTAACGCGCTGTTTCTAGTGGAATTTGCGCGTCACGCATTTTGACGGGATTAGGTCTCCCATTGGCCCCCAGCGAAGCTCTTTGTTTCTTCGCGTTTTTCTCTAGCCAATTGGCCCATCGTGTTGACTTGGTGATTAAATCCGACCGATAAGCCGCATTTATGTGCGGCGTGCGCGAATGGTAGTTGGCTGCCCTGGTCCACATGTCGCCGTTGTCATACAGTAGATGTCGGCGTACGCGCCACGCCGCTAGCACATATGCGTAACATCCTCCGTTGGCTACCACCTGAGGTGTGATTCCGTAGGGAGCGAGCTCGGCGAGATAGGCTGTATTGAACTGCATCGGTCCGATATCGCTGGTACCGTTAGCGTTACGAACCCATTGTCCCGGCTTGCCCCCTTCCTTTTCAGCGATTGCCAAAAGAATGTGATTCGGAACTTCGTATCGGGCCGCCGCCGCGATGATGCATGTCAGGGCTTGGGCTTGCGTTGGGGGGAGGTCTGCAATCGGCATGGCGATAAACTTTCCTGAGCTAGTCTGTTGATGGCCCGTTCTCTTCGCTTTCTCGGCCTGATTTAACATCTCGAAAAGCCGCAACTTCTGCAGCCGAATCGACATCGTCATTTTTTCCCGCCGAAATGGTGTTGCTATTTTCCTTTTGAAAGACCTTCTCGTTGCTGGCGTTGGCGATATCGGACTGGAGAATGGCAGCCAGTCTCGCGCCCATCGTTGACTCTACCCGTGCGTCGAACGCCGATTTAGCCATGCTGGATGCCCCGCCTATCAAATTGCTGACTGTGCCGAGAGCGAGTCGAACGGCCTTCGCTTGTTCCCGAGGACTCTTTGTTGATGTGTCCGCCGCAGAATCTGCGCCTTTAGTTGGTGATGATGTGTTGGACTGGGGGGGCTTATTACTCTCACCGGAGGCCGGCGGGCGATTTTTGAAAGATGCGCCACTATCTTTACTTGCTCCATCAGCGGCACCTGACGTCTGATCGCCCATGGCTGACGCGAGCGGACTACTTCCATCTTGTTTCGGGTCTGGGCTACCACCCGCTGCATCTGCGAATGAACTGTGCTCAGCACCGCCGGCCGACTCGGCGGACTGTGCCTTTTGATAGGCTGCCTGAACGGCCTTCATCGCGCCACTTGTGTTGGCCGCAGCCGAGGCGATTCCTGCTGCGGCAGATGCTCCGGCGGTTGCGGCCATTGTCATAGCGCCGATTGCATGTCCTGCGCCAAAGCCTCCACCGATTGCACCAGTACCACCGCCCATTGCGAGGCCGCCGATAAGACCGGGGACTTTATTGACCAGCATAAGGAGAACGACCGCAATCACGAGAATAATGCCAAGCTCTTCCAGAGTTCCGCTAGGAGAGATACTGCCAGCGTACGATTGCAAGATAGACTGCCCTACACCGACCAAAAGCACCATAGCAAGAAGCTGTCCACCGATGCTGATGACGGTTCTATAGTAGCCAAGTGCCATTTCCGATGTCCAACGCGAGCCGCCAAAGCCGAGAAAGAAAATGCCTGCATAGGCAAGTATCCAGCAGCTGATCAGAAGTATCAGCATGTTGACGCTCACCAGCGTCAGCGCAATCAGGACGGCGAGCCCGACAAATATGGAGGCGAGACCCTGAATAAGACCGACCGCCGAGGCACGGACGACGATCCCTCCGTAGATCGCGAAACCGATATCTATGATGCTGGATGGAGTTAATCCTACGGGACTAGCACTGGCCACCTTACCGATTTGCTTCATAGAGTCCGTAATTGCATTGGCAATATCTGGCCCATTAATTAGTAGCCACCAATAGAAGCCCGTAAAAATGGTGAAGCGGATGAACTCAGAGAAGAACTCCCCTATATCGGCTGTCCGCAAGACCATGAGGCCAAAAGTCCAGACCATGCTGATGAGTGCTAGAACCCAAAATAGCCAACTAGCGTATCTTGTGATAACCGCCCCCCATGTACTCGCTGCTGTCATATAGCGAATGAGTACGTTATCCAGCAGGCCTGAGCTCTCGATGGCTGCATTCGCGTTCGATGCGATTAGCAAACAACAGCTGACCGCAAACGCGACGATTATAAATCGGGGCTTAATCTCCATAGCAGGCTCCCATAACTACCATGAACGCGGTGGACTTGGTCGGTAATTTGAACGAGTGAAACAGCGCAGAGAGAATGCATCGCGCCGTTGTTTTGGATGCATTTCAGCAATTTTTTTTGGATCACAGTTGACATCATTGATTGCAGGTAGATTGCTTTCGTAGTCCTCGTCAGGATTACGACAGCCTTGCGTTAGCAAGAGTAGAAGTCCAAGTAACGCAGCCTGTATTCGGATTGCGCCCATTTTCCTCTCCTACCATGAACGTAAAGGACTAGGACGATAGGTACTTTTATAGAACTGGGCCGCTGCGGCTGCCTGCAATGCCTCTTTGTCTGCAAGCGCCTGATTGCGCGTGGCTATGAGGTTGAGCTGCATGGTCAGTATTGCCCGCATCTGAAGAAGCTGATTAGCCTGCTGGCTCGCCAGCTGGTTGGCATAGCCGATTGCCTGCATCTGGCCGTTAGCACTCTGCGCACTTCTCTGGATGCGTTCCAGCTGCCGTGCGTCCGCTTCCAGTGCCTCCTGTTGTCTGTCGATTGTGCGCAGGGTGGCGTCGTTCGTATATTTTTGAGACTGGGACCCCCAGTCCTGCGCATCGCGCATGGAAGCCCATTCCGATGCGGTACAACCGCGGGTAGTGAAGCAGGGGGAGTTGCGGTAGCTATTGGTATCCTTGAATTTCTCAAGGTATCCGTCAACGCTACCCAACGTTGATTTGTAATATCGCAGGGTATCGATCGAACTCCGCAAATCCCTGATGGTGTTGCTCGCCATATCCCATATGTATGACGGTGGCGCAGCTGTGTTTTGTAGCATGTTCTGGTATTGCTCCAGCTGGGTTTTGTATTGCTGGATCTGTTTCAAAGTATGCACCACATTTTCCAGCGCAGTGACTGTGTTCTGCGAAAGGTTGGTACCATCGATAACCGGTAGTGCGGCGAAGGCATGGCCTGCGGTTGCCGCAATCGCCAGAAATGAAGTGCGCAGCGCGACTGCTTTGAGTGAGTAGGTTTTCATCTCAATTCCTCCTTATTCGTCCGTCAGTGGTTGGTAAGGCTGCGAAATGACGCTGTGTCAATAGTCGAATGCTTTGTAAGGCTTTGAGAAAGTCAGATCCTTGATCACCACGACGTTAAAGCGATAGCCGGGTCGGATTTCTAGTGTCGGTGCGATGCCCATGTTTCGGGCGATCATCTGTGCGGTGACATGGCCTAATTGCTGTCCGAGTGCCTCACTCATGGCGCTGCGAGCACTCATCCGGTTGCCATAAAGTTCATCGGGCTGGCTCAATGCAATGCCAGCGGTGACGCCGGACATCAGCAAGGCTGAGCCGAATACACGCAGGTAGTGGTTGTTGACTTTGTCGTTGAAGCCCGAGTATCCGGCACTATCAGCGCCGGGCATGGCACCGATATCTAGCGCTTTGCCGTCCGGGAAAATGATGCGCTGCCAAGCGACGAGAACCCGCGCTTGCCCATAGGCGACATCGCTCGAATACTGTCCGACTAAGCGCGAGCCACGGGGAATTAGTCGCCATTTTCCGGTAGCGGTGTCGAATACGTCCTGACTGACCTGACCAATGACTTGACCCGGAAGATCCGAATTGATCCCAGAAATGAGGATGGCGGGGACAACGAACCCAGCTCGCAATTCATACGGAGTGCGAGGTGCCTGTATTTGAGAGTCTAGCCGCCAGCGATCCTGCTGGGGCGATCCGTCGAACTGGCCGTAATTGTTGCCTGAGGTACTAACCGGACTCTGGCTGGCACTTAAGGTCTGCTGGTCACTTACAGAACCGCCTGAGCTCGATTGAGGAATCAGGCCCGCTTGCCTTAGCTGCTGCAGGCGCTCCTGAAACACTGCGGTCGGATCATCGGTCGCAGTGATGTCAGTTTGTGGCCCACTGCTTGTGAGACGTCCCATTCCATCGCCATTGCTTGGCGGCGTGCTGGTTTTTAGTAGTGTAGGGGATGTCGATCCTGCGCTACGTGGCGCGGCTGCCTGTACGCCGGAACGGGCTCTGATTGCCTCCTCAAGCATATGGATTTTCTCCATCTGTATGCGTACGCGTGGGTCCTGTTCGGAATTGGTAGGTTGTGACTGTGGCGGTGATGATGCTGGCGGGACTGGCGGAGCCTGCAGTCCGACGTTATTGTCTAGCGGTATTGCAGGCAAAGCGGGGGGCGAATTTGTGGGTAAAACCGGAGTGGGGTTTGCGGCAGGGACAATACCGTCTTTGGCCTGTCCCGCCAGCTGGTCAGCAAAATTTGTCGTACTGGCTGGCTTCGCGTCGAGCGCGCCGGCGGGATGATTCTGTTTGTCTGCGCGATCTGCTGCCACCAGCACCATGATCATCAGAAAAGCCGCCATGACGCCACCGATCAGATAGATCGGCAGGTTGTTGACCCGACGTACACCGCTTTTTTCATTCGGTGTGCGCGGCGATGCGTCCGGAGACATATCGATAGCATCTTTCATGACCGTTACTCCTTGCGTACCCATGCCCCGGCACCTTGTACAGTCTCGTTTTGCGGGCTGTACGCGCGGGTGAGGGTCTGACTACCGAGCATTAAGGTGACGCGGTAAAGTTTTGAAGACGCGATGGTGTCGAGTACATAGGAAAAGGGGATGGCTGCGGCATCCGTCCCTTTCGTTGCTGCCAATACCGTTTCTGTCGATGCGGTTGCTTCCTGCGTCGCAGGCGGCTGTTGCAGAGCATATCCCTGAGCTCTCAGTCGTTCGACTAGTTGCTGTCCGAATCTGTCGACGGGAGCATGCCGAAAACTTAGTCGGGTGCTTGCGGGTGGATACAGGGCCTGTAATTGACGGGCCGCGTCTGCTGCGAGCTGTGTTTCATGGGTAGCGGGAGCATTGCCGATGAAATTTCCATACCTGTCGGGTGCATTCGGCGCTGACGCCGCGCATCCTGCCAGCATCAGTACGAGAGCAGTAGCAGAGGAGATTTGGGTACGCATGGCTATTTCCCCTTTGTGATTGTGACGCGGTCCTGATTTCCGCCGGCGCCGGCAATCAGCATTGCCTTGTCGAAGACGGTATCGATGATGTAGCGGTCTTCCTGCAACCGGTAGTTCACCATCACCGTTTCGTCGTCGGAGAACCAGCCACCTTCTTTGCGCACCACCAGAAGGGTAGGGGCCTCGGTCTGTGCCATTGCAGTTGGCATCTGGATGATGGTTTTCGTTCCATTGTTATAGACCCGAACAGGCTTCCACGCGGCCGTACCGGTGACCTCGTAGTTGAAATTCAAGTCACCCAGATATTCGCCAGTTTGCTGGATTGTGCGCTCCTGCTTTTCCTTGACTTCCTCCTTACGTATCGCTTTCCATTTGGCTACGGCATCCTCGGGATAGGTAAAGGCGACGCGCGACATGAATTCCGTCCGGTGTGAGCGCAGGCGTAAGTGATAGGTGCGACGATTGGTTGTGACAATCAGGGACGTTTCGAGTCCGATGTCCATCGGCTTGATTATCAAATGCTGCACTTCGGCAGGACCACTGCCTGTAATGGCAGGTTCCACGAGCCATCTGGTCGTATCACCGAGGTGAATAGAGTTCACCTGTTCGCCCGATTGAAGTTCGACATCGCAGACCTGCAATACCGCACATACAATGCTGGGCTGCTGTGCCCCAAACAGATAATGGATAGCACCATCACTGCTGATAACCGGCTGTATGCCACCGGGGCTGGCGTTCAGCCACTTTCCGGATGCCGCCAGCGCGTCACGCTCCTGCTGGGTTAGCGTCAGGTTTTTCCCTGCAAAATAGAGATCTGTGAGCGCCTTCTCCGTAGGCTCAGACGCCATGGTCGAGGCGCAAGCAGTCATCATCACCACCATCGCTACTAGCTGATTTTTCATTTTCGGCATCCTTATAATTGTCTGGACCACGCAAAGTCGCGAACGAAGAGGCTGAGCGGGTTGTTGCGAAGCTGTTCTTCGGTAGTCTGCGGTGTGGTCGGCAGGGCATAGATTGTGACTAGCGCACGCATGCGGTACGGTTTGCCTTTCAAGGATCCCTGACGGTCGCGTAGCGTTTCAAGCCAGTCCACCTGCCACGTATCGGTTGTCTGCGGGATGACCGAGGTGATCTCGATGCTGGCTGTCTCGTTTGCGGCCCGTTTGAACGGACTGCTTTCGTCGGTTCCGTTGAGCCACTCCTGCATTTTTGCAGTGGCGGCATCGTTCGCAGAGAGCATCGAATAGATTCTGAAGATCGCCTTACGCTGCAGGGCAATATCGGGGGTGACCAGCCTTGCGTCGGCGATGAAGGATGCCACAGTGGCGTGGACGATGCGGGGATCGAGTGCCGTCGCAAGCTTTGCCGGCGCAACGGCGACAGGTTGTCCGAGCTTGTCTACTTCGACGACATACGGTACAAATCTGGACATGCTGCCGATGTGGATGATGCCACCTACGCTGGCGAGTGTGACGAGCAGCGAAAGTATGGCAAGCAGTTGCCAGTTGCGCCGCGAGGCAGCAATGCCGCTCATGTGATCATTCCATGTACGTCGCGCCGAAAGGTAGGGATTGGTGTTTTCCCCTATGCGGCGACCACCCTCGATAAAGGGGGCTGCGCTGACTGGATCATCTGTACTGGTACGTTTCTGCAGGCGGAATCTGGAGAGCAGGTTCATTTGGCGCCTCCGTAGTCAGTCAGGTCGAGGCCCCGGCTGGCGAGCCATGGATGTATCCATTGCGCGCCATGTTTAGCCTCGAGCGCTTTGATGGTCGCGATGGAATCTTTGTCGGTGGCGCCGATAAACGCCAGTGCCAGCGGACCGAGCGCAATCTCGTAGAGCCGTCTTCCTTGTTCCGATACAAAGTAGTAGTGTTTTTTCGGAATAGCCGAGGCGAGAATATCGATCTGACGGTTGTTCAGACCCATGCGGCGGTAGAGTGCTGCCGTATCTTCGTCGCGCGCGTGGATATTCGACAGGAAGATCTTGACTGCTGTGGATTCGACGATGACATCAAGGATGCCGGAGTTCTCTGCATCCGAGATATTCTGGGTCGCCATCAGCACCAGACAGTTTGCCTTGGCCAGCGTTTTGAGCCAGATACGGATGCGCGCCTTGAACGCCGGATGGCCGAGCATCAGCCATGCCTCATCGAGAATGATTGCTGCTGGTTGCCCGGTCAGACTGCGCTCGATTCTGCGGAACAGGTAGAGCAGCACTGGCAGAGCGAATTTCTCGCCGAGACCCATCAGTTCCTCGATTTCGAAGACGGTGAAGTCGCTCAGCGATAGTCCGTCCTCCTCTGCATCGAGCAGGTAGCCCATGCTGCCATCGACGGTGTACTGACGCAGCGCCTCGCGGATGGTTTCGTCCTGTATGGTCACTGAAAATTCGGAGAGTGTCCGTGCGCCACTGGCATGTAGGCTCATAATTGCCTCGCCAATTGCATTGCGTTGTGCCGGCGTTGTCTCGATGTTATTCAGGGCAAGGATGGTATTGATCCATTCCATAGCCCATGCGCGATCACTACGTGTCTCGAGAAACTGGAGCGGGCAGAAAGACAATCGATCTTCGTCGCCAGCCACAGTGAAGTGTCTGGCGCCGATGGCCTTGGTGAGAGGGTAGATCGACATGCCTTTGTCGAACACGTAAATCATCATGCCCGGATACCTGCGGAGCTGTGCTGCGATCAGACCCAGATGGGTAGATTTTCCGCTGCGCGTCGGGCCGAACATCAGGGCGTGGCCAAGGTCGCGAACGTGCAGGTTGAATCTGAATGGTGTAGAGCCCTGTGTTACGCACTCCATCAAGGCAGGCGCATTGGGTGCGTACATCGGGCATGGTGCGTGATCCATTCCTGTCCAGATGGAACTGGTAGGCAGCAGGTCGGCTAGATTCATTGTGTTCAACAGCGGGCGGCGTACGTTTTCGACTCCGTGGCCGGGCAGGCTGCCGAGGTAAGCATCCATGGTGTTGATGGTTTCGACACGCGCCGCGAATCCCAGCCGATTGATGGCCTTTTCGATCTGCCGTGCAGATAGCGCGATTCTTTCCCTATCCTCGCTCATCAGCACGACGACGCTGGTGTAGTAGCCCTCCGCCACAAATCCGCTGTTGATTTCGGCGATAGCGGCTTCGGCATCGGCCACCATTGCGACAGCATCCTGATCGATTGGCCCGGTGTTGGTGTTAAATACCTGATCGAAAAATCCTCGGATTTTCTGACGCCATTTTTTTCGGAATTTATCAAGATGGGCTACCGCTTCGTGGGTGTCCAGAAAGATGAATCGAGAGGACCAGCGATATTCGCAGGAGAGTTCGCCCAGCGCTGTCAGCATTCCTGGCGTTGACTCAAGTGGGAAGCCTTCGATGGCGACAATCTGGATGAACTTCCGACCCACCTTGGGCACGACGCCAGTCCGGAGTTCCTGACCACCGATCACTGCATCGAGATACATGGGATTCGTCGGAAGTAGGATAGGGTGGTTCTGTCCTGTTACGCAAAATTGTAGCCAGCGCAGAAAATCGTCATGGGTGACGCTCGCTCCGGTCTCGTCGACCATCTTATGCCCAACCAGTCGTTCAAGTTTCAACACTGAGGAAAGACGGGACTCGATATTGATACACTCGCGCTGGAAGAAATCGATCAGCGCATGCGTGCGTACCTTGTGGTCTGGCGTCTGAGCTTCATCATCGAACATCATTTCGACAAAGCGACTCTGTGCCAGCAGCGGCGGAAAATAAGTGATGGTAAGGACGAAGTAGCCCTCATACATTGTGCCAAGCTGCTCGAAGAACCGCCGGCGTTCTTCCTCGATAGCAGCTGAGACGGGGTCGGGAAAGTGTGACAGCCCTTCGTTCGGATAGCTGGGCGCTGGCCGGCGAACCGCGTCCACATGCATCATCCAGCCGCTACCCAGTTTCGAGAGCGCCTGATTAATGCGCAGTGATGTCATCTCGCGATGTTCATCGGTACTACTGGCGTTGTCCGTGCCCCGGTAGGTCCATGCGGCCATGAGTGAGCCATTTTTTCCGACGACGATTCCGTCAGCCACCATCGCTGCATATACCAGCAGATCGGCGAGAGCAGGTCCGTTGGCACGATGTTTTTTCAGCAGTGCATCCGCGTTGAGAACGCGTGGGCGACCAAAGAGCATCGTATGCATTGCGCTGCCGAGTCCCGAGATACCAAGTGTTAGTGCTTCAATCATTTGTATTTCCTCCCCTGACTTCCAGAGTTCGAACGAAACGGTGTGCTACGTGGCGGGTAGTAGTGTTTGTAAGTCCTATGCCGTAGATATACCTGTCGCATCTTGGGATCGTGCTTGGCCATCAGGCGGAATGCGTAGAGCGCGGTGAACCATAAACTTAGGCCAAATATGGTCGCGCGCAGTTCCTGCGCACTGAAGATCAGTGCGAACGCCAGCAGCCCTGCGAACATCACCAGCTCACGGTCGCCACCCATGAACAGGTTGTTGCGGCTGCCAGCGCGCCGGATCGGGATAGTACGCAGTGCCATGGCTATGCATTCCGGTTGTATGCTGCCCGATTCAAAGTTGATGTCTTCGGCAATGCGTGATCATCGAGCATGGCGATCACTGCACCGCGAGCAAAGAAGGTACTCATGACGTTCTGGGCGCCGACGATTAATGCCATGACCAACACAAGGAAGATCAGGGTGCGGAAGAAGCCATTCAGGTCACCGCCAAAAATGAGCACGCCGCCAGCGATGACGATACCGATGATCGAAAGCGAGAATGCTACTGGCCCGGTTACGGAATTTCGCAGATTTTCCAACCATGATTCGTAGGGTAGAGAGCCACCTGTACCGACGCTGGCCGATGCGTTGTGAGGTGCGAACAGAACTAGCAGTGCACCTATGATCAGTAATGCTGTGGCCAGAGTGCGTTGATTGTGCGATGTGCACGGAAGAAGACTATGTCGTTTCATTTTTGACTGCTCCTTAAAGGCGGCGAGTGATGTACTGGCCATCCCTGTAGCCTGATATGGCCAGAACTTCCTTAACTGCGCGGCCTTCGGAGGTTCGCGCAATATGAACGACAAGATGAACCACCTCGCCTATAAGCGATTCGATGTCGGTTGGTGCGGATTCGTTGCGGGTGATAAGAGACTTCAAGCGCATCAGGCCTGCAGATGGATTGTTTGCATGGAGCGTTGCAGCACCGCCCTCATGACCGGTGTTCCATGCATCGAGCAGGTCAAGGGCCTCGGGACCACGCACTTCTCCTACAAAGATCCGGTCTGGGCGCATGCGCAGCGTGGTGCGGAGCAGGGCGGTCATTGAGACATCGAATGTAGTGTGGTACTGAACGTAGTTCTCTGCGATGCACTGGATTTCGCCGGTGTCCTCGAGGATGAAGATCCGGTCAGCTGGATTGAAAGCCATCATTTCGTTGATGATGGCGTTGATCAGGGTTGTCTTGCCCGATCCAGTGCCACCTACCACCAGAATATTGCGATGATCTGCGACTGCCTGTTTTATCACCTCGTAGTGTGTCGCCGACATGATGTGGTTGGCGACATAGAACTCGAGGGTGTAGATTGCGATGGCTTTTTTTCGGATCGCGAACGTAGGCGCGGAGACGATGGGTGGCAATTGGCCGGCGAAGCGTGAACCATCGAGCGGTAATTCACCTTCTAGCGACGGTTTGCCGCGAGTGACTTCTTTACCGTGATAGCCAGCGACCGTTTTGATGATGGCTTCTGCCTGCGCGCTGCGCAGAGTGCCTATGCATTTCATGCATTCGCCGAGGCGCTCCTGCCACAGGCGCCCGTCCGCATTGAGCATGATCTCGACGGTTTTCGGATCATAGAGTGCAGCCAGAATCAGCGGCCCCATGTCGCGCTCGAGCTTTTTCTTAGCCCGGTCTTTCAGCGTCACGAAATCGTCTGCATCGGCCATGATCGATACACCTCATCTGTGTGAACTAGATGTCACATAGACAAAGGCTATACCGCGAAAATCTCAGCAGTTTGATTCGGCACAATCGTTTTGCTGTTGATGGCGAACCGGGCTTATCAATTGGCAATAAGCGCTTACTTCTTTTGTGTTTGGGAAATTAGTTTTCGATTGGCTTGATCCCATTGCTCAACTGTGAAAGCCTGGAAGTCGGTCAGCACGGCCGATACTCTGGTGAAACCGCTCGGTAGCGACTGAGTGGGAGGCTTGTCCGTTAAAAGCGCGATGTCCTGTTGGGCAAGGTCTAAGGTTTCTAGAAGTGCTGGCAGTGGCTCAGCGAGCGCATGTGCGATGGCTTCCATAATTTTCAGGGAGGGATTAGCTTTGCCGTTTGTCAGGTCGGACAGAAAGGAGATCGATATGTTTGCTTTGTCCGCAAGCTCATTTTTTGTGATGTTTCGTTCGTCGAGAAGACGTAGAACGTTGGTGAAAAAAATCAGGCTGTACAAAGGTCTTCTCCCATAATTTAGCGGCTAAAAGTGGAACCGAGATCTTGCGCGAGGACGGTGGGTAGAAGTTGTGTAAATTCCCCGCATCTGATTTTTGCACGCCATATCCGTGTGCGTTATTGATGCTTACCAATATGGTGTGAACTTCTGTTCTTCTGGGGTTGGGGAATTGGCGGAACGAGATGAAACTTCTGGGGAATTAGTTGTGGAAGGGTAACTTGTGCGTCTTGGTAAGCTTGATAAAAATGGTCGTTGCAAATAAATTAACCGCTTCTGCCGGGATATTTCACATTTGGACGTTTCAGAATTTACTGGTTTAATATACAGTACTGTGCACGCTGTCCGTGATTCAGACACGATTCATCCGAAATTGGCTTTCCGGGTGGTGCCCTGTAAAATGCGTAGCTTGCTGTATTTTAGATTTCCCGAGAAGAGAACCCATGTTAGACAAGAGTGAAGATTTGGCGCTGCTTTCGCAGGTATTGGAGAGCTACGACCTTAAACGTGTCACCGAAGAGCTGAATGTGGTCTCACCGGGCGCATGGTCCAGAGATGGGCTGAAGCTCCTGTTAAGCGGCAAGACTGATCATGTTTTGAGTAACAAGGAGTTCAAGCATCTGCAGAAGCTATTACCGGATGCGCCGCGACGTCGTGAAACGGATTTCGATTTTATAGATTTGTTTGCAGGCATCGGCGGTATCCGGCGAGGCTTCGAAGAAGCCGGTGGCCGGTGCGTGTTCACCAGTGAATGGAACCCTTACGCAGTCCGGACTTATAAAGCTAATCATTACAGTGACCCAGCTTTCCACAGGTTCAATGCCGATATCCGTGAAATTACGCTGAGTGCTAACGACGAAGTGTCTGAGGAGGAGGCCTACCGCCACATTGACGCTGAAATTCCTGATCATGATGTGTTGCTGGCCGGCTTCCCATGTCAGCCTTTTTCTATCGCAGGTGTTTCGAAGAAGAATTCACTGGGTCGTAAGCATGGCTTTGAATGCGACACCCAGGGGACGCTCTTCTTTGACGTGGCCAGGATTATTGCGGCGAAGCGACCGGTTGCTTTCGTGCTTGAGAACGTCAAGAATCTCAAAAGTCACGATAAGGGGAATACGTTCCGGGTAATTATGAAGGCTCTTGATGAGCTTGGATATACGGTCTCAGATGCAGAGGACATGGGATCTGACGACCCTAAAATTATTGATGGTAGCCATTTCGTGCCGCAGCACAGGGAACGCATTGTGTTGGTTGGATTCCGCAGAGATCTCGATGTCCACACCGGATTCACGCTGCGTGATGTTGCGAAACACTATCCAAAGAAAAAAATATCGTTGGGTCAGATTTTGGATGCGGAATATGATCCGAAATATGTTCTCACCCCTAAGCTATGGGAGTATCTGTTTAACTATTCTATTAAGCACAAGGCAAAAGGGAATGGTTTTGGCTATGGCTTAGTTGGTGAGAATCATGTGACCCGCACCTTGTCAGCACGCTACTACAAGGATGGTTCTGAAATTCTGATTGATCGGGGCTTTGACCCGAAGCTTGACTTCGCACACCCTGAGAATCAGAAGAATCGGCCGCGCCGGCTTACTCCGCGTGAGTGTGCCCGTCTGATGGGCTATGACCGGCCCGGCGAGTCCGCTTTCCGCTTGCCAGTTTCTGATATGCAGTCGTATAAGCAGTTCGGTAATTCAGTAGTAGTGCCAGTCTTCGCCGCCGTGGCGAAGCTAATGCGGGATCGGATTATTCTCGGCAAGGCAAAAGCCGGACGTGGCCGGAATCGGCAACTGGCAGCCTGATTGTATGACAGACGTTCATACCCCGGAACGCCGCAGCATGAATATGCAGGCGATCCGGAGTAAGAATACCAGGCCAGAGATTGTGCTGAGAAAACTGTTATTTTCACGCGGGTTTCGCTTTCGTTTGCATGTCGGTAGCCTTCCGGGAAGACCTGATATTGTGCTCCCTAAATTTCGTGTTGCCATATTCGTACAGGGCTGTTTCTGGCATGGGCACAACTGTTATCTATTTAAACTGCCACGGACCAGAACCGCATTCTGGGAAAAGAAGATTGGACAGAACCGGATACGTGACCGCCGCGATGCTGAGGCCCTGCATCGGGCAGGTTGGCGTGTGTTATCAGTCTGGGAGTGCGCACTTAAAGGTCGTTTGAAATGGGACGTCTCCGCTCTTGGTGACGGGATCGCCACCTGGATCAGGTGCGGGCAAGTTGGTTCTGCCCCAAACGAAGTCAGGCATGCGATACCTGCAATGCCGTCTGTGACTCGCGTACAGGACTCCTTAGTCTAAGCCGCAGCTCCCCCCCCAAAAAAAGAATATGTTCGCCGGGTATCCGGATTCGACCGCATCTCGCTCAGCGTTAAGTTGTTAGATGCGTGGGTGCACATGATCATGGCTTACGTACAAATTAATCTCATAAGTATTTTTTATCTATTGTCGATCCTTTGACCAGTAAAAACAGGAAAAAACCAAGATAAATATTATAAATTATTGATTTTTAATGATTTATAATTTAGTTCGATAATTTCCAAAGCATTTTTCTCATCATTTGTGTCGCTCGGAAAGTTTCGCTGTGTTAATCTATTGCCATCTCTAAACAGGAGGCAAAGATGGCCGCAGCGACTAGCGTTTTTCCGTCGGAATATGAGCATGCATATAGCTCTGTAGCAGAACTCTCCGCCTGCCTGTTGTCGGCTGGGGCCGATCTGGCCATTTTGAAGTTGTTGCCGAAGAACGCCAATGATAAGAATCAGATCTATCTGGCGTCCGATTTCGGGGTTCTGTACGACTTGTTTGACTTGACGTTGGCTGAGCGCGGAGCCAGCGCCAGTGAGACTAAAAGTCGTTCGGATCCGGGTAGCGGTATTCCGGAGGCCGTGTTTAATAATTTTTCCTGGATGCGGCGTGACGGCAGTCTGGTGCCAGCAAGGCGTCTCAAGGCTATCATTTATCCGCAATATCCCGAAGCCCGCCTATCCGGACTGCAGAGCGTGGAAAACACGATGCCGCAGTCCCTTTCTGTGGCATATACAAAACTGAACCCGGAAGCGAAACGCCTGTTGGTCCTGGCCCGCTTGCCACGTGGAAAATGTATCGGGATCGTCTGCATCAATCTGAATGCTGCTTTTGAGGCCGAACTGGCTTCTCTGCCCGGATTTGAGCGAGCGCGTGCCTGTAAGCGACTTGCGATTGCACAGGGTAACAGCTGCCGGCTGGAGGCGCGGCTTGCCACGGTACTCGGGCGTGCGATACCCGGCTGCCGACTCGATGCGTATGGTCGGACCTTACCGTTCACTGGAACTCAGGTCTGTGGTTACACACTGGAACATGAGCTCGGTATTATTCCGAATTCTGCTTCAGATGGTGATTTGTACGGTATCGAGCTGAAGACCCATACGCAGATTAAGGTCACGCTGTTCACCCCTGAGCCTGATGGCGGGTATTACGCTGAGGACTTTGCAGGATTCATGAGCAAGTATGGCTATCGTGACAGCGATGGTGATCTGCGCCTGACCGGGATTCATCGCGCGGGAATTATGTGTAGTAAGTCAGGGTTAACGCTGCAGGTGCGGGAATTCCGTACCGAGGGAGCTGAGCGCCATGCGTTTATCTATGATCACAGTACTCCGCTGACTGCGAAGATCGATGCTGTCGATGTGGCGCTGATAGGGCCAGATGGCGAGGTCGCGGCATCATGGAGCTTAGAGCGCTTAATGAACTGCTGGGGGGCCAAGCACAATGAGGTGGTCTATATTTCTGCGTCCAAGGAGGAAAACCTCGACCGCGCGCAATTTGACGCAGGCTTTGAGCATATTGTGAGGTTTGAAAATACGGTGATGTGGTGTCGCAATACGACGGCAGAACGATTGTTGAAGGCAATCAGTGACGGTGTTATTTTCCTTGATCCTGCGCCGAAGTTACATGCTACTGATCCGGCAAAAAATAAGCGCCGCGCGCAGTGGCGTGTAAATGACATTACGAAGGCGGCCACGGTGCTTTACTCCGTGGTGCAGTTTCGGACTGTTGCCGCCGTTACTGGTGATGTCACAATGCCAATAATAGAGTTAGCGTCGCAAGGTAAATTATTTTCAGACTGATCGCTCTTTAATGAAGTCCCAAATCTTGTCACCAGCTCGTTGTGGAGTTGTAATTACGAGTGGTCAAACATGGCTTCCCTCACAATATTCAGCTGGTGGGAAGCCAACCTTGTATGGCATCAGCAACTGAGGCAATTCAAATGTGCGCCGACTTCTTATCCACGGCGCTCGTAGCTGTGTATTACACCTTGATCGATCTAGGCTGTGTCCGGTGAGTTAGGGGCTATCTCAGTACTGAAGCAGTGCTCGCTGCTTTAAAAAATAGAGAAGTACAGTTTGGAAGTCGTATTAGTCTTGACCAAGCTTGCACACGTTGGCACATTGTAAACGCTGCCATAAGCATGCCATTTTGTCATGTTTATGTTTCCAATTTTGCATAGGATGCGGGCGCAACGAATGACAATATAAAAGGTTGATAATAAGCTAAATCGTACCGGCACCAAGCTTCGATGAATGCTCGTTGGCGCCAAAGTACAGTCAGCAGGTTACTGAAAAGACGCAATTTGCGTAAACAGAAGCCAACATTTCCTCGTAAGGTACGATCGCGCAACGACTTTATTGTTAAAAAAAGCACAGAAAATCGTCGATCTACGGTATATTCACGCCATTATGGGGAAGCCATGCATCACTTGCTGTCTCGCCACGCTTTTTGAAATTTTATAAATTATGTCTAATAAAGAAATTACTAAGTTGAAGGCTGTCGATTTTTTTTGCGGCGCAGGTGGAATGAGCTTTGGGCTTCAATCTGCGGGGGTACAGATTTTGGGTGGGATAGATAATTCCATCGATTGTCGCGAAACGTATATGTCGAATATCAAAGATGCGCTATTCATCAAGCATGATATCAGTACCCTTAGTGCTCCTGAACTCGGGCGGCGACTAGGGCTTGTTTCTGATGATGATAATTTAATATTCGCAGGATGTAGTCCGTGTCAGTTTTGGAGCAAAATACGAACGGATAAAACAAAATCGGGAAAGACGGCTCACTTATTACGTCAATTTCAAAAATTCATTCGTCATTTTCGACCCGGATTCGTAATTGTGGAAAACGTACCAGGTTTATATCGACGGACGAACGAAAGTATCCTTCCAAATTTTTTAGAGTTTTTAAAAAAAGAAGGATATGCGTGGGCTGATGGGGTCGTAAACTCAAATCACTATGGTGTGCCCCAGAATCGGATGCGCTATCTCCTAGTTGCAACTCGTCTTAAAAATAAAATAACTCTTCCAACGCCCGACAAAAATTCGCAACTTACCGTCTCAAAATTCATTGGAACAGATAACGGGTTCGAGAAAATTCCTGCTGGACATAAGGATGAAACGTCAATGCTTCATACATCAGCTGCGTTGTCTGAATTGAATCTCCGTCGTATTGCTATGACAAAAAAATCAGGGGGGGATAGATCAGCTTGGAGTGATGATGATCAGCTTCAGATTGCAGCGTACAAAGGAAAAGATACAATATTTCGAGATGTTTATGGTCGAATGTATTGGGACCGGCCGGCGCCGACTATTACAACGAGATTCAATAGCCTGTCCAATGGCAGATTTGGACATCCTGATGAAAACCGAGCTATTTCGCTCCGCGAAGGGGCAACTCTTCAAACCTTTCCCAAAACATTTGTTTTTTTGGGGCCGAACCAAAACAGTTTGGCAAAACAAATTGGCAATGCTGTGCCACCAGAGCTTGCCCGAAGAATTGCACATCATCTCTCCTCGGTTATAACTAATGGCTAAAATCAGAACTCGTGCCCGTGCGGTAGATATGCTTGGTCGTCAACAAATTGCTGGTATTCAAAATGCGTTAAGTGAACTATTCAAAAATGCTCATGACGCATATGCTACAGAGGCTTGCGTCGACTTTTTTGAAAATGCTGGAGCTAATGGTGAGGGGTTTTTAGCAATTAGGGATAACGGTATCGGCATGACCCAAGATGACTTTGAGGGAAAATGGCTAGTGCTGGGGACTGAGAGCAAAGTTGGTACTCAGAGGAGTGCACATTATCGTCCGCCGGATATGTTAGCTCGTTCAATTACTGGTGAAAAAGGTATTGGTCGTCTTGCCATTGCTCTTTTAGGGCGGCAGGTACTTGTCATGACGAGGGCGATAAGAGAAGATGGCTTTCATCAACTTGTTGTCGCACTAGTTCATTGGGGTTTATTCGAAATTCCGGGGTTGAATCTTGACGAAATAGAGATTCCTATCGAAGTTTTTGAGGGAGGAACTTTACCTTCAGCACAAAATATTAAGACTCTCCGCGATCAATTATCTAATTGCGTCAAAAAAATAGCTGAAAATCACCCAGATGTAGAGGCAGCCCCTCTTTTAGCTGAAATTGATGCGTTTGCTCCTGATCCAATCTCTCTTGATAAGTTTTTGGTTAGTCGTGACGAGAAACCGTTAAGCCTAACTGGGCAGGGTAGTGGTACTCATTTTCTAATCGGGCCAGCAAATCCCGTTATTCGGGTAGAAATTGCTTCTGAACTTAGGTCTTCGGACTATAGTTTTAGAAAATTTTTACTGGGATTTTCTGATCATACTTTTGGATCAGAAGGCGCAAAAATTCAAACGATATTTAGAAAATGGCTTCCCGGCGAGCTAATTGGTGAAGATCTTTTGGACACGACTACATTTTTTTCAGCTAATGATCTTTATGAGAAGTCGGATCACTTGCTGGATGGTACCATAGATGAATATGGTCAATTTAAAGGAACTTTACGGGTCTATGACACCGTTTATGATTCTTTGGTCATACCGTGGAACGAGAGTAATGGGGTACGTACACATTGCGGACCTTTCAGCATAAAATTTGGGTATCTAATGGGACGACCTACTGAGAGTATGTTGCCTGCTGATGAGTTTACTACGTTAACTCGAAAATTAGATAATCTGGGTGGTATGTATGTTTATCGAGATGGTATCAGGATACTACCTTACGGTGATCATGCTACTGATTGGTTAGAAGTAGAGAAGCGTCGCACAAAGGGCGCAGGATATTATTTCTTTTCTTTCCGTCGAATGTTCGGCGCTGTTCTTCTATCGCGTGAAAATAATCAGGAATTGCACGAAAAAGCGGGCCGAGAAGGTTTTCAGCAAAATGAAGCATACAGACAGCTTCGGGATATTTTGATGAATTTGTTGATACAGCTTGCAGCAGAGTTTTTCCGCCGGGGAGCACCAAATGTTGATCTTTTCGAACAAAAACAGACAGAAGTAAGACGTCGTTCTGAAGCTTTGGAGCGCCAGCAAAAGCGTGCGACAACTAAACGCAAGAACTTTGCTAGTGCCTTATCTGGTTTTGTTCATGAAACCAGTTCGGGTCTCCCTGACACAGCAATAGCTAATTTGCGGAAACTCACTCAATCAAGAATGGAAGCTGCTTCTGCTATTGCTGACCAAGATAAAGCGGCTAGCGCATTAATCCGAGCTGAGCAGGAAGCTATGACTCAGCTATCGGAATTACGTCAAAAGTACACCCATAAACGTCCGACCGGTGTTGCCTTAACGAAAGAATTGGCTCGGGAATGGGACGGCTACGTCTTAGAAAAAGCTCGTCTGGATAAGGATGTTTTTACACCGTTTGAAGAAGAAGTAAGTCGAACTCTAGGCTCTGTGGCGCAACAGGCACGGATTTATATCGATCAGCGAAAGCGATTAGAGGACCGGATCAAGTCACTCGCCAATGAGCGTAAAAGAGATCTGGAGGACGCATCTAAACAGGCTAACGAAACAGCTTCTGATACTCGGCAGACGGTTTTTAAAATTACGGAAAAGGCTCGATTGGCCTTAGATCAAACTATTCGTAATATCCAATCCGATTTAAACAGAACTGATTTAAGCGCTATGGAGCCTGAGAAAGTCGAACAGATGCGGAAAAAGTGGGAAGACGAGCTAATCGAGATTGAGGTCAGGCACCGTGACGCATTAATGGCCGCCCGAGACATGCTCGCTTCATTAGCAGAAAACTTAAAGAGCTCTGATGGGGAGGAGCCTGCTCAGATCATGGAAGCGCTAGAGGATCGAATGCTTGCGTTAGAGGACCAGGCCGACGAAGATTTTGAAATGGTCCAACTTGGGTTAGCCGTTGCTATTATTAATCACGAATTTGCGGCATCTATTATAAGAGTCCGTAAGAGTGTCCAGCAACTTGGTCAAATATCTCGCACATCCCATGCGTTAAGACCATTATATGAATCAATCCGAACAAATTTCGAGCATTTAGATGGACATCTAAATCTTTTTACACCACTACAACGAAGATTGTACCGGACTACTCAAAGTATTAGTGGAAAAAGTATAAAAAACTATGTTGGTGATTTATTCGCTAATAGGTTCGAGCGTCATAAAATTAACTTTAATTGTACAGATGCTTTCTTGTCTTCGACGATTGAATGTTATCCCTCCACTTTATTTCCTGCTTTCATAAATCTAATTGATAATGCTTTGTTTTGGTTGGCAGGAATTAATGAGCCGAGGGAGATTTGTTTGGATTCTGATGGCGATTTTTTATTGATTTCAAATAATGGTCCGAAAATTGAAGAACGCGATTGGGGTCATATTTTTGAGCGTGGGTTTAGTAGAAAGGCGAACGGGCGCGGCTTGGGGTTATTTATTTCAGCAAAAGCCTTGCAGGCGGAGAAGCTTAAGTTGGCTATTCGCCCTCCCGATTCAAAATATAACGTGATTTTTTCTATCGAAGTTCCTCCTACCTACAACGCATAAATATGACCCAACTCGCTGAATTTTCGCGCGAATCCGCAAAAAGATACTTGCAAAATATTGTTTTTGTTGACGATGAAATTTACACTAAGGCAACTGACCAGCCGGTAATCAGCACCGCTGAATTACCAGCATTCCAGTCTCCGTTTGCAGCTCAGCAGAGCGCTGATGATGCTGTTCAGAAGAACAGTAGCGCACAGCCCAAGTCTTTTATCAGTGCTGTTGCGAGCCCTTCCTCTGCCAACGGAAATCGGGATGCTACGTTACCAGAAAGAACTACTCAATTAGTTCCCATCGTTGCCTCACTCCCCGCAGTTGAAGAAAAGACTCCATATCATCCTCGACAGCTGGTAGAGAGTTTTGCAAGGGAGGGAATGATATGTGCGCTTTATGAGCCTAAAGAAGGGTTCGCTGCGGATAAGGATTCCGAGTTATATAAGCTATGCGAACGCGCCGATGTTGTCGTGCTGGATTGGGATCTGTTCGGTATGGATGGGAGAAATATTCTGCCGTTGATAGCCAATCTGGTCGATGAAAGTCAAAATACTGTTCCTCATCATTCTCGGCTCTGCGTGGTGTACACCACAAAGCCCGATTTATCCCGAGTTGGAGGTGCTATATATGAACATTTAAGCAATTCGCGATTAAAGGTGGAGCAGGTAGTCCAACCTGTAACCCTCATTGCAGGTTCCACGCGGATTCTTGTTTTTGGAAAACCCGATGCGCCTGGGCGCAGTGCAGAGATGAAAGCACTGGAAGTAGCAGAGGATCAGTTGGCTGCCAAAATTATTGATGCGTTCGCAGCGATGCATGAAGGCATCCTTCCGTCTTATGCACTGCGCGGAATGGCTGCTGTGCGTCGTAACTCGAAGAAAATTCTAGACAAATTTCAAAAGGATCTTGATAGCGTTTTTTTAGTCCACCGCGCCTTGGTAATAAAACACGAAGACGCATTTGATCAATTGCCCGAACTGCTTGCTGAAGAAGTGCTTGCTGTAATTCACGATGATCAAATCGAGCAATCACAGGCTGTTGCGTTGGCCAATGATTTCGCGAACGCACTCGCGTTAGAAGGCGTAACCATGAATTCGATCGATGGCCGAGCAAAGCAAGAGCCCGGTGTTCTTGCGCGCAGATTCGTGGGGGGCGGTGCACCCGCAGTAGCGGAAGACTGGAATCTAAAATCAGCTGATAAAGTCAGTAAATTAGTGAAATCCATCCATGGGGCTCTGGGGTGTGATTTGAATCATGCCGAAAAACGACTTGCGGCCTTATTCAATCTTAGAAGTCAATACTTCAAGTCCAAAGCGCCTACGTTGGGCTTCGGCACTATAGTTCGTTTTGAAGTGGAGGTACGTACTGAAGATGGGCAGCCAGCGAAGAATGATCATCGTTACTCGTTATGTTTGATGCC
>Ga0187843_10000630_pt1 | contig 24023 bp, 20 predicted proteins | sample SpaLakP09_SKY_43_FD_134516 | JGI IMG/M metagenome (GOLD analysis project Ga0187843, IMG submission 134516) | Oligotrophic lake water microbial communities from Sparkling Lake, Wisconsin, USA - SP09_SKY_43 | ecosystem: Environmental > Aquatic > Freshwater > Lake | place: USA: Sparkling Lake...
ATCGGCCAGTTGACGCGGTCGGCGATGTTCTTGGTGGGGCCGTTCGGGTTGGCGCCCACCGCATACACCGGGAAGCCGATTTCGCGAATGGCCTCGGTATCGCGCACCGAGCCGTAGATGATGATGCCGGCCAAGCCGATGGCCTTGCATTGGGAGACCATGATCTCGCCCATGAGCGCGCAGGTTTCGTCGCCCTTGCCGTCGATCACCAGCACATCGCCCGGCTTGGCAACGGCCATCGCGGCATGGATCATCAGGTTGTCGCCAGGACGGACTTCCACGGTCAGTGCCGGACCGGCCACGCGGGTTGCGGGCGTCAAGGGGCTGACGCGGCTGCTGAGGGTGCCGCGACGGCCCGCGACATCGGCCAGGATGGAGGCGGCGAATTCGGAAGCCTTGGCGACGGTGTCGGCATCGACACGTTCGAAATCGCGGATCAGGTCAGGTTGGGTGGTGCTCATGTTGGTCCTTTGTAGGGAAACGGGTGGATGAGAAAGGTCTTTTTGTGAAGGATCACGCTGCGTGGGAGTACATCGGCAGACCCGCCACCGGAACCTCCGCGCGAAGAATGGAACCGGTGGCCGATTCCGTGATGAACAAGCTCTTGTTGTCCGGGCCGCCGAAGGCCAGGTTGGTGGTCGAGATGCCCGCATTGGAACGGATGCGCAGCAGCGGTTCGGCAAAGCGTGACAGGCGCCAGATGGAACCGAAACCGGTATGGGCGATGTAGAGGCAGCTCTCCGAGTCCAGCGCCAGGCCATCCGGGCCGGCCATGCCGCCGTGCAGGTTGGCGAATACGCCGACCTTGCCCACCACGCCCCGGTTGTGCAGGGGAATGCGCCAGATCTGCTGGGCGCGCGTGACGGCCACGAGCAGGTGGTTCAGGGCGGGGTCGTAGACGATCCCGTTCGGGCTGGGAATCGTATTGATGAGGCAGGTCAGCTCGCCCGAGGGGGCCAGCCGGTAGACGCGGCCGGTCGGGTCCTGCAGGCCCGACTGTCCCTGGTCGGTGAAATAGATCTCCCCTTCCGGCCCGAACACCAGGTCGTTGACGCCCTTGAAGCCTTCGGATCCGACGGTCTCCAGCAGCGGGGTCACCACACCGGTCTGCGGATCGAGTTCGACCAGGCCGCGCCGATAGTCGGTGATGACGATGCGGCCGCTCTTATCGATTTTCAGTCCGTTGGGCCAGCCGTCGTATTCGGCCACCAGCTCCCAATCGCCGTCCATCGAGATGCGGAAGATGCGGCCATTCGGGATATCGGTCACATACAGCCGTCCTTGGCGGTCGAAGGACGGGCCTTCGAGGAAGGAATCAATGGGTTGGCCGCCGCGATTGGCATCGGCCCAGGAGGTCTTGCGAAGCTTGCGGAAATGCTCCGGCAGTCTGGTAAAGACCGTCGTCTCGACGGTGGGGGGAGGCGCAAAGAAGCTCATGATCGGATTTCCTGAAAACGATTTATTTGCTGCGGGCCGGATTGCCAAACACCAGCGTGATGAACGCACCCAGCAGCAAGGCTGCGGAAACGAAGAGCAGCGGATAGGTGAAGCCCTGCGTCTCCTGTCTGATGAAACCAATCACCGAAGGGCCCACGAAACCGCCGAGATTGCCGATCGAGACGATCAACGCCAGGCCGCCGGCAGCGGCACGTCCGGTCAGGAATGCCGAAGGTATGGCCCAGAAGGTCGCCTGGAACGAGAGGATCGACGACACCGCCACGGTGATGGCCAGCATCTTCAGGAGCGGGTCATGCAGGAAGGCCGATATGCTCAGTGAGACGGCAGCGGCCGAGATGGCGCCGGCGACGAAGAACAGGCGATTGCCGCCGCGGTCAGCGAGCTTTGCCCACACGGTCATGGCGATGGCGCCGACCACATAGGGCAACGCGGCGACCAGGCCGACCTGATGCGATGGCAGGCCGAATTCCTTGATGATCTGCGGCAGCCACAGGCCAATGCTGAGCGAACCCAGGATGCCGCAGAAGTTGGCACCGGCCAGGGCAAACACGCGCGGGTTCTTGAAGGCATCCTTGAGCTTGTTGCCGTGACGGGCGGCCAGGGCGCTTTGTTCAGTTTCCAGTTTGGATTCCAGCCAGCCCTTCTCGCTCTTGCTCAGCCAGTTGGCCTTGGCAGGGCTGTCCGGCAGGAGGAACCAGCACATCACGCCCAGTACCACTGCCGGCAGGGCTTCCAGCAAGAGCAGCACTTGCCAGCCCTTGAATCCCCACATGCCGTGCAGTTCCATCAGGGCGCCAGAGATGGGCGAGCCGATGATGTTGGCGATGGGGATCCCGACCAGGAAATAGGCCGTCGCCTTGCCACGCCAGGCACCGGGGAACCACTTGGTGAAGTAGAGATAGATGCCCGGCGTGAAGCCGGCCTCGGCCATCCCCAGGAGGAAGCGCGCCAGGGCGAAACTCTTCGGTCCCACGACGAAGGCGGTGGCCATGGAGATGAGGCCCCAGGAAATCATGATGCGCGAAATCCACATCCGCGCGCCGAATTTATGCAGCGCGAGATTGCTGGGAATCTCGAAGAAGAAATAGCCGATGAAGAACAAGCCCGCCCCCAGGCCGAACTGTGCGGGCGTGAGACCAAGGTCCTTGTTCATGGTCAGGGCCGCGAAACCGACGTTGATGCGATCGAGATAGCTGACGACGTAGCAGAGAAGGATGAAAGGAATCAGGCGGCGCAGCACCTTTTTCATCGTCACCTGCTCGTCCACCTGGACCTCGGCGGTGGCCGAGGCATGCCCCTGGAGTTTGATTTCTTGTGTTTGGCTCATGATCTGTCGTTCAGAAGTGATACAGGCGCGCCGGGTTGTCGACCAACAGCGCCTGGAGTTTTTCCCGGGAGCCGGCCCAGTGGACCATCATGTCCACCAGCGCGGCGTCGTCGGGCTTGTGCTGTTCGGTCGGATGTGGCCAGTCGCTGCCCCACAGCACCTGCGTGGGTGCCAGGTCGACCAGCTTTCTGGCCAGCGGGGCCACGTCGCCGTAGCCGGGCGCGCCGGTCTTGCTGACCAGGTAGGCCCCGGAGAGCTTGATGTAGGCGCGCTTTGCCGCCAGCAGTTCGGTCACGAACTTGAACACCGGCTGCGACGCGCTGTCCTGGACCGGGATCTTTGCAAAGTGGTCGAACACGATGGGCACCGGCAGCCTGGAGAGCATGTCACGGTGGGCCAGCAGGTCGTCATTGGACATGTTCAGCTGCAGGTGCCAGCCCAGCGGGGCGATCCGGCGTGCCATCGGCTCGATCATGTCCGGCGTCATCACGGAGGTGATCGCCACGTTGAAGCGCAGGCCCTTGATGCCGGCCTGATCCAGGCGGGCCAGCTCGCCATCGCTCACGTCCTTGGCCACCACGGCCACACCACGGGCATCGGCGCCAAGCTGCGCCAGCGCATCCAGGGTGCAGCTGTTGTCCGTACCATAAGCCGACGGTGTGACCACCACGGTTCGGGTCGTTCCGTTTCGCTTCTGGATCTGTCGATACATGGACACCGTCGCTGCGGCGTGGACCAGGCGCGCGCCGGGTACGGGAGCAAACCGGTCGTCGTAGATATGCATGTGGCAATCACAGGCATTGGCGGGGAGGCTGCGGCTGGCGCGCTCTTGCCCGCTCGAATGGGGAAACGCTGCGTCGGCCGCCATGGCCGCGGGCAGGGTTCCGGCCGTTGCCAGGCTGGCCAGCACTGCGCCCGACTGGAACAGGAAATCGCGTCGTGTGTGGTTCGTCTTCAAAGTCACTGTCTCCGAATTTTTACGGACTACGAATGTCCGGTTTCTTGATTTTTGGAGGAGTCTACGCGCTGACTTTTTTAATGTATATTTTCTTTTTGTTTCATAACCAATTACTTTTGGTAATCAATCATGGACTACAGAGACCTCAAATATTTCGAAGTGATCGCCGAGGAATGTCACATGGGCCGGGCCGCAGAGCGGCTCTACAAATCCCAGCCGGCGCTGACCAAGTGCGTACACCGGATCGAGGAGCAACTGGGGGCGCCGCTGTTTGCACGGGTAGGCAGAGGCATTGAGCTGACCTCGGTGGGACAGGCCCTGCTGGTACGTGCCCGCAAGCTGGGGCAGATGATGGACGACACGACCCGGGAAATCAGCGATTACGCCTCCGGCAAGGCAGGAAAGATACGCCTGGGCTGCATACCGACACTGGCCGAGCACATTCTTCCCCCGGTGTGCGAAGACCTTCTGGCCGAGGCGGCCAACGTCACCATCGAATTGAAGGTCGCCATGAACGATGCCCTGCATGAGGGACTGCGTGCCGGCGAACTCGATATCGTGCTGGGCCCCTTGCTCAAGACGGAGGAAGACTTTGAAACGGAGGTCATCATCCAGGACCAGATGGTGGTGATGGCGCGCGCCAATCATCCGATCTTCAAGAAAAAGAAATCGCTGCGTACCCTGCTTGACTATCATTGGGTGCTGCCGGCGGAATCGGTCCTGAGCCGCCAGTGGCTCAACAACGTCTTCGACCGCAACCACCTTCCCCGGCCAACCGTGCAGATTGAGCCGACCGTTCTCAACATGATCCTGCCCTTGATCGAGCGCACCAACCTGCTGGGCTTTGCGTCGGTCTTGAATTTCAAGTCCGGCCACAGGGAACTCAAGGAATTCGTTCTCAAGGAAACCACCATGCACCGGCCAATGGGTGTCACTTATCGCCGTGGCGTCTATCTTTCCCCTGCCACGCAGCGATTGATCGCCATCCTGAAACGGAAATACAAGTCGTAGAGCGCGCTGATCGTTGCGGCGCCGACGCTGCCTCAGGCTCGTTGCATGCTGTCTCGCGACGGCACGTAGCGCAGGCCGACGGGCCGCCGCAGATCGCCCGTGCAAGCAGGGTCACGGCATTGCCTGCAACCGTCATTTTTTTGTAATGGGTGCGTCATCGTTTTGTCTCCCCCGGCGATCTAGAGTGGCTGCTCTCTCATATTTCCCAAGGAGTTCTGATGAAACCCCGTTCGATCGCACTCTCCCTGTTTCTGGCTTGCGGCCTGATTGGCGCCACGGCATTGCCCGCGGCCAATGCTGCCGAAGCCGCTTCTGCCGAACCGGTGAAAAACATCGTGCTGGTGCATGGCTTGTTTGCCGACGGGTCCAGCTGGTCTAGGGTCATCCCGCTCCTGCAAGCCAAAGGCCTGCATGTGACTGCGGTGCAAAATCCTACGACTTCGCTGGACGACGATGTGGCCGCAGTCAACCGCGTGCTGGCCCAGCAGGACGGTCCGGTGATTCTGGTGGGCCACTCCTATGGCGGCATGGTCATCAGCCAGGCCGGAGACGGACCGAAGGTCAAGGGCCTGGTCTACATCGCAGCGCGCGCTCCTGAGGCTGGCGAAGACTATCCCGCCTTGACCCGGCGCTATCCGCCAGCCCCTGCGGGCGCTGGATTGAAATGGTCGGCCGACGGCTTCGGCAGCCTCAGCGAAGAGGCCTTCGTCAAGGACTTTGCGGGCGACCTGCCAAAGGCCGAAGCCGAAGCCTACTATGCCGTACAGCAACCCATAGGCGAGGCCATCAAGACAGCCAGGACTACCGTCGCGGCCTGGAAGGACAAGCCGACGTGGTACGCGGTCTCCACGCAGGATCACACCATCAATAGCGACCAGCAGCGCTTCATGGCCAAGCGGATGAACGCGCACACCATCGAACTCAACGCCAGTCACGTCTCGCTCATTTCGCAGCCCGAAGCCGTCGCCCGGCTGATCCTTGAAGCAGCGAATGTGAATTGAGAGGACGCCGCCGGTAAAATGGCGCAGCACATGCATGACATGTTCAGGTCGACCGACATTACCGGGCCAGGCAAGCCGATGAAGATTCTCATTATTGAAGATGAAGCCAAAACTGCCGATTACATCGCGGGCGGTCTGGGCGAGGCAGGATATACCGTTGATCGTGCCGACAATGGAATCGATGGCTTGCATCTGGCCTCCGAAACGACGTACGACCTGATCCTGCTGGATGTGATGTTGCCCGGGCTGGACGGATGGACCGTCATGCAGCACCTGCGGTCGCAGGGCCGCGCGCCCGTGCTTTTCCTGAGCGCAAAGGGAGAGCTGGAAGACCGGCTGCGCGGCCTGGAACTGGGTGCAGAGGAATATCTGGTCAAGCCCTTTTCGTTTGCCGAGCTTCTGGCGCGCATTCGCATCATTTTGCGGAGAGGCCGTCAGCAGACGCTCCAGGAAGTGCTGCGCCTGGGCGACTTGCAGGTCGATACGGCAAAACATCGGTGTGAACGGGGCAACGTCAAAATTTCCCTGACCAACAAGGAATTCAAGCTCCTGGTCTGTTTCCTGCAGCATCCCGAACAGGTGCTGTCGCGCACCTTCCTCGCCTCCCGGGTATGGGACATGAACTTCGACAGCGATACCAACGTGGTCGATGTGGCCGTGCGCCGCCTTCGCCAGAAGATCGATGAGCCCTTCGAGGTCCGGCTGATCCATACGGTGCATGGCATCGGATACCGCTGCGAGCTCCCGTCGTGAGAAGCGGATCCCTGACCATCCGGCTGGCGTTGTTGCTGCTGGCATTCTCCTTTGTCACGCTGGTGCTGCTGGGCGGTTCGCTGTACCTGGCTCTGGCCAGGCAGCTGGATATGCGAGATGACGGCGCCTTGCTGGCGCGCGTGGAACAGATGCGTGCGCTCTTGCATGATCTGGACGCCCGGGGGCTGGTGCGGGACAAGCCGCAGCTCTTCGCCAACATGCTGGGCAATATGGAATCGCTGCTGGTGATTCGTCCGGTGGGCGGCGCGCCGCTGCTCGAAGTCAATCCGGCCCACAGGACGCTGCCTCAACTGTCCCCGCTCCCCCCGGATAAAGTGCTGGATCCAGGGGACGTCAAGCGCAGCATCATGCCGGACGGCACTCCTTTCATTTATACCGCCGTATTGAGCGCATCACCTGGGGGCGATCAAACCCTGGAAATCATTTCCGGACGCCTGCTCACCGAACGCACGCGCATCCTGCGCGAGTACCGCAACAACATCATCCTGTTTTCCTCCGCGATGGCATTGCTGGCGGCGGTGCTGTCCTATCTCCTCGCGCGGCGCGGCCTGGCCCCCTTGCACCGCTTGGCTGAACAAACGGCGGGCATTGGCCTGGGCACGCTGTCGGTACGCTTGACGCGGCATGAAGCACCGGCTGAGCTCGATGCCCTGATCAGCCAGTTCAACGCCATGCTGGCCCGTCTTGAGCGGGGGTTCGAACAACTCAAGCAGGTCAGCGCGGACATGGCGCATGACCTGCGCACCCCCATCAACAACCTGCTCGGGCAGACCGAGGTGGGCCTGGGCCAGGAGCGGGATCCGCAGTATTACCAGCACCTGCTCGGTTCACATTTTGAAGAGCTGCAGCGTCTCTCGCGCATGATCGACAACATGCTTTTCCTGGCCGCTACGGAGCATGCTGGCGAGGCCATCGCGCTCAACGATCTCGACGTGAACGTGGAGCTTGGCCGGCTGTGCGACTATTTTGAAGACCTCGCGGCCGAAAAGGGCGTGGCACTGCAATGGCAAGGCGAAGGCCCGCTGCGGGCGGATGGCGGCCTGTTGCGCCGTGCACTGGCCAATCTGCTTGATAACGCCATCCGTTTTGCAACGCCTGGCACCGCCATCGCGCTGAGCGCTCAAGCCCATGCGACAGGCATGTCGATCAAGGTCCTCAATCACGGACCGGACATTGCCAGTGCGGATCTGGAAAAAATTTTCGACCGATTTTTCCGGGGGGATCCATCGCGCCAGCACTCCAGCCAGTCCAACGGACTGGGCCTGTCCATCGTGCGTTCCATCATGCAGTTGCATGGTGGAGGCTGCCGGGTGGAGAGCGGCGGCGGCCTGACGTGTTTTCATCTGGAATTTCCGTATCGCAAAGCCGGCAGCGTTGCTGCCAGCTCTGCAGGCCGCCAGGCTGATACCGTGCATGAATTTCAGAAGGCACGCTGAATCGGCAGCCTGGGCGGATGATCCCATCAGACTGCCTGCACTGCCCTGCGCATCCGCGATTCAGAACTTGTGTCGAACGCCCAGGCGCAACACGTTCTGCGAACTGTCGTCAGCGGGCGAAGATGAGTACGCCGCATTGATGACACCCGGATTGATGACACCATTGGCACGCTGGCGGGTATAAAGCGCATAGAGATCGGTGCGTTTGGACAGGTAGTAGTCCAAGCCCACATTGAGCTGCGTGGTCGAGACCTGGGTCTTGCCCGCAGTCACGCGCTTGACGCTGGCGCGGTCATGGATCGCGCTGCCCAGCAAAAAGAAGTTGCCGGTGACGGCATAGCTCACCCCGGCATCGAAGACGTTCGCCTTGGTGGCAGTGGTGATATTGACCAGCCCCGTGGAGGAAACGGCGGGCGCTGCCGGTTGCCTCGATTGCGACCACGCGGCGTACAGCTTGGCCGGGCCGAACTGGTAGCTGGTACCGATCGTGAAGGTCTTCAGATTGGGTTGCCCTGCACGCGCCGGCAACGCATCGGCCGCCAACTTGCTTTGATAGTACCCGGCCCCGATCCCGAATGCGTGCGCCGCATAGTTGGCGGCCACGCCGAAGGCCTGGCCGGCAGATGTCTTGCCCGCCACTTCGCCGAATCCATAGAACAGGCTGCCGGTAAAGCCGCTCAGGTTGGCCGTATCGTAACGCACCGAATTGCTGGTCCGGGCGCCGCCTGCAGTCCGGTCGAGATTGTTGAAGTGGCCGCCTTTGACCCCGTTGCCGCCAAAGGTCTGCGCCGACGTGTACCTGGCGCCGATGTCTTCCAGGTAATCCGTCTGGCGACCGATGGTCACCGTACCGAAACTGCCGCTCAGGCCAACGACCGACTTGCGGTCAAACAAGGTATCGGCTGTGCCCAGTGATCCGTTATCAGCATTGAAGCCGTTCTCCAGATGGAAGAGGGCCGACCAGCCTCCACCCAGGTCTTCCATGCCTTTGAACCCGATGCGGGAAGTCGCCAGGTCGCCCGAATCGATGCTCAAGCGGCTGCCGTTGCCGCTGCCCACCTTGCTGGTGTAGGTCAGGCTGGTGTCGATGATCCCGTAGACGCTGACACTGCTTTGCGCCTGCGCCCCGGCCATTGCGGCCAGGCCCATGCCGGTCATGGCCAAGGTGGTGAATGCGTTTTTCTTCATGATCTCATTCCTGTTTGATAGCGAGTTCTCAGTGGCTGGAAGGCTGCACCGCGTGAATGCCGGGTTCCTGGCCGGCATGGACGTGTGCAGGCAAGATGGCCGGCTCATCCACCTGGCCATTCAATGCCCGGGCCAGCTGATCGCGGTCCAGGCATTTCTCCCACGCCGCCACGGCGACTGCACCGATGGCATTGCCGATCGTGTTGGTGACCGAGCGCGCTTCCGCCATGAAGCGGTCGACACCGAGCAAGAGCACCAGGCCGGAGACAGGAATGGCATGCATCGAGGCCAGTGTGGCCGCCAGCGTGATGAAGCCTGCGCCGGCCACACCGGCAGAGCCCTTGGAGGTGAGCATCAGCACGCCCAGGATCGTCAATTGCTCTATCAGCGACAAGGGCGTGTTGGTCGCTTGCGCAATGAAGATGGCGGCAATCGAAAAGTAGATCGCACTGCCGTCGGCATTGAAGCTCAAGCCTCCCGGCACCACCAGGCCCACCACCGGTTTCGGAACGCCGGCCGATTCCAGCTTGCGCATGAGCTGCGGCAGCACGGATTCCGAAGAGCAGGTCCCTGCCACGGTAAAGATCTCATCGCGGATGAACTTCAGGAATTTCCACAGCGAGAAGCCACTCAGGCGCGCAACCAGTCCGAATCCCAGCAGCACGAACAAAAAGCAGCTGAGATAGACGCACAGGAGCACCTTGCCCAGGGCCAGCATGCTGCCGATGCCATAGGCGCCAATGGTGAAGGCCATGGCGCCGAATGCGCCCAAGGGCGCCACCCGCATCACCATCGACACCACCTTGAACACGCCGGCCAGGAAGCTTTCCATGAACGCCACGGCAGGTCCTGCCACCGGTCCGATCTGGGACAGGGCGATCCCCAGCAAGACGCCGAAGAAAAGGATCTGCAGGATATCGCCCTTGGCAAAGGCTTCGACGATGCTTTGCGGTACGGCATTGACGATGAAACCGATGATGCCGTCCTGCTTGGTGGCGGCGGCCGTGTACTGGCTCACTGCGGACGCATTCAGGCGTGCGGCGTCGACATTCATGCCCACGCCGGGCCTGAGGATATTGACCACCAGCAGCCCGAACAGGAGCGCGACGGTGGAGGCCACCTCGAAGTAGGCCAGCGCCTTCACGCCCACGCGACCGAGCTCCTTCATGTTTTCCATCTTGGCGATGCCCAGCACGACCGTACAGAAGATCACGGGCGCCAGCACCATTTTTATCATCCTGATGAAGATGTCACTGAGCACCTTCAGCTCGGTGCCAACATGGGGAGAGAAATAGCCCAGCGCTGCTCCCGCGATGACGGCAAGCAGCACCTGTACGTACAGTTTCCTGATGATCATTGTTGATGGTCTCCAATTGATTTTCTTGATGGTCCGGATGGCAAGGTGGATCGGCGCTTAGGCTAAGGCGCGCGCGCCGCCGAATCAATTTCGTTTATTCGATACACCTATCCACAATTTGCATTGGAGGCCAGACGCCGACCTCATTAGACTTTTCCAGGTTCGCAGTCCCTCTAGTGCAAGGAAAATGACATGGGCAAGACGCTCTACAACAAATTGATCGACAGTCACCTGGTGCGCGTGCTCGACGAGGAAGCCCGTCAGGTGCTGCTCTACATCGACCGGACGGTGCTCAACGAATACACCTCGCCGCAGGCCTTTACCGGTCTGCGACAGGCGCAGCGGCCGGTGTGGCGGCCGGAGGCAGCGCTGGGCACGGTGGACCACGTCAATCCGACCGCAGCCCGTCGCAGCGCGCTGATGCCCGATCCTGGCGCCGCGCGCCAGACCGCTTACTTCGCCGAGAACTGCGCGCAGTTCGGCATCGAACTGTTCGACGTGCTGCACCCGCTGCAAGGGATCGAACATGTGGTGATGCCCGAGATCGGGCTGGTGCTGCCCGGCATGGTGATCGCCGCCGGCGACAGCCATACCACGACCTATGGCGCCTTCGGTTGCCTGGGCTTCGGCATCGGCACCTCGGACATCGAACACTATCTGGCGACCCAGACCCTGGTCTACCGGCGCCTCAAGAGCATGCGGGTCATGGTCGATGGCGTGCTGCCGCCGGGCGTGACCTCCAAGGACATCATCATGGCGCTGATCGAAAAGATCGGCGCCGCCGGCGCGACGGGCTATGCCATCGAGTTCCAGGGCACTGCCATCGAGGCACTGAGCGTCGAGGCGCGCATGACCATCTGCAACATGGCGGTGGAATGCGGCGCGCGCGGTGCGCTCATGGCACCGGACGACAAAGTGTTCACTTACCTGCAGGGGCGCCCCCGGGCACCCAAGGATGCGCTGTGGGAAGCAGCGCTTGCTGCATGGAAGACGCTGGCCAGCGACGAGGATGCGGTATTCGATGCCGAGGTGCATCTGCACGCGGCCGACCTGGTCCCGATGGTGACCTGGGGCACCAGTCCGGACCAGGCGGTGCGCATCAGCGAGAACATTCCCGACCCGGCCCGGGAAGCCGATCCCGTGCGCAGGCAGGGCATGCAGCGCGCGCTGGACTACATGGGCTTGCAGGCAGGCCAGCCGGCCAGTTCGATCTCGATCCAGCGGGCCTTCATCGGCTCCTGCACCAACGCCCGCATTGAAGACCTGCGCGATGCGGCGCGCGTCATCGGTGAGCGCAAGATCGCACCGGGCGTCTTCGCCATGGTGGTGCCTGGCTCCAGCTCGGTACGGCGGCAGGCCGAGCAGGAGGGGCTGGACCAAATTTTCATGAACGCCGGATTCGAGTGGCGCCAATCGGGATGCTCGATGTGCCTGGCCATGAATGACGACATCCTGGCCAGCGGCGAGCGCTGTGCTTCCAGCACCAACCGCAATTTCGAAGGACGGCAAGGCAGCGGCGGCCGTACCCACCTGATGAGCCCGGCCATGGTCGCCGCCGCTGCGCTGGCAGGCCATCTGGTCGATGCACGTCACTATCGGGGGAATATCTGATGCAAGCGTTTTCCATTGTCCAAGGCATCGTGGCCCCGCTGCATGCCGCCAATATCGACACCGACGTGATCATGCCCAAGCAATTCCTCAAGGGTATCGATCGCCGGGGCCTGGAGCGTGGCCTCTTCCACGAACTGCGCTTCGATACCGCCGGCCAGGAACGGCCGGAGTTCATCCTCAACCAGCCCGGCTGGAGAAATGCGCAATTCCTGGTGGTGGGCGACAACTTCGGCTGCGGTTCCAGCCGCGAACACGCGGTGTGGGGGCTCATGCAATATGGCGTACGTGCCCTGTTCGGAACTTCCTTCGCCGGCATCTTCTCCGACAACTGTGCACGCAACGGGCTGCTGACGATCACGCTCCAGCAAGAAGAGCTTAGTTGCATCATGCAACTTGCTCATCAGCCTGGCCTGAACGTGGTGACGGTGGACCTGCAGCAGCAAACCATCAGTGGACCGGATTTTGAACTAAGCTTCGCTATTGATCCGATGCGCAAGACAGCGCTGTTGCAGGGACTCGACGGGATCGGCCAGACGCTGACCTGGCGCGATCAGATCCAGGCATTTCAAGACAAGCATTTCAAGGACAATCCATGGTTTCGCTGAGTGTAGAGAATTCGGGACATTTCACCCCGATCGGGTCATCGCCGTTCCTGCAGGGATTTGCACTGCAGGACTTCACGAGCACGGAGAACATCCGGATCCGCTTCGCCATCGCCGGCGCCGGACCGGCCTTGCTGTTGATCCATGGCCATCCGCAGACCCATGTCACCTGGCGCAAGATCGCCCCCGAACTGGCCAGGCGCTACACCGTCGTGACCGCCGACCTGCGCGGCTATGGAGACAGCGACAAGCCCGAAGGCGGACCCGGGCACATCCATTATTCCAAGCGCGCGATGGCGGCCGACCTGGTGCAGCTGATGCAGGCGCTGGGGCACCGCCAATTTGCCGTGGTCGGTCATGACCGGGGCGCACGGGTGGCGCATCGGATGGCGCTGGATTATCCGCAAGCGGTTTCCCGCGTGGCCTTGTTCGATATCGCACCGACGGCGACGATGTACGCGCGCACCGACAAGGAATTTGCCACGCGCTATTTCTGGTGGTTCTTCCTGATCCAGCCCTATCCGCTACCCGAGCGCCTCATCGATGCCGATCCGGAATTTTTCCTGCGCAAGCACATCGACGGCCAGAACAAGATCGCCGGTGCCACCGAAGCGGCGGCCTTTGAGGAATATCTTCGCTGCTATCTCGATCCGAAAACCCGTCACGCCATCTGCGAAGACTACCGTGCCGCGGCCAGCATCGACCTGCAGCACGATGAGGAAGACCAGGCCAATCGGATTTCAGTGCCGGTGCTGGCCTTGTGGGGAAAGAGGGGAACCGTAGGACAGCTCTACGACGTGTTGCAGACCTGGCGCGAAAAAGCCGACCAGGTCAGCGGCCGCGCACTCGATTGCGGCCATACCCTCCAGGAAGAATCCCCGCAGGAGGTCCTGGAGGAACTGCATCAGTTCCTCGGCGCCTGAGCCGCACGTTCCAGCGCGCGTTCCCAGAAACGTTCGGCCGCCCTGAGCTGCCGAACGCGTGGCCGGAACAGGTGTATTTCCATGCGCACCTCATCGCTGGCCGCACCCAGCTTCACCAGTCGGCCGGATTGCAGATCTTCCTGCACCAGGCTCAATGGGGACCACGCAACGCCGCGCCCGTCGCGCGCCATCATCACCAGTACAGACGCCATATGCGAAGTGAAGACGGCCTCCGGCAACGGAGCCTGGCCTTTCTCTTCCCACGCCGCCCGCAAGATTCTGCCCATGCCCGAGGATTCGGCATAGGCCAGGAAGGGGCCTGTCGATAGCGGGTCGCCAGCGAGGGTGGGCGCAGCCACCGGCACCAGCACGTCCTCTCCCAGCATGACGGACTTGAAGCGGTCGGCCGAGAGCAGGCTGGAGGCGGCGCGATGATGGTGGCACAGCAAAAATTGCGCTTGCCCGTCGATCATCAGCCGCTCACATCCCTGCATGCTGTCGGCCGTCAGCTGGATCGTCGACATCAGCGGTTCTTCCCTTTCCAGCGACCCCAGCCAGGGCGGGAAGAAGGTCAGCGACAGCGAATGCGTGGCCGCAAAAAAGAGCTTCTCGCTGCTCGCCTGGGTCGCGCTCAGTGCATCCTTGCGGCCGGTTTCCAGCTGGCGCAATATCTCTTCGGCAAATGGTTTCAAGCGCTCACCGGCCGGCGTGAGCTGCACGGTCCGAGCACTGCGGTCAAACAGCGGTGCGCCCACCCACTCCTCCAGGCAGCGGATCCGCCTGCTGAAGGCAGGCTGGCTGATCGCACGTTCTTCCGCGGCGCGCGAGAAGCTGCCTTCCCGGTTTGCCGCCACAAAATCTTCCAGCCAGGTAGTGTCCATCCGAATCCTGTTCCTGTTGCCCGTTTCAACCATGATTGACGCAGGGTGCGCTCAAGGTGTCGCATTCTCCTGGCGCTCATCTCTCCCCGTCCCTCTCTGCATCAGCCAATGACGGCCTGCAGAGAACTCCGGGAATTGTATGCTCCGCCCGGGAGCCAGGCAAAGAGAACAGCGGACGAACCGGCGGAGATGCGCCAGCGCCTGGACTTCAACCCGGACGGCCACCGCGCCTGGCTTGCGTGTGAACGCCGGCGGTGGCGTCGCATTGCCGCGTGATCCACCAGAACAGCAAAGCGAGCAAGCTGACCGCTACCCCGAGCAAGCACACGCCTGCCCAGCCGGCATGCGCATAGGTGGCCGTCGAGCTGATCGCGCCCAGGCCGCTGCCCACCGCATAGAACAGCATGTAGAGACCGATGAGCCGGCTGTGCGCCTCCGGACGGGACCGCAGAATCATGCTCTGGCTGGTGACGTGAAGCGCCTGCGCGCCGACATCGAGCAACACGATGCCGATCACCAGGGCCGCCAGCGACGAGCTCATCAGCGATAGCGGCCCCCAGGCCAGCAGCAGGAGCGACAATGCTGCGGCACTGGTTTGCCTTCCATAGCCCCGGTCAGCCCATTGCCCTGCACGCGCTGCGGCCAGGGCACCGATGGCGCCCACCAGTGCGAAGGCGCCGATGGCCGTATGCGAGAACCCATAGGGTGGCGCGCTCAAGGGCAGCACCAGTGCACTCCAGAAGATGTTGAGCGCCGCAAACATCAGCAGGGCCAGCGCGCCGCGCACTTGCAATACTTTTTCCTGTCGCAGCAAGCTCAGCATGGAGGCAATCAGGCGTGGATAGCTCATTGCAGCCGGCGCAGCAGACAAGGCAGGCAGCCGCCACCAGAGCGGCAGGGCAATGGCCAGCATCAAGGCGGCAGCGCCAAGGTACACGCCGCGCCAGCCGGCCAGATCGCTCACTGCACCGGCAAACACCCGCGCCAGCAGAAGGCCGATGAAGACACCACCTTGCGCGGCACCGACCACCCGCCCCCGCTCATGCGGCGCACAGGCACTGGCGGCATAGGCGATCAAGCCTTGCGTCATGGCCGTGCCCAGCAGACCCACGGCCAGCACACCGATGAGCAGTACCAGCGCCGTGGGCGCCATGCCGACGGCCACCAGGGCCGCGACCAGTGCCAGCAGTTGTATCGCCATGAGACGCCGCCGGTCCGTCAGGTCACCCAGCGGCACGAGCAACACCAGGGCCAGCGCGCAACCGACCTGCGTGGCCGTGACCACACCTCCGATGGCGGCATGGCTGATGCTAAAGTCCCGCGCCAGCGTATCCAGCAATGGCTGCGCGTAATACACATTGGCCACGCTCAAGCCGCTGGCGATGGCGAACAGCCACACCAGGCTGCGCGGCATCTGGACATGCTCAAGCGGTGTATTTCGCCGCTTCAGCGAGGATGCAAGGGATAACTTCATGATGGTTTGCCCGTTCATTCTGGTTGCAATTTGAAACCGATTGAATGCTAGACCATGCAGTTTTATAATGCAACCAGATTGATGACCAGGAGATGCCATGCCCAACAGCCAACCTACCGATGACGAGCCCTGCCCCGTTGCGCGATGCGTCGATGTGATTGGCGATCGCTGGTCCTTGCTCATCGTGCGCGATGCCTTCGATGGCGTTCATCGCTTCGGCGATCTTCAGCGCAGCCTGGGTGTGGCCCGCAACATTCTTTCGGACCGGCTGCGCAAGCTGGTCGATGCCGGCATCCTTGAGACGCAGGCCGCTTCGGATGGGTCGGCGTATCTGGAGTATGTGCTCACGGCCAAGGGGGAAGGCCTGTTTCCGGTGGTGGTCGCCCTGCGTCAATGGGGCGAGCAGCACCTGTTCAGGCGGGGTGAACGGCACTCGACACTGATCGACAAACGTAACGGCAAGCCGATCCCGCGGATGACCGCCATGGCCAGGGATGGCAGCGTGTTGTCCCCAGGCGAGACGGAGGTTCGAAAGATCAGGTGAAGGGGCAGGCCAGCGGCTGTAAACCTTGCCTGCGAGTTAATCACTACGAGGCCGGACTGTGCGTGAGAATGATGAGTCGAAAGTCGACCTATAAATATCAGGGTCTTAGCACGTCTGGCTGCATCAATTTCGATTACTAAGAAATTGAAAGATCTCAACTTATTTTTCTCAACAATAATTTTGATAAAGCAATTTCTTGGTGTCTTCAGTTATACAAGATTATTGAGGACAACCCTGTTCTGTTGAGTCGCATTGAAAACTGGCCCAATGGGGTCACTTGGGCGGAGGAGGATCATGTTCGATGACGGCGGCCCTGATTACTGATGCATTTCCTTCGGGAAATTTTATTGTCGCATTTGTTTATAACAAAAATGATTAACTAGATAAATTGTATCTATTTTGCGAACAGTGAAGTCAGAAAAGGCGTCTTTATCCACCAAAATATGCTGCTTATAGTGTGACGAAGGCGTCGTCTCCGACACTCTTCATCCACCAACAGCAAGGAAGCATCATGAGCAAACTTCAAAGCAAAGTCGCCGTCGTCACAGGTGCATCGAAAGGAATCGGTGCTGCCATCGCCAAGGCGCTGGCAGCCAGCGGTGCCGCCGTCGTCGTCAACTACGCGACCAGCCGCGCCGGCGCCGACAAGGTCGTGGGCGAGATCGTCGAAGCGGGTGGCCGTGCTGTTGCCGTGGGCGGCGACGTGTCGAATGCAGCGCAGGCAGCGGGCATCATCGATGCCGCCATCAAGGAATATGGTCGCCTCGACATTCTGGTGAACAACTCGGGCGTATACGACATGGCGCCGCTGGAAGCCATCACCGAAGAGCACTTTCATAAACAGTTCAACGTCAACGTGCTGGGACTGCTGCTGGTGACCCAAGCCGCCGCCAAGCATCTGCAGGAAGGCGCCAGCGTCATCAACATCGGCTCTGTCGTCAGCAGCATCACGCCGCCCGGCAGCGCCGTCTACACTGCCACCAAGGGTGCCGTCGATGCCATCACAGGCGTGCTGTCGAAGGAACTGGGGGCGCGCAAGATCCGCGTCAACAGCGTCAATCCTGGCATGGTCGAGACTGAAGGCACACACAGTGCCGGCTTTATCGGTTCGGATTTTGAGACCTGGGCTGTGAGCAACACGCCGCTGGGCCGCATTGGCCAGCCCAATGATATTGCCGACGTGGTCACATTCCTGGCGTCGGATGATGCACGCTGGTTGACTGGCGAGAAGATTCTGGCCGGCGGCGGCAGCCGCTAAGAAACCATCCCACTGGAGGGCGGCCTAGAAACACAAAAGAAATTAAGTAGTCGACCCGAATATTTTTTTAAGAAAAGATGAAAAGGGATGAGGCGTTTTTGCCTCCTCCCTTTTCGCCTTTTTTCGCCATTGTTTTGTCAGAAGCTGCGCCTCGTGTCGATTTGCATTGAAAACTGACCGATTTGGACCTGTCAACTTGCAATTCCCAAGCACACTTGCTGCATTGAACGCGAGAATATCCGCACGCACTATTGGTCTTACCAATAAACTGGTAATATCGTGCTTCCCAACACGACAGTGTCCGCATGTCGCCCGTCCTCGGCAGCCTGAGGCCGCGCCACGGCACCGCGCTGTCATCCAGAGACAAATTTTCTCAAAGGAAACACGATGAAATTACTGCGTTACGGCCCGGTGGGGCAGGAAAAGCCCGGCATCCTCGACCAATCCGGCAAGATCCGCGATCTGTCCGCCTACATCAAGGACGTCAACGGTGCCGTACTGGATGACGCCTCGCTGGAAAAGATCAAGAAGCTCGACCTGGAAAGCCTGCCCGCCGTGGAAGGCTCGCCGCGCATCGGCGCCTGCGTGGGCAACATCGGCAAATTCATCTGCATCGGCCTGAACTACGCCGATCACGCCGCCGAATCCAACCTGCCCATTCCCGCCGAACCGGTGGTGTTCAACAAGTGGACCTCCGCCGTGGTGGGCCCCAATGACGAGGTCAAGATCCCGCGCGGGTCGAAAAAGACCGACTGGGAAGTCGAGCTGGGCGTGGTCATCGGCAAGGGCGGCACCTACATCGACGAGAAGGACGCCATGTCCCACGTGGCCGGCTATTGCGTGGTCAACGACGTCTCCGAGCGCGAATACCAGATCGAACGCGGCGGCACCTGGGACAAGGGCAAGGGCTGCGATACCTTCGGCCCCATCGGTCCCTGGCTGGTCACCCGCGATGAAATCGCCGACCCGCAAAAGCTGGGCATGTGGCTGGAAGTGGATGGCAAGCGCTACCAGAACGGCAATACCAGCACCATGATCTTCGGCGTGGCGCACATCGTCTCCTACCTGTCGCGCTTCATGAGCCTGCAGCCGGGCGACGTCATCTCCACCGGCACGCCGCCGGGCGTGGGCATGGGCGTGAAGCCAGAAGCGGTCTACCTGCGCGCCGGCCAGACCATGCGCCTGGGCATCGACGGCCTGGGCGAACAGCAGCAGAAGACCATCGACGCCTGATCCACCAGGGTCGCCGCGTCACCCCGCGCTGCCATCCGGCGGCGCGGTTGCATCTCCATCGACATCCACAAGAACAAGAACGACCATGCACGGGCGCCACTGCGCCTGCGCGATCCAATAGACCGCAACAGGGAAGGAGAAGACACGATGAATCACTACGATTTCCAGGGCCGCAGCGCCATCATTACCGGGGGTGCCCAGGGCTTCGGCTATGCCGTGGCCGAACGCCTGCTGCAAGGCCGCGCCAAGGTGGTGCTGTGGGACATGGACGAAAAAGCGCTGGCCGAGGCCCGCGCCAAGCTGGAACCGCTGGGCAATGTCGAGACCGTCCGCGTGGATATCTCCAGCCAGTCCGACGTCCAGCAAGCCATCGAAGCCACCGAAAAACTCACCCAGTCCATCGACATCCTGGTGCACAGCGCCGGCATCGCCGGACAGAACAATCCGGTGGCGGACTACTCGCCCGAAGAATGGCGCCGCGTGATCGACATCGATCTCAATGGCGCCTTCTACGTCAACCAGGTGGTGGTCCAGCGCATGATCGCGCAGAACTACGGCCGCATCGTCAATATCGCCTCCATCGCCGGCAAGGAGGGCAATCCCACCGCCTCGGCCTACAGCGCCGCCAAGGCCGGCATGATCGCCCTGACCAAAAGCCTGGGCAAGGAAACCGCGACCCGCAACATCGCCGTCAACGCCATCACCCCGGCGGCCGCACAGACCCGCATCCTGGAGCAATGCACCCAGGCCCACATCGACTACATGCTCTCCAAGATCCCGCGCGCGCGCTTCGTGAAGGTGGAGGAGCTGGCAGCGATGGTGGCGTGGCTGGTGTCGGAGGAGAATTCCTTCACTACGGCGTCCGTTTTCGATCTCTCGGGCGGACGGGCGACCTACTGACGGCGCGGGGGCTCGGTCCCCGCCCACACGCTGTAGAGGTGCAGGAGATTGTTTCACCCGCGTCGCTACCGCCGTGTTGATGGCCTGCCAAAATAAAGAACCCGCCAGGATATGAATGGCGGGTTTTTTGTTTGCAGCGTCAGCTTGGTGGCGGTATCAGCGCAAGGCCGGTCGCGGCGGGGTGATATCCACTGCCACCCGGCTGGCCACTTCCCCACTGCCATAGCCTGCCTGGTCCTGTCCCAGTACCTTGAACTGGCTCACCACCTCGGACAGGCGCGCGGCCTGTTCCTGCATGGCTTCGGCAGCAGCAGCGGCCTCTTCGACCAAGGCTGCGTTCTGCTGGGTGGTCTGGTCCATGTCGGTGATGGCGAGATTGACCTGGCTGATGCCGTCACTCTGCTCGCTGCTGGCAGCCGTGATCTCGGAGACGATGTCGGCAACCTGGCGCACGCTGGCCACCACTTCATCCATGGTCGTGCCGGCACGTTCCACCAGTTCACTGCCGGAGCCGACCTTGGCCACCGAGTCATCGATCAGTGTCTTGATTTCCTTGGCAGCCGAGGCCGAACGCTGGGCCAGTGAACGCACTTCGGAGGCCACCACCGCAAAGCCCCTGCCCTGCTCGCCAGCACGGGCTGCTTCCACCGCCGCATTCAGGGCCAGGATGTTGGTCTGGAAAGCGATGCCGTCGATGACGCTGATGATGTCGACGATCTTGCGCGAGGATTCGTTGATGGAGCCCATGGTGGAGATGACCTGCGACACCACTTCCCCGCCCTGCTGCGCCACCGACGAAGCGGAGGCCGCAAGCTGGTTGGCCTGGCGCGCGTTGTCGGCATTCTGGGCCACGGTGGAGGTCAGTTCTTCCATGGCCGATGCAGTCTCTTCCAGCGCGCCGGCCTGACGCTCGGTGCGGGCCGAGAGGTCGAGGTTGCCGGTGGCGATCTCGCGCGAGGCGGTGCCGATGGCATCGGTGCCGCTGCGCACCTGGCCGACGATGCGGGCCAGGTTGACGGTCATGGCGTGCAGGGCGTGCATGAGCTTGCCGGTTTCATCCTTGCGGGCGATGAGGTTGTCATCGACACGCGTGGTGAGGTCTCCGGCGGCCACGGCTTCAGCCACATTGACCGCCTTTTCCAGCGGCCGCGTGATGCCCAGCGCCAGACTGCGGGCAAACAGCCAACCAAGCACCACTTGCAGGATGGCCAGGCCGATCATCAGGTTGCGGCTCTCGTGATAGACCTCCTGGATGTGCACGGCCACCTGGTCGATGTTGGCGCGCTGCAGGTTGAGCAATTGCTGCAGCAAATCCAGATAGCCCTTGGCCGCCTGGTCAAAGGAGCCGGACAGGATCTTGGCGGCTTCCTCGGCATTGCCGTCGGCCTTGGCCTTGGAGATGGCATCGCGCTGCTTGATGTAGTCCTTGCGCACCTCGCCCAGTTTGGCGAAGACGGCTTTTTCTTCCGGGGACTCGATCAGGGCTTCGATGGCCTTCTGCTGTTCTGTGGACGTACGGCTGGCCTCGGCCGCATCGGCCGCAAAGAAAGTAGCCAGGCTGGGATCGGCACTCTTGGCAATGGCCGTGGTACGGCGCACGCTGGTGTGGATGGTGCGGTACCAGTCCGAGACCAGGCGTTCCTTGGTCAGGGGCTCGTGCATCATTTCGTTGGTGGCCTCGGCAATGCCTTGCAGACGCCAGATCGACAGCGCAACCACCACGCTGGCAGCGGCCAGGATCACGGCAAATCCTACGCCCAGGCGGCGGCCTATCTTCATGTTGGCGAAATAGCTCATCGTTTTCTCTTTTGCGCAGTAAGTGGAAAGGCAGACCGGGCCATGCAGCACACCGGGTGTTGACACTTCGGTACATGGTGCGACGAATACCGTCGCGGCGCGATCAGGGTTTTCCTGACAACAAGCTTCCGACACGACAACGGGATGACCGCCGCCGCTTCAACAGGGCTACCGTGCACACGGCGTGATGGGCCGCATGCCTTGCAGGAATGCAAAGCCCGCCTGAGACTCGCATTGTTTCCGGTCCTGCGGATTCCCCATGAACCGCACGGGCTGGCGAGGCGCTATTGTTGCCAGGAAGACAGACAAGCGGGCATTCGTAATTTCACTTACTGACGAGGTGTCAGCATTGAGCTATGGCGCCATGGTACGCCGCTGCGTTCGATTCAAAGATGAAAAAAGGATGCCGAAGCATCCTTTCCAATTCGTTTGGACTACTGCGCACGAATCAAGACTGCGGCTGCGCTGCGTAATCCTCGATGGTCTGGCTGGCCGGGAAGTGCACGGTGAAGGTGCTCCCATGATCGGGCACGGAGGCAATTTCCAGCGTGGCATGGTGGCGCAGCAGGACGTGGCGCACGATGGCCAGACCCAGGCCGGTGCCCTGGGTCTCGCGCGAACGGCTCTTGTCGACGCGATAGAAGCGTTCGGTCAGGCGGGAAATATGTTCGGGGCTGATCCCGATGCCGGTATCCTGCACCGCGAAATGTGCGCCCTGCTCATCGCTCTGCCAGCGCAGGGTGATGGTGCCGCCTTCCGGGGTATAGCGCACGGCATTGGTGACCAGGTTGGTGAAGGCGCTGCGCAGTTCCTCGGCATTGCCCTTGAGGTCGGGACCATCGACGATGAGGCGGATATCGTGCTTGCCCGCCGACAGCGCCAGTCCTTCCTCGGCGATGCGCTCCAGCAGCGGCTGCACGTGCAGCACTTCGGAGCGCAAGGGATAGTCGATCGATTCCAGGCGCGTCAGCGTGAGCATGTCGTCGATCAGGTTCTGCATGCGCCGGCCCTGCTCGGTCATGAGCTTCAGGTGGGCCATGCGGGTGGATTCCTCCAGGTTCGGCTGGGCCAGCGCGATTTCCAGGAAGCCGTTGATGACCGTCAGCGGCGTACGCAATTCGTGCGAGGCATTGGCCACGAAGTCACGGCGCATCATGTCGATGCGCTGCGATTCGGTGACGTCGTGGGTGACCAGGATCTGGCGCCGGTTCTCGAAGGGGATGATCTGGATGATCAGCTTGCGCTCATGCAGGGCCAGTGTGAGCGGCTGCTCGTAGCGGCCCAGGATGATGTAGTCGATGAAGGCCGGATTGCGGATCAGGTTGGTGACGCGCATGCCCTTGTCGCGGTCCAGCTTCAGGCCCAGGTGCGACTGTGCGGCCGGGTTGCACCATTCCAAGAAGAGCACGTCGTCCATGATCACCACGCCATCCGGCAGCAGGCTCATGGCCTGGCGGAAGCGCGCCAGCCACTCGGCCAGCTCGGCCTGGTTCTTTTCATCGTCGCGGCGCATGCGGTAAAGGCGCGCATAGACATCGGTCCAGGCACCCCAGCCATCGGGCAGGCGCGACTGGCCGGAATCATCCAGCCAGGTCGACAGGCGCAGCAGGTAGTGAAGATGCGCAATCATCATCGCCCCCACGCCCAGCACGGCGGTGACCAGCCCGATGATGGGACCAAAGAAGAAACCGACGACTCCTGCTCCGGCCAGGCACAACACCAGGCGCAATACAGCAGGAATCCAGAACAGAAGTTGTGGACTCATTGATTTGACAGATAAATCTGGGAAGCGCCCGCGCGCCGAATTTTTAATTTTGCTGATTATGAACGACGCGGGCTGTTTGGTCTTTGATCTTTATTTGCTTGATCGTTATTTGGTCGAGAGCATGTAGCCCACGCTGCGCACCGTCTTGATGAGGTACTCGGCATCGCGCAGGGCCTTGCGCAGGCGCAGCACGTGGACGTCCACGGTGCGCTCTTCGATCACCACGTGATCGCCCCAGACGCGGTCGAGCAGCTGGCTGCGCGAGAACACGCGGTCAGGATGCGCCAGGAAAAACTTCAGCAGCTTGTATTCGGCATGGCCGATATCGATGCGTGCGCCCGACAGGCTCACCGAGCAGCTGGCCGGATCGAGCGTGACCGGACCGGCCGACATCACTTCCTGGGCATGCTCCGGGCTCTTGCGGCGCAACAGCGCCTTGATGCGCGCGGTCAGTTCGCGCGGCGAGAAGGGCTTGGTGATGTAGTCATCGGCGCCGTTGTCGAGGCCGGCGATCTTGTCTTCTTC
>Ga0187843_10000632_pt1 | contig 23999 bp, 23 predicted proteins | sample SpaLakP09_SKY_43_FD_134516 | JGI IMG/M metagenome (GOLD analysis project Ga0187843, IMG submission 134516) | Oligotrophic lake water microbial communities from Sparkling Lake, Wisconsin, USA - SP09_SKY_43 | ecosystem: Environmental > Aquatic > Freshwater > Lake | place: USA: Sparkling Lake...
CAATCCGCATGGCCATCTATTCAAGCAGAACACTACCCATTGGCGCCTGGACTTGATTTGATCCGCCATGAGGATTCTATTTTGCTTGGGGAGGGCGCAGAACAAACGGGTCTGTTTTTTGCCCGCCACCCTAAGGCGCATACCCAAGAAGTTCAGTCCAAATTGGTTGTAGATGCCTTAAAAAAAGGATGGACCTTGAAAACTGCCATGCGCCAGGGCACTTCTTACACGCTTATCGGGGTTGACAGCTTCTCTGGTGGTGCGGACACAGACCTGGTTACCTACGCAGGGGCGACTTCGGTTTTGACCATCGACCTGGTCAACACCACGGCAGGCAGCGGCAGTGGCACTGGCATCGCCCGAGGCGATCTGATCGACAACACCGTCGAAAAAATCATCGGCGCCAGCGTAGCAGTCACCACCTTCTTGTCGGGCAACCGCTCGGCGCTCACCACGCTGGAGGGCGCATCGGGACAAGCCAACCTGGTCAGTTACGCCAATGTCACCGGCGCTGCCGGGGCCACAGCGAACCTCACCGATCACGCGCTCAATGCAGGCGCAGCGCTTTATGACCGCTACAGCAATATTCGCCACCTCATCGGCTCCTCCAACGCCGACACCCTCACCGGGGATGCTGCCAACAACATCCTGCAAGGTGGTGGTGGTGACGATGTGTTTTACGCCACAGCGGGGGCTGACACCATTCATGGCGGCCTCAGCGGCGCAGATGCGGGCACGGCAGATGAATTGCGTTTTGACGGATTGAACTTTGGGGCGGGAACATCCGGTGTGACGCTCAGCATTTCGGGGTTGGGCTCAGGCACCGCCACTTGGGCAGGCGGCAACACCACCACCTTCTCGGGCATCGAAATCCTCAGCCTCACCGGGCAGGCCGACAGCTACACCAACAACACCGCCACCGGCATGGTTGCGGACGGTTTGGCGGGCAACGACACGTTGACCGGCGGCACCGGCAATGACACGCTGCGGGGTGGAGAAGGCGACGACAGACTGTTGGGTGATGCAGGCAACGACAGCTTGATCGGTGGCGCGGGCGCAGACGTGCTGGAGGGTGGCGCTGACTATGACGTGGCGGATTACTCAACATCGACGACTGCGTTGACCATCAACATGGCCAACGCCACAGATGGCACCAAAAGCACGGGTGACGCCGCAGGCGACACCATTAACGCCGACATCGAAGAGGTCAAAGGCAGCAAAACCTTGCCGTCGTGGATGCCCGCGTGGGCCCGTGGAAAGTGCAGCTCATAGTTTGCGTTTTTCATTTGCAGCCGGCAGGTGTTGCCGGTGTCTGCGTTCCCAAATTCGGGGTCAAAGCCCACATCAGCACCCTGGCTGTGGTAGAAAAATTCACAATAAATGCCCAACCGCGCTTGCGGCCAGACTTGTTGCAAAAACAGGCTTTCGCCCCAACCGGGGTGGGCCACGATGACGTCGGGCACAAAGCCTTGTTCGCGCAGCTTCACGGCGGCTTGCCAGGCGGCTTCGCCCCGCAGGGTCTTGGTTTCCAGATCGGTCAACCAGCGGTGCGTGCCTTGGCCGGGGCGGCTGGTGACGGCGTAACGCACCATCTCAATGCCCGCAACAGCGGGGCAGTCGTTGATGTGCAAAGCCACCACGCGGTGACCTTGGTTTGCCAGCGCGGGTGCCAGGTGTTTGAATTGGCCGGGGAAGTTTTGATGGACGAAAAGAATGTTCATGACATTCGAATGGTAAAGCGATGTTCCGGTGCGCGTTGCTGGGGAAGGGCCAATTGGACTGCCGCTAAAAGATCATCGCGATCAGGCTTGCCAACATGAGCAGCACCATGACGATGGAACCTGCATGCTGTTCGATGAATGAGGGCGGTTTGGGTTGCAAAAAAACAATCAAGTCTTCCAACGCTTGATGGGATGAATTGGGCTCGTCAGGTGCCAACTTTCTGTCAACCACCAAACGGGGGTCTGCGCCCAACAGCACGGCCACTTTTTTGGCCGCGTTTGCGCGAATGCTGGGGCTGTAAAAAAGCGAAGTGCCCCCCGTCTCCAACTGACGGATTTGAGCAATGGACAAACTTGCGCACTTGGCCAGATCGGAAATGTCCCGATTTTGGGAAATACGCCATTCGCGAAGCCGTTCACCACTCAGAAGGTCGGGAGATGTATTGGACATTTAGTTCGCTAAATAAATAATTTATTTATTATAAATAACTCAATAATTATGTCTCCTCCCCTTGTTGGGCGGGGTGTATGGCTGAGCACACTGACACACCATGGTGATGCGCCTTCAATCTTTTCACGCCCAGTCGTTTGCATGTAGTGGCGTTGTCTGCTGACGGCCCCAGCGGTGTTGCAAGTAAATCGTTAACAGGTACAGGCTGAAATTCAGTCCTGAATCCGAACCTTGAGCTGAAAACTCACCGCCCCATACAAGCGGTCTTTCAGGGGTGGCACCAGCGCCACGTTCAGGCCGATCCAGCGGCTTTCCCAAGTGGCTACCGGTAGAACGGCTGGAAACCAGCCGCCGTCAAATGCCTTGGGGTAGCCGTTGAACGCGCCCATCACCACGCCCCACTTACCGTTGGCAAAAGTGAAAGGCTGGTAGTAGGCACCCACGTAGTTGGAGCGGGCGCTGTCGCTGTTGATGAACCGACCGGCTGTTGCCGACCAGTCTTCGTTCAGCTGCACTTCCACGCCCAAGCCGAAGTTGTCGTTGCGCAAGCCCTTGTGGGTGTCAAAGTGAGCCGCGTAAAAACCAGGGTTGAGCCAAATGCTGTGCCCGCCCGCAAAGGGGTTGGAGGCCAGCGACGCAGACGCCGTGGGGGCGCTGGCCAGCGACGCATTCTGACTGAGCAGATCGGCCATGGGCTGACTTTGTGCCAAAGCGCTTCCAGCCAACGCCATGGCACCCAGCGTCAAAAGTCTTGGAAGCCCCAACCTCACAGAGCGAAGACGAAATGGTGGATCACAGGGTGGCGAAGACATCAGCCGCGGTTTGCACCGTGGCGGCAATGTCCTCGGCGGTGTGGGCACCGCTCACGAAGCCTGCTTCATAAAGCGCGGGCGCGATGTACACGCCTTTGTCCAGCAAACCATGGAACAGCTTGTTGAACTTGGGGCTGTCGCTGGTCATCACCTTGGCGTAGTTTTGTGGCAACTCGGGCAGCAAGAAAAAACCAAACATGCCGCCTTGGCAATCGGCGCTGAAGGGCACGCCTGTTTTGGCGGCAGCGGCCTTCAAACCATCGACCAAGCTTTGCGTGCGGGCCGACAGCGCGTCGAAGAAACCGGGTTTTGAAATTTCATGCAGTGTGGCCAAGCCACAAGCGGTGGCCACCGGGTTGCCGCTGAGTGTCCCTGCTTGATACACGGGGCCCAGCGGTGCCAGTTGTTCCATGACAGCGCGTTTGCCGCCAAACGCGGCCAGCGGCATGCCACCACCAATGACTTTGCCCAGCACCGTCAGGTCGGGCTCGAAGCCGGGCAAGGACTTGGCGTAGACGCTTTGCGCGCTGCCCAAGGCGACGCGGCAGCCGGTCATGACTTCGTCAAAAACCAAGAGCGCGCCGTATTCGGTGCACAACTCGCGGCAGCGTTTCATGAAGGGTACGCTGGCGCGGACGAAATTCATGTTGCCAGCAATCGGCTCAATCATGAGGCAAGCCAGCTCTTTGCCATGCAATGCAAAAGCTTCTTCCAGTTGCGGGATGTTGTTGTATTCCAAGACCAGCGTGTGCTGGACCACTTCGGGTGGCACACCCGCGCTGGTCGGGTTGCCAAAGGTGGCCAGACCCGAACCGGCTTTGACCAACAGCGCGTCGGCGTGACCGTGGTAACAACCTTCGAACTTGATGATTTTGCTGCGGCCGGTGGCACCACGCGCCAATCGCAGGGCGCTCATGCCGGCTTCGGTGCCGGAGCTGACCAAGCGAACCATGTCCATCGAGGGCATGAGCTTCAACAGCGCTTCGGCGAGTTCAATTTCCCGCTCGGTGGGGGCACCAAAAGAGAAGCCTTCAAGAATGGCTTTTTGCACTGCTTCGATCACCGCAGGGTGGCCGTGGCCCAAGATCATCGGACCCCAAGAACCGATGTAGTCGATGTAGCGCTTGTCGTTCGCATCCCAAAAATAAGCACCTTGCGCGCGCTTGACAAAACGAGGTGTGCCGCCGACGGCACGAAAAGCACGCACCGGCGAATTGACGCCGCCGGGGATTACCAGGCGGGCGCGGTCAAACAGGGTTTGGTTGAGATCGGTCATGGTTGTGTCAATGGTGTTGCAAAAAAATCAATGCCGGGTGTGGTGGCCGGGGAGCGAAAAATCCTCAGCGGTGACCGCGCCATCGGTGTTGTCATCGGCAGCCTCTTCCACGCTTTGTGCCCAAAACAAACGATCGGCCACCGCATGGCCCATCCCCGGGCGAAAGCCCGCGTCCAAGCAGCCATCCAGAAAACCCAGCGCCTCGCCCACCGAGGCTTCCAGGTCGTCGCCCATGGCCAGCAAACCGGCCAAGGCCGCGCTCAGCGTGTCGCCTGCGCCGGTGAAGACGGCGTCAAAACGTTCGATGGTTTCGCTCACCAACACCGTAAGCGGCGTGGCTAAAGCGTTTTCCAAATAAGAGGTGCCTTGCGGCAAACCGGTAATCAAGGTGTAGGGCACGCCTTTGTCGGCCGCGGCTTTGGCAATATCGCGCGCGGTGGGCGGGCGTTCGCTGCCCCACTCGGGCAACAGCCAGCGCCACAGGGTGGAATGGTTGCCCACCAGCACCGTGGTTTGCGGCAACAGCAGTTCCATGAACGCATCTTGGTAGGCTTCAATCGGATCGTCTTGCCACCAAGACAAACTGGGCATGTAAGCCACCACGGGCACGTCGGCGTAGTCGGTGCACAGCTCGGCGATGGTGGCCACAATTTCGGGTGTGCCGCAAAAGCCCACTTTGATGACTTGCACCGAGATGTCTTCCAAGATGATGCGGGCTTGTTCGTCCACCGCGTCTTCGTCCATGGCCATGTGGTCGAAGATTTCAGCCGAGTCGCGCACATAACTGCCGGTGCTGATGGCCAACACATGGGCACCCACGGACGACATCGCCAAGATGTCAGCGGTTAATCCACCGGCACCGCTGGGGTCATTGCTGTTGAAACTCAGCACGCATGGATGGGCCATTTCGGGGGTCTGACCTTCGTCTGGGAGCGGGATGGTGGGGTTCATGGCCGTCTATACTTTGATTCATTCTATGCCACGGTTTTGACGTGGATTGTGTTCTTCCTCGAATGAAAGAGACCCTGTGAACAAAACTTGGATGTGTCTGATTTGTGGCTGGATTTACGACGAAGCGCTGGGTGACCCCGACAGCGGGATCGCGCCCGGCACCCCGTGGGAACAAGTTCCCATGAACTGGACTTGCCCAGAATGCGGCGCGCGCAAAGAAGACTTTGAAATGGTGCCGGTCTAACTTTTCTTCACCACCGAATACCGCAGCAAGGTTTTGGCACGTGCTTGGGCGTGGTCGACGATGGGCAGCGGGTAATTCTTGCCGAGTTCCACACCCGCACTTTGCAGTTCCATCGGTTTGGCCAACCAAGGCGCATGAATCGCTTTGTCGGGCAAGCCGCTCAGTTGTGGCACATAACGCCGGATGAACTTGCCTTGCGGATCAAACTTTTCGCTTTGGTTGATCGGGTTGAAGATGCGAAAGTAAGGCTGGGCGTCACAGCCACTTGAACTGGCCCATTGCCAACCCCCGTTGTTGGCGGCCAAATCAAAATCGATCAGGTGGGTGGCAAAATAAGCCTCACCCCAGCGCCAATCAATCCCCAAATCCTTCACCAAAAAACTCGCCACCACCATGCGCAAACGGTTGTGCATGTAGCCGCTTTGGTTGATCTGTGCCATGGCGGCATCCACCAGCGGGTAACCGGTTTGACCATCGCACCAGGCTTTGAACAGGACCTTGGCCTGTTTGTCTTTGTCCCATTGAATCTGGTCGTACTCGGGCTTGAAAGCACGGTGCACCACATGCGGATGGTGGTGCATGATCTGATGGTAGAAATCGCGCCAAATCAACTCGGACAACCAGGTCTGCGCGCCCGCATCGTTCTTCAAAGATCGCGCATGCGCCAAGCGGGCCAACTGTCGAATTGAGACGGTGCCAAAGCGCAAATGCGCACTCAAATAACTGGGCCCCTTGACCGCCGGAAAATTGCGCGTGGCCTCGTAGTCGCTCATGCGTTTGTCGAAATCTTTCAAGAGCATCTGTGCCCCAGACATGCCGGGGTGGATGTGCAACGCAGGTAAATCCATTTCATCAAAACCCATGGCGTTCAGCGTGGGCAAGGGCTGGCGCAACGCTCTGGGCACCGCAGCCAATTGACCAGGTTGGATTTGGATGGAGCGTGGACTCAAATCGGCTGCAGTGACTTTTTTCAGCCAGGCGTTTTTGTAGGGCGTGAACACACCGTAAGGCGTGCCGCTGAGCGTGAGCACCTCGCTGCGTTCGAACACCACATGGTCCTTGAAACTGTGAAAAGCGATGCCGTGATTCGCCAAGCCACCCCGCACCTGGGCGTCCCGGGCCAAGGCTTCGGGTTCGTCGTCATGGTGCGTGAACACGGCTTGAACGCCCAGTTGCTGCGCCAGCACCACCACTTCATGCGCGGCCACGCCGTGGCGCACGACCAGGCCCGCGTTGTCATCGCCAGCGCGTTCGCGCCATGCGGCATCGAGTTCTTGCAGCGACGCATGGATGAAGGCCACGCGCCGGTCTTGGCGGGGCAGTTTGTCCAAAATGGCGCTGTCAAAAATAAATGCGGCGTGCACATGCTTGGCATGTTGCAACGCCTTGCTGAGCGCAGTGTGATCGTCTAAGCGCAAATCGCGGCGAAACCACAACAATCCGCTGTCAAACTGGTCCAAATCTTGTGACGGCATGTTCACCTTAAAATCAAAGCATGACCATGGATTCTGCACCCATCAACCTGACGCATCATTTCCTGATCGCCATGCCGGGTTTAATGGACGAGTCTTTCGCCCGCAGCGTCGTTTACATGTGCGAACACTCTGAACGTGGCGCGCTCGGTCTGATCATCAACAAGCCCAGCCCCATGCGCATGGAAGAGTTGTTCGAAAAAGTCGATCTCAATCTGGGGCGCACAGATTTGATTGAAATTCCTGTGTTGCAAGGCGGACCGGTGCACACCGAACGTGGCTTTGTGCTGCACGAACCCCTGTCCAAAGCGGACCCGAATGGCCCTGAAGCTGAAAATACCTACGCCTCCACATTGATGATTCCGGGTGGCTTAGAGATGACCACGTCCAAGGACGTGTTGGAGGCGTTGTCCACCGGCGCAGGCCCACGCAAAGTGCTGATCACACTGGGCTATGCCGCATGGGCGCAAGGTCAACTCGAGAGCGAGTTGGCCGAAAACAGCTGGCTCACGGTGGAAGCGGATGCCCAAGTGATTTTCGATACCCCCATTGAGCACCGCTATGACAGCGCCTTGGCCTTGCTGGGCTTGCAAGCCTGGATGTTGTCGCCTCAGGCAGGTCACGCATGAACGTGGCTGCCGCGCCCGTTGCCACTGCACTGCAATCCTTTTTGGCTTTCGATTTTGGCCTGCAACGCACGGGTGTGGCGTACGCTTCTCGTTTGCTGGGTCAAGCGCAGCCGCAAGGCACGGTGAAAGCCACGGGCGACGCGCGTTGGCCGCTGATTGCCCAACACATTGAGCGTTGGCAACCCGACGCGCTGGTTGTCGGTGTGCCGTTTCACCCCGATGGCGCACGCCATGAAAACACCGACCGTGCGCAAAAATTTGCCCGCCAATTGCATGGCCGGTTTGGTCTGCCGGTGTTTGAGGTGGACGAGCGCTACTCGACGACCGAAGCCCACGCCAGTGGCGCAGCAGATGTGGACGCCGCATCGGCCTGTGTCATCCTTGATCAATTTTTAAGAAATCTTGCACCATGAGCATTGGCCATTTATCCCTCGACGCCCAGGCCTTGTACGGCCAGATGTTGAAAGACATGCGTGAACGGTTAAGCCCGAACACGCATTTGGTGGGCATCACCTCGGGTGGCGCTTGGTTGGCTGAACGATTGCACGCTGATTTAGGCCGCACAGATCCGATGGGCGTGGTGTCGTCATCCATGCACCGCGACGATTTCGCCCAGCGCGGCATGGCCGACAGCGCGGCCACCAAGCTGCCGTTTTCAGTGGACGGCGCCGTCATCTGGCTGATTGACGATGTCTTGTTCACCGGGCGCACCATCCGCGCCGTCGTGAACGAACTATTCGACTATGGCCGGCCCGCCGCCGTGCACTTGGCCGTCTTGGTCGACCGTGGCGGTCGTGAACTGCCTGTGCAAGCCGACTATGCCGCTGCACGTCTGAGTCTGCCGGCCCATCAATCGCTTCGCCTGACCCGCGATGCGCAACAACAGTTCGCTTTTTCGGTGGAGGGCTGAAATGCTTTACAAACGCAATCCGCAACTCAACCGCAACGGTGAACTGATTCACCTGCTGTCCACCGAAGGCTTGTCGCGCAACATCCTCACCCACATCTTGGACACCGCCAGTCAGTTCGTGTCAGTGAATGACCGTGAAGTGAAAAAAGTGCCTTTGCTCCGTGGCAAGAGCGTGTTCAATCTGTTCTTCGAAAACAGCACCCGCACCCGCACCACTTTCGAGATTGCGGCCAAGCGCTTGAGCGCCGATGTTTTCAACCTCGACATTGCCCGCTCATCGGCCAGCAAGGGCGAGTCGCTGCTCGACACCATTGCCAATCTAAGTGCCATGGCCGCCGATATTTTTGTGGTGCGTCACAGTGAGTCCGGCGCACCCTACTTGATTGCGGAACATGTGGCACCGCATGTGCACGTCATCAACGCCGGCGATGGTCGCCATGCGCACCCCACGCAAGGCTTGCTTGACGCCTACACCATTCGCCATTTCAAAAAAGACTTTGCCAATTTACGCGTGGCCATTGTGGGTGATGTGTTGCACTCGCGGGTGGCGCGTTCAGATATTCATGCGCTGACCACGTTGGGCTGCGCTGAGGTGCGGGTGGTTGGCCCCAAAACGCTGGTGCCCTCCGATTTGACGCAACTGGGTGTTAAGGTGTTCCACACGTTGGAAGACGGCATTCGTGACTGCGACGTGGTTATTACACTGCGGTTGCAAAACGAACGCATGAGCGGCGCCTTGTTGCCTTCAAGCCAAGAATATTTCAAGAGCTTTGGCCTCACACAGGCCAAGTTGCAATTGGCCAAACCCGACGCCATCGTGATGCATCCCGGCCCGATCAACCGGGGTGTGGAAATTGAATCGGCGGTGGTGGATGGGCCACAAAGTGTCATCTTGACGCAAGTGACCTTTGGCATCGCTGTGCGCATGGCAGTGATGTCTATCGTTGCAGGAAACGACGCATGAGCATCCTCATTCAAAACGGTCAAGTCATCGACCCTGCATCTGGCCTGAACACCCAAGCTGATGTAGCAATTCAAGACGGCATCATCTTGTCCATTGGCAAGTTGGATGCCGGCTTCAAACCCCAACAAACCATCGACGCCACCGGTTGCATCGTGATGCCTGGTTTGGTGGATGCATGTGCAAGGTTGGGCGAACCCGGCCATGAACATGAAGGCATGCTTGACTCCGAGTTGGCGGCGGCAGTCGCAGGTGGTGTCACCAGCGTGGTCTGTCCGCCCGACACCCAACCCGTGTTGGATGAACCGGGCTTGGTCGAGATGCTGCAATTTCGCGCGGCGCGTTTGCAGTTGTCGCGCGTGTTTCCCTTGGGTGCACTCACGCGTGGTTTGAACGGCGAAGCCTTGACCCCCATGGCCGAACTCACCTTGGCCGGTTGCATTGGTTTTTCGCAAGCCGAGCACAGCATGATCCACAACCAAGCATTGCAACGTGCCATGCAGTACGCCGCCACGTACGGTTATTGCATTTGGTTGCGACCCCAAGACGCGGCGCTGGGCCAGGGTGTCGCTGCGAGCGGCCCGTTGGCCACGCGTTTGGGCCTGAGTGGCGTCCCCGTGGCCGCAGAAACGATTGCATTGCACACCATCATTGATTTGATGCGCGCCACAGGAGCACGCGTGCATGTCTGCCGCTTGTCCAGTGCGGCGGGCGTGGAATTGGTGCGACACGCCAAAGCTGAAGGCTTGGCCATCAGCGCGGATGTCAGCATTCATAACTTGCATTTCACCGATGCCGACATGGGTTACTTTGACACCCGGGCGCGCCTGATACCTCCCTTGCGTCAACAACGCGACAAAGAGGCACTGCGCCAAGGTTTGAAGGATGGCACGATTGATGTGCTGGTGTCGGACCACACGCCGGTGGAAGGCGACGCCAAAGCTTTGCCGTTTGCCCAAGCCCAATCGGGGGCAACGGCACTGGAGTTGTTGTTGAGTGCCACCTTGAAGTGGGCTGCACAAAGTCAAGTGGAAATGTTGCGGGCTTTGCAGGTCATCAGCAGCGCACCAGCAGCAATGTTAGGGACGCGCGGTGAGGGTTTGGGGCAGTTGCGTGAAGGCGGGGCGGCTGACCTCTGTATTTTCAACCCTGACGTTTCGTGGGCTGTGACGCCCGACATGCTGCGAAGCCAAAGCAAACACACGCCGTTTGCGTTTGACATGAGTGGCAGTGAGATGCTGGGGCAGGTGCGGGCCACTGTTGTTGGCGGCAAAGTGGCTTTTCAACGCTAACGGGGTTTCGATTCCAAGGAAGTCACGCTTGCTTGCCAACCACGGCGGGCTCGATCTGTGAAGTGACGCTTGCTTGCCAACCACGGTGGGTTCGATCTGTGAAGTCACGCTTGCTTGCCAATCACGGTGGGCTCGTCTGCCGCTCACCGCAGCAGAGCTGCGACGTTCGCTACGCATCCGACCCACCATGCTCGGCAAGCTGAAGTGGCTTGAATCGCTTGCTAACCAGTTGCATCTCGATCATTCGCCAACAAGGAATATCACTTCAGAGCCGCACGACTTGGGGACCATTTTGTGAGCGAAAGAGCAGCAAAATGCGTCCCCATGGCGGGCGGCTCAAGCGTGGCTTGACTACGAGTCGCACACATCAAACGGGGCGGCTCCAGCGCGAAGAAAGTCACAGCAGCGTGTCAGCCCAAATGTTCTGCGCCCAATTCCACGCATAAGTACCTTCCAACGCATTCGCCTCTGTGGACAAACCGCCAGAACCTGGCACTGTTTTGAAGGTTTTCTCTTCCGCGTTGTACTGATGCATCGACGCCACATGAATCACCAACTTGTCACTCACATAGCTGTAGCAGGTATTGGTCAGCAACGGGCTGGGGTTGACCGCCAAATCGGACAGTTGAGCCACCACCGCAGCTGCAGCGACTTTGCCATGCGCGTTGGCCATGTGGCCCGATTTGGGCATGGCCGGTGCCGCCAAAGTGGCGTCGCCCAACACATGAATGTCTTTGGCCGCCAGTGATTCAAAGGTTTGGTAGTTGATACCACACCAACGGTTATTGACCGTTGCTAAACCCGTTTGCATGGCGATTGCACCGGCACGCATGGCAGGCAAGACGTTGAGCACATCGGCACGAACGCTTTCTTGCACATCAAATTTCAAGCTGTTGGTTTTGGCGTCCACCGCCAATACTTTGTGGTTGGCGCGGAACTCAATGATGTCCCTGTAGTTGTCACTCCAGAACTTTTTGAACAAAGCGGGTTTGGAAGTGATGTCGGGGTTGGCGTCCAGTATCAGTACCTTGGATTTGGGCTTGGCTTGCTTGAAGTAATGCGCCACTTGGCTGGCGCGTTCATAAGGCCCTGGGGGGCATTTGTACGGTGCTTCAGGCACAGTGATGGCATAGACACCGCCATCGGGCATGTCTTGCAGTTGTTTGCGCAATGCCGTTGTTTCAGCGCCGGCTTTCCAAGCTTGCAAAATTTGTCCGCTGGCATGGGCTGCTTGCAAGCCCTCGATGCTGTCGAAATGCATGTCTACACCGGGCGAAAGAATTAGTTTGTCATAGGCGACGGCAGAACCGTTTTGCAAGGTAACGGTTTTTTTAGCGGGGTCAATCGCCGTGACCAGGTCGTGCACCACGGTGACACCGTGTTTGCTGCTGAGGGCGTCGTAAGGTTTTGTGATTTGCGCCATGGTTTTGCTGCCACCCAACACCAAGTTGGACATGGGGCATGAAACAAAGGCTTTGTTGGGTTCGATCAGCAGCACACTGATTTTGTAGTCTGACAGGACCCGCACGTACTTGGCGGCTGTGGCCCCACCGTAACCGCCGCCAATGACCACCACCTGCGCTTTGGCAGGGGCTTTGCCGTTGAGGTTGGCGCAGCCTGGCAGCGCCGACAAGGTGCCCAAGGCCAAACCGGATTGAAGCAGTGTTCTTCTTTTCATGATGGGTCCTTAGCGTTTTTGAGCGGCGAAGTAATCGGCCATGCTGGCGATTTGTTGATCGCTCAAGCCTTTGGAGATTTGGTGCATGACCGTAGCGGGACGGCTACCGTCTTTGAAAGCCTTCATTTGCGCCACGAGGTAGTCGCGTGGCAAACCGGCGATGGCGGGCACGGTCGAGCCAGGCACCGTGCGCCCTTCGCTGCCATGGCAGTTTGTACAGTTGGCCGCATTGGCGCGTTGATGCAGCGCAGAGGCCGCGTCTTGAGCCATCACAGGCATGCTGGTCAGCAGCAAGGCACTTGCAAGTTGCAGAGTGAAGTTTTGGATTCGCATGGCAGGTCTTTCAAGTGACTGAAGAAAAAGAAGATTCATGGTTGATGAGCCAGCACATGACCTTGCGCTATTTCAATGATTTCATCGCCAAAGCTGGCGACATCGTCCGGGTTGTGGCTGATCAGGATCATGGGGATGTTGAGTTGTGCTTGCACCTGTGACAACGCTTGCCGCAGGCTTTGGCGCAAACTTTCATCCAGCGCAGAAAAGGGTTCGTCGAGCAAAATGGCTTGGGGCCGCATCACCAAAGCACGGGCTAAGGCCACCCGTTGGCTTTGGCCGCCAGAGAGTTGATGCGGGTACTGATGAGCCAGAGCGCGCAACTCGAATTGATCCAACCAGTTCTCCACATCAGGGTGGCTGACCTGTGGCCTGGGGTTGAACCAGCTTTTGCTAAGGGGAAAGGCAATGTTTTGCATGACGGTCAGGTGTGGAAACAAAGCATACTCTTGAAACACGTAGGCCAGTGCACGTTCTTGGGGGGTGGTGCAAATGCCCAGAGACTCGTCAAAAAGAGTGACATTGTTAAAACGAATGTGCCCATGGTCTGGTGTGGTCAGGCCGGACAACATTTTCAGGATCTGTGTTTTGCCCGCGCCCGAGGGACCAAACAAGACCAAGCGAGCGGCATTGCTTTGAAAGCTGACATCCAATTCAAACTGATGTTGCTTGCTTAAATAGGTTTTTTGAAGTGACACATCCCACAGCATGGCGACCCCTTAGCGTGATTCGATGACGCGGCCTGGCATCAATTTGCCAGACACCAACAAGACACTGATGCAGACCACCGAGGTGAGCAGCACCAAGAAATTGGCCACATCGTCTTGGCCCGCTTGCACGGCTTCATAGACCGCAATGGACAAGGTTTGGGTTTGACTGGGGATGCTGCCAGCGACCATCAAAGTCGCGCCAAATTCGCCCGACGAACGTGCAAACGACAGCAGCAGGCCGGACAAAATACCGCGCCACGCCAGTGGCAGGGTGACGCGAAAGAAGATGGCGAATTCGCTGATACCCAACACCCTGGCGGCTTGTTCGTACTGCGACTCCAGCGATTCAAACGCGGCACGTGCGGCTTTAAACACCAACGGAAACGACACAATGGCGGCAGCAATCACGGCGGCTTGCCAAGTGAAGATCAGGTTGATGTTGAAATGATTTTGTAAAAAAGCACCGATGGGGCCGTTGCGGCCGATCAGGACCAAGAGGTAATAGCCCAACACGGTGGGCGGCATCACCATGGGCAAGGTGAGGACCGCGTCCATCACATCTTTGCCCCAAAAGTTTTTTCGGGCAAACACATAGGCCACACCAATGCCTAAAAACAAATTGATGAGTGTGGCCAAACCCGCCACCTTCAACGTCAATCGCAATGCAATCCAAGCCTCATCCATCACTGCATCAGGGCGCAAACCCTGTCCTTGTTGTTAGTTGGCCAGTGCCAACACCACGGCTGTTTCATCCAATACCGCAATCGCTTCATCACTGATCTGGAAGTCGCTCAAATGATCGGTAAAGCCCACGATGGTGATGCCTGGTTCCACCAATAAATTGATTTCACCACTGGCGCTGCCGCGCCCTTTGCGCACCACCACCCCGTGCACCACGTTTTTATGCTTTTCGCTGGAGGCTTGTTGGATGCTGACCGCAGTGGCCTTGCACAACACCAGAACGGCTTGGCCCAGGTGTAATTCAAATAATTCAGCGCTGGCACTGGTGATCTTGGAATAAAAAACGGTGCCGCCTTTGCACGTGATTTCCACCCGCACAAAACTGCCTTTTTTGCTGATGCCAGAGACCGTGCAGGGGAACTGGTTGCGCATGGTGGTGCGCAGGCCCAACATGCCACTGCCGGCATGGTCAGCGCCCGATTTGCCACCGGACTTCTTGGTGAGCTGCGACTTCACCACCTCCAAATCGGAGGAAGCTTTCAGCAACGCCATGCCCGCTTTGGTGAGTTGGGCCCCGCCGCCGCCAGCACCGCCCACCATTTTTTCAACCAAGGGGGTGCCCGCCAAATTGCTCAGGATGTCGATGGCCTGCCAAGCGGCTTTGTAGCTGACACCCGCCCGACGTGCGGCTTCGGAAATCGAACCCGCGTCTTGCAGGCGACGCAGGATGTCGATGCGTTTGTCGGTTTTGCTGTGGCCAAGGGCTTTCCCGAGGTCTTTCGTGCTTTTGGCAACCATCAACGGAATTCCCATAAAAGATGGTAAATTCGCTATTCCAAAAAAGAAGAGCGATTCGATTCGCTATTCTATTTCAGAATTTCCAAAACCATCTTGGTCTATATGAATGCCATGAACCATCGTTATCCATTAACTCTTTTCAAGTTCAACTTGAAAAAAGCCAGCTTGGTCATTTCTCTATTAATCAGTTCCTCTGTATGGGCCGCAGACCTGACAGTTTCTGCCGCTTCCAGTCTGACGCAGGCATTCCAAGAAATGGGTGCACAGTTTGAAGCCCAAAACCCGAGCACCAAAGTCAAATTCAATTTCGGCGCTTCAGGGGCGTTGTTGCAGCAAATTGTGAACGGCGCGCCTGTGGATGTGTTTGCCAGTGCAGATACCGACACCATGGACAAAGCGGTGGCCAGGAAAGCGGTGAATGTGGCTGACGTGAAGGTGTTCACCAGCAACCACTTGGTGCTTGTGACGCCTGTCAAGACCGATCTGGCTTTAAAGCAGTTGTCAGATTTGAAAAAACCCGAGGTCAAGCGCCTTGCCATGGGACTGCCCGCCAGTGTGCCTGCTGGTCTCTACGCCCAAGGAGCTTTGGAAAAAGCGGGGTTGTGGGCTGATGTGAAAGACAAAATTATCAGCACCCAAAATGTGCGCCAAGCCTTGGACTATTTGGCCCGCAATGAGGTGGACGCCGGGTTTGTGTATGCCAGTGACGCGCAGTTGATGCCCGACAAAGTCAAGCTGGCCTTTCAAGTGACCACCATCACGCCGATTCAATATCCAATGGCCAAAGTTGCATCGTCAACCAAGTCAGAAGATGCGCTCAAGTTCATGGCATTTGTGATGTCCAACGCAGGCCAGTCGATTTTGAAAAAGAACGGGTTCACAGCACCCTGATGGTGCGGTTCAAGCCGAATCTGTGGCAAGTTTGGGGCGCAGGTTGGCACCATGTTTTGCCAAGGCCTGTGCCACCAGGGGCATCAAGCCAGGCACCGTGTCGTTGGCCACACCATCCAAAATCAGGTTTCGCATGCGCGGTTCCCAAAATTTATGGATGTGCGTGGCGATGCCGCTCATGGCCTCTTCTTGGTCGGGGAAGGCCGAGAAAAATTCGCCAATTTGATTGGCCATGTGAACCAGGTTGTCAATGTCCATGATGTACTTCTGTCGTCATTGAGGGTTGGGTAGAAATCAAGCGATGACCGTGGCTGTAAGCGTTGAATTGCTCACCACGCACCATGGCAGCCAACACCAGGTTGTGGTCTTGCGCCAGTTCCACTGCCAAAGAAGTGGGTGCCGAAACTGCGGTCAACACACCCGCACCGGCTTTCACGGTTTTTTGCACCATCTCGAAACTGGCGCGACTGGTTATGCAGACAAAACCTTGCTGCATATTTTGTTCGGCCTTCACCAAAGCACCAATGAGTTTGTCCAAGGCGTTGTGACGACCCACGTCTTCGCGGACCAGCATGACGTCGCCTTGCAAGTTGGCCCAGGCGGCGGCATGGGTGGCACCAGTGCGTTGTTTTTCAGGTTGCAAGGCGCGCAGCATGCCATGTGCTTTGAACATGGCTTGGGTGTGCACATTCACAGCAGGCGCTTGCGGCAAAGCCAATCGCACCTGTTCCAAACTGTCAGCACCGCACAGACCACAACCCGTGCGCCCCGCCATGGTGCGGCGTCGTTCTTTCATCAATTGCTCGGCTTGGGTGGCCACATCCAAACGAACTTCAATGCCTTGCGCCAACACCTCGGTGTCGACGCCGTAAAGCTGTGAAGGGCTGTGCAACAAACCTTCTGTCAAGGCAAAGCCCAACGCAAAATCTTCAAGATCGCTGGGGCTGGCCATCATCACCGCATGGGTGATGCCATTGAACACCAGTGCCACAGGCACTTCTTCGGCCAGAGCCAAAGCAGCGCTGTGACGGGTGTTCACTTGCCCATCACCTCAAAAGCCTCATCCTTGTGCTGGGCTTTGGCCAGCAAATCAAGTTGGTTTTTGTTGAAGCGTTGGTAGTTTTGCTGCCACTCGGATGGTTGACTCACCGCCACCACCTGCACGGCCGTCACTTTGTACTCGGGGCAGTTGGTGGCCCAGTCGGATGCATCCGTCGTGATCACATTGGCACCTGACTCGGGGAAGTGAAAGGTGGTGTAGACCACACCGGGTTGCATGCGTTCACTGATTTCAGCGCGCAACACGGTTCGTCCTGCGCGGCTTTCAATGCCCACCCAATCGTCTTGCTTGATGCCGCGTTCTTCGGCGTCGTGCGGATGAATATCCAGACGGTCTTCGCTGTGCCATTGATTGTTGTCGGTACGGCGTGTCTGCGCTCCCACGTTGTATTGCGACAAGATGCGGCCTGTGGTGAGCAGCAAGGGAAATTTGCGCGTGGACTTCTCTTGACTCGCCACGTATTGCGTCGGGAAAAACTTGCCTTTGCCGCGCATGAAACCTGCGGTGTGCATGATGTCCATGCCAGCGTCAGGCGTGTTGTCATTACAAGGCCATTGCAAGCTGGTGTGCTGGTCAATCTTGGCATAGCTGACACCACTGAAACTGGGTGTCAGCGCTGCAATTTCTTTCATGATCTCTTCGGGATGCGCGTAGTGCATCTCGTAGCCCAAGGCTTTGGCCAGCTTCACAGTGACTTCCCAATCGGCCAAACCGGCCATGGGGGGCATGGCTTGGCGCACACGCGAAATGCGGCGCTCGGCATTGGTGAAGGTACCGTCTTTTTCCAAGAAAGAAGAGCCCGGCAAAAACACGTGGGCGTACTTGGCGGTTTCGTTCAAGAAGATGTCTTGCACCACGATGCATTCCATCGCTGACAAGGCCGCTGCCACATGTTGGGTGTCGGGGTCGGATTGCACAATGTCTTCGCCTTGGCAATACAAGCCCAAGAACGAACCGTCCATGGCGGCGTCAAACATATTGGGAATACGCAAACCCGGCTCGGGGCTCAGTGCCACGCCCCAAGCACCTTCAAACAAACTGCGGGTGGTGGTGTCTGAGATATGGCGGTAGCCTGGCAACTCGTGCGGGAAACTGCCCATGTCGCAAGCGCCTTGCACATTGTTTTGGCCGCGCAGCGGATTCACACCCACGCCTTCACGACCAACCATGCCACAAGCCATGGCGAGGTTGGCAATGCCGATCACCATCGTGGAGCCTTGTGAATGTTCGGTGACACCCAGGCCATAGTAAATGGCCGAGTTCGGACCGGCGGCATACATGCGTGCAGCAGCGCGCACTTCGGAGGCGGGAACGCCGGTGACGCTTTCAAACGCTTCAGGTGAGTTTTCTGCTTTGGCAACAAATTCACACCATTCGTTGAAACTCTTGTCGTCGCACCGCATGGCCACGTATTCTTTGGCCACCAAACCTTCGGTGACCACCACATGCGCCAAGGCGGTGATGAGCGCCACGTTGGTGCCAGGCCGCAAGGCCAGATGGTGTTGTGCTTTCACATGCGGGCTGCTGACCAGGTCAATCTTGCGCGGGTCGGCCACAATCAATTTGGCACCTTGACGCAAACGGCGTTTCATGCGCGAAGCAAACACGGGATGGGCGTCCGAAGGATTGGCGCCAATGACCAGCAACACATCGGCGTGTTCAACCGACTTGAAAGTTTGGGTGCCAGCGGACGTGCCGAAAGTTTGACCCAAACCGTAACCCGTGGGCGAATGGCAAACACGGGCGCAAGTGTCGACGTTGTTGGTACCGAAAGCGGCGCGCACGAGTTTTTGCACCAAGTAGGTTTCTTCGTTGGTACAGCGTGAAGAGGTGATGCCACCGACCGCGTCTTTGCCATGCTTGGCTTGGATGCGCTTGAACTCCGAAGCGGCGTAATTGATGGCCTCGTCCCAGCTCACTTCTTGCCAAGGATCGGTGATCTTGGCGCGAATCATCGGCTTGGTGATGCGGTCTTGGTGTGTTGCATAGCCCCATGCAAAACGACCTTTCACGCATGAATGTCCTTCGTTGGCCTTGCCATCTTTCCAAGGCACCATGCGCACCACGGTGTTGCCCTTCATTTCGGCTTTGAAGCCGCAACCCACGCCGCAATAAGCGCAGGTGGTGATCAGGCTGTGCTCGGGTTGACCGAGTTCGATGATGGATTTTTCTTGCAAGGTGGCTGTCGGGCAGGCTTCCACGCAAGCGCCGCAAGACACGCATTCGCTGTCCATGAACGGTTGGTCTTGGCCGGGCGACACGCGGCTTTCAAAACCACGGCCCGAAATGGTGAGTGCGAATGTGCCTTGGGTTTCTTCACAGGCGCGCACGCAGCGGTTGCAGACAATGCATTTGCTGGCGTCGTAGGTGAAATAGGGATTGGATTCGTCCTTTTCAGCGTCGCAGTGGTGCGCCCCAGCAGCAGCGCCGACGCCATAGCGCACATTGCGCAAGCCGGTGACACCCGCCATGTCTTGCAACTCGCAATTGCCATTGGCGCTGCATGTCAAACAATCCAAAGGATGATCCGAGATATACAACTCCATCACACCTTTGCGCAGATCTTGCAGCTTGGGTGTTTGGGTGCGCACCACCATGCCAGCTTCTGCTGGTGTGGTGCAAGAAGCGGGAAAACCTTTGCGGCCATCGACTTCCACCAAGCACAAACGGCAAGAGCCAAAAGGCTCGAGGCTGTCGGTGGCGCACAGCTTGGGCACTTGGATGCCAGCGTCGACAGCAGCCCGCATCAATGATGTGCCTTTAGGCACAGACACCTCATAGCCGTCAATGGTGAGCTGGACAGTTTCTGTGGAGATGCGGGCAGGGGTGCCGTGGTCACGCTCTTGTTTCAGGTACATCAACATGGTGTTTCCTTAAACGGATGAAACAGGTTTGGCTTCCAGGCCAAAGTCTGCGGGGTAATGGTTGAGTGCAGACAGCACGGGGTAGGGGGTCATGCCACCCATGGCGCACAAACTGCCGTGCAACATGGTGTCGCACAGATCGCGCAGCAAATGCACTTGTTGTTCTTTGTTGGCCGCCGTGCCGATGCGGTCGATGGTTTCCATGCCACGTGTGGAGCCGATGCGGCAAGGGGTGCATTTGCCGCAACTCTCCAGCGCGCAAAATTCCATGGCGTAGCGGGCCAAACTGGCCATGTTGGCGGTGTCGTCATGCACCACGATGCCGCCGTGTCCCACCACCGCACCCATGGCGGCGTAAGCCTCATAGTCCAACGGCACATCCCACTGCGACTCGGGCACATACGCGCCCAAAGGGCCGCCAACTTGCACCGCCTTGATCGGGCGACCACTGCGACTGCCACCACCAAAGTCAAACAACAATTCGCGCAAGCTCAAGCCAAAAGCGCGTTCGACCAAACCACCTTGCAATACATTGCCGGTGATTTGGAAAGGCAAGGTGCCAGTTGATCGGCCCATGCCAAAGTCTTTGTAGAAGGCGGCACCTTTGGCCATGATGATTGGCACACTGGCCAATGTGATGACGTTGTTGATGACCGTGGGTTGACCAAACAAGCCTTCCAAGGCGGGCAGCGGCGGCTTGGCACGCACGATGCCGCGTTTGCCTTCGATGCTCTCGAGCATCGCGGTTTCTTCACCGCAGACATAAGCGCCTGCAGCCTTGCGCACTTCGAGGCGAAATGCTTGGCCACTGCCCAAGACGTTGTCACCCAAATAGCCAGCGGACTCGGCCAAGGTGATCGCCGTGTTCATGGTGGCGATGGCATGCGGGTATTCGGAGCGGATGTAGATATATCCCAAGTTGGCTCCCACCGCCAAACCGGCAATGGTCATGCCCTCAATCAGCATGTAGGGATCGCCTTCCATGGTCATGCGGTCGGAGAAGGTGCCCGAGTCACCTTCATCGGCATTGCAAACCACGTACTTCTGCGCCGATGTGGTGCCCAGCACCGTGCGCCACTTGATGCCGGCTGGAAACGCTGCGCCACCGCGTCCGCGCAAACCAGAATCGAGCACCTGCTGAACCACCGCAGCAGCGTCCATCGCCACAGCGTTTTTCAAGCCAACCCAGCCACCATGCGCGGCATAGTCGTCTAAAGAGAGTGGGCGGGTGATGCCCATGCGGGCAAACGTCAGGCGTTGTTGCTTGGCCAAGTAGGGAATTTGATCGGTGAGGCCCAGGCTCAATGCATGGGCACCGCCATTTAAAAAACCAGCCTCAAAGAGACCCGGCACATCCTCTGGGCTGACAGGGCCATAAGCCATGCGACCTTGCGGTGTCAGCACCTCGACCAAGGGTTCAAGCCAAAACAGGCCGCGAGAACTGTTGCGCTGAATATCGATAGCTACACCATGCGCTTGCGCATGGGCGTGCAAAGCATCCACGACATCATCGGCACCGGCAGCCAAGGCGGCAGAGTCGCAAGGAACATAAAGCGTGATCATGCAGCGCTCCCGAGTTTGGCCAGCACCGTTTTGAACTTGGCCTCGTTCATGCGCACGTGCAATTTGTCGTCAATCTGCACAGCAGGTGAGGATGCACACAGCCCCAAGCAATACACCGGTTCTAAAGAGAACTGCCCATCGGCACTGGTTTCATGCGCACCGCAACCCAACAAGGATTGCGCTTGCGCCCACAGTTCTTCGCTGCCACAAGAACGACAGGCTTCGGCGCGACAGACCTGCACCACATGCTGGCCTGGGGGCGTGCTTCTGAAGAAATGGTAGTAGGTCATAACGCCATGCACCTCGGCGCGCGAGAGGTTCATCCCCTCGGCGATCAAGGGCACGGCGTTGGCTGGGATAAAGCCCAAGGCGTCCTGAACGGCATGCAGCAACGGCAGCAACCCGCCCGGTTGCGCTTGGAATGAGGGCAAGAGTTGGCTGACCAGCAGGAGTTCAGGCGCGGCAAGAGGCTTGTTCATAAGTCAATCAGTTGAAAAATTTCGACACACTTTGCAAGGTGCGGTAAATGCCCCAGGCCAAAGGAATGCCCACTGCGGTCCAGGCGAGCCAGACAAAAGCGGGGTTGACATGGGAGGCTTGTCCTGAGCCATGCAATTCATTGGCGAGAGCTTTTTCGCTGGCCAATTTCTTTTCATGTGCCAGTTCTTCAGCAGTCATGAAATGCTTTTCGGCCACCGGGCGAATCAACAAGTTGGCGATGAAACCCACGACCAACATGCCCACCAAGATGAACATGGTTTGGTTGTAAACCTGTTCACGCGGAATACCCAAACTCAGTTGGTAATCGCGCATGTAGTTCACCACCACGGGACCCAAAATACCAGCCGTGGCCCAAGCGGTGAGCAAGCGGCCATGAATGGCACCCACCATTTGCGTGCCAAACAAGTCGGCCAGGTAAGCCGGCACGGTGGCAAAACCACCGCCGTACATGCTCAAGATGATGCAAAACGCCGCCACAAACAACAGCTTGTTGCCCGCCATCGCACTCGCAGGCACCGATGCGTACAAAGCACCACCCAAAACAAAGAAGACAAAGTAGGTCGCTTTGCGGCCCAGTTTGTCGGACAAACTTGCCCAAACAAAACGGCCACCAATGTTGAACAAGCTCAACAGGGCTGTGAAGCCAGCAGCCACACCAGCGATGAGTGTGAGTTGGTTTTTATCGAGTTCAATGAACTTGGCTTGAATACCAATGAGGGCGCCACCAAAAACCTCTTGCAGCATCGGGCTGGCCATGCCAATCACACCAATACCCGCCGACACGTTCATGCACAACACCACCCAGACCATCCAAAACTGTGGAATGCCCCAGACCTTGCTGACATGCACATGGTTTTGCGTGATCATGGCGTTGTTGGCTTGCTGTGGTGGTGGCGTCCAGCCGGCAGGCTTCCAGCCCGTGGCAGGGACGCGGTAGCCCAGAGCGCCACCTATCATGAACACAAAGTAAACCAAGGCCATGCAGACAAAGGTCTGCCAAACACCGACTTCAAGGTCGTTTGCAAAAATCTTCATCAATTCAGCAGCCAAGGGTGAGCCGATCATGGCACCACCACCAAAGCCCATGATGGCCATGCCCGTGGCCATGCCTCGGCGGTCTGGGAACCATTTGATCAAGGTGCTGACAGGGGAGATGTAGCCCAATCCCAAACCAATGCCGCCGATCACGCCCGAACCCAAAAGCATCATCCAGAACTGGTGGTAGTAAATACCGGCCGCAGAAATCAACATGCCACCGCACCAACACACCGCGCTGACCACACCCGCTTTGCGTGGGCCGGCCCGCTCTAACCAACCACCCCAGAGTGCGGCTGAGCTGCCCAGCAACACGAAAAACAAGGTGTACATCCAACCCAGCGTGGAGACTTTCCAATCGCAGGTGGTGATGAAGAGTTCTTGGAAGAAACCAATCTCTGGTCCGCATTTCAGGGCTTCTTTGATGCCCAGTGCTTTGGACAGCGGCAGCCAGAAGACTGAAAAACCATAGGCCATGCCGATACACAGGTGAATGGCCAGGGCGGCTGGTGGAACCAGCCAGCGGTTGAAACCTTCACCGGCAATGATGCGCTCTTTCGACAAAAAGCCGGGTGTGCCTTGGGACGTGCTTTCGGAAGCGTCAACTGATGTGCTCATGTTGTCTCCATATTTTTGGTTGTTGTGCCAGCGGTGGACTTTAACGTATGCTTTCCCAGCACAAGCGAGTCTAGGGAAACCACTGAGTGCCTGCAATATGTAGAACGGCCGCAGTTATGATCGCTCGAACCAACACAACTAATATGCTCATCAGAGCCTATATTCGGCATGCACAAAGTCTCGATCAAACCCCAGTGGACCATCAGCGATGCCACCGGCCATAACTTGGCCCCACGCTTGCTGGAATTGCTGGCCGAGGTGCAAAGCCACGGCAGCTTGTCGGGTTCTTGTAAAAAAACCGGCGCCTCTTATCGCCACGCCTGGAGCCTGATCCGCCAAGGCGAAGCGCAGCTGGGCATGGCCTTGTTGAACATGGAGCGTGGCAAAGGCTCCACCCTTACGCCATTGGCTGAAAAACTGGTGTGGGCCGGCCACCGCATTTCAGCCCGCCTCACGCCCATGCTCGAAACTTTGGCCTCAGAGCTGGAGGGTGAAATTGGCCGGGTGCTGGCCACCAGCAGCGAGGTGCTGCGGGTGCACGCCAGCCA
>Ga0187843_10000634_pt1 | contig 23976 bp, 12 predicted proteins | sample SpaLakP09_SKY_43_FD_134516 | JGI IMG/M metagenome (GOLD analysis project Ga0187843, IMG submission 134516) | Oligotrophic lake water microbial communities from Sparkling Lake, Wisconsin, USA - SP09_SKY_43 | ecosystem: Environmental > Aquatic > Freshwater > Lake | place: USA: Sparkling Lake...
CTGGTGCGCCGAGCGCATTGCGCGCGACTGGCAGATTTCCACGGCCCGCCTGCGTGCCTTGCTGTTTGCCGAGGGCGAATCACTGCGCAGCCTGGTGCGCGAGCAGCGCGTGGCCTGGGTGCTGGCGCAACTGGCGCGGATGGAAGATGCCGGCGCCAGTCCCGCTGCGGCCGGGTTTGCTTCGCTGTCGGCCCTGCAGCGCGCCTGCCAGGACCTCATCGGCCTGCCGCCCGAGATTGCCGGCCGCGCCCTGTCACTGCTGAGCAGCCATCCCCGGCCGGCCGTTACGCTGCAGGATGAACTGGCCCGCCAGCCACGCTACCGCCCTTATTTCTGAGGCGCCTGCGGCCGGGTGGCGGCAAGTTTGCTACCATCTGCGCTTTCCCTCAATTCTGTGTGGCCCGGTCCGGGCTGATTTCTCATGAGCAAGTTCTGGAGTCCCATCGTCAGCCGCCTGACGCCCTACACCCCCGGCGAACAACCCAAGATCGCGCGCCTGGTCAAGCTCAATACCAACGAGAGCCCGTATGGCCCGTCGCCGCTGGCCCTGCAGGCCATCGCCCGCGAAGTCAGCGACAGCCTGCGCCTGTACCCCAATCCCGACGCCGAACCCCTGAAGCTGGCCATCGCCCGCCGCCATGCCGCCGACGGCATCAGCGCGCGCGAGGTGTTTGTGGGCAACGGCTCCGACGAAGTGCTGGCGCACGCCTTCCAGGCCCTGCTGCAACATGGCAAGCCCATCCTGTTCCCGGACATCACCTACAGCTTCTATCCGACCTATGCCGGCCTGTACCAGGTCGACTATCGCGCTGTGCCGCTGGCTGAGGATTTCACCCTGCGCACCGAGGACTACCTCGGCCATGGCGATGCCATCGGCGGCATCATCTTCCCCAATCCCAATGCGCCGACCGGCTGCCTGCTGGGACTGGACGAAGTGGAGCGCATCCTGCAGGGCAATCCGGAGCGGGTGGTGGTGGTCGATGAGGCCTACATCGATTTTGGCGGCCAGAGCGCCATCCCGCTGGTGCAGCGCTATCCCAACCTGCTGGTGGTGCAGACCTTCTCCAAGTCGCGCGCACTGGCCGGCATGCGGGTCGGTTTCGCAGTCGGCCATGCCGACCTGATCGATGCGCTGGAACGCGTCAAGAACAGCTTCAACTCCTATCCGCTGGACCGCCCCGCCATTGCCGGTGCCACCGCCGCCATCGAGGACGAGGACTATTTCCGCAAGACCTGCGACATGGTCATCGCTAGCCGCACCGCGCTGGTGGCGCAGCTGGTGGCACTGGGCTTCGAGGTCTTGCCTTCGGCAGCCAACTTCGTCTTCGCCCGCCATCCACAGCGCGATGCCGCCGAGCTGGCCGCTGCCTTGCGCAGCGACGGCATCATCGTGCGCCACTTCAAGAGCGAGCGCATCAAGCAGTTCCTGCGGATCACCATCGGCACCGATGAGGATTGCACCGCGCTGGTGGAGGCACTGGGGCGCCACCTGAATCAACAGTAAGCTCCAGGCAGGCAAAGGGCGGCGTGCGCGCAGCGCATGCGGCCCGCTGTGCAGAAAAGCTCAGCCTGCGCGCCTCTGCGTTGCATCCCCCTCTTTCTTCCACGCCCCCGGTTGCTGGCCGCCGTCTTCTCAGCCGGTGAGCCCCCTTCCCACCTGCTGACAACATCCGTTCTCCAGACTCACTTCAGCTGCAATGCCTGCAGCGTTGGTCACGGAACGGTAACTTTCTCTGGTTACATTAGCGGTCTTTGTAAAGATTGCGCCGTCAGCAGCAGCAAGGTGCCGACGGCTCAGCTATCGCTGGAAGGACGCTTGTGAACAGGAAGCTGGGGTTCTCATTCCCTCTCCTGATACGGTTCGTGCTGGCTGCCTTGATGGCATCGGGCACCATGACAAGCCCGACCGCCGTGGCTCAGGGAAAGGGGGGAAGCATGCAACAGTCGTTCGAGTTCGATATCCCCGCCTTGCCGATGGTCGATGCGCTGGATCGATACACCATCCTCACCGGTCGTCCCACCCTCTATCCCAGCGCCCTGGTGGCTGGCCGTACCTCCTCGCCGGTGGCCGGCAGATATGGCGCCAGTGCCGGCTTGCGACTGATGCTGCAAGGCACCGGACTGACCGTGAAGGAAATCCAGGAAGGCGCGACCCAATCCTTCGTCCTGTTGCCGGCAGCAACCGATGAGGATGACGCTGCCGCAGTCACCCGCCGCGCGCATGGCCCCGATGCGGCCGCCGTCGACGAGTACGATGCAATGGTGCAGCACCGTGCCTGGGACAGGCTGTGTTCCTCCCGCCAGACTGCGCCGGGCAGTTACCGGGCATTGCTGCGCTTCGGTATCGATGCGCAAGGCCGCCTGGTCCGCCCGCGCTTGCTGGGCAGCACCGGCAATACCCGACTGGACCGCGCGCTGCCGGCAGCGCTGGAGCATCTGGACATCGGACAATCGCCGCCGGCCGGCCTGGCGCAGCCGTTCACCATGCTGATCCTGCCGCAGGGGCAACTGGCCGGGCGCTCATGTCCGACGGGGGCGTACTGAGATGAGCGAAGATGTCCGCTCGACCCTGCTGGGGCATCTGGTTTCGCGCTATGGGGATCTCAAACGCCGCCTGACACGCTTGCTGGGCAGCGATGACCTGGCCGGTGATGCCCTGCAGGATACCTGGCTGCGCCTGCAGCGGCTGGACGCCGATACCAGTCCGATCCTCAATCCCCACGCCTTCCTGCTGCGCATGGCTGCCAACATCGCGGTCGACCAGCGACGCAGCCAGAGCCGTGCTTTGCCGCCCGGCGAGATCGCCGAATTGCTGGAGCTGGCCGATCACGCGCCAGGGCCGGCGCAGACCGCCGAGGCGCGTTCCGAGGTCCAGGCCCTGATGCTGCTGCTGGAGCGCATGCCCGCCCGTCGCCGCGAAATCCTGATCATGGTGCGCCTGGAAGGCATGCCACAAAAAGAGGTGGCGCAGCGGCTGGGGATCTCGCTGCGCACCGTCGAGCATGAACTCAAGCGCGCGCATGATTTCTGCATGTCGCGCCTGGAGGACAAAAAATGAGTGTGGATTTGCGCCCGCGCCAACGTCCTTGATAATGAGCTCCGATTGTCCCTGACCCGCACCGCCATCGTGAACAAGCCATCCGATCACCAGCCACCCTCCGCCGACGTGCTCAAGGAAGAAGCGCGCGTCTGGTTGCGGCGTCTGACCTCGGGCGAGGCGACCGAATGGGATGCCCAGGCCTTTACCCGCTGGAAGCAGACCAGCGCGGCCCACGCCTTGGCCTTTGAAGAAGCCCGGCGGCAGTGGCAGGCGCTGGGCCCGGCCATTGGCCTTCTGCTGCAAAAGGATGCGGCCATTGCGGCCCGTCACGAGCGCAGCATGCGTGCTCTGCCGGCGGGGCGACGGATGTTCCTGCGGGTAGCCGGTGGCGCCGTGGCAGCGGCCGCCGTCACGGCGATCGTCCATCCCCCCTTGCATCTTTGGCCCTCTTTTGAGGAGTGGCAGGCCGATGCGCGCACCGCCAAGGGGGAACGGCGCCAGCTCGCCATGGGGGATGGCGTCAGCGTCACCTTGAATACCCAGACCAGCATCCGCCGCGATGTGGACGACGTCGCCGGCGGCGGGCTCGAATTGATCGGCGGCGAGGCGGCAATCGACCTGGCACCCGGGGCAGCACCGTTCAGCGTGCTCGCAGGCAACGGGCGCAGCACTGCGCAGGGTGGCCAGTTCGAGGTGCGCAACCTGGACGATCGCGTATGCGTCACCTGCCTGCGCGGCGCGGTGCAGGTGCTACATCCCGCCGGCCGCTCGACGCTGGCTGCACATCAGCAATTGGTCTATGACAGGCATGCCATCGGCCCGGCGGTCGCCGTCGATGCCGAGGCGGCATCGGCGTGGCGGCGCGGCGAACTGGTCTTCCGGCAGGCGCCCTTGGCCCGGGTGATCGACGAAATCAATCGCTATCGCCCGGGACGGGTGGTGCTGGCGGCGGGCGCACGCGCAGACAGCGCAGTCAATGGCCGCTTCGCCATCGCCGAGCTCGACAGTGCACTCGTGCAGCTGCAGTACTCCTTCGGGCTGCAGGCGCGCCGCCTTCCCGGTGGCGTCGTCGTATTGAGCTGAGAGGGCAAGATTCAGGGCCCCTGTGCTCCTGGTTCCCGACGCGCCCGATCCCACCCCGGCGCACAAAAAAGTTGGGGATTTTTGCAGTGGCATGACGTCCTAGTAGAGACAGGTTGCGGCGCAACAGCGGCAACCCTTTTTCTCCCTCAGATGCGACCGGCGGCCCTGCGGCGGCGGTTGTACATGATCGATTGTTGATCGACAGGACTTCTCATGAACAACCGCGTTTGCGCTGCCTCCTCCTCCCTCAAGCACCGCCGTCCACTCCGTCTGGCCCCGATTGCGCAGGCTGCCGCGCTGCTGCTGGCAGGTAGCGGCGTGGCGCATGCGCAGACGGCATTCAGCCCGGCCTGGTTCGCGGGCAAGGGAGTGGCGCAGAGCAGCGCTGCTGCCACCGGCTACCTGCCCAATGGCACACCTGCGGCCGCGCTGCTCAATCCCGGCCAGCAGCAACAGCAGGCCAATGCGCAGCTGCAGGCTTCGTTCTCCAATCTCAATGCACTGGCGCGCGGCATCGCTGCCAGCCAGGCGGCGCAAGCGGCCGCCCGGCAAGCCGCCCTGGCCGCCGGTGGCAGCGTGCCTGACGGACTCACCGAGGGCGGCCTCAAGGTCGATACCAACAGTCTCACGCGGGGCTGGATCAATGCCAGCGCGCCAAGCCAAAGCGCCTCCGGCGGCAAGACTTTGGTGACCATCCTGCAGAACGCCGACAAGGCGATCCTGAACTGGGAAACCTTCAACGTCGGCCAGAACACCATCGTCCATTTTGCCCAGGCAGCGAACTGGGCGGTGCTGAACCGGGTCAATGATCCCTTGGCACGGCCGAGCCAGATCCAGGGGCAGGTCAGGGGTGACGGCACGGTGATGATCGTCAACCGCAATGGCGTTGTCTTCAGTGGCAGCAGTCAGGTCGATACGCGCAACCTGGTGGTGGCGGCAGCTGCCATCAGCGATACCCAGTTCCGCAACAACGGCATTTACGGACCTGACGCCAATAGTCCCAGCTTCACCGATGCCAATGGCAAGCTGGTGGTCGCGCCGGGCGCGCGCATCTCCACCGCCGTACCGGACTCGGCGACCCAGGGGGGCGGCTACGTGCTGCTGCTGGGCAGTGAAGTCGACAATGCCGGATCCATTTCGACGGCGCGCGGGCAGACCCAGCTGGCAGCGGGGGACAGCTTCATCATCCGGCACGGGTTGGGCTCGGCTGCCAATACCTATTCGACCACGCGAGGCAATGAAATTGCCCCGGGAATGGCCAGCGGCAGCGCTGCCGGCAAGGTGGTCAACAGCGGCCTGATCGTGGCCGCCGAAGGCGATGTGACCTTGGCGGGGCGCGATGTGCAGCAGAATGGCGTGGCGCTGGCAACCTCCACGGTCAATGCGCGCGGTACTGTCCACCTGCTCAATGCGGCCAGCGATGTGCAGGGCAAGGTCACCCTGGGGACCGGTTCGAATACGGCCGTGCTGATTGACGACGACGGTGTCACGACCGCCCTCAACAGCCAGCGCGACAGCCTGGTGGCGGCATCGGCTGCGCAGGACCTGTTGCGTGCCAATGCGACGGCAGGCCATTTCGACAACCTCGGCAGACTATCCGACCGCCGCGACCAGTCGCGCATCGAGATCGTCAGTGGTGGCGATGTCGAGTTCAAGGATGGCTCCACCACCCTGGCCACGGGCGGCCAGATCGCCGTGAGCGCGACGCGCCGCAGCTTCGTGGGCAGCGGTGCGACGCTGGACGTGTCCGGTGCGGTGGGTGTGCAGCTGGCAATGGAAAGCAACAGCATCAAGGTCAACGTGCAAGGCAATGAGCTGCGCGATGCACCGCTGGTGCGTGATGCCGGTAAGCTGGCCAACAGCGATGTATGGATCGATGCCCGCCAGCTCATCTATGTGCCTGCCGGCACGGGCGGCTATGCGTCGGAGCGCTGGTACAGCGGCGGCGGATTGCTGGAAGTGGGCGGCTACCTGGCCAACCAGGGCCACCGCATTGGCGAGTGGGCGGCCCAGGGCGGCAGTGTCACGCTGGGTGGCGCGGAGGTCATCACGCAGTCCGGGTCCCGCATCAATCTGTCCGGCGGCAGCCTGGATGTGCGTACCGGCTACATGAACACCACCTGGATCAAGGGGCTGGACGGGCGGCTCTACGATATCAATCATGCCTCCGCCGACATCGCCTACGGCGGCATCTATCGCGGTTTCGAGGTTGAGCACGCCCGTTGGGGCAGCACCACCACCGAATATTTCTACAATCCCCTGATCGCGCCGCAGCGGGTGCTGCGCGACGGCTATACGGTCGGTCGCGATGCCGGTGCGCTGGTTATCAGTGCTCCCACCGCCGTGCTGGAAGGCCAGGTCGATGCCGGCGTCTATAACGGTCCCAGCCAGACCCGCCCGCGTGCCAGTGTGAGCGACAGCTACCGCCAGCTGCAGGGCGCCGCTGCCCGCGCCGGGGCACTGGTGCTGGGGCGCTATGGTGCCCTGGGCCGTATCGATCTCTTCAACAGCGATGTGCGTATTGGCGATGTCGCCCAGGTCGGTGCCGGCCTGCAGATGGACGATGCGCTCGATGCGCCGCGCCTGGGAACGGTGTGGCTGGACGCGGCCATGCTCAATGCGCAAGGTCTGGGCATGCTCGATCTGGGCACCCGTGGCACCATCTCCGTGGAGCGCGACATCAGGCTGGCCGACGGTGGCCAACTGGCGCTGATTGCGGCCAACATCGATCTGGCTGCCAATGTGGTGGCGCGCAGCGGCAGCATGCGGGCGAGCAATATCTTCCAGCCACCGGTGAGCGGTGCGGTCAGCAGCGCGCTCACGCAGGGCGGAGTGTCCAATATCGTCCTGCGCCAGGGCGCCACGCTGGACCTGCGCGGTATCCAGCCCGGACAGAGCACCGGCAACAATGCCCAGGCCTATCTCGATGGCGGCAACGTCACGCTGGAATCCACGCACGACGTGCGTGTCGAGGCCGGCAGCCGGATCGATGTGTCCTCGGGGGCGACGCTGTCGGCGCAAGCCCTGGCGGTGGGAGGACGCGGTGGCAACGTGACGCTGGTTGCCGACTCCAGTGCCACCACGGCCAACGGCAACGGCGTGCTCACGCTGGCCGGCGAGATTGCCGGCTATGGCGTCAAGGGCGGCGGCAAGCTCAAGATCGAGACAGGTACGCAACTGGTCATCGGCGGTGATGCCGTGGCCGGGGCCCTGCAGATGGATGCCGCGCGTCTGCAGAGCGGTTTTTCCGCCTATGACCTCAATGGACATGCTGGCTTGCGCGTGGCCGAGGGAGCCCAGGTCGATGTCAACGTCCCGGTCTACGAAATGGCTGCGGGCAGCAATGGACTGACGCTGGCGCTGGGACTGCCCGCCCAGGCCCAGGCGGACCTGGTGCGGCAGAACGTGATCCAGCGTCAGGGTGCCGATCTCATGCTGCGCGCGCAGCGGCGTCCGGAACAGGGCGGCGATATCCGCATTGGGCATGGTGCGGTGGTGGCGGTTGACCCGGGCCGCTCCATCAGCCTCATGGGCGGCGCACTGAGCAATATCGTGGTGGAGGGCCGCCTCAATGCATGGGGTGGCACCATTGCGCTGGGCATCGAGGCGCCTGGAATCAGCTCAGGCGGCAATGCATCACAACAGGCGCACCAGCGCAGTATCTGGATCGGTGACAGCGCCGTGCTCGATGTGGCCGCGCGCGCCCTCTCCATGAGCGGTGCCAACGGCCGCCGCTTCGGCGTGGTGGCTGATGGCGGCACCATCGCCATCGGCGGCAGTCTCGATTGGGAAGCCAGTGGCGTGGCAGCGGCTCCGGACGTGGCGGTGATCGTTCGCCCGGGCGCGCTGCTGGACGCATCGGGCAGCCGGGCCACGCTGGACTATCAGGGCGGGCCCGTGGAGGTGGCCTCCAAGGGCGGCAGCATCATCCTCAAGTCCTCGCACAGCCTGTATCTGGATGGCGTCATGCGGGCCCGGGCCGGTGGCGCAACTGCGGCCGGTGGAACGCTGGCCATTGCGCTGGAGACGCCGATTTTCGCGATATCGGCCCTGCCGCAGGATGCGGTGCGCGCGCAGCGCGAACTGGTGATCTCGCAGCAGCTGCGCAGCAGCCTCATGAGCGACCTGGCGCCGGGCCAAACCGATCCCGCCCTCGCGTATGGAGCCGGTCGGCTGGCAGCCGATCAGGTCAGTGCCGGCGGTTTCGACAACCTGTCGCTGCTGGTCAATGGCCTGCTCAGTTTCGAGGGTAACGTCAGCCTGGCCACGCGCCAGAGCATGCGCCTGTATGCCGGTGCCTATGGCCTGGGCCAGGGTGCCGCCGCCGACAGCACGGTCAAGCTCGCCTCATCCTATCTGCGCCTGGCCGGGACGACCGGTGCGGCCGGCGATGGCCAGCGCATGTTCAGCGTGAATTGGCGTAGCGGCGCATCGACCCAGGCCAGTGCCGCACAGCTCAGCGCCGTGGCCGACCTGGTGGAGATACGTGACCGCACCGGTTTCGGCGGCGCCAGCGGCACCATCCAGCAGTCGGACAATTCCAGCATCAGTATCGACCGGCGCGGCTTCGACCAGGTCGACATCGTCAGTCGTGGCGACCTGCGGCTGCTGGGCGGCATGAGCGGACGCGGCCTGGCCGGTACCACCACCACCGAGCTGGCCAGCAGCGGTGACCTGAGCATCACCGCCGCGCAGATCTACCCCGCCACCGGCGCCGATGCCCAGATCGTGGCCGGCTATGGCAGCGGGCGCACGCTCGAACTGCATCGTTATGCCGACCTCGATCCGGCGGCGCCCTTCTCGGTCTTCGGCCGCCTGGCGTTGAGCGGTGACATCGTGCGGCAAGGCGGCATCGTGCGCGCACCGCTAGGACAGCTGTTGCTGGGGGCTGATGCGGCCGGCGCCTATTACCGCCATTCCAGCCTGGTCGAGCTGCTGGCTGGCAGTATCACTTCCATCAGTGCGGCCGGCCTGGTGTTGCCGTATGGCGGCACCATCGATGGCCTGACCTATGGCTACAACGGCGCCACGGTGTCGCAGAAAGCCATCGGCGCGAGCAACATCACCTTCAGCGGCGACCGGCTGGCCGGTCGGGAGGGCTCGCTGCTGGACCTCTCCGGCGGCGGCACGCTGACCGGCGCGGGCTTCATCAGCGGTCGCGGCGGCTCGGTCGATATCCTGCGTACGCCCCTGGTGAACGCCAACCCGACCTTCAATTTCAGCCAGTCTGGCAGTGCGGTGTATGCCATCCTGCCAGATGCGTCGCCTGACTACGCCCCGGTGGCGCCGGATGCCGGCGCCGGCAATCCGATGGTGGGCCAACAGATCACGTTGAAGCAGGACATGGGGGCGCTCAAGGCGGGTACCTATACGCTGCTGCCGTCGACCTTCGCCATGCTGCCGGGCGCCTATCGCATCGAGATCGGCGCCGCGGGAGTCCCCGGCGGCGTGGCGGTGACCGGCAACGGCTCGTATGCCGGTTCGGCCTGGCTGGGGGTGGCCAGGGCGGGCATCCTGGCTTCCCTGCCCAGCCGCGTGGTGGTTACACCGGGGGCGCAGCTGCGCAAGCATTCCACCTACAACGAAACCGGCTACGACGCCTTCGTCATCGCCGACGCCGTGCGCCAGGGCGGCATGCGCGGCGAGCTGGCTGCCGATGCGCACCGCCTGGTACTCGATTTCGCCAATGTGCGTCCCACTGGCGGCCAGCCCATGCTCAGCTTCGAAGGCCAGGCACGATTCCAGCGGGCCGACCGCAGCGCCTTCGGCGGTACCCTGGAGGTGGTCTCGGAGGGTATAGAAGTGCTGGGTGCCGCCTCTGCACCTACCCCCGGCTTTGCCTACGCCTCTCTGCGCGCCGATGACCTCAATGCCTTCGGTGCCTCGCGCATGATCCTGGGCGGTTCGCTCAAGCTCAATCACGCCGACAACCTCGCCACCTTCGATGCCAGGGCGTCCAGCGTGATCCTGCGCAGTGGCGCATCCCTGCGCGCGCCGGAGGTGTTCCTGCTGAGCAGGGCCACCAGCTACGGTGTCGGGACGGTGGTCGAGCAGGGGGCCTCCATCCTCACCCTCGGCCGGGGAGCGGCAGCCTACGACTCCACCGATGGCGTCACCTTCTCGGCCGGAAATGGCTCCGTGCTGGGGCTGTCCAATGGCTGGATCAACCTGCTGGGCTCCAGCGACGGCGGTGCCATCGACGTCGGCCATTGCACCCTGGTCTGCAGCGGCAGCTCGCTGCTGGTCAGCGAGGGCACGCTGGCCGTGGCCACCAACGGGTCCTTCATCATGGCCGACGATGTGCGCTATGGCACCAGGAACCTGATGATCGCGGTGTCGTCGCTGAACATGGGCAACGCTGCGACGTTGGCGCAGGCAGCCGGCAACCAGCAACTGCCGGCCGGACTGTCGATGAACCAGGACACCCTCAGGCAGCTGCTGGCGGGCAATACCGGCGACGGTGTGCCGGCAGTGGAGACGCTGGCCTTCAATGTACGCGAATCGATCAACATGTACGGCGAAGTGCAGTTCGACGCCCGCAGCGCCAGCACCGGCAAGTCAGCGCTGCAACGCCTGGTGATCGGTACACCGGCCATCTACGGCTATGGTACTGCCGGCGAGACGGCCTCGATCAAGGCCGATGAAATCGTCTGGACCGGGTCGACCGCGACACGTTCTGCCGTCGGCAATTCGGCAGCCTACCTGCCCTCTGCGCCCGGCCCGGCCATCGCCGGCCTGCTGGGCGACAGCACCCTGGCGTTGAGCGCTGAACGTATCATCCTGGGCCTGGCATCCAATACGCAGCCGGTATCCGGGGTATCGTCAGACAGGCTGGCGCTGGGCTTTGGCAAGGTGGAGCTGAACGCTTCGCAACAGATCAGCAGCAACGGCCTGGGCAGCCTTTCGGTCTATCACCGCCAGGGAGCCTATGTGGCAGGCAGCGGTTACCAGTACAGCGATGGCAACCTGGGGATCGCCACGCCGCTGCTTACCGGCACGGCCGCATCGATCATGCGCATTGCCGCCGGCGGCGATATCGCGGTGACCGGGCCGACGGCTGCGCCCGCATCGACAGGCGCTGCCACCAGCGGCGACGCACTGGGCGCCGAACTGCAGTTCAGCGCCCGCAACATCAGCCTGGACACCCGGGTGGCGCTGGCCAGCGGCAAGCTGGATCTGCACGCCGGGCAAGACATCAGCCTGGGCGGCCACGCCATGATCGACCTCTCCGGTCGCGCCGTCGGCTTCTTCGAACAAACGCGTTACAGTCGCGGTGGCGACCTGATCCTCGACAGCAGCGCCGGCAATATCGTGCAGGCGGTCGGATCGGTGGTCGATCTGTCGGCCGTCAACAACCGGGCCGGCCGCCTGCAGGCGGTGGCACTGGGAAGCGGTGCCGGGGCGATCGACCTGGCCGGCAGCATCCTGGGCCGCGCCACTGGCAGCTATGACGCCGGCGGCAGCATGGTCCCCTTCGATGGTGGCGAGGTCACCGTGCGCGGCCAGACCATTGCCGATCTGGCCGGGCTCAATATGCGTCTCAATGGGGACGAGGTATTCGGTGCGCGGCGCTTCCAGACCAAGCAGGGCGACCTGGTGGTCGGCAATGAGATCAAGGCCCGCCTGGTCGAGATCGCCGTCGACGGCGGCAGTCTTGCGGTCAACGGCATCATCGACGCCAGCGGCGTGCAGGTCGGCAGCATCCGCCTGGCAGCGCGCGACAGGCTCGACATCAACGGTACGCTGGACGCCCATGGAGACGGCCTGCGGGTGGACTCCTACGGTGGCATCATCGACAGCGCCAATCGCGCCGTGGTGGAGCTGACCACCATCGACGGCATGCTGACCCTGGCGCCGACCGCCCGCATTGACCTGCGCAGCGGCACGGCAGCCTCCGGCAATGACGGCGTGGCACGCGGCACCCTGACCCTCAACGCACCCCGCACCGGTGGTGCCGGCGGCAGTGGTGCCGGCGCCAATGACGTGGCCGTGACCGTGCTGGCCACGCCGGTCATCAGCGGTGCACGCAGCATCGCCGTCAATGGCTTGCGTCGCTATGACGACGCGCCGCTGGCCAGCGCGCCGGACGCCTCGGGCAGCACGCCACAGCTGATCACCCAGGCTTATTTGGACCAGATCGACGTCCACAGCCAGGCTTTCATCGATGCCGCGCTGGCCAATACAAGCCTGGCATCGCGCCTGGTCGCGCTGGGCAGCTATCACCTGCGGCCGGGCGTGGAGATCGTCAGCAATGCCGTCACCAATCCGGCTGGCAACCTGAGCGTGGTGGGGGATATCGACCTGTCCGGCTATCGCTACGGCGCGCAGGCCGATCGCCTCGATCCGGCGCGTCGTGGCTTTGGCGAGCCCGGCGTACTGGTGCTGCGCGCGGCCGGCGAGCTCAGCATCTACGGCAGCATGACCGACGGTTTTGCCCCGCCCGCGGCCACGCCCGACGACAAGGGCTGGTATCTGACCGAGGCGTCGTCGGCGGTCAACGGTGCGGGTGCGTTCGCGGCCGATATCGTGGTGCCGATCGACGGCGTGGTGCTGGAAACCGGTACCTTCTTTCCCAAGGGCGTCACGCTCAACTACAACGTCCCGGTGCAGGCGATGACGTTACCGGCCGGGACCGTGCTGCCGACGGCAGCCACGCTGGGTGGTGACTACGCGATGCCGGCCGGGACCGTGGTGGCGGCTACCATCTACAACGCCGACGGCAGCGTGGCGCTGGCCGCCGGTACCGTACTGTCGGCCAGCGTCAGCCTGCATGCCGGGATGATCCTGGGTGCCGGCAATACCTTGCGCTCGGCAGTTGATGTCGCCGCCATGGTGTGGCCCAAGGGCGTGCTGCTGCCGGTCGACATGATCACCGACAGCAACCTCACCCTGGCGCGAGGTTCGCTCATCCCGTCCATGGCCAGAGTGCAGCTGGCCGGTGACAATCCGGTCAACTTGCGCCCGGATGCCACCGGCGCCCAGGGCGCCAACTGGGCGGTCGCGCCCATGCTGCCGCGTGGAACCACCAGCTGGAGCATGCTGCTCACTGCCGGTGCCGACCTCGGCTCGGCGGACCGGCGCGCCACCGTCCCCGGGGCCACCGGCTCCATCGTGCTGGCCGATACCCATTCGATGAGTCGTATCGTCACTGTCCCCGGCGGCAGCGGGCAGGTGTGGGCCGACGGCAATCCGTTAGGCCATACGCCAGGCGATCCGGTATCGATCGATGAAGCCACCTGGGCCTGCGACGGCACCGGCTGGTGCACTGTCGACCCCAAGCGCCTGAGCTACACCTTCACCGCCGATGGCTCGCTGGCCGTCAATGGCGATACCTCCCTGACGGGTCAGAAGGTGGATGACATCTACCTGGGCATCGACTTCTGCAACTGGGACCCCGGCTACTGCGTGACCGTCATCAACCCGGTCAAGGACGTGACCACTACCAAGCTGTTGTCGCCCATGTTCAGCGTGCTGCGCACCGGCGGCGGTGACCTGGCGCTCAGCGCCGCGCAGGACCTGCGCATGATGTCGCCATTCGGTGTCTATACGGCCGGTACGCCCTCGGCGCCCAGGCTCAATGCTTCCGGCGTGGATGCCTACAATCGTCCCCGCGGTCTCAAGAACGGCAGCGTCATCGGCTTGTCCGATGCGGCCTATGACGGCGCGCTGGCAAGCTACCAGGCCTGGTATCCAGAACTGGGCGGCAACCTGACGGTAGACGTCGGCCGCAACATCCTCGGCGACGTCTGGGGCGACACCTTTGCCCAGAACCGCATGCAGCTTCCCAGTGCCGGCGTGGGCAACTGGCTGTGGCGCCAGGGCAGCGGCACGGTGGGTGGTGCCGACGCCGTGGCAACTGCGTGGTGGATCAATTTCGGGAGCTACGTTGCCCCCTTCACCGGCGCGGCCACCGACGCTCCTTATCTGGTCGGTTTCACCGGCCTGGGGACACTGGGTGGCGGCAACCTGGCCATCAGCGCTGGCGGCGATGCCGGCGTCATCGGCCGGCGCGGCGACGAGTCGGCCCAGGAGTATCCGCGCAGCCAGGCGCTGGTGGCGGCCGTGGCCAGCACCGGTCGCGTTGGCGCCGACGGCAGCCTGATCCAGACCGGCGGCGGCGACTTGCGTCTGCGCGTAGGTGGCACCATCAATCCGGCCACCACGGTGCTGCAATACGGCGCTGGCGGCGCCAGCATCCAGCAGCCCGACCTCAACGGCGTGCTGACCAATCTGCGCGGCGCGCTCACGGTGGAGGCCGGTGCCATGGGCAGCGTACTGCCGCGTTACCGCTCCCTGCAGTCGGTCGTACGCGGGGTGGACGGTGACGTCGCTGACGTGCGCGCCATCGATCCCTACAAGGCGACTATTGCCTTGTCCGGCGCCGGGCTCGGATTCATGCCGGGGGACTCGGCGGTCTACGTCGATACGCGGCGCGACCTGGTGGTCAGCGATATTGCCGATCCTGGCCGCGTCTTCGTCGACAATACCAGCAGCTACACCGCCAATGGCGTGCGCTATGACGGCGGCGGCCAGAGCTGGTTCTCGCTGTGGACCGGGCATACGGCAATGAACCTGTTCGCCGCCGGCGGCAATCTCACCCCTGGCACGCAACCGGTCAACCGGACCTCGACCGGGGGCAACCGCAACCCGGGGGACATCGTCACCATCTACCCCTCCATCCTGCGTGCCACAGCAGCCAGCGGCAGTATCTACTACGGGGTGTCGGCGGCGCCGGGATCTGCGTCGACGGCATCGGAGGCATCGTTGCTGCTGGCACCCTCCGCCAAGGGCGCGCTGGAGATGCTGGCCGCCGATTCCCTCTATGGCGGCAACTATGGCGTGGGCATGTCCAATGCCGACACGGCCCTGCCGGGGCCGAAGCAACCGGCGTTCGCCGGTTTCAATATCGGTTGGAACGGCGCACTCGTCCCGGGCTCGTCCAACCTGGGCAGCGAAGGCTCGGCCGGCGCCAGCTTCGGCGACAAGGTGACGCTGGGTACACTGAACGCCTTCCCGCTGTTTGCCTTCGGCCCGGATACGCCGCTGGCGTCGTCGCTGCATGCCGGTGATCGCTCCAGCGCCTTGTTCTATGCCGTCGGCGGTGACGTCATTGGTTTGAACAGCGGTACGCTGCAGCAGTTTTCGGCTTATACCGAGCGCGCCGTGACGGCCTGGTATCGGGCGGCCTTGCCGGCACGCGTGCAGGCCGGGCGCGACATCGTCAATGCCAAGGGCCTGTTCCTGCACAACAACCTGGACGACGTTTCCCTGGTCCAGGCCGGACGCGACATCCTCTTTGCCGATGTGAAGGTGGCCGGACCCGGTACCCTGGAGGTGTCCGCCGGCCGCGATGTGCGGCAGGAGGACAAGGCCAGCCTGACCAGCATCGGTGCGGTGATCAGAGGTGACACCCGCCCTGGTGCGGATCTGGCCGTCATGGCCGGCATGGCCACCGGCGTAGATTTTGCGGCCGTCGCACAGCGTTACCTGACACCGTCCAACCAGGCCGATCCCGGCCTTTCACTGGCCAGCCAACCGGGCAAGGTGGTCAAGACCTATCAGGCCGAACTGGCGACATGGCTGGCACAGCGCTACGGTTTCAGCGGTACGGTCGAGCAGGCCCTTGGCTACTTCCAGGCGCTGGCACCCGAACAGCAGCGCGTCTTCCTGCGTGGGGTGTATTACAACGAGCTGCGCGAAGGCGGGCGCGAATTCAACAACCCGGACAGCCGCCGCTTCGGCTCCTTCCAGCGCAGCCGCAACATGATTGCCGCGCTGTTCCCGGCTCAGGCAGCCGACGGCAGTGCGATTGGCCGCAAGGGCGATATCACCCTGTTCGGCGACTCCGGCATCCATACCGACTTCGGAGGCAACATCCAGATGATGGCGCCGGGCGGACAGATCGTCGTCGGCGTCCAGGGCCCGGTGCCAGCGGCCAGCGCCGGCCTGATCACGCAGGGCAGCGGGGATATCCAGCTCTTCAGCCAGCAGAGCCTGTTGCTGGGTCTCTCGCGCATCATGACCACCTTCGGTGGCGATATCTTCGCCTGGTCGGAGCAGGGTGACATCAACGCCGGCCGCGGCTCCAAGACCACGCAGGTGTATTCCCCGCCCAAACGCGTCTACGACCAGTGGGGCAATGTCTCCTTATCGCCGCAGGTACCCAGCGCCGGGGCGGGCATCGCCACGCTCAGTCCGATCCCCCAGGCCAAGGCGGGCGATGTCGACCTGATCGCGCCGCTGGGAACGATCGACGCCGGCGAGGCAGGCATCCGCGTCTCCGGCAACGTCAATATCTTCGCCCAGCAGGTGGTCAATGCGGCCAACATCCAGGTCAAGGGGGAAGCCAGCGGCTTGCCGGCCGTGGCCAGCGTCAACGTCGGTAGCCTGAGCAATGCCAGCGCTGCTGCCAGTTCGGCGGCGATGGCCGCGCAGGATACCGTGCAGCGTGCCCGCGATGCTGCACGCCAGGCCTTGCCTTCGGTCTTCACGGTGCGCGTGCTGGGGTTTGGCGAAGGGGCCGCCGATAACGGCCGGCCGTCCGTCTCGTCGGCCCGCCCGGGGTATGACCGCGCCAGTTTCGTACAGGTAGCCGGACATGGTCAGGAGATCCGGCCGGAGCTGGTCTCGCACCTGACCGATGAGGAGAAGCGTCTGCTGCGCCAGGATCGCTGAGCCTGTTGTACCGGATGAGCCAATGCCCCTTGAGCTGCAGCAGCCGATGCGGTTGCAGCTCTGGCTGGATGGCTGCAGGGCCTGCGGGGCGCGCTCAGTCCAGCGGCCGCTGGCGCCACGCCACCAGCGCCCCCGCCAGCAGCATCAGTGCAGAAAACGTCAAGCCGCGTTGCAGGCCGCCGGCACCATCGGCGATCCATCCGACGATGGACGGACCGATGATCTGCCCTACCGCAAAGATGATGGTGAAGGCGCTGATGCCGGCCGGCCAGTCCGATGGCGGCAGGTTGTGACGCACCATGGCGGTGGTTGACGCCACGGCCGAGAGGAAGCAGCCGCCAAACAGCAGCCCTGAGGCAAACACCGCCACCGGCGCGGCCGTCGTGGCCGGCAGCAGCGTGGCCAGGCACAGCAGGCCGTTGAGGATGGCCAGCGATTGCCCGCCCCGGAAGCGGTCCAGCATGCGCGCCCAGATGCGTGAAGACGCAAAAGTCGCCGCCCCCAGCAGCGCAAAGAAAAGCGTAATGCGTGAGGCCGCCATGCCTTGCTCTTTCAGCAGGGCGATGACGAAGGTCATGTAGCCGATGTAGCCCAGCCCGAAAAATAGATAACCGGTCAGCCCGAACAGCAAACTGCGCGGCCGCCACGCCCCGCCTGCTGCCGCCTGCGCCGGCGAGGTCGGCATCAGCCGTGCGGGCAGCGTCATGACCAGGCTGGCCACCAGCGCCAGCACGCCCAGCAGGATCCACGCCCATTGCCACGGATGGGGCGCACCCTGGGCGGCGGCGGTCTCCATCACCGGTGGCACCAGCAGAGAAGCGGCCACGATGCCGATGCCGGTACCGCCGTAATACAAGCCCAGCAGCAGGCCGGCGCGCTGCGCATGCAATGCCGCCAGCCGGCTCACCAGCAATCCACCCGAGACGAAAATGAGCGCACTGGTCACACCCGTTACTATCCGCAGCAGCAATTGCAGCTGCGTATCGGTGGTCAGCGCCGGCAGGAAGGACAGCAGGGCGGTGGCGAAGGCCCCCGCGATCAGCACGCGGTGCGCCTGATAGCGGCGCATCAGGCGCGGGGTCAGCAGCGCACCCAGCAGATAGCCCAAGGCATTGCCGGTATTCATGCCGCCGGCGATGAGGTAAGGCCAGCCGAGGTCCGTGCGCATCGGTGCCAGCAGCAGGGCATAGGAGAAACGCGCCAGGCCCAGCGCCACGGCCGTGCCCAGCGACAGGGCCAGGGCGGTCAGGATGGGATGGCGCAGGAGGAAAGGCGAGGGCGCATGCGCGGCGTGAGGGGGCATGGAATGGCGTCTCCTGGCGGTCTTGTTGTGGTGTGGTGCCAGTGTAGCCGAAGCGGTCAAACCGCTGCGCCGGGCTAGTTGGTGACAGGCCGCCAGTTGTATTGCCGCACCACATGCAGACAGGCATCCACCACCACGGGATCGAGGCGCGTTCCGCTCTGGCGCTGGATTTCTTCCAGGGCCGTGGCCATGCCCAGCGACTTGCGGTAGGGGCGGTCGGCCGACATCGATTCGACGATGTCAGCCACGGTCAGGATGCGCGCCTCCAGCGGCAGTGCATCGCCGCCGATGCCGCGCGGATAGCCGCTGCCATCGAGGTACTCGTGATGGCACCAGACGATCTCGGCCAGGTTGAAGGGGAAGCTGATCTTGTTCAAGATCTCGTAACCGAACTGCACGTGCGTTTTGAGTACGCCGTATTCGTCAGCGGTAATGCGGCCGGGTTTGGTCAGCAAATCGAGCGGTATCCGGGCCTTGCCGATGTCGTGCACCTGGGCCGCCATGTGCAGCACGTCGATGCGTTCGGCCGGCAGGCCCAGGTGGCGGCCGATCATCACGGCCAGCTCGGCAGTCTGGTCTTCGTGATTGGGCGTATAGCCGTCAGTAAGCCGATGCAGGGCGATCAATGCATCGATGACTTCCTGGTAGATCTTGTTCGGTTCTGAAACTGGCATTCCTGTCCCTGCGTGATTGCAGCCGCTGGCAGCGTGCACGGTCGCTCAGAGGTGTCGCTTGATGAATAGGTGGAAGGCGATGCGCCTGCCGTGAACCTTTGCAGGTCCCTTTGTCTCTGATTGAGCCTCCCCTTGAAGGAAGCCCCGACCCGCTGGTCCGACGACGCATGTGCATGCGTTTTCCCGGTTGTCGGATAATAGCGGTCTGCAATATTGAAACTCATTTCAGGAAAGAAATGATTCTGCGCAGTTTACATTCCTGACTGATCGATGACAACCAAGCTGTCCACTTCCCGCCCGTCTTCTCCCTTGCGCCTGATCTGGCGCAAGTGTGCCATCCCCCTCTTCTTCCTGGTGCTGGGTGTGGTGTTTGCCACTTGGGCAGCCCGCATTCCCGCCATCCGGGACCATCTGCAGCTCGATGCGGCTACGCTGGCGCTGGTGCTGCTGTGTGGCGGTATCGGCGCGGTCGGCTCCTTCCCGCTGGCCGCGTGGATCACCGGCCATTACGGCGCGCGCCACAGCACACTCTACGCGGGGCTGGCCCTGCTGGTGTCGCTGCCGCTACTGGGACTGGCGCCGAACGTGGCCGCGCTGATGCTGATCTGCACGCTCTACGGGGCGGCTTCCAGCTGCTTCGACGTGGCCATCAATGCGCTCGGCGCCCAGGCCGAACGCGACGCCGGGCGGCCCATCATGTCCATGCTGCACGGCTGGTTCTGCGTGGGCACCTTCTCCGGTGCGCTCGTCGCCAGTGGCGTGGCGGGCATGGGTATCGCACCGATCTGGCACTTCCTGCTGGCGGCCGCGCTGTTCCTCTATCCGCTCTATGCGTGTTATGAAGCGCTGCCCGATGACCGGCCCGAGCACGATCCCGCGCGCAAGCTCTTCGCGCTGCCGCACGGGCATCTGGTGGTACTGGGCGTGATCGCCTTCTGCGGCGCCATCGTCGAAGGCTCGGTGGCCGACTGGAGCGGCATCTACATGAAGGACCACATCGGTGCCAGCGATGGGGCCACGCCCCTGGCCTATGCCGCATTCGCCGGCATGATGCTCATCATGCGCATGATCGGCGACCGCCTCAAGGCCCGCTATGACGCGCGCCGCGTGGTGTGGGTCGGCACGCTCATCGCGAGCCTGGGCATCGCCCTGGCCGTGGCCGCACCCGGCATGACGCTGGCCATCCTGGGCTTTGCCATTGCCGGGACCGGTGTGGCGGCGGTCTTCCCCTTCGTCTTCAGTGCCGCCGGGCGGCACGGTTCCAGCGCCCTGGCGGCGGTGGCTACGCTCGGCTACAGCGGCAGCCTGATCGGCCCGCCGGTGTTCGGCTTCCTCGCCCATGGCTGGGGATTGCAGGCTGCGCTGGCCCTGCTGGGCGTCCTGTGCCTGGCCATGGCCGGGTCCAGTCGCCGTGCGCAGTGGCTGCAGTAAGGCTTCCGCTTTTCATTTCTACAACCTCTGATGCAAGGAAAAAATACGATGCGCAACCTGGTCCTGCTGCCGGGCTTCATGCTCAATGCCCACCTGTGGGATGACATGCAGGCCGATCTGTCCACGCTGGGTACCTTGACCTTCGGCGACCTTGGCCAGGATATCGGCATCCAGGCCATGGCCGACGCCGTGCTGCGCCAGGCGCCGGAACGCTTCGTGCTGTTCGGATTTTCGATGGGCGGCTTCGTGGCACAAGCCATTGCGCTCAAGGCGCCGGAGCGCGTGCTGGGCCTGGGCTTGCTCAATACCTCATCGCGCCCGCAGACCGAGCGCGAATCGGCCGGCACGTTGGCGCAGATCGAGCTGGCCCAGCGCACCCCCTTCAAGGGACTGACATCGCGTGCGCTGGCCTCTTCGCTGCACCCGGCGCGCAGCACCGATCGCGCCCTGCTGGACCGGCTGCAGGCCATGGCCCTGGCCAATGGCAAGGAAGTGTTCCTGCGCCAGCTGCAGACCTTGCGCGACAGCAATGCCGAGGATCTGCAACGGCTGCAATGCCCGGTGCTCATCGTCAGCAGTGACGAAGACAAGCTGCGCAGTGTGGAGGAATCGGAAGAGATGGCGCGCCAGATACCGCAAGCGCGCCTGGAGATCATCGGCGACTGCGGTCACATGACGCCGATGGAAAAGCCGCAGGAATTGTTCAGGATCATCTCGGGCTGGATGGAGCAATCGGGCCTCTGAAGCCTGCGCGTCGGCCAGTCCGGGACCGGCGCGTCAGGGCTGGGGCGTGGCTTCAGTCCTTGTCGAGCTCTTTGCGGGGCGCTTCGGCCGAGCGGCTGCCGGGCCGCTTGTTGACTTCGTCCAGGCCGCCGGTGCCGCGCAGGTCGGTATCGACCTGGCCCTTGCGGATGTCGTCGTAGGCCTGGCGGATTTCGGGGCGATCGACCGCATGGCCACTGTTGGCCGCAGCCTGGCGGTCGGCATTCTGGTCCTGCTCATGCGGCAGACGGGGTTTGTCTTGTTTGGGATGACGATCTTTTCTGGTTCTCAGGAAGCTGGTCATGGTGGTGGTCCTCGCAATTGAATGGTTGACTCTTCTTTTGCCGCAGGGCGATGCCGTGTGAGGGTGGCCACAGCGCATCAGATGCCTTGCGTCTGCACGAAGCGAGCAAGTACGACCGGGCCCCCCAACAGAAGTGCCGCGAGTTGCAAAGTGAGATGAAAAATAAGATTTTGTCTGACAGACAATTCGTACAAGCCGGCGCACAACGCGCGGAAAGAGAAGAGCAGATGCCCGCTTGGACGCGCCGCGACTGGCTGCGTTCCCCATCTGCTGCGAATGGCTACTTCAAAAAACAAAGGCGGACCCGGGTAGCGGTCCGCCTTTTACTTAGTTTTTCAGGCCACTCATGACGGCCTGAAGCTCATCCGTTGCTGCAAAAGCGTCGCCTCACAGCGACAGCCGCGCACGCGCGGCGCGGTATTCCTCTTCCAGCCGGTCCACCATCTCGGCCACGGTCGGCACATCTTCCATCAGTCCCACGCCCTGGCCTGCGCCCCAGATATCGCGCCAGGCCTTGGCCTTGCTGCCGCCGCCGGAACCGAAGTTCATCTTGGTCTTGTCGGCTTCGGGCAGGTTGTCCGGATCGAGGCCGGCATTGACGATGGACTTCTTCAGGTAGTTGCCATGCACGCCGGTGAAGAGGTTGGTGTAGACCACATCGGCCGCGGTCGACTCGACGATGGCCTGGCGATAGCCCTCGTCGACATTGGATTCGCGCGTGGCCAGCCAGCGCGAGCCCATGTAGGCGAAGTCCGCGCCCATGGCCTGCGCCGCCAGCACTGCATCGCCGGTGGCGATGGAGCCGGACAGGGCCAGCGGCCCCTTGAACATCTTGCGTACTTCGCCCACCAGCGCGAAGGGCGAGAGCGTACCTGCATGGCCACCGGCACCGGCAGCCACCAGGATCAGGCCATCGACGCCGGCTTCCAGGGCCTTCTCGGCATGGCGCAGCGAGATCACGTCATGCAGCACGATGCCGCCATAGCTGTGCACGGCATCGAGCATTTCCTTGGGCGGCGCGCGCAGGCTGGAGATGATGATGGGCACCTGGTGCTTCACGCAGGTGGCCACGTCCTGGGCCAGGCGGTCGTTGGACTGGTGCACGATCTGGTTGACCGCGATCGGTCCCGCCTTGCGTTGCGGGTGCTCTGCTTGCCATTGGGCAAGCTCGTCCTGCAGCTGGGTCAGCCAGGTGTCGAGCAGCTCGGCCGGGCGGGCGTTGAGTGCAGGAAACGATCCGACCAGCCCGGCCTTGCACTGGGCTGCCACCAGCGCCGGGCCGCTGGCGATGAACATGGGCGAGCAGATGATGGGCAGGCGCAGATCTTGCAATGCTTTGGGGTAAGCAGGGGCTGGGGGCATGGTCGTCTCTTTAAGGTTGTCGTTATCTCAAGGCAACAGGGCGGGACCCCATGCCGCTTTTGTCCGGCGATTATAGGACAAAAAGCGACAAAATATAACGGTCGTGCTTTTTGTTGCGCGAAGGTGAAATGTTCAGGAAATTATTTATATGATTTACTGTCTTCCCTTCCATGCGTGCTATGTTTTCCACAAGCCTGCAGTAAAACAGGCCACGCAGGGCGCTACCGGGGGCGTCTTGCGGACCGGCTCAGCCGGAAGGGCCATGCCCGCGTTCCATCTATCGTTATTAGCCGTAGGGGGGAATCATGCAACACTTTGATCTCGTCAATGTCCTCATCATCGTCCTGGCCGCCGTCGCACTGATTGGGGGCGCGGTGCTGCACAAGCGTGCACTGAAAAAGGCCCTCATCGAGTCCGACAAGCTGCCGGTGCGTGGCTTGCGGCGTTATCGCCAGCAGTGAAGACAGGCGCCGCGCGCCTCGCAGCTGCCATCGCAATTCAGTACGACCATTGCAGGTTGAACCCGCCACCCAGGGTGGCGGTGGGAAACCCGTTCGGCTTTGATACGGGCGTCGCAATGAACACGTCAACGCCAAGCTTGTCGATACTGCCGCGCCAGCCCAGTACGGCACCGGTCAGCCGCCGCCCACTCAGGTAGCGGGTCAGCGGACCTGCTACCGCCCCGGTATCGAGCCCGGCGTAGAGTTCCTGCCCGCTATCTCCCCATCTCCACGACAGCTCATTGCGCAGCAGCCAGCCGCGCTCGCCCTGCAGGCTGAGGTCGCCATCGAAGCCGCGCACCGTGTAGCGGCCACCGATGGCGAACTGGTCCTGGGCAGGCAGGCGGCCGCGATTCCATTGCGCGCGTACCTGCGCGCTGTAGCCAAACCGTGCCGCGCCGAGCTGGAAGGGCAGCTGCAGTGCCGCATCCGCCAGCCACAGGCCATAGCGGGTAGCGATCTGCGGCCAATCCAGTTCATCCTCGGGCGCCTTGCCCTGGCGGTCCAGTGCGCGCCGGTAGCCCAGGTTCATCTCGGCCACCGCGCTGCCGATGAAGTGCCGGTGATGCAAGCCCGCTTCCCAAGCGCTCATGCGGCGTTGCTGCGGATCCAGGGCAATCTGGTCGACGAAGTTGAAGGACTTGCGCAGCAACACCCGCGCGGAGAGTTGGGTCTTGCTGGTGGCGCCACGCTGCAACAGCCGCGACAGTTTCAGCTCGCTGGTTTCGGCATGGCCGCTGTAGAGCACCGGTTCGAAGGCGCCTTCCACGGTCTGGTGATACCGGCTACCGGAATGCGTCGCCGAGAGCAGCCAGTAGCCGAAGGGCAGCGAATAATGCAGC
>Ga0187843_10000635_pt1 | contig 23971 bp, 7 predicted proteins | sample SpaLakP09_SKY_43_FD_134516 | JGI IMG/M metagenome (GOLD analysis project Ga0187843, IMG submission 134516) | Oligotrophic lake water microbial communities from Sparkling Lake, Wisconsin, USA - SP09_SKY_43 | ecosystem: Environmental > Aquatic > Freshwater > Lake | place: USA: Sparkling Lake...
GATATGTCTAATTTCCATCTTGTTTCTAATTGGATCTTGATTTTCAATAGCATTTTGATCTACCACTTTTTGATAGGTTTGATTATATAGACTAGAATTTACTCCGACTGTGTTAGGAGTAAGATATGTGATAAGTCCTGTGGGATCTACTGTGGTTCCACCTGTACCAAAAATCATTTGATATACAGTTCCATAACCTTGATTGCTTAGACTGTTGACCATGGCCACGCTCATATTTTCATAATGAATAGCGTTTCGTTTATCCACAAAAACTTCTTTGGTTTCAGGATCATGGATTTTTATATGTCCTTCAAAGTGAAATCCGCCCGTTTCGTTAGGGCGAGCTTGAGGAGTAACTATTTGTTGATCTTGATTATTTGGCATTTTGATCTCTTTTTGTTCCATCATGTATTTATTCAGGGATAGTGGAGGTCTTTTCCACAATGAATCTAGCTATAGCAGTGTCTGAATATATCAAACTCGTGCCATCTGTGGCTGTGGTTTCGCCTCTGGCATGCCACGTTTTACCCTGTCTTTGTAACACTGTGATTCGAGTGCCTGCCGGCAATACAGCAGTAAGTCGTATCTGTGCTGTTACACCGTCTACACTGAATTCGGCTTCTTGCATTTGATCTGCAGCTGGGCTAGCAGCACCATTGGCTTCTACATAAACGGCTTGAGGATCTTTTTTCAGTCTACGCCCTGCAGCAAAAACTTCTAGTTGATCGCACGGACCGTAAGTCGCCGGTACAGTACTTCTGTACCATGTGCCGCTTCTGGTACCTTTCTGAGGTACAAAATCTAGAGGCCCAATTAACAATGTGCTGCCGTCGCTGGTAAAGTCAGTTCTCTGCTGAACTTCATTATACGGTATCACCTCTCTGTATCCCACGTCAATTACTGATGTGCCCTGAGCATATGAATTTGCTATGGATGTCCCTTGGGCGCCTCTGCGTAATTGGCTTAATATGTTGCCTGACTTTGACATGTATTCAATGCGTTCGCCTTGTATGAATACCACACCTGGTACATTTCTGCTAGCTATTGGTTGCGATAGTCCGATAGCATCAGTGACCTCTATAGCAGTGTCGTAGTAGTTTAATACTTTAGATAATTTGCATTCATCTTTTGAAAATCTATTATAATGAAACACATTCAACATATCTTTGTGAATTTCATAAGCCGACGGTAATTTAAATATATCGTTGGAAAAATTTACAATTTTTATAGTATCTGCAGGGGTTGTGTCTGCTGTGATATATACCACCGCTCTAGGCAAACTCACATAATAGTCTTTGTCTTGTCTTAAACGAAGCCCATTCTTATATACCCACAGATAACTTACTGATATCGGAGGTCTTGATAATTGATACTGTATTTGACCGCCACTGCTCTCATCTTGAATAATATCCATAGATGGATATTCACCGAACCAGGTTACATTAACTGCAGGATAGGTTGAATCAGATACTGTGGAATCTCCTGGAAATCCAAAGTCAAATGCAGAATCTACTGTGATAATATTGTCTTGAATAGAGTATTCTGCCCTCAGATCATTTTCAATTTTAATAGTATCCCCGATGGTTAATTTAGATGCATTAACAGTCAGCACCTTAGCGGGTCCATCTAGAGTGTAATCCACAATAAACGTTCTAAGTGTATTGTTTATTAACACTTTTAGATTTGCTGGCAGTATGCTGCCGCCGGGTTCAAGTGGATCTACTCCTAGAGGAAACACATTATTAGTACCGTCGTAGACAGCATACACTGTATCAGGTCCTTTCAATAAACGACCGGCAGCTTCAACTATCATTGCACTCAGAGGTGACCCTCTGTTTAATTCACTGAAACCGGTAATCTCAAAACTTCTTGTACTTCCTTCGAATAAGAACGCTTGAGTATTAACTTGTACCAAAGACAACCCCGAACTATCAATATCAGTGGTTGATTCCAAACATATTATTTTAACTATGTCACCTACTTGAGGTATGATTCCAAACTCTACCAAAGTTTTGCCCACAGCATCAACTACATCCGTGCTGTTACGGAATCCTACATCAACTTGTGTTCCATTTACACTAACAAATACATTGCTGGTATTATCATAATTGGCATTGGTTAAAAACAATCCAGTAGCGCCATCTGCTGTATAACTTTGATAATCTAAAATACCAACACCGCCTATTCCTATACTGAGTATTTCCACATATTCGTCTACCAACGGAGCCACTAAGAAATTTACAGTATTTGTTTCAAGATTTATAGCGTAGTGTGTATCAATAGTTCTCGGTGTATTAGATACATACACAAACACTGACTGCCTTTCTAATACTGTTTGTCCTATAGCAAACTCTGTATCTGTGCCGTTGGCTGTTTTTACATTAGATTGCAGTGTTGCTGCACCAGAATTTACGTTGTTGTATACCTTGATCGAAACACTTTCTATGACCTGGCCAGGCACATTTTCTTCAGGTGCTGGTACTACATTAGGATCTATAAATTTACCACCAGTTATAGCTATTTCTTCTGCAGTAGTTCCGGTGGCGGTAGCATAAGCGCCACTGATCGAAGACAGCGATCCACCGCTAAGGTTAGTATCTAAAATATTGTCATCGGTGATAGAAACACTGCCGTCACTTTCTATAGGACGGAATATAAGAATATCACCGTCTACAGTACTTAGATATTCACCGATAGCCACCACTGCATTTATTCCATCGCCGATAAACGTTGGCATTTCAGCTGTTGGATTTGTTCCTGTGCTAGAATCCTGTGCTTGTGAATAATTTTCGTCATCAACACGTACTGTGATGTTGGTATCCTTTCGTTTGATATAGATGTTGATTTGTTGACCGGCAGCTGGAATATACGGTAATGTTACAGTAGCAGTACTACCGTCTGCAACATGATAATAATCCGAACCGGACTCTACAGAATCCCAATTGTCTGTGAACCAAGGTAGAGCATCCCATCCACCAGTGACATCAAACGTAGTACCTTGGATTCTAACTCCGCCAAAGTCGATACCTGTCATTAGTTGATTTAGTTCTTTTCCTATCATACCTGCTTTGGGTGTGTAGGATTGATTGATTCTATTCACAGCATCTAATAACAAAATATTCTTGTCGTAAGTCACTGTGATTTCATCCCCATTAAGCGGAGCTGTGTTAAACACTAGTTTTCCACGCAACAAAGAATAACTATCAGTGGCTTGATAATATAGATTGATTGTGTATTCGCTGGATAATATTACTTGTGTTTTTTTGGTTGCAAATGAGTTCTGTGTTATTCTAATCTTAGCTTTGTCATTTGTTGGTGGGTAATTCAGCAAGAACACCGCACTGCTGCCTGTGGCCGTAAATACCTGTGTCTGTGAAAATGTGTTGTAAATTCCGCTTGTAGAAATTCTATCAAATTTTACCGAGACATCAAATGTTCGAACTTGAGAATTACCTATAACCGATACTGCTTTAGCCTGTATAGAGGTAGGCAAGTTTCCGCCTACCAAGGTAATCGTTGGTGCAGAGGTATACCCGGTGCCTGCAGTCAGTACCTGTATGCTTGAAACTTTGCCGTTGGAGATAAATGCTTTAGCGGTTGCGCCAGTGCCTGTTCCACTAATCAACACCTTAGGAGGAGTAGTATAGTCTGAGCCCGGTTGATGCACTTCTACAGCAGTCACCGTATAAGAATTATTATCTGCCCACCATTTCCACGGGTAAGTTGATATCTCTGTCGATGATGCATTAACAGGATTGGCACGGCCGTCAAAGATCGAATACGACGGCGGTAAATCAAAATCGGCCACTGCTGATGAATATGTTTCTGGTGTGTCATAACGACTTACGTATTCTCTAACCGTGGTTCTAAATGGTTTAACTTCATTGATATATTCTTGATAACTCTGCAAATTATCATTTTTGTAATTGACTTTTTGTTCAAACGCCCCGATGTTATGGGTGGCGTTTAGAAAACTGGTTTTGAATACCCAATCTACATATTGCTGTTCACTGAACACATGTCGTATTGATGCAAAAAATAATTTGTTCCATTCCACTGCATAGTCGCCAACAAATACCTGTTGTTTGATTGCTGTGAAAATATTTCGCAATTCTCTAGAATTTTCAATGTCATATGTTGTGGTATCAAATGCTTGTGTATTGTCAAACCCAACACCAATTATCCCTGTGTCATATAACGAGGAATTTAGTTGTATGGTTCCGTTTTGTCTGCTGACTAATAGGTACTTGTCTAGAAATAACTCAGCAGTGTCTGATATTTTTTCAAACACTGCCCAGCCGCCGGAGGCGTATTCTTTGACTTTTATGATATCACCGATGGAAATTCGAGCATCGACTATTTCGTAGATACTGTTCAACTCTTTGATTATTCGAAGGTTGCTGTTATATCCTGTGCGGACCCAATCTACTTTGCTCCAATATTTGGTTGTATCAAATGATTGAGATTTGCTACGGAAATATACTTTTCGTAAATCATCCCAAGAATATATACTCCAAAAATTATTTAAAGTAGCATCATTATTAACCAACACAGAAAAATATCTTACCTGAACGGTTATGCTACTGTATTTTTTACCGCGATTAGTTACTACCACAGCAATAACACGACCTTGTCCGTCTATGTGGCATCTTGCAGTAGCATTAACTCCGTCCCCGGATATAGTGATCGGCGGACCAATATAAATTCCACTCTGTTCTTGGTCAAATAATTCTTTAGGCTTATATCCGTATCCTGGATCCACAATGTCTACGGTGTCTAATTCACCATTGATTATATTGCCTCGTAGAACCGCACGACGAGTGTTGATAGTTCCCACTGTCTGCAGATCAATATCAGTGTCTACTGCCACATCATAAAGATTCAACGCAGAACTTGGCACAGTATCTACACTGTTGAGATTGGTAAAATCTATGGTTTCTGCAAACGTTTCTTTTTGTAAAATATTGTTGATGTATTCTATAACAATTTTCAGTGCTAAAATCCTATCAACAAACATGGTCTGACGAGGTCTATATTCGATTCCGTATTTTTGTTTAGCTGGCAGCGATGTATCTGGAATTCTATTGCCGGAAATATCTGAGCCAATAAGACTGTCGATCCATTTGTTTTCTAGTTTAACAGAAGGCAAACTATCAGCCACGCCTTCTGTGAGCAATTGATATTCGTTGTGTACAGGAATTTGTGATTCTAAATTTTTTCTAATTTGTAGATTTATCAGTGCGGTGTCAGACTGCATAATTGATTTAAAATTATAACTTAAAAATTTGTCTGATTGTAAAAATGCCACAAATGCAATGCCAGTACCTGCGGGATTAGAAATTAAGTTTGCTACTTCGGCCGCTGATCGTTTACGATCAGCCATGTTAGATGGGGTCACAGCCTTGCTTCTAACCCAGTAATAGTATAATGTTTCAGAAATTTCGCCAGTGGTAGAACTAAAGAAAAATTTCACACTGTAAACATCATTGTTGGGATATAACGGTTGTCCACTAATTCCTTGAGCCAGTCCTGCATTGGTATCTGCCAAAGCTGCCCATTCATTGGGCAATAACACTGTTTCTACCCATTCATAAACATCAATACTGGCGCCTTGAACTAGTTGATTCCAATTTCCTATTCTATAGGCAGAATCTTTTTGTTCTGCATATTGAAACTTAGTGGTGCCAATATTCCACCATAGTTTTCCTACATTTTTTTCCAGCCAGTTAATAGTAGGATCTACTACCACTGCTGTTGTACCCACAGTGTATACTGCAGGATCATATGGGATTTTATATTTTATTTCTTGTTCAGCTATGTTTAATATTTTTCCTCTAGCAGCATCAATGTAATCTACATCTTGTATTTTTATATTTTTAACATTGTCATAGAGTTCAATTTTCTTTATTTTTCTTAGATCGACCGATGGTTGTTGGTTAGTCAACGTGGTCCAACTTGCGCCGGCCGCGTTAGAAGTAAACAAGCGAGCGATTCCTTGATAGGTATTAGTCACTAAATTTTTATAGTAAGGAGATCCTACCAGTAACTTTGTGCCCACGCAATCTACACTGTAACCAAATGATTCGTCTGCTTGTAAATCGCTATCGAGTTTTTCAGTGAGAAAGAATATTTGATCTTTTTTATCAAACACATAGACTCCGCCAGTAAATCCTCGATCTGCGTAAAACCGTGTTCTACTATTATCAAAAGTTGTGCCTTCTAATAAATCAAAGTTGATAGAGGATGGTATTTTGGTGTTTCTAGCACCTACAGCTATCTTTGAACCATCAGGACTAACTGATACAGCGAATCCAAAATATTCATTGGCGTAGATTTCGTAACTCTGTAAACGCTGTTTCACGCGGAATTCAGTAACTGATTGATCTAGTTCCAACACATACACAGCACCTTGATCTTGATAGTTTACATCTGATTTAGGACAAGAAACAGCCAAGGTTGTTCCATTAGCGTCTATGTCCATGCTAAACCCAAATTGATCCCCTGTGCTAATAACTAAACCAGAATCAATGTCAGTAAACGATGTTAGTGAACCAGCATTGATCATCTGAGTGAGTTCATATGAATCATACTGTGTTTTCTTATAAACAAAAATCTTACCGCTGGAGGTGGAGGTACTATCTCCAACCTGTTGCCAACTTGCACTATCTGACGGATCTTCGTTATAGCTTCGATTTGTGCTATCAGGTCCTAAAAATAAATCACCTAACTGATAGTACTGGTATGCGTCGCCGGGCGATCCTCGATGTCTAACTGTTTCGCCTTCAACATATTCTACATCGGCACGCCATAAACCTCTATAATTAGCAAAGTAGGCACCGTCACTGTCAGGTGCGCCTATGACCAATATGCTTCCATCGCTGCTCATCGTCATAGAAAAACCAAATTGATCTCCCTGCTTGACTAATTCTGCTTTTTGTGTATCTGTTAACAGTCCTGTGGTAGTAAATTCTAAAGTAGAACCGTCATCTTCTACAGAGATATTTGTAGGCAATGAACTATGTGTAGAAATCTCGCTGATTTTTAGCCAGTTCTGAGAATCTAGAGTTATGGTGCTGCCGTCCGATGTTGACCCATCTAGGCTCTGCCATAGATTGCCTCGAACAGCTTCGCCCACAGGATCTTGGGCCGCTTGCCACACTATTTCACCTTGCTTGTATGAATCAAATAAATTGTAGATGCCCTTGTACAGAGGGTTTTCCATGTGTGTCCATTCAGTTCCGGTGTACTTGATAAGATATACTCTACCTGTGTTGTTGTAAGAACCTATGGCAGATACTGCTAGATAATATTCGGTTCCGTTTACTCCAATCGTGATTTCTGACCCAAATTTTTCATTATCAGTCGGACGGGGGCTCACAAACGCTGTGATGTTTATGTATCTGCCGCTGATAAATTCGTATACTGCAACCATTCCCTGTTGATAATATCCAGGATTACGTGCTGCTGTTTCGGCAAGGATAACTGTGGTGTGCGGAACCCAATCATCTGAATTTATAGCTACCTGAGTACTGCCATCGCCTAGCCCTAGAAAATTGCCATTGGCATTTAGTGCTCTATAAAGTCTACCACCATACAGCACGATATCATTTTGTTCATAGGCCACTTCGGTTTGCCACTCGCCCATGTATCTGTTCACTACGCCGCTGGCGGTAGGCGCACCGATTACTAGATATTTGCCGTCAGGGCTGACTGCCATTTTTTCACCAAACGATCCTAGGGCAACGTCGTAGAATCCAATAGGAGGTGCTATAATCTGCTTTAACGAAAGACCTGCATTTGTTTCTACATACACATTTACAAATCCTGCGCCAGGCATGCTACTGATCACATGTTTATTAATATTATCGTAAACAACTTTAGAGCCTGTAAGCAGTGGGGCTGAGGTACCAAAATCTTCTATGGTTTTTGCAGTGTATAATTTATTTTTCTGCACTACTTCCCATAGATCGCTACCGTTGTTGTCTACAAATACCAATGAGTCGTTTTTCAACAGTGCAGCCGGATGTTGATCAACGGCCGCATAATCAGCAAATCTTGCGGCGGTCAACAACTGAATGTTAACTGTGGTGCTGGCATCTAACTCAGGATCAACTGCATCTGCACTAACCACAACTGTTATAGTAGTATTGGTTACTTCACTGACTTTGAAAAATCCGCTGAGGTTAACAATCTCACGGAACCCCACATAATCGTCAACTGCTATCGAATGTGGTCTGTTCAAAGTTAGAGTAACTATAGTGTCGTCTATACGCACCGCTTCAGTAACGTATAATAGTGGAGATTCGTTAACTCGCAATATCTGCCATGAGTCGTTGTCGAATGTCACCCAGATGTGATCGTTTTCTTCAACTGTGGTTATATCCAGTGTGGTAAGTTGATCTATTGCACCGATCACATGTTGATACTGTCCCGAACTAACATAGCCAGCAGTTAATTCGGGTTCTAGATCTACTGTGGTAGGTAAAATATCTACAGTATAGGGAATTGAAGAAATTGTAAAATCATTAGCGGCCAATCTGTAATATTGATCTAAGGCATTAGGCGTTTCACTACTGATAATCAAATGCGGCTGTGGATCCAATTTGAATCTATTTTTTTCTAGTTGTATTTCAATTTCTGAAAATTGATCAACACCACCAACCTGTCCTAGTCTAAAGGCCCATTCTTCATTGAGTACAACACTGTCGGATCCCGATCTGCTGAGCTTGTTAAAGATTTTGGTCACGCTGTTTGCGGTGCCTTTTTCTCTGATAAATCCTTGGTACAATTGATATTGACTCACAGAATCTTCTGCAAGGTTTTGTAGATAGTCTCGTTGTTGATAACCTATGGCATGTCTAGCTAATTCTCGTTGACTTTGATCTAGGCCCTGAGACGAAGTTTCAAAATAATCGCTGAATTGTTTTATTTTATAATCAAAATTTGACACTAGCTGTTTGACTGGTTTTGAATCTAGTTTTGCCCAGTAAGCATCGTTGAATGTTTCTGCGCCTAGTTGATTTACAAGACTAGTCCAATCATAAGATTTGTAAGATACAATATCACCTAGTTTATAATCGTTGAAAGGTTTCCAGATCTGTATATCCACGTTATCAAATATAAATCCGGGACTGGTGTAGTCACCGTCCCAATCCACTGTACGGAAGGCCTGCATCTTAATACGACCTTGACGATATCCAGTAGGCTTGTCATAGATAATATCATTGAATACTGTGCGATCATCAAATACAGTGACGTGTTCTTTTATTACATAATGTAGTCTTGCATAGTAGATACCGTCAGTGGTGTTCGTGGTTTCTATCTTGAGATTTTGAAAGCTTCTATTAACATTTAGAAATCTTGGAGCCAAAGGCGTTCCATCTCCTTTAAGGATCTGGTAGTCATAGAATCCGTCTAATAAATTGTCTGGTGTTCCTATCGGTACTGAAATCTCTAATTTTTGTGCGGAGGGGCTTAGAGCAATAATAGCTCCTGGTTCCCAATTGTGTTTGGTCCAGAACATGAACTCTTTGGCAGCACTGAGCCAGTCTTGACTGGTAGCATTTTGAGGGTCATAATTATCAAAGATGATTCCCTGTGTTTTCAAATAGCTTTCATAACCTAACAGTAGATCTACTACTTCCTGTATAGAGGTCAACAGTGTTCCGTAGCTGATCTGTCTCACTGACAGCGTGTTAAACACACGTCTACGTTGAGCTTCTATTGCGCCTACTTTGGGCACATCACCTAGTTTCTGCCATTGGCTACGATCGAAATCTCCACCACTACGATGTGTTTTTAATGCACGATAAAAATTGCTTTGATATCTTACTAGTGTGCCGTTGTTGTAGTTTTTGTCTTCGATCCAGTCAGTGAATGCTTCGCTGATTCCGCCTACAGAGATTACAGGATCTTTGCTGCCGGCCTGAGCTAGATGATAATTGAAGTAAGGATGAATATCATCATATCCCGCTACTATCCAGCCCCCGGCAGTTTTTTCTAGTCTCACGCCACTGTAGCTTACAGTAGTCACAGGACTGCTGACATTGAATATAATGTCGTAATTTTCTGCGGGAATAAAAATTCCCGAAGTAGTAGCTGCAGGATTTTTAGAATCTAATAGATATTTCTGCTGTTGTTGATCAACAAATCCACTCATCCTAAAACCAAGAGCCACATCTAATTTTTCTATTTTAGTCTGTAGACTATCTGAAGACAATCCTTGAGATTTTGTATAACTGATCAAATATTTTACCAAGCCCACCGTAATAGAGTCTGTTACATAAGGAGCAATGTCAGCAATCGTTGTAAAGAGACCCGTTGTTGAATTTACATACTGATCTAACTTGTTTTTTATGATTCGTGATCTATCAAAATTATCAGGAATATATTCAAATGGTTTCATCAAGCACATGGCAGTAACTATTGCAAACGGCCATTCAGAACTAGATCTCCATGCGTATTCTACCGGACTCACATCTCCTAGTACAAAAGGACCACGATTGTTGATCAACGAAAAATCCTGTGCTAGATTAGAATCTAACGGACTTAATAAGGTGCCGTCTCCGTCTACCGGTATGTGTCTAATAAGTCCTGGGCGTTTGTATCTGTCGTGTCGGCCTGCTCGAACGCCTTGACGAATAATACCCGCTTCGAGATCTTCCCATAAAATCAAATTGTTACTGGTATATGGTGCTGCTCCATATTCTTCTTGCCACCAAGATGGTTGCTGGCTAAATCCCAACATCTCCCAAGGACAGCGATGCGGGCGATCGGTGTCATAGAAATGCTGATATACTCCTCTCCACCAACCAGGGATATTCTTGGTCTTGGTAGGGTCTGACATATTTGAATAAGTGTAAGTGAACGAATTCTCACTGTCAAAATATTCATTCAAGGTATAGTTGATGTTGGTATTCTGAATCCACTTGAGAAAATCCTGTACTACAATATCATCTAACTGAGATTTAGAATATTCGCCTTGACCATAGTATCCGGCTAATATGTTATCTATGTCAAAGACTGCGGGGTCGTATTCTTGCTTGATATTATTATAGATGCGTAATTCAAGCTCTATCAATAAATCGTCTCTAAAATCATTATAAGCTGTGGTGATACTGCCGTCGTGTCCTTGTATCACAGATCTAGATTCTTGATAGGTGTCATCAAGAAATTTCATCGGAGTGTATTTTTTGTACAATCCCATGGTTGTAGGAGTTGGCGGAATATGATTGGTCGCCGTGCTGAGATATTCTCTTATCTCAATGGTATCACCTACCGATATTGACTTTAAGATCTTTACAAAACTAAATGTAGAATCAAATTCATAGTCTTGAGCGTTTATTAACTGCACACCGTTTTTATAAACATAAACAGCCCGAGTACTAGGTGTTTTTAAATCAAATGGTTGTGTTAGAGAAAACACCGTGATTCCCGGGTCTTCGACTATTGTTTCTAACGCAGTGTAGGCGCCTGCTCCTATCATGTCCGAATCAGCAAATGCATTTTTTGATGTTTTTACCGCGGTAAGACTATTGATGATATCATCAACAAAATCAACTATGTCATCATTAAAGTCAATTTCAACTGCCCGTTGTAGGAAATTGTTTTTAAAATCTGTGTATTCTTTTTTAGCATATTGAATAGATTTTATAATATTATGAGACTTGTCGCACAGGGTCATCACAGCCAACGGAGTATTGCCACTGTGTTTTAAAAATCTCTTGGCAAACAGTCTATAATTTTCGAGATCTCTTAGATTGCTAACTCCTGGTAATTTTCCTGTGAATTCGATGTCCCATTCTACTGAGCTAGCGATATGATCAACAGCCTGCCCAAGAGTAAACGAGGCAATCGGTGTGTTAAAAGGATTTTTTTCTAGCCCCACTGGTATTTCATAGAAACCTTGGTCTGGTTCAATATCTGTGATAAGTTTTATTACTACAACATCGTTTACCGCGAATGCTTTATTAAACACGAAGGTGCCGCGATTTCTAGTCCATGTACCGGTATATTTTACGCCGTTAACATAGAAATTTATTTCAGGGTCAACAGTTAGGCTTTCCCATTGTACTGTGAAAAATACCAAAGTATCCGTGGCTGTTTCTACTATTTGATTATCTATTATAGGTTGTAGATACTTAGAATCTAGTTGTTGCCATCCATTGGCATATCTATTAGATCCAAATCTATAAAAACCTGTAGATATTTTTTTCTGTACAGGAGATCGGTCAATGGTATAACGAAATGTTTCAGTGTCCCAATTCCAATTAAATTCTATGTCGCCGATGTTATCTATGTTAAGATAACTGAGCTTGAACCCTAGTTCTTTGTCAGTTTTAGCAGTACCTGGTTTGTAGCTTAGTATACTCGACCCTGTGAATTCTGTGTCTGCATACGTAGCATGATCACCAAAACTGATTTCATCAGAATCGTAGACATCAAACATCGGCGCTTGATTCACATCAGTCTTAGGTTGACTAGGTACCCAGTTAGTACCGTTATAATGGAACATCAGCCCTTTGTTTACTACGCCTCGTCTTACTGTCACGCACTGTCCTAGTATTGATTCAGTGTCATCACTTTCATTGAGATGTATTCGGGTAGCGCCGTTATGCGTGATAAATTCTACAGTGTAAATTTTATTATTAACTAATTTGTCGCTGTCTGCTACTACTAGTATTCTTGCACCCTCGAATATAAATTCACCGTCTATATTATAGCCCTTGGCACCTTCGATGATAGAGAACACATCAGGTGTGAATTCGTCTATATAATCTACAGTCTGTTTGGCTGAAGATCCGTGATTGAATAATTGTAGTCCTGCACGAAATTCTATAATTGGTCGTTTGGCTCTAGCTTCTTCGTTGGCTGGAAAATCTTGACCTCTTAATTGATATGCTTTTTCTAAGACAGATCTATGGAACCAACGATTGTATCTACTCCAAGGATTATTGTCGACACTGTTTCTGGCAATGGTAATATAATCTTTAAATGCAGCATACTCTGTGGCATCATCAAACGGCTGTGTGTCAAATCCCTCGTTGTCAAACAACACTTCAGGAACTTCTGTGCTGAGCACTGGCACCACAAGATCACTAAACCTAGTCAAAGTTATAGCTGTGCCTACTCCTTCTACTAGCCACGAATCTCTTGCATAGATAGCAGGTGATATGTTTCCTGAGAATTCAACAATCATACCGTTGCTGAATTCTATGCCGTTGCCGCTGGTATACGTGGTTTTACCAATGATCTCTATGTCTACATTGACAAATGTATTTTCTTCTATGTCTGCAATAACAAATCTGCCAAATACATCTGGAGTTATTTTACTTTGATAATATAATGTGTCGGGAGCATCGTAAGGTACCACAAATGTCAAGGTACCGTTTTCAATGCCGTTGTTGGTGATTCCTTTGTTGTAGTCCAATGCTGAGCCTTCGCTGGCAGGTTCTACATACTGCCAATCTTGACTGTCTATGGTAATCGAGCTGGTATCAAAACTAGTGATGTCTCTAATAGCTCGCCATAATTTTGAATCATGGACTACTAGGCTTCCTTGTGCATAGCTTCTGTTAGGCCGAAACAATAAACTACCTGTGTCAAAATTAGTGCGTATTGCAAACCCTTCATCAGGAGCGTTGACTCTAAACTTGTAGGTCTGCCCTCGATAAAGAGTCAGCGTGGGATTATTAGTGTATGCATCTGGCGTGAACACAAATGAATTTTTAGTTGTACCTAATACTACCTTATAGGTGCTGTTGATGATTGCACTCTGACCTGTAATATCAACACTGCGTGGACCTAGTGGCTCCCAATAATATTCTCGATAGTTGATGAACTTGTCCCAGTCAATAGGAGGATCCCAAGTGTAGTGTGTTTGACTGGTTACTTTGTCGTCTCTTTCAATGGTGTTTCCAAAAAATTTCAATTGATTTTTAACATCGATATAGTCGTAGAAATTTTCTATTTTATCGTGATTTTTAAATATCACGCCGGGTTCGAGTTGATAACTGCTACGCAATGTGCCATCTGTGTCAACATATACATCTTTACCAGTATAGGTTTTGTCATATCTACGTCCGACGTATCCAACAACTTTGTCTAATACGCCCGGCTGTATTAAGGGGTCAACCACCGCAGATAAAAATTTATCGTTGGTAGGAGTTTGAAAAATTACTGGCAGCAGTTCTACTGATCTGCGTATAGGTAGTTGACTGTTAGGAAATTTATCGGCCATATTAATAAGTTGTTGATACTATAGAGTTGGTACTAGCACCTATTTCAGATGCGGTAATAGCAGAGACGATTTCTATATCGTCCACTGTGGCTGCGCTGATTAGTATTTCATCGGATCTGCTTTGTATTTCAAAAAGACTACCAAATAATTGATTAGATTGTTTTGGCACTATCACAATGTTGGCAAGGTCCGGTGCTGCTGTGTTTAAAATATATGTGGTTAGTTCTCCCATATAAAACCGGTCGCCAAAGTCCCAATTGTTGATATCAAAGAAACTGTTGATAGCATTGATTACTCTAACTTTGAGATCGTTGTCATTAATTGAACGATTTTGATTTTTGACAATCTTAAACACTGCCTGTAGTTTAGGATCTGCTTTAGATCCAAACAGCACTTTGTATTTCACAGGATGATATATAACATCATCGCTGATAGACTTGATTGACGATAATGCTGTGCCAAATGTTGTTCTCAATGCGTCGCTGGTAGGTGCCACTGGTTCAATATCAGTGCCACCTGCGAGATATATTCTATAACTTTCATCATAGTTTCTAATTAGCAAGTATATGTCAATGATGTTGCTGGTAGAAGGGTCGATCCGTCTATCTACGCTGGCGTTATGAGTATATTGAAATTTGAGATTTCTTCTGCCAACAACTGCTGTATATTCATTGGCTATGTCCAAGGTGTTGGTAGTTCGATTTACTCGTTTAACAATGCTTTCAGCAGAGTCATAGAAATATATCAACTGTTGATCAGGGTATGTCACGGTATCATTGAAAGTTATTCCAGCTTCGTTTTGTCTGACTAAAATTAAATCATTTGAGTTGTCTATGAGTGTTTTAATTGCTGTTCCGTAGACATCGTTTGAAGCTAGGAAAAATAAGAAATTTAAATCTTGATCTAGTCCTACGATATTTTCAAATGATTCAGGATTGTCAACGACTCCGTCGTTGTCAGCATCTCTAAAACTTAATTTGATTTCGTTGGTGCTTTCGTAGCCGTCATCAAACTTTATTGTGTCACTGATTTCAAACGGAACATCTTGTTTAAGCTGGGTGATAAAATCCTTGCCGGTGTTAATTCCCAACACCGAGATTTGATCTTTAACCACTGCCCCTACTTGATCATTATACTGTTTCTCATTGCTATCAAAATAAAATCTATTCTGTTGTACACTACCAAAAATATATGACTGCTTTCTAATTCTTACAATATAGCTGTCAGGCTGTTTGACAAAAGCTACTACCCAAGAGCTGTCTATGTTGGTATTAGTAGTATCTCCGGCTTTGCCTAGAGTAAAATCATTGGTTAGATTTAAATTACTAGCGGTGACCAATTTCCATTGAGATTCTGTAATCTCGTATCTCAACCCAAAAGTTTGATTATCAAACACTTGATTGACAATTTCAGTTTCAAGTGCGACCGGCAGGTCGCTGACAAATCTTGGCACTATGCGTTGAGCCACAGCGCCTGTGGGCACTAGATCGCTGAGTGTGATCGGTCCTAGTCCTTTGACATAGGTTCCGTCTCCGGTAATCTTGACAATTTTAGTCCATATGTAATCTGTCTGCTCAGCGTCATTGATGTTGAACGTAACTAATTTTCCTTTTTTAAATTTAAACCCGGTGGGTGGGATAAACTTAACTGCTGCGTTAACTAACGCATATTTCAAATTGCTGGTAGAATATCCGGCAACTTTGAGTTGAGAATTATCTACCACATTTTTAAAATATCCTGTACTGGTAGCGGTAGAGATAGATTGCCATACCGTGTTAACGTCTGTGAATAATATCTTATCAAACTTGGTAAAATAAAAATTATAAACTTCGGCATCTGTAAATACCGGTTCTACACTACGTCTGATAAAATTAATGATATCTATTCTGCTGACAAATTTAAATGACAGCACAGATTCATCTTCTTGTTTGTAAAGATATCCGTCATCTCCGAATACATTGATACTGCTGTATTTTCCAGTGGCATCTATGATGTCAAAATTTCTGCTGATACCACTAGATGTTCTATTCACTGCTTTAATTTTTACAATATTCTGCGAACCCAACAATGGTGCAAGATTGTAATCTTCTGCGGTGATCATTCTATTTTGAGTATAGTACACTGCCGGAGCATTGGCACGTATGTTGTCTATGTCTTCAGAAGCTGCAGAATTAGCCACAGTGCTCTGCAAGGCCAGTCCTATGGTCAGAGTATGTTCAACATTATTTTTGTTTCTATACAACACAGAAATATTAATGCCTCTTAATTCGTTGGGGTATATGGTATATGATAGACCATTGCTGGTTCTATAAAATACTCTAAAAGATCCCTGTGGTAAATTTCCGTAGACTCCGTCTGCAAACACAAGATCTATGTTGTCATCTTCTTTGGTGTTGATAGCATAGATGTTGCGTATGTCTTGTGTGACGCTGTTGTAGGCAATGTTGTTGCCTACCAGTGATGAAACTTTAGTCCATTCTTCAAGTTGTGCGCCTTGTGAGTTTAAGGAAAACAGCCACACATCATCATTGTTGATGTTGCCTGCGTCCACAGCAATTTTTTCATTAGTAGTAGGCACATCTACTCTAAAATCTGCCAATTCTAATGTGCCTTGTTTGAACTGAATAAAGAATCCTGTGTTGGCACTGCCTGGTCCAGATCCATCGTTTTTGTAGATAAATCCCAATTGGTTGCCAGGCACTGGTGGTTCTTCGTAGATGTTTTCGCTGTTTTTAAAAGCGGTGCTGACTATCTCAAAGCTCATATTTCTGCTGGCCACAGTCTTGGAGAACGAAAACAAAGGTACATCTGTACCGACTGTGCGGAATCTATATTGTTCTGTAGGGATTCCTTGGATAGTGGCAGAGCCTTGACTTCGACCAAATTCTGTGTTGTCTGCCATGGCACTGTTCAACACCGTGAGAAACTGTTCTAACCAGTTGGCGTTTGTGGGGTCGTTCCAAGTTATTAACTGCTGCGCTAGATTTTTTCCGTTGCTGTCTAAGAGAGTATCAGTGGTGGATATTGTTGCAAACTTTAACAGTCCGTTTGACGCCACAGTGCGTTTGGCATTATAACTAAGCATGCGAGCAATACGCAACACACTTTCTTTGGTCTCTGCTAGTTCGATAAAATTTTCACGGCTGGCAAGATCTATGCGGAATGCCAAGCTCTGCCCCAAAAACGCCACAGCATCTATCAGTGCCATGTATTCTGAGGATTCTATGTAATCATTAAAATCTTCTGGGTAGTTTTCACGTAGATAGGTGATGATAACTCGGCGCAGATTTTCAAAGTCGTAGCTGCGGAAATCAGCGTTTCTAAAAGTCTGATATATCCTGGTCCAATCTTGATTTAGTATCAGGTTGTTTTGTCTGCTGGTTGTGGTCATACCAATATTTACCCTTAAAAATAAACTGCTTAGTTAATTACACTACTGTTTTTATCAAAGTTCAAAGACATACGTTCGTTGATGTTAAAAGGAATATACACCAAATCTACTTGGATACGCATGCCTTGATCGGTGCTGTCTATGTTGATTTCAGATATCGAGAATCTGGGATCATAGTTTATAATGGCTTCTACATCACTGGCTATGATTTTTTTAACATCCGGAGTAAATGGTTCAAACAACATGTCCCATATCACTGTGCCAAAATCTGGATTTTCTAATTTTTCACCTTTACGAATATAAAAATGATTGATCAAATCCTGTTTGACAAGATTGATATCGTATAGTTTGAAATTCTTATTAGCTTCGCTGGAACTAAATCCCTTGTAGGTAAACTTACCTTGATCCTGCGTCACTGTAGCAGAACGTTGTGCTGCTGTTTGTTGATTATATAGTCTGGCGGCCATGATTAAGTATTCCTATCTGTTTTGTCTGGAGTGAGCAAATTTGGTGCTCGATGTTCATGCAGGACCCATGGTTCGTGCATGGGGATTCGCTTCATAAAACTTTTCACTATGCCTGCCGCATATCTTGTGTCCCATCCAGCAGCTGAGCTGGTGGCAGGGTTGTCACGCAAATCGTAGGGTTTGACATAGTCAGCAGCCGCAGCAGTTTCTGCATTGTTAGGACCATTAAGATTAATTTTAGTACCGTTGATCTTGACTTCTGCACTGCTACCGATGCTAATGTCTGCTGTGGAACTGATCTTTGTTTCTGCTGAACTTGCTATGTCAAGATCGTTTTTAGTAGATATCTTGGTCTTGGCTCCTACTAGTATGTCAAGATTAGCACCCACTGTGAGTTTAGAATCATTGTTGATCAAAAACTCCATGTCGGTGGCTATTTCCGCATGCCACTTGCCCGTTTCGGTTCTCATGTTGATGTTTCTACCAGCTTCTAGATTTATATCTCGATCAGCACGTATGTTGAGGTCTTGTTGGGTATGCACACTGATACTGTCTTCTGCAAAGATGTCTATTTTACCGTTGCTGGTAAGCTCTATCCATGTGGTTCCTCTAGCATTGGCAATGTAGATCAAATCTTCCGAATTATGCATCAAAATCTGATGTCCGGTTCTAGTTCTTACTCTAAAATATTCACTGGCTGGAATAGTAGCAGATCCCACATTGCCTTTTTTCTGATTAGCAGGGTCTAACAGATCAACATATTTTACTGGACCTTCAGCGGCCGATGTTTCTCGGTGAAATCTATCATTGCCGTCATCCATGACAAATTGTGTGCCTCCTAATCTACTTACTGGCACAGTTGCTTGACTATTTGCCTTGCCTATCTGTTGTTTTTTAGCACCTGTTCTGCGGTCAACAGGTCCCGGTGTGCTGATACCAAACACCATGCAAGGAGCTTCACGCCTCGGCGAACTTGTGTTAAATCCCCTGACATCATCTTCTAGAAGGCCTTGTTCGAGAAATCTATCTGCTATAGGATGCACCACTCTGGGATATTTTTCTGGATCTATTTCTTTTTTATCACCGTTGATACGTTTGTTCATTTCAGCCACAGGCAGAGGCAGTTTAGTGTTTCCATATCGTTTCTTATCTTCGGCATCCAGGCTGTTAACTGTAGAACCAGCAATAGCTGGCACCATGTGATTGATGTTTACTCCGGGAACACAGGCAAACCAATAGCCCGATGCTGGATCACCGTTGACAAACAACACCAACACATTGACTCCAACATCCGGAGGTACAAACCACATGCCGTATGATTTTTGCGTGTCGCTGAACCCTTCAATAGTTGATTTAGCACCGTCATTTTTGCCCATGAACTCAAATGGGGTATATCCGAAAAACGGCGAGGCGTATTTTACAATAAAAGTCTGACTATCATCACCTGCGGTGTTGGCTTGATCTTTTAAAAGATTTACTTCTATAGATCCCATAAATGAAGGATCGAGATGGCTGATCACCCTAGCAACATATATACCAGTGGTTAGTCCGCCTTTTCTGCCTTCATCGCCAACTGACGGTCGTGTTAATTCTGCCATTATTTTTGTCCTAGGTCTCTATAATATCTAAATCCTGCCACTATCGGTGCTTGATTAGAAGTTGTTGTTGTTGCTTTTTTATCTGCTGCTTCTCTGGCTGCTCTTCTCGAAGAGTTTCTGAGACTATCAGTAGTATTCGCCGAGCTAGACGCAGCACCATTATTTGCTACCGTAGTTCGATTAGTGGAGCCGTTGGCGGCATCGACCACTGATGTTTTAGGAGGTTCTTTCGGACCTATTGCAGTGGCTGGCGTATCAGCCTTGGTCGTTACCAACTTATCATATTCTTCGCCGGTTTCTGGGTTAATGGCTTTTACTGTTTTTAAAGTCTCAGGTCCTTGCGGGCCTGGCATTCTTATACATTTTAATTTTTGTTTCCAATTTCCATCAGTGAAAGTATTTTCACACTGGACTATACGATATATACCGCCAAACGGACTGTCCTCAGCTATTTGTGAAAAATCATATAATCCAGATGTTGTATTAACATCAATGGGTGTCCTGAATGTGAGATAGATATAGACATTTCCGCTTTCATAATTCATTGTACCATCTTCAGTGATTTGATCAGTGGGTGCAAATGATGAGGAAAAATGATTGGCCATTCCCGAATCTACCAACCAATAAGGATCTCCTAGAATTTCCAAGTCTATGGTAACCAAATCAGCACTGTTGCCGCTGATGAATTTCTGTTGAAAATTTTCTGCAACATTTTGTTCAACACTTTTTTGACCAGAACCACCTTTGTATCCTGCTAGTAGCTCTGGACTGCGCCGGGGTCGCTGTCGTCCCATTGGTGCTGCCTGTACCTGAGGAGCCTGTCCTTGTTTGGTGCTTGTGGATGCAGGCAAGTTTTCGTTATTATTTTGATCCTGTGTGGCAGTTTTGGCCGCTTCTGATTCTTTTTTGGGAGTGGCTCCTGAATAAAACAAATTATTAATTTGCACGTTGAAACTTAGAACATCAACATTTTGTCCGGTATAGATATACTGATATTCTTTCACCACATCTTTCAGCAATTGGTCATAGCCTATAGGTGCAGAAGTAGCATTGGCAAATAGGCTTTCATGCACATAATAAGGAACCACTCTAAAAGTTATTCTTTTGCCGTAATCGCCTGTGAGTTTATCAAGTGATAATAATTCTATCTGCACGTCTAACTTGAACCATTTGATAAATCCTTGTGGAGTGACATATTTTGGATCAAGAGCTTCGGTGGCATATTCGGAACTTAGAATGATCTGATTTATAATCGATGTTAGAGATTGACTTTGAGCAAAATGAAAAGCACGTCTTTTAGGATCAATGGTCATACCATCCCTAATCATCACCCCTGTTTTTTCATCGTATTGATCACCGGCACGCTTGAACAGAGGTCTTCCTCCTGAACTTTGATCAAACCCAAAACCAGCTGACGCTATACTATTTTGGTCTAGTAGTTGAGGATCAATCTTGATCAAAGAAGCCGCTACTGCTACTATCTGTTCTTTTTCATTGAGATCAACTGTGGCTTTTTTTATTTTTTCTTGATTACCTGCCGAACTTTTCCAGTCGCCGGACAGTATAGGAAACTGAATTACATATTCATCTTTTACTGTTATTTCCTTATCTTTCTCAAGTTTTTCTTCAACCTTGTTTAAAAAATTTACTAGACTTCCCTCACCGTCTGCTAATATATCAAACACATGACCGCGGCCTTCGGCAAAAAGTTTAACATCGCTGTAAGAAATATTAATTGAACTTGCAAATCCCTGATGATTATAAGGTATGCCTTCAACTTTGTATGTGCTACCGCCTTCGTTAACTGTAAATTTGACTCCGGTTAATTTTAGGACAAAAAACTTGGGTTTGATGTTTGATATCACTCTTCCTATTTGATCAAAACCTTGTATGTCCATGCGTAATACCCAAGGAGTATTATCCATATAACTCAGATATGTTGCATTTATTGCAGCGGACTGCATGCTCTGCAATAACAATCCCATAGAATGCGGCTCAATGATATCAAATTCAAATTTCACTGCGTTGGAATTTCCCGTGGCTTCATTGGCACCGATAATATTTTTCATCATAAAATTGTTGATATAATATTCAGGCGCTTGAGTAGCCTCAGACGGGCTTATAAAAATTTTTTGTCTTTGAGAATCAAATCTACCACCACTTGAAAACACAATGTTCTTTAACTCGCCAGGACTGTTTCTATATGTCCGAGGATCATTAAATTGTGCAGGTGTAAGACATGCCAGAGTCCACAAAATATTATGGCTGGCAAATACCTCCATGGGATTTTTAACCAATTTCTTTGGATCTGGCCTACTAGAACTAGCAGTGGGCCTTGTGCCTAGGGCTTGCAGCACAGCGTCTATGCCTGGATTAGATGCTCTAGCAGGAGCTTGGTCAGTTACATTTTCTGCTGTGCCTTGTGGCACCGAAATAGCCGGTGAGCCTGTCAGTGCCGCAGTGCCGTCTGGTTTATAAGTTAATTCTTGGCCTTCTGGAATGAATCTATACTCTTGAGCCATTTATACTCCTAGAAACTTTCGCAGATTGGTTTTCTTAGGTAGGTATATTACTACCCCTGGTTCAAAGTCATATATGGGATCTTTCAACACGCTCATATTCCGCTGTACAAATACCCACCATAGTTTTGCACTTCCATATACGTCATAGGACAGCAGGTCCGGGCGGTGTCTATATTGATTCTCTATCACATAACGAAAATCATCTGGTTCAGAAGGCACTGGTCGTATTTCTAATAACTCAAGATAGAAATTATTTTGTCTGGTTTCTGCCCAAGGACTGGTTTTTTTATAATTAGCCATTAGATATATCCTACTCCGCCAGGACCGATCATTTGACCAGCGGCATAGTTTTGAAGATTAAACTGTCTTAAACCTTGTCTTGTATAAACAGGAGCCACTACCACAGTTATGGTGCTAAGTGTCGGTACCCAAGTATAATCGGCAGTGTCATAGGACGGCTCGCATCGAATATAATTTACATCATCTTTGAGATCCACCGAAAAAGATTTTATAACAACAGGAACATTTTTAAATATGCTACTTCCATAACCCGACAGTTTACAGATAATAGGAGGATTGCCTGCCTGTGCTCCTTGACCAAAAAACATTTTCGTAGCTGTTTTAAAAAAAGTAGTTGCTGCAATCCAATAAGCGCCTTCGTCGTTGGTTTCACAACTGAATTCTCCGCTGATAGTGATATCATCTACCGTGCTGTTTTTATAACTGTACTGAGCATAATTGCCATGAGTGATTGAAATAGGAGAGTACTCTGCTTTGGTGCTGACTGTGACGCTGGGTAAATATGGCCAAACCACACCGCCTGTGTCTTTGAGCTGCTGAAACAACAAACTGTCAAAAATGCCCCAATTTTCCATATCTATCCGCACCCGCCAATCGTCCAAGTTGGCAACAGTTAATTGCATGGCTTCTCCTTGTGGAACAAACACCTCCGCTCCCTCTGGCAGGTTGGCACCTCGTTTGAGACTAAGTACATTGTTGACCATGCCGGCAGCTGAACTAACAACACCGGCGACCTTCATTAATCCGCCTGCGAGGTTTCCACCAGTGAGTTTATTAAGTGTTCCGACGACATCTGCTGCTACGTTGCTGGTCGATCCTGCCACTGATCTTAATTTATCTATGGATCCACTAACCGCACTATTCACTGTGACATTTCCGCCCATGGCACTATTACCGAAGTTTTTTATGTCACCTGCTAGCTGGTTTAGTCCTGATTTCACACCAGCAGTTATTTCAGAAACTTTGTCATCTAGTTTGAATTTTGAAACCCCAGACGAAAAACTTTCTAGAGAAGCTTGCCCTTCGTTGGTAGCTTGGGTAGCGACGTCTGAAAGACTTGCTACCAACAGTGATAACGGGTTCACAGGGTTGCTGCCTGGCCCAGAAGATGGTTTGGCTGATCCTAGAAGGCCGAATTCTCTTGCTAATCTTAGTCCTTCGGCCTGTTGCTCTGGTGTGCTAGCAGCATTGTTGACTGGGCGGCCAAATCGATCTGTTGATGCGATTTCGTCATCGGTGCGAAAGCTATAATTTTTCTTTTGACTTTGTTCGACAATCTGTTTAGGGGATTGGGGGTATGTCTGGCGAGCCATTTTGAGCAGATTTCCTTATCATATAGACTATTTATTATGATAAAAATGTGCTATTATATAACATATAACGGAGAATTCTAACTAATGATTGTGCCTAAAATTAAGTATCTAACCAACAAAGATTTACTAAGAGAAATACAC
>Ga0187843_10000637_pt1 | contig 23926 bp, 18 predicted proteins | sample SpaLakP09_SKY_43_FD_134516 | JGI IMG/M metagenome (GOLD analysis project Ga0187843, IMG submission 134516) | Oligotrophic lake water microbial communities from Sparkling Lake, Wisconsin, USA - SP09_SKY_43 | ecosystem: Environmental > Aquatic > Freshwater > Lake | place: USA: Sparkling Lake...
ATTTACGGCCAGGACGGGTGCTTGAAGGTAGTTTAGTCGGTGTGGTGTTGTTATTGTTGTCGGTGGGTGGCGGCGGCTGGGTGGATCAGCAGCCGATGCTGCGTGAATGGTTTAATCATCCGGGCTTGCCCTTAGCCTTTGGCGTGATTGGTTATGGTTTTTTAGCGGCAGTATTGCCGGTTTGGTTATTGCTAGCGCCGCGCGACTACTTGTCCACTTTTATGAAATTAGGCACAGTGCTATTGCTGGCTGGCGCAATTATTTTGCTGCAGCCTGAGCTGAAAATGCCGGCGCTGACCCAGTTTATCGACGGCACCGGTCCTATATTTGCTGGCACCTTGTTTCCGTTTGTGTTCATCACTATCGCTTGTGGTGCTATTTCTGGATTTCACTCGTTAATTGCTTCGGGCACCACGCCAAAATTGCTCAGTAACGAGCGCGATATTCCGATGATTGGTTATGGCGGTATGGCCCTTGAATCTTTTGTGGCGATGATGGCGTTAATTGCGGCAACAGTACTCGACCCTGGTGTGTATTTTGCGATCAATAGCCCTGCCGGCATAGTTGGTGCTTTGCCAGCTGATGCCGTGGCAACTATCACCAGCTGGGGTTATCCAGTGACGGTGGAACAAATGAATGCGCTGGCGGCATCCATGGGTGAGGCGACCTTATTTGCCCGCACAGGCGGCGCGCCGTCACTCGCAGTGGGGATGGCGAGTATTTTTGGTTCTGCGTTTGGCGAGCATTTATTAGCGATTTGGTACCACTTTGCCATTATGTTCGAAGCGGTATTTATATTAACAACGTTGGATGCCGGCACCCGGGTTGGTCGTTTTATGCTGCAAGATTTGCTTGGGAATATTTGGCCAAAAATGGGGCAAACCAGCTGGTATCCATCGGTGTTATTGAGCAGTGCCTTAGTTGTATCTGGGTGGGGTTATTTTTTATATATCGGCGTGATAGATCCCAACGGTGGCGTGAATATTCTGTGGCCGCTGTTTGGTATTTCCAACCAGTTATTAGCTGCTATTGCGCTGACCGTTGCCACCGGCATTTTGATTAAAAGTGGGAAATGGCGTGTGGCTTGGGTGACTGCGTTACCGTTAACTTGGTTGACTATTTTAACCACGACCGCTGTTTATGAAAAAATAACCAGTGCTGATCCAAGAATTGGCTTTTTTGCCGCTGCGGATGATTTATCCACTAAATTAGCTGCCGGGGTATTATCGCCAGAAAAAGCAGCTGTGGCGCCGCAATTGATCTTTAACCAGCAGCTAGATGCTTGGTTGGCGCTGTTATTTGTCGGCTTATTGTGGGTGATTATTTTGGATATGCTGCGAATGGCATCGCGTTCATTGCGTGGCTTGCCGGTGTTGTCTTCAGCGGAAGCACCTTATCAACGGACTCGTTTGGAAAATACACCGAGTTAAGGAGCCTTATGTACTTCGCTAAACTTTACTCCAGTGTGCTTAGGGCCAGTAAATTATTGGCTATTAAACTATGGGCTAAGAAGTTCTTGGCAAGTTTGAAAAAAGCCTGGCAATTGCTCCGTGAGCTTAGCGGCGATGATGCTTATGAGCGTTATGTGCGTCATCACGCAATCCATCATGCTGAGGAGCCACTGTTAAATCGGCAAGAGTTTTTTAAGCAAGCACAACAGAAGAAATGGCACGGCGTCAAACGTTGTTGTTAGACGCCGGCGGTTTGCTGAACACCTGAGTCAGGTAACCCCAGCTGGTTTATACCCTTATTCCTTGAAGATTGGGGGTATATTCAGCTTAATTTAGTTTAGAAGTTAAAGTGCACGCCAACCGCAGTGCGTTCTTCATCATCATATTTGCCATATTCCACAGAGATCGCGGTTTCGTCAAAAATGAAATAGTTTATCCCCACAGTTTGCACGCTGATGGTCTCGTCCTCATCGGCATACCAACGCTCGCCACCAATTGAGGTGTAAAGTTCGAAATCATCAGAGAACTCATGGCGAAGGCGTGCGTTGTAACCGGCGACAGTGGAATAACTGTGACCACTTTGCACAAACGTTTGATAGTTATTTTCGCTCGTGTAGGAAGTAAACGCCGTTCCTTTCAATTTCATCCGACCCATGCTGCCGTTTACATCAACTGTGGTGCGGTTTGATAGTTTAAAAATGTAACCTGCGCCTAATGAATATTGACGAGTCGAAACACTGGTTTCATTGCTGAAACGCATAATAGTAATTGGAGAAGGTTGGTACATTTGCGCATTTTCAGTGAAGGATGTTCTGTCATTCCGATATCCAGCAAACCAATACGTATTATCACTTAATTGCTCGCTCCATTTCAGTTCCCATCCATTCACATCACTTGCATAATTTTGAGTATCTGTGCGAATTCCCGATACAGGGTCCACACTTACTGTGTTGTAGGTATCTGCACTCGGCGCATTGATATTTGTCGCGCGAATGGTCAGCGAATCAAAACTAGGTGTTGCGAATGCAGAAATCGAAGTGGTTAATGCCAAAGCAATCAATGAGCGGGTAAACATAGTCATAGCCAATATCCTTGTTGGTAGGTGATATTCTCAAAATAGGTGACCTTTCGTTAACTCCAAATGAATAAATCGCTAGCAATAAGTGCCGATGACAGCAGATCCAAACGCCAGTAACTAGCGTAATGAGAATGTTTCTCACTTTCTAATAAGAATGATTCGTGTTAATATTGTCTTAGATTGTGATTTTATGTCTGTTTTTAGCTGAGTTTTGGAGTCGTTATGGCGTTGGTTCGTGTAAACCCTTTATCTTTGGCCATCCGTTTAGCATTTCCGGTGGTGATGTTCAGTGTGCCTGTGTTTGCAGACGATGCATGGGATGAATCAAAGGTTGAACATATTGAAGTTGTTGGACAACAAGCGCAGAAATACCGCGTTGATACCACGACGACCGCGACCAAAACCAATACTCTGTTACGGGATATTCCACAAGCAATCACTGTGGTGACTGAAGAGTTGATTGCCGATCAATCCATGCAGAACATGGGCGATGTGGTGCGTTATGTGCCAGGGGTGCAAATGGCGCAAGGCGAAGGTCATCGCGACGCGCCAGTGCTGCGTGGTAATACTTCGACGGCCGACTTTTTCGTCAACGGTGTGCGTGATGACGTGCAGTACTTCCGCGATTTATACAACGTGAAACGCGTTGAAGTGTTAAAAGGCCCAAGCGGCATGATTTTCGGTCGTGGCGGTGCTGGCGGTCTGATTAACCGCGTCACCAAACAAGCGGATTTCTCCTCTGGCCGTGAAGTGTCGATGGCCGTTGGTGCATTTGACCACATGCGTTTCACTGGTGATGTGAATCATGTGGTTGATGAACAATTAGCGGTACGTTTGACCGGCTTTTACGAAGATTCAGGCAGTTATCGTGACCATGCTGAAGTGCAGCGTAAAGCGATTAACCCAACTGTTACTTTAAAGCCAGCCGCGAATACCAGTGTTACCTTCAGCTTCGAACATTTTGAGGACGAGCGCACTACTGACCGTGGTATTCCTTCGTTAAATGGCCGACCGTTAGAGGGGCAGCAAAAAACTTTCTTTGGTAATTTAAAAGACAGTACCTCAACCGCTGAAGTGGATGCCTTTAGTACGACGATCAGTCATGAGTTCGACAATGGCATTAACTTAGTGAACCAAACGCGTTATGCAAACTACAGTAAGTTTTATGCCAACGTGTTTCCAGGTGCTTACAACGACACCACCAAACGGGTCAGTATCTCAGGGTATGACAACCAAACTGACCGCAAGAACCTGATGAACCAAACTGATTTAACCAAAGAAGTTGAATTCGCTGGCATGAATCACACTTTATTGGCTGGCGTTGAGTTAAATCGGCAAGAAACTGACAATTTACGGATGACTGCCTATTTCACCGATTTGGGTCCTAATGTCACCTCGACTTCTGTCACTTTAACCGAGCCTTTGTACACAGGTGCCGTGCAATTTCGGCAAGCCGCTAGCGACGCGCAAAACCACAGTGTCGCGAAAACGGTCGGTGTTTATCTGCAAGACCAAATCGAAGTGAATGCCAATTGGCAACTGGTGTTAGGGGCTCGTTATGACCATTTCACTGCGGATCTATTGAATTTACGCAATAACACCAGCTTAGACAGTACCGATTCTTTACTGTCGCCGCGTGCTGGTCTTATTTACAAACCACGCGAAGAAATGTCGATTTATGCCAGTTACTCGATTGCTTATGTGCCAAGAGCAGGTGAACAGCTTGCGTCGCTCACCGCGACGAACGCAGCCTTAGATCCTGAAAAATTTAATAACCAAGAAATTGGTTTTAAATGGGACTTTAGCCGCAATTTCACTGTAGGCGTTGCGGTGTATCAACTTGATCGCACCAATGTCGCAGTGACAGATCCAAACAACGCGGCAGCAACCATTTTAGTCGATGGCCAACAAGTGAAAGGCGTTGAGTTGGAACTGAGCGGCCAGGTCACCGAGCAATGGCAAATCATGGCTGGTTATGCCAATCAACAATCAGAAGTGCAAACGCCCGGTGCGACCAACGGTAACCAACTCGGCCAAGTGCCAGAAAATACCTTTTCTTTATGGAATCGGTATGAGTTTTCCGATGTTTGGAGTGCGGGTTTAGGGCTAGTAAGCCAAAGCAAATCGTACGTAGTGATTGATAATGCGGTTATTTTACCGGGATTCACCCGTGTTGATGCTGGGGTGTTTTATCAACCAACGAGCGATCTGCGCGTCCAGTTGAACGTCGAAAACTTGTCAGATAAAACCTATTATGCCTCGGCGCATAATAACAACAACATCACGCCAGCAGCACCACGTGCAGTGCGACTGGGCATGAGTTATAAGTTTTAAAAATTTCGGTTCCTAGTGTCCTAGTAAAAAGCGCTTCGGCGCTTTTTTTATTGCAGTAATCGATTGGCGCACAGCTCATTTAGTGGCAAGCTTGTTGAAATCGTTGGTATTCATATTCATATTCATAGAAATACCGCAATCTCACTGACAAGGATTTATGATGAGTCACACTATTTATCCAATCGGCACTGTCGGCCAACCTTGGGGCGATGCCGAAAAAGCGTTGTGGTTACAACAACAGCAAATCAAACGCAGCTATCAGCAACAAGTGGTGAGCGTCATTGGCCAACTCGCCAGCGAGTTGTCGACTGTGGCAGAACTTTGTCAGTATGGCGAAATAGATTATCAGCCGTTAGGTTATGCAAAATATCCCTTATTCGCCTTCAAAAGTCGCAATTGGCAAGCCAATAAACCATTGGTGTTGGTCACTGGTGGTGTGCATGGGTATGAAAGTAGCGGCGTGTTCGGCGCCTTGCAATTTGTTCGTGAACACTTTGCCCATTACAGTCAGCAAGTGAATTTGCTGGTTCTGCCATGCATCAGTCCTTGGGGCTTTGAAACCATCAACCGTTGGAACCCGTTGGCTATCGACCCGAATCGCTCGTTTACAGAACAAAGCGGTTCTGCAGAAGCCGCGGCCGTGCTGGCTTTGGTGAAAACATTCCCAACTCCTTTAGTCCACGTCGATTTACATGAAACCACGGATTCTGACAATAGCGAATTTCGTCCAGCGAAGGCAGCCAGAGATGGCACAATCAATACCAATTGGAATATTCCGGACGGCTTTTATTTGGTTGGCGATAGCGACAACCCGCAGCCAGAGTTTCAGGCGGCAATTATTGCGAAGGTCGCTAAGGTCACGCAAATTGCGCCTGCCGATGAGCACGGTTGTTTAATTGGCGAAAAATTACAGCAGTTTGGTGTGATTAATTACCCGAAAAAAGCGCTGTTTTTATGCGGCGGCATGACCGATGCGACTTTTGTCACCACCACTGAAGTGTACCCAGATAGTCCAAATACTAGCGTTGTATCTTGCAACCAAGCGCAAGTCATGACTGTTTGTAGCGCCATTGATTTTGCCTTAGCTACCTGCTGATCGCTTGCATCTGCGGGGGGGCGATTGCGCAGTTACGAATGGAAGCGCTAATTGGGTTGCCCTGGGTTTACTGGCCCTAGGTTTACTGGCTCTAGGCTAACTAATCTTGGCTTAATAACTTGATAGTTCTAACAAAAGCATTGGTTTTGTGTGGTTTTTGTGTACAATCTGCGCGTTTTTTAGTTCAGGACAGTTGGCATGAAAGCAGGGATTGGCTACAGCAACATCAGTTTTTCAAAAGAGGCCGGTCGGCAAGCCGTTAGTCATGCCCTGGCTGAGGCTTCGCTGAGTCCGAACCAGCTCACGGCGGATGATCTGGTGTTGGCGTTTTGTTGTTCTGCAGTCAATGCGCACGAGTTTTATCAAGGCGTCCGCAGCTGTTTACCCGCAGAAGTGCCTATCCTTGGTGGTTCAGCCATTGGGGTGATTACTAATCAAGTGCTGAGTTATTCCGGCCACCCAGCAGCGGTGGCGGTGCTGAAATTAAGTGCGGTGAAAGCACGGCTGGCATTGGTTGAACAGCTGTTTAAAGATCCGCAACAAAGTGGTGAGCAGTTGGCGCGGCAATTGGCCGATCCGTCAGACGCGAGCCTGCAATTGCTGTTTTATGATTCCGTGAAATATCCTGCGACCGCAATGCAACCGCCGGTATTAAATCCGTCAGCGCCTTTATTAAGAGGGCTTGAAGCCTTGGCATCTGGCCGAGTGCAAACGGTCGGTGCTGGTTTGCTCGGAGATCATCAATTTAGTGCGACTTGGCAATTTGCCGGTCAGCAAGTCTTGCAACAAAGTGCGATGGTGCTGCAGTTTAGTGGTGCCTTGCAGCCTTATGTCACCACGATGCACGGCTGTGTGCCGCAAGATAAAACCCAATACACAATTACCAATATTTTCGGACAATTCTTATATAGCCTAAACGGTGAGCCGGTAGTACCGCTCATCGATCGCGTTTATGGCAGTTCACAGTGGCGGCAATCCTCGCCGGTGAAACAGCTTTCTTTGGGGGTGTATTGTGGCGATATGCAACATCCGCAACGTGAGGAGCTATTTGTCAATCGGCTCATTAGCGGCGCTTTGCCCGATGGCTCAGGCGTTATTTTATTCGAACCCGACTTGGCTGCTGGTATGCAAGTGCAATTAATGCGTCGAGATCCGGACACCATTTTGGCATCGGCGCGGGTAAATAGTAAAAAATTACTGAATAAAATCAAGGCCGATGGCCGCAAAGCTCGGTTTGCTTTGTATTTTGATTGTGGCGGCCGCGCCGCCGCCTATGACAATAATCAGCATGAAGAAGCTGCGGAAGTGCAGGCGCAGTGTAATGCCTTTGGTGTTCCATTATTGGGTATTTACTGTGGGGTGGAGGTTGCGCCGTTTTTAGGAAAAAGCCGCGGCTTAGATTGGAGCGGCGTTTTTGTGGTGTTTGCCGAGTAGCGCCAATAGGCAACTCGTCGCACAGAATGCGTCGAACCGGAGTACTTGCCAATAGTGCTTGCTGATAGCCTTTATCGACTAGTCATCGCGTGTCAGTACTTCTAATAACTCAATTTCGAAGATGAGATCGGCATTTGCAGGGATCATACTCCCCACTTGCCGCTCACCATAAGCCAGCGCCGCAGGCACCCATAACCGGCGTTTGCCGCCAGTTTTCATGCCGATTAACCCTAAAATCCAACCTTGAATGACTCGGCCGTTGCTCAGCACAGTGCGAAAGGCTTCGCCATGGCGATGGCTGGAATCGAACTCTGTGCCATCTTCGAGAAAACCTCGATAGTGCGCGGTGATTAATGCCCCGCGCACGGCCGCTTTGCCGGTGCCTTCTTCAATATCTTCAATTTTAAGTTCGGTGATCATGTTGATGTGTTGCTCTGATGATTAGTTGGGTTGCCAGTCACTGCCGCGTTCGGTCGACCACACCACCACATCGAGTTGTTGGGTGATAACTCCGCCGTCCAAGGTTTCGGTATAACTGGTCGATAGACGGGTCACAAAGTGGCCATTTTCGTAAGTGGTGGTTGAGCCATAAACTGGCAACATGCTGCTGTACATTAATAAACCGCCATCTGCGGCCTTTTTGCCTTGCAAATTATAAGCTTGCTGCGCATTTTCCAAAATAATGCCACCAGCAGCGGTTTTGGCCTCGGTAGGCACAGTTTCGATAATAAAGCTGATATCGCAAATGTCGCTGTCTGCTTCGCCGTTAGTACACATGAAAGGGCGAGAATGAGTCACCTCTGCATCCATCTGCTGAGTTGCACTTTTGATGACGGCTTTCTTGATGCCAGCAATCGGGGCTTTAATTTCGAATTCAATGCGCGGGCCATCGCCAATATCCGACTTTTCCGGTAACTTTATCGAAAATCGACCCGCAGTTGGCACTGCCATTTTCGGCCAATTGCCTTGCATTTGATAAGTCTCTTGCGTCGAAATGTCATCAGCGCTGAGATTAAGTTTACCATTGGAAACGACTGATCCTTGCACCCGTTCAACGTCTTGATCTAAATGATATTGCGCATCAGGCCCACTGCCAGAGCGCCGAATATCAGACTCAAGTTGTAGTTTTGCGACCAAGCTTTTCTCTGAGCCAATACTGGCATTGGTCATTTTTTCCAAGTAGTTAAAACGAGCGTGCACGGTGATGGGTTCGCCGACAGTCTCTAAATTTGCAACCGCATTGGTGGTGGTGTCTTCGGCAACTTCTGCAGTGTCTTTGATTGCTGGTTCAGTTTCCGGTGCGGGTGAGCAGCCGAGTAACAATGCGGTAAGGCCGGTGGTCATTAAAAAACGCGACATACAAATCCCTTGATTATTTGGTAATTATCTAAAAAAACCACTTTATACAAAACTAATCAAAATTATCATATCGGTTGCTGCCCCAGCAAGCGCAGCAGGTTCAACTCGAAAGCCTCACACACGCCAAGCCCCAGCTTGCGAACGCAGTTGTTGTTCGATAGCCGATAGTTGCGCCTCGTACGCACGGGCTTTGATGATAGCCGTTGGTGCATCAATCAACGCAAACTGGCAGAAATCACCCGGCAGCGCTTGGCCAAGCAGCGCTTGCGACTGTCGACACAAAGCGCCCAGCTTTGGATAACCACCCATGGTTTGATGATCACGCAGCATCACGATGGGCTGGCCATCGGGTGGCAGTTGCACGGCGCCGACCGATAAGCCTTCGGAGATTAAATTCAGGTGCGGCATCGCAACAGCATAGCCTTGTAAACGCACGCCCATGCGATCTGCCGCTGGGCTCACTTGGTATATTTGGGCGCTAACACTGGCTAACTGTGAGCGTAAGAACTCGGCTTGTGCGCCGACCACCAGTGCCAAGCGGCGAAAACGGCGATGGCGATAATGCCATGGATACGGCAGTGACAAGCTGCCATAAGCTCGGCTCGGCTGGAACGGTAATAGCTGCCCTGCAGTAAGCGGAGCGCCTGCAAATGGGCTCAATTGCTCACGGAGCACAGTGGCGCGACTACCTAAAATTTCTGCGGTTTGTAGCCCACCGTGGACAGCCAAATAACAGCGGGCACCTTGGCGATTGGCGTAACCGACGCTAATCACATCACCGGTAATTAGCTGGATCCGCTGATAACGGGACTGCGCGATGCCATTAATGGTGATAGGTAAATTAGCGCCTGTCAGTGCAATGACACATTCCGCCTGTGCCTGTGCGCGAAAACCGCCTAAGGCAATTTCCAATAACGCCGCGTTGGCGGAGTTATCGACCAACGCATTGGCCAGTCGCGCCGCGGTCGCATCCAGCCAACCGCCTGCAGTGACGCCAACCTTGGCATACCCGTGCCGACCAGCATCTTGCACCTGCACTAACGCATGCGCTTGTTGGATTAAAAAGCCGCTCATGGCGGTGGGTTGCTCGTTCATGGCCGCTTACTCATGACTGCTTACGCATGGTTGCCACTCGCCGATTTCGCCGCCTAGTCGCAAGAATTCCGCGCGATCAATCGCCACAAACTGCACTGCATCGCCAACAGACAGCGGCATCACCGGTTGTCGGTTCAAATCGAACATGACCAACGGACAATTGCCAATCACATTCCAACCGCCCGGCGAATTTGCTGGATAAACCGCGGTTTGGCTGCCGGCGATGCCAACGCTGCCCTTGGGCACACGCGCTCGTGGCGTGGCTAATCTCGGCGTCGCAATCGCTGCGGGCACATCGCCCAAATAGGCAAAACCTGGTGCAAAACCAATCGCGTTCACTTGATAACGTTGCGAACTATGGCATTGAATAAATTCAGTAATACTAAGTTGATGCAGGTTTGCTAACCGCGCTAAATCGGGGGCAACTTCCACATCGTAATAACAAGGTAACGCCACCACTCGGCCTAGTTGTTGGCCTTGCGGTAATTGCAATGGCCAAAGCTTGAGGATGCGCTCGGCAATGCTGGCGTGGTCGGTTTTCAACAGGTCAAACACAATGAGTATTGATGTGGCTGCAGGAACTAATTCAACAAGGTCATCAACACAATGCTGCTGTAATAGCGCACAGGCAAGCTGTACCGCAATTAACGCCTGTGGGCTTGGGCTTTCGGCCACATACCACATCAGCGCCTGCTCGCCTTGTACCACTAAGCGTGGTTGCGACGATTTTGGCTGTTCGGCATTTTTAGGCAATACGGCAGCCATGGTCAGCGCTTGGTACATGCACAACTTTCCTTTGTAGTTCAAACCACCCGTTATCCACTTGAGTCCAATCCAGCATCTACTCACGCCGACGCTGCATTCAAGCAGAAACCCAGTTATAGTGGCAACTTACCATTTAGGGAGTTTATCTGTCGATGATACGTCAAGCCAGCGCTTGCTGCCTATCGCTGTGGTTCGCACTTGGGTTAAGTGCTTGTGTGCAGACGCCTGACTATCTGGTGAGTCAGCAACATCAATCGCAAAATCATAATCAGCGCATCCGCATGGTGGTGCTGCATTACACCACGGGCGATTGGGCGCAGTCGTTAAAAGTGTTAACCGAACCTAGCGATAACCCAGTCAGCGCGCATTATTTAATCCCCGAGCGGTTCGATGCCAGTTATTCAACGGATGAAACACTAAAGGTTTATCAACTGGTCGGTGAACAACAACGTGCCTGGCATGCTGGTGATAGTCGTTGGGAGGGCAAAACTAGTCTTAACGATCAATCCATCGGCATTGAACTGGTCAATCGCAGCCAATGTTACGGGGGGGAGGACGGCTTTTGTCTAACGCCAGATTTCGATCCGGCGCAGCTGGAGCTACTGGCAAAGTTACTCAAAGATATTTTGCGTCGCCATCCAGAAATTACCCCGACCCGAGTGCTTGGTCATAGCGATATTGTCCCTGAGCGTAAACAAGATCCAGGCTCGCGCTTTCCTTGGCAATGGCTAGCGCGACAGGGAATTGGGGCTTGGTATGACGATCAAACGGTTCTGAAATACTGGCAACGCCTGCCAGAGCAACTGCCTATTCGTGTCGTGCAACAAGCATTAAAAAGTTATGGCTACGGTATTGAAATCACTGGTGAGTATGACCGCCAAACTCAGTTGCATGTACTGGCCTTCCAACGCCATTTTGTACCTGACCAAGTGCACGGCAATGCCGACAGAAAAACTATGGCGATATTATTTGCCTTGCTGGAGAAGTACTTCCCGCAAGTGCTGAAGACCTCGGAATTGACGCTACCGCAGCAGTCTTAACGAACGATGGGTAGTTACATCCTCAGTTTTTGACTGGATGGATTTTAGATTGTGCCGTGCAAAGTTTGTTGCAGCCAAGAAAATTGCACGGGATTAGTAAAAAAGGGAGCTTCTGCTCCCTTGATTTTAAGTGTGTTAGCGTGAGCTCTTTTTGAAACGGCGTAAAGCCAATAAAGCGATACCAAACAAGCCAATCGTAGCTGGCGCTGGCACTGAATTTGGCGTATAGGCACGGAAAATAATCTGGTCGTCTTCGCCGAATCCCAAATCTCTTGAACCGGCAGTGAAATAACCGAGATCGACATAGTTACCAAAGCCATTAAATGTTAGAGAGCCAGAAATAACACCTCCGGCGTAATTTCCTGGCATATAAACCCAGTTATAGCTGCCACTCGAACCAAAAAAATCGCCAACGATATTGCCATTGTATAAATCATTGCCGGTATACCAATTATGGGTAGAACCTGTCCAAATTAAATCGACATTACCATTCAGGGCATGCATGCCGTTGTCGGTTTGCAATATCGCAGTATTTGAAATGAAGTTCGCCGAACGAACCCAATTAGCAATAAAGCCATCCCAACGGATAACTAAATTATTCGCACTATTTTCCCAAGTCACAATGACGTTGGCATTTGCATTAAATGCACCTAAAGCAGCCACTGCCGTCAGCACCAAAAACAAATTTTTCATTAACTTCATACATTTACCTTTAATTTTAGTTATTGTTTAATACGAATTTGATAAGCACATTTCACACCAAAATTAAAAAGCCTTTTAAATCAATATCTAAAAATTCAATCAATAAAAACCGTGCATTAAGTGTAAAATTTACTGACATTAAGTTTACCTTTAATGGTGATAATTGTTGCAAAAAAGCCGTTGAATTTACATAAGCTAAGTCGAGGCCGTGTCGTCAGTTCCGCAGATTAAAGTGTTTCGCGGCTGTATTTTCGGCTGTCCCAGAAACAACAAAGCCAGTCACAAGGACTGGCTTTTATTGCGTCACACAGTTTATTGACCGGTGATCAGCATATAAGCGACGATACCGATTAACACTGGCGAAACCACTGCTGCAAATAAGCGGAAGGCGTGCACAAAATGCGCATGCACTTCTTCAACTAACACCGCTTTAATCGATGGCCAAATCCGCCAGCCAACAAACACCGCCGCAAACATACCGCCTAATGGCATCAATAAATTCGAGGCGACAAAATCCATTAAATCAAACGGCGTTTTGCCAAAGACTTTCATGTCTTCACTCATTGAGCCGAACGATAGCGCTGCAGGAATACATAACAACACATAGTTGCTGATACTGACGATTAAGGTCGAAGTTCTGCGCTCAATGCCGTATTCATCAATTAAAAACGCCACTGCGGGTTCTAAAATTGAAATCGACGACGTGACTGCCGCAAACAGCAATAACGCGAAGAAAATCAGTGCCAAAATCTGACCGCCGGCCATTTGCGCAAATAACGCAGGCATGGTGATAAAGGTCAAACCAGGGCCTGCCGCAGGGTCAACATTAAAGGCAAATACCGCTGGCAGAATCATCAAACCAGCCAGCACGCTCGCCATAGTCGCTAAAAAGGCAATCCACAGACCAGCACTTACCACTTTTGTGCCAGTGCCCAAGTACGAACCGTAGGCAATCATTAAACCAGCACCCACTGACAGTGAGAACACCGCTAAACCCAGCGCATCGAGCACCATCTTGAACGATAATTTGCTCCAATCTGGGGTAATGAAGTACATCACGCCTTCAATCGCACCCGGCAGGGTCAAACTGCGATACACCATAAACAGCATCAGCGCGAATAACGCCGGCATCAGAATTTTACAAATGCGTTCAATCCCAGCTTGTACACCGGCAATAACAATGGCCGCAGTGATTGCCATAAAGCCTGCGGTGTACAATAAAGAGGCTGTTGGATCGGCAATAAAGTTGGTAAAGGTATCGCTAAGTACTTTCGCATCAGTGGTTAGAATGTCGCCTTTTACTGCTTCGACAATATAAGCAATGGTCCAGCCCCCGACGACACAATAAAAGCCCAAAATTAAATAGACGCAGAGCACAGAAATCCAGCCGGCGATATGCCACTGGCCTTTGCCTAAAGCGCGATACGCTGAAGTTGCGGATTTTTTTGCACTACGGCCAATCAGCATTTCCGCCAGCATCATCACGACACCAACTGAAAACACACAAGCTAAATACACTAATAAAAAGACACCGCCGCCATTGGCGCCAGCAACGTAAGGGAATTTCCAAATGGCGCCTAGGCCAACTGCTGAACCCGCTGCGGCTAAAATAAAGCCGATACGTGAACCCCAGCTACCGCGCTCTGTTGAGGTATGAGTCATATGTTCTCGCCGAATTATGATAGTTTTAATTGTTTTAAGCAGCAGCAATGTAGTGGAATTTAGCGGTGAAAAGCAACCAAAAAAGTTGAACGTCGTGCCATTGTAGTTAAAACACTGTTAACACGCTGCAATTCAGTACAGAAATTGCCTGACAACCAAGCCAATCCGGCGAATTCAAACACTCTGAGGTGGTAACTTGTGCCAAACAGCGCAGGCACCAACCCCATCAAGGCTTTCTTTTTCCACACCTGCCAACTACATTCAATCAAGTTGTTTTAAACAAGGAGCATGGCATGACAACGCGTTGGCTTTGGGTATTTTGCATGCTAACTCTGCCTTGGAGTTTGAACGCCACTGCCAGCACCCGCTTAACTATTTATGCTTATCACAACTCACCGCCTTTTGTGATTAATGCCGAAACCGAAACCGGTCTCAACTATGACTTGGTGCGAGCTTTAGCGCAGCAGCTTGGCAGTCAATACCAGGTGGATTATCAACCGATCACTCGACCTGAACTCAACGAACGTTTGGCGCAAGATAAAGCCGCCATTGTGCTCTGGGCCAACCCTGCATGGTTTCAAGCGAAAAATCAGCCTTATCATTGGAGTAGTCCGCTGTTTATCGACCGAGAAATTTTTGTGAGCCCGATGGATTTTGTTGGCAAAGTTGAGAAACTCACTGACATCGTTGGTAGCACTTTAGGCGCGCTTGAAGGGTATAAATATCCAGGGGTCGATGAACTGATTGCGCAGCATCGGATCACCCGTTTTGATGCAAAAACGGACAAAGAAAACCTGTCGCGACTGATCGACCGCACGGTTGATCATATTGTCATCACCCGCTCAAGCTTTTTATATTACGGCCGGCAGCAACAATTTCTCGGCAAAATGAAAATCGTCGGTCAGCCATACCCGAGTTATAAGCGGCAAATTTTACTGACGCATCATTACACCGCAGTACTACCAGAGCTAGAACGCGCCTTAACTGTGTTGCATCATCAGGCTGACTGGAAGGCAAGGTTAGATTTGTACGGACTAAAACCACAGTAACTTGCTGTCAATCCTTGCAAGCCGTTACACTAGTCGCCCCGTTAGTTGGCTACCCTGTTAACTAGCCGCTGTTTTGTTTAGGATTGAGTAATGCGTTTAGATAAATTTATCTGTGATTGTACCGGCCTTACCCGTAGCCAAGCTGGCAAGTTAATTCGCCAAGGGTTGGTGACACATAACCAGAAGCTTTGTAAACAACCGGCCACTCAAGTTGAGGCCAGTGACCAAATCACCCTGGAAGATGAAATATTACAGATCATTGGCCTGCGTTATTTTGTCATGCATAAACCTGAAGGTTACGTTTGTTCCACTGATGATCCAGACCACAACACCGTATTTGCCCTGATGGATGAGCCGCTTATGGCGCGCCTGCACACTGTTGGCCGCTTAGATTTAGATACCACCGGTATTTTGCTCATCACCGATGATGGCCAATGGTCGCATCGCATCAGCTCGCCAAAACATGAATGCGCCAAAACCTATCGGGCGTTTTTAGCCGATCCAGTGGAAGAAAGCGCCATTGCGCAATTTGCGGAAGGCGTGATGTTGCGCGGTGAAAAACTGCCGACCAAACCTGCGGAGCTGGTGATCGTCACTCCGACTGAGTGTTTATTAACAATCCACGAAGGCCGTTATCATCAAGTGAAGCGGATGTTTGCCGCGATTGGCAACAAAGTTGAACAACTGCATCGTGAACAAATCGGCAGTTTAGCATTAGGCGATGACCTAGCCGAAGGCGAATATCGCGAATTAACTGCCGAAGAAATTGCCGCTTTTTAAGCTATTTCTTCTGCAACTGCCCGCAAACCCTGATGAAACCTCAGGGTTAAAAACCTTGCACAATCAAGCGCTTCTGCTAGCCTAAACACGGTTTTGACTCACTTACCTAGCTGGTTTTAGACCCGCTCGCACCAGCATCCAACTATTTGCCAATTCGGTTGCCGCGCGTTCATTACATACAACAAGCATGTCATGAACTAGAACTAACTTAAGCAAGGTTGCTTTTCGCTGAAGCCTTTCCTATTAGAACTTACTAATATATACTTATATCAACTTAATCTAATTTACTACTGATGCCCAAAGTCATTGAATTTTCTGGTCAGCGGCAACTAAGTGCGCCAACAATGCTGACCGCTTAGCACGAATAAGCAATGAAAAAGGTTACCTAGGAGACTGCCATGCGTAAGTTAAGTCTGTTCGCGAGCCTCGGCTTGCACATCACCGCAACGATGCTGTTGACCGCAGCTGCGGCTGACACCAACCAAACTTGGCTGCGGGTTGACGCGACGCCACAACCACAATGGTTAGAGCTAAGCAGCATGGTCGAAGCGGTCTCGCAAGCGACAGTTTCGGCGCAAACCTCTGGCCGTATCATTGAGTTACCTTTTGATGTGAATGACTTAGTGCCGCAAGGGGCGGTCATTGTCCGGTTCACCGACACCGAACAAAAAGCCCGTCTGCAAAAAGCGCAAGGCGCGATGACGGAAGCGCAAAGCCGTTTTGATGAACAGCAAAAAGAACTGGCGCGTGTCAAAGATATTCACAGCAAAGGTTTAGTTGCTAAAGCTGCGCTGGATTTAGCCCAAGCGAACTTTAATGCCGCCAAAGCGCGCCAAGACCAAGCTGTCGCAGCGGTTGCTGAAGCGCAAGAACAGCTGGAGCAAACCGTCGTGCGGGCGCCATACACCGGCATTATGCAAGAGCGTTACGTTGAGCTTGGTGAATTGGCCGTACCGGGCAAACCATTACTCAAAGGCTTAAGCCTTGAACACTTGCGCTTGGTCGCGCAGGTACCACAGCATCAACTCACTGCGGCACGCAATAGCCTGTCGGCGCAAATCGCCTTAGCCGATGGTAATCAAATCGAATTAGGTCAGCCGAAACTGGTGATTTCACCGCAAGCCGACAGCGCCAGTCATAGCTTTCAGCTGCGGGTAAATTTACCCAAAGCCGACCACAGCGCCGAAGGTTTATTGCCTGGTAGCTGGCAGAAACTGCAGTTACAAACTGGCATTGCCGAACAAGTACGAATTGCCAAAACCAGCGTGTTGTGGCGCGGCGAGCAGAGCATGGTGTTTCGCCAACAAGGCGATCAGTCTGTGTTGCAGCCAATTCGAGTGCAAGTGGTCGATGCCAACAATTACCGCGTGATTAGTGGCTTAAAGGCTGGCGATATGATTGCCAGTGACGCCAATGCCATGCTGGCGCAACTGGCTCAAAAACAAGTGACTCAACACTAATTTGGAGACCGATATGACGACGCCCTCTGGTTCATCCGAACACTTAGGTATTTCCGGTCACTTGGCCGCATTTTTTAAGCAAAACCAAATCACGCCGTTATTGGCGTTGGTTGGCTTTTTGCTGGGCTTATTTGCCGTTTTAGTCACACCGCGCGAAGAAGAGCCGCAAATTGAAGTGACTTTTGCCAACGTATTTATTCCTTACCAAGGCGCATCAGCCGCCATGGTCGAACAGCAAGTGGCCATTCCTGCAGAGAAAATCATTGCGGAAATTGCTGGGGTCGAACATGTCTATTCCATGTCTGAACCGGGCCGCGCCATTTTGACCGTGCAATTTACCGTCGGCGAAGTTCGTACCGAGGCGTTAGTGCGGCTGTACAACGCCTTTTATGCCAAAGCTGATTGGCAACCCAACAATAGCGGTATAGGCCCCGTGCTCATTAAACCCAAAGGGATTGATGATGTGCCGGTGTTCGCGGTGACTTTATGGAGTAAAGATCCAAGCGTCACATCACTGGAATTACAAGCCGCCGCCAAAGGCTTAGAAGAGCAGCTGCAACAAGTGCCGGGCTCGCGCGATGTGTATGCGATTGGAGGCGGCAACCAACAAGTATTAATTCGCTTAGATCCCGCCAAGTTACAAGCCTATGGCCTGAGTTTGGCCGAACTGCGTGGCGCGCTTGTGCAAAGTAACAGCCAAAGTCAGGCGCAAGGGTTACTCGCAAGCAATCAACAAATTCAATTACACGCCGGGGCCTTTTTAACGACCGCCGAGCAAGTCGGCGAATTAGTGGTGGCAGTGCGTCAAGATAGCGTGAGCTCTACCGTAACTAGCGGCACGCAATTGCGCCCAGTGTATTTACGAGATGTCGCCAGCATCGAATTTGGCAATGCCGAACCGAGCAGTTATGTGCAACATTTAGCATTGGCAGACAATGGTAAAACGCAACAAAGCCCTGCGGTAACTGTGGTCGTGGCGAAACAACCGGGCAAAAATGCGGTGGATGTGAGCCAAGCGCTGCAAAGCAAATTGCAGGATTTACAACATCGTTATTTAGCCGACAATATCGAAGTGGCGATCAGCCGCAACTACGGTGAAACCGCCAAAGACAAAGCGGATACCCTTATTCACAAACTGATGTTCGCGACTTTATCTGTGGTGATTTTGGTTGGTTTTGCCCTTGGCTGGCGCGAAGCTTTTGTGGTGGGCATGGCGGTTATCATCACCTTAGCACTCACCTTATTTGCCTCTTGGGCCTACGGCTTTACCCTCAACCGCGTGTCATTATTTGCGCTGATTTTCTCCATCGGCATTTTGGTGGATGATGCCATTGTGGTGGTCGAAAACCTGCATCGCCACTGGTTAATGGGCACAAAATCACTGCGTGATGCTATCCCATTCGCGGTGGAAGAAGTTGGCGGGCCAACCATTCTGGCGACTTTCACCGTCATCGCTGCGTTACTGCCGATGGCTTTTGTCAGTGGTTTGATGGGCCCGTATATGAGCCCAATTCCACTGAATGCGTCGATGGGTATGCTGATTTCGCTATTAGTGGCGTTTATCTTAACGCCTTGGCTATTTCTGCGGATGTTTGGCGACAAAGCGCCACCAAGCAACGCTCATAGTCATGGTGATGAAAAGCTGGAAGCGTGGTTTGGCCGCATGATGAAACCGTTTTTAGCCGGACGCCAAGGTCGTGGCAATCGGGTGAAACTGCTGGTGGGATTACTTGCGGCGATCACCGTTTCAGTATTGCTGGTGACCACGCAGCATGTGGTGCTTAAAATGCTGCCGTTTGATAATAAATCTGAATTCCAAGTGGTGGTGGATTTACCGGAAGGCAGCACCTTAGAGCAAACCCAGCAAGTGCTGAATGACGTTGCGGCTGAGCTGTTAAAAGTACCCGAAGTCACCCATTTGCAAACCTATGCCGGCAGCGCTGCACCGATTAATTTCAATGGATTAGTGCGCCAGTATTATCTGCGTCAATATCCTTGGATGGGCGATGTGCAAGTGAATTTGGCGGATCGTCAGCAACGTGATGAGCAAAGTCATGCGATTGCGCTACGCGTTCGTCCAGCCCTTGCCGCTATAGAACAACGCACAGGCGCTAGTATCAAACTGGTGGAAGTGCCGCCAGGACCACCAGTGATGGCGCCGCTTGTCGCTGAAGTCTATGGTCCGGATTATCCAAGCCAGTTAGCGGCAGCAAAAAGCATTAGCCAAAGTTTTGCCGCGGTTGAACATATTGTCGATATCGACAGCACCGTAGAAGCGCCACAACAACGCTGGCAGTTAGTGGCCGATCAGCAAAAAGCCGCGTTACTGGGCGTGTCGGTCGCTGATATCACCCACAATGTGCAGCTTGCCATTCAAGGCGATAACGCGGGCTTCCTGCAGGACGCGCATAGCCGCACGCCGGTGCCACTGCAGTTAAAACTGAGTGAAGACACTGCTGTCGATTGGGAAAAACTAGCGATGTTGCCAATCACTAGTAACACAGGCGCACAAGTTGCGCTCGGTGAAGTGACGCGCAAAGTTGAAACCGTGCGTGAAAATACCATTTATCGCAAAGATTTACGCCCGGTCGTTTTTGTCACTGCCGATTTAGCGGGTGGCTTAGACAGTCCGTTATACGGCATGCTCAGTATCAAAGCGGCGCTTGCTGATAAGTTCGAACAGAACTTATTAAGCGCGCCAGATCACACCGATACGCTGAGCATCAAATGGGATGGCGAGTGGCAAATCACCTATGAGACTTTCCGCGACATGGGCATAGCTTATGGTGTCGGCCTGATCATGATTTACTTGTTGGTAGTGGCGCAGTTTAAATCCTACGGCGTACCGCTGATCATCATGGCGCCTATTCCGCTGACTATTATCGGCATCATGCCGGGCCATTGGTTACTGAATACCCAATTCACCGCGACCTCGATGATTGGCATGATTGCACTTGCCGGCATTATTGTCCGCAATTCAATCTTGCTGGTGGATTCGATTCAACAGCAAGTGGCCCAAGGTTTTACCCTCGAACGTGCTGTGGTTCATGCCTCAGCCGTGCGGGCTCGCCCTATTATTTTAACTGGACTTGCCGCCATGCTTGGGGCGTTTTTTATCCTCGACGATCCGATTTTTGGCGGTTTAGCGGTCGCGCTGATTTTCGGTATTCTGGTCTCGACCATGCTGACCTTAGTGGTGATCCCGGTGGTGTATTATGCCTACAATTACGCCAACCGCGAGGCAGATCAACATCAATAAAAGCAACAACTTCATCTGAGGCCCGCATGGCCTCAGATGCGCTTGGCTTTACCTTCAGCAACAACTCACTTCGCATTGTGCTCTTTTTGGCGTAGGCTAATCTTCCCATGCAATCGTATGCAGTTGAATTTGCACCAAACTAGTGCTGATTCCAGTATATGGTTATGCACAACGTCACAACTTCATGGTGAAGGGATTTTTTATGCAACCACTGATTCGTAAAACACCGGTTCGATTGAGCCTCATTGCACTGACACTTGCGGTACTGTTTGGCTGTGAACCAGCGCCTTCGACCACCCCAGAAGCCAGCAACCCAACCGCAACGGCGTTAACCACAGCCACCGCGATAAAGCCTTGGTGGCAAGACGCGGTGATTTATCAAATTTGGCCCCGCAGCTTTTATGATTCAAACAGTGACGGTGCTGGTGATTTTAATGGCATCAAAACCAAACTGCCCTATTTAGCCGATTTAGGGGTTGATGCGTTGTGGTTGACGCCAATTTTTGAAGCGCCTTCTTACCATGGTTATGATTTCACTGAATTTTATGGGGTCGAACACGACTACGGCACTATCGCCGACTTTAAATCGCTCGTCAGCGAAGCCAAAAGCAAAAATATCCGCATTATCTTAGATTTAGTAATTAACCATATTTCTGACCAACATATTTGGTTTAAACAATCGGCCGCTGGTCTCGAACCGTACAAAGACTATTTTATTTGGCGCAAAGACTTGCCGACCGAAGGTTGGGGGCCCGCTTGGGACAGTAGTAAAACCGACCCGAAAGTGGTCTGGCATTTTAATGAAGAACGCCAAGAATATTATTACGCCGCTTTTGGCGCCTCGCAGCCTGATTTAAATTTAAAACACCCTGATGTGGTGGAAGAAATGAAGAAAATGGCGAAATTCTGGTTAGATACTGGCGTTGCCGGTTTCCGCTTAGATGCCGTTCGTTATGCCATCGAGAATGGCCCAGGCGCACAGGCCGATACCGCCGAAACTATCGCCTATTGGCAAGATTTCAGCAGTTATGTGCGCTCAATCCAACCCGATGTAATGTTAGTTGGTGAAGCTTGGGCCGATTTGCCGGTCGCAGCGAAATATTATGGCGATGGTAAAGCACTCGATGCCGGTTTTGATTTTGAGTTTGGTTACAAGGTGCTGGAATTACTGCAAAGCCAAGGTGGCGTCAAAGCAGAGTTTGGCACCATGCAGCAGCAAAATAGCGACAAAGGGGAGTTGTTGCAGGCAAACTATGCTGCACGCGCTGCGGCAGGTGTGCCAATGGGTTATTTCAGCCCATTTTTAACCAACCACGACCAACCACGCTTAGGCTGGCAACTGCAAGGGAACCAAGCCAAAGCCAAACTGGCGGCGGCAATGTTGCTTAGCTCCCCTGGTAGTACTTATTTGTATTACGGCGAAGAAATCGGCATGACCCAAGCGTCCGATGCTGAACATATCCAGCGCCGCGCGCCGATGCTCTGGCAAAACGTGCCACAAGCCGGATTTACATCCGCACCAACGTCATGGGTGGAATCAGCAGATTTATTCCCGCCACAACAGGGCACCCAGTGGTGGCAGCCGTTTTTACAAAGCCAACTCAATAAAAAACTCACTGTGGCCGAACAACAGTCTGAAGCGAACTCGTTATGGTCTTTATATAAATATTTAATCGGGCAAAAACATCAACGCGCCGAATTTGGCGTCGCCGGCACTTACCAAGCGACCGCGCTTGAAGATGGCAAACTAATGCAAATCGTGCGCGAGCTCAATGGCAGCAAAACCGTCATGTTGTTGAACCTCAGCGACGAAGCGCAGGCAATTCCAGCAGAGATTTTAAAAGATCGGAAATTACAACCAGGTTGGTTAGAGACCGAAGCCAGTGAACAATTGCCGGCATGGCAACTGCGGACTTGGCAAAACTAAACATCCGTCTGGGGCTGTTAGCCAGCCCCAATTTTCTAAAACGGGTCGCAAAGACCTTGTTTTTGATACCCACAAAGTCCCCAGTCCCCAGCAGTCGAAGATTGTAGCCGCCTATTCGCGGTTGAAGTATGACTGCCGAGGGCTTTTTCCTAGCGAATAGCTTGCGATATTCGCTAGCGGCTCAGGTCAGAACTGCATACGTTTAAGGCTAAAAATCAAATAAATCCGAGGTTGGATCCGCTTCTAAACCCTGATCTGGTTTCCCTGCCAAGCGTGCCGCATCGCGCCGTATCCGCCGATTTTCTAACAACTTCAAGATTTTCGCCCGCTCTGCGACCGGCTTTTGATGCCAGTTAAACCGCTCATCCCGCGAACGCAAGCAGCCCACGCAATAACCACGGTTATTACTTTGGCAGATCCCAACACAAGGATTGGGTAAATCAAAAAGCTCGAGTTGATCTATGGCACCTTTATGTTTACCCGCATAGCAGGGAAGTCGCTGTGGCTGGATTTGTTGCTGCCGTTGCGCTGGCTGCGCATATCGTCTTGATGCAGTAATACAGGTATGCGCATCAAACTTGAGTTTACTGGGAGTTGGAGGCTTTGCCAACTAGGTGGGTTTTTGTGCCGGAGATCGGTGTTTTTTGAATTGCGGTCGGCAAAGATTTTATGCAGGCTTGGCAATGGCGTTCCACTATCGTCGTTGTTCGCAAAAATTACAGTGGTTGTCTAGCGACTGACAGGAAAGCAAATAGGGGTAACATCGAACCATGGAAAGCGTTTAAGGGAGCACAACAATGAAACTAAGAAAAGTATACCTCTTAATTAGCGGCTTAATCGTTAGCTCAGTGGCAGCGGGGAATGAAAGGATAATTGTTGCCGGCTACGGCATGGAGAATCTTCAAATGGAAATCCAGGATGAGTGTCCAAAGGACACCATTTGTCCAAATTTGTGGTTTAGGTATGCTATCAACGTAAAAAAAGCGATAAAAGGAAAGGCCGAGGGTCAATTGATTGCAGTCAGAAAACAACATGGAAAGCTTGAGATGGATGAGGAGGAAGTTTCCATCTTTGTGCTCAGCAAAATTGAGGACATCAATTTACAAAAAAAATTGAAGGCAAAATTTTACGTTGAGGAATACTCAAAACCAAAAACCGTGTACTGCTTCAACTCAGAGCTGGAACAGATTGGCTTGGTTACAGACGCGGAGATTAGCTACACCCCAAGTGGAATGTGGGAGACCCATTGCATCAATGATGATGAGTTATCTAACTGATAACTCATCGTAAAAATAAAAACCAAAGACTAAAAAAGCCATATATGGACGCTCCCATGTCTGTCAAGTAAACCAAGCCTGCCAGCACCCATTTGTTTGCTGGTTTTTGTTCTTTCAACTTTCAAACTGTATCTTTTGATGCTGCAGGCTTACCGTTA
>Ga0187843_10000638_pt1 | contig 23918 bp, 20 predicted proteins | sample SpaLakP09_SKY_43_FD_134516 | JGI IMG/M metagenome (GOLD analysis project Ga0187843, IMG submission 134516) | Oligotrophic lake water microbial communities from Sparkling Lake, Wisconsin, USA - SP09_SKY_43 | ecosystem: Environmental > Aquatic > Freshwater > Lake | place: USA: Sparkling Lake...
ACTTAAACTTGAATCTCTTTCTTTTAACTGGCTTTGTAAGCTTTGTTTAATGTCATGAAACTCATCTTCAGCTAATTCTGGGAGTTCTTCCAAGAAACGGCGGTAAAAAATTAGGGTGGCGTAATATAAATCTGCCGGTTCAGTTTTAGGGGATTGAATATAAAATGCGATGCCTGGTTTTAAGTTCATCGGTACGTAACCGGTACCGACTAAATAGCCGAGTTGCTGTTCTGTGCGCAGCGCATGGAAATACTCTGGAGAAATCAGATGGTTTGCCAACATAAACAACGCCATGCTGCGTGCCGTGCGATCTTTGGCCGGTAAATAAATTACTAGCGCATGATCATCATGACACACTGACTGTGTCAGCCAGAGCGGTCCAAGTCCATCAATGCTGTAACTTTGTCGAGGCATTTTGTTGCCAAAGTCTTGTCGAGCCGTCAGCCATTGGCCAAGCATCAGTTCTAAGGTTTTGGCTTCAGGTTTGGTCCAGTTCCCAAGCATTAATCCTTCGATGTGCACTTTCTCTAACATGCCAGCACAAAAATGCTGGAAGTGTTCTGCTGTTGTAGTGGATAGAGCTATCGCAAATTGTTCGCTCTCGGGGTTCATTGGCTGCAATAAGCTCGATAAGTGACTAAACAGTTGGCTGATTGGTTTATTGCGCACTTGATTTTGCCAATGCCGGACTAACTGAGCTTTGAGTTCAATAAAGCGTTGCTGCGAAAATTCAACATGCTGAATTTCGTTAAGCACATCTTGTAATAAGGCGATTTGGTTGCCGGATAAACCACTACTATGCAGTGTTAAACCATGCTGCTGCACATAAATGTTGTAGCTGAGTCCTGCAGTCGTGGCTGGATAGAATTTCTCATTGATCCTGTCGAGAAAAAGTTCTAGCCACAATTTAGTTAAGGCAAGTTGTTGAGTATTTTGTACGGTATTTGGCAATGTTAATTGCACAAAAATATGGCCTTTCGGCGAACCGAAATCAGTGTCTGCTTTGAACCACAACGCCAAGCCATCACTTTTACAAACTTGCACTGGATGCTGCTGATGCGCGTGCAAGGGTAATAAATTTAGCTGGCCAACCAGATAAGGGTTGGCTGGCGGCAACTGACATTGTGCTGGGATAACTTGTTCATTTAAGCTGGCAAGCCAAGTCGGGTCGATGGTTTCAGCGCTATAAGGCGTTTGATACCAACGCGCTTCTCGATTGACGGGGGCCTCTGGCGCTATCAGCATGATCCGCAGTGCATTGGCGTTGAAATAACTCAAAACTTTTCGGTACAACGATTCAGGTGGTTTTTCCATCCGATAATCGCCGTAAATATAATCTTCAACCGGGTAATGCTGTAAATTGATCGCTAAGTCACTGGCAAGTTGCTGTGCAGATTTAGGCTCTTGATATAAAAAACTCCATTGGCATAACCGCTGCCTCTCAAAAAACAGCGCTTCAGGAAATGGCTGCTGTTTTAATAATTGCAAGTAACCAAAACTCTGTTCGGTAATGCTCCGAATCGCGTTCATGCCGGCGGCAGTTAATTCAAAGGCCAAGGTAAAATCTTTGTAGTTACTGCCATCGATGCCGCCACCAGCGTTTAGCGCATTCACCAGTCCTTGCTGTTTTAGCAAACTCAATAGTGAACCAGGACCTTCATCCCCGATAATATGTGCTAAAAAACTAATAATTTTAAATGGATACCACGGTTGGATATCTGGCAACGCAAAACTGAGCACCAAACGATGGGTCGGTTTATGCGGTTGGATGTTCAATTGAATGCCGAGGTGTTCCGGCAGATGCAGAGGGACAGTAAGGGCGGACTTTGCCGGCAAACTTGCCGGTAAGTTCATAAAAAATTGCATGACCAGATCTTGTTGCCGTTGCAAGGGTAGCGCGCTAACGGTAACTAAACTCATGCGACTCGCACTATATTGCTCGCGATAAAATTGCTCTACGGCTTGCTGTGCGGTCTGTTCGACTCGATCGTCAAGCGTTTGCAGATTACCTACCGAGAATTTGGCAAAAGGGTGAGCCGGATTAATCGTTTCCTTGTGAGCTTGATAGATCCGCCGACCATCGTCTTTAAGCTTCATTGAGAATTCGGCTTCAATCGCTTGCCGTTCTTTTAATACGGAATCCTCTGAAAACAATGGGTTACTGAGCATGTCGGCAAAACGTTCAAGCCCTTGACCAAAGCTTTTATCATCGATGTCAAAGTAAAAACACGAATGTTCAGTACCGGTCCAAGCATTATGACTGCCGCCTTTGGCCGCCATAAACTGCTGATACTCACCGGCGTCTGGGAATTGTTTAGATCCCAAAAACACCAAGTGTTCAAGAAAATGCGCTAAACCTTCGCGGTCGGCAGGATCATCAAAATGACCGACATTCACCGCCATGGCGGCAGCGCTTTTTTCCGCATCGGGTTGTTCAACCAGCAACACACGCAGGCCGTTTGGAAGAGTTAACGGCAAATAGCTTCGGTGATCATTGGCACTGCGTACGACGTGACTTTTATTCAATTCAGGCCTCGTTCTCGGCAACGATTGACGAGTCGTACGGCTGCTCATCATATCAATCAGGAATATAAACGTTTCGTTTTATGCTTTATTAACAGTTACTGTTCACGCAAAGTTTCTTTATCATAGCGCACTCTTTTCGCGTTGGGCGTGAAGTTGTAGATGGTGTTTACAATGGTCAATTTGGTTATCATGCGGCACGGTGAAGCTGAGCCTCAAAGCAGTCAAGATAGTCAACGTCAGTTAACCGCCAAAGGCCGTGCCGAAGTGACGCAAATGGCGCAATGGGCTGCGAATAGTTATCAGCCATTTGACTATATCTTACATAGTCCATTTATCCGTACTCAGCAGACTGCTGAACTGATGTGGCAAGGACAATCATCAAAACCATCTTTGCAAACATTAGCAGAGTTAGTGCCAGAAGGCGACTGCCAGCAAGTACAACTTTATGTTGATGCTTTAATGGATAATCAACCGACGGCAAGGATCCTGTTGGTGTCGCATATGCCGTTGGTGAGTTTTTTGGTGGAAACCTTTAGTAAAACAGGGCAGACGCCGATTTTTGAAACCTCTGCTTTGGTCGGCATAGAGTATCAAGCAGGTTTGCGTGGTGTCGTTTTAGAAAAAATGTCTGTTGCAGAATTGCCGCTAGTTACGTCGGCGTTTTAAGTAATACTAATAAGGCGCCATCTCGCCCCCAGTGGGTTGGCGCGGTATGAAATGCTCGAACATTTGGGTGTTGAATCAACCAATTTGGCACTTTGCGCGCTAATAAACCACTACCTTTGCCATGAATGACACAAGCACAATTAAAGTGTTGTGCTTGGCAATAGTCGATTAAACCAGCCAATTCGGTTTTCGCTTGCAGTTGGGTTAGGCCATGCAGATCTAACAGCACGCCAGGTTGAACTTCACCGCGTTTTAAGTTTTTCGCCAGATGTGGATCTTCACCTGGTTGCACAAAACTAATTGTTCCGCCATCAAACTGATAGCCTTCGTATTCGTCGGAAAAATAGAATAAACTAACGTCATCCTTTCGTTCAGACGTCTTGATGGCGGATTTTTGCTTGCTGACAGCCCGCGCAGGCGGTATCTTGTCCTGCCGCAACGGCTTAATGCCCGCGATTGAATCGCGAAACAGCTGTAAATCCTGGTCGTTTAAAAGTGGTATTTTGCGCATAGCGCAAGTCTATACAAAGAGCAGATTGAAATAAATGACAGAACAACATTCTTATCAGCTAAGTGCAGAATTAATCGACGATGCAGTGGCCGAATTACTCACCATTCACGATTGGCTGCGTTTTGCGGTTAGTCAGTTTAATGCTGCCGATATCTATTTTGGTCATGGCACAGACAATCCATGGGATGAAGCCGGCGTGTTAATGGCACACACCCTGCATTTTACGCATTTAACTGAACCTGCATTGTTGCAAACCCGCTTGACCCGCACTGAGCGTCGTCAATTTGTCGAGTTATTGCAAACACGAATTGAACAACGAGTGCCTGCCGCGTATCTGACCCAACACGCATTTTTTGCGGGTTTGCCATTTTATGTCGATGAACGGGTGTTAGTGCCACGCTCGCCAATTGCCGAGCTCATTGTGCAACAGTTTGGTGCCTGGTTTGCGGTCAATCCGCCGCAGCGCATTCTCGATTTATGCACTGGCTCTGGTTGCATCGCCATTGCCTGTGCCCACTATATGCCAGCGGCTGAAGTTGATGCAGTAGATATTAGTGAGGATGCCTTGATGGTCGCCGATCTGAATATCAGCCAGCATCAATTAGAAGACCGAGTATTCCCAATTCTTTCTGATGGTTACGACGCATTACCAGGTCAACAGTATGATCTTATCGTCACCAATCCACCTTACGTTGATGCCGAAGATATGGCTGATTTACCGGAAGAATACCATCACGAACCTGAACTTGGTTTGGCGTCTGGTGTTGACGGTTTAGCACTCACAATGCGCATTTTGCGCGAAGCGGCCGATCACTTAACCGACCAAGGCGTGCTCATTTGTGAAGTTGGCAACAGTATGGTGGCGCTTGCTGAGCGCTTACCTGCAGTGCCATTTAACTGGATCCAATTTAGCAATGGCGGGATTGGGGTTTTTGCGCTGACGAAAGCGCAATTGCTTGCGCATCAGTCTGATTTTTTGGAGTAACACATGGCCGGCAATAGTATTGGTGAATTATTTCGGCTGACCACTTTTGGCGAAAGTCATGGCCCAGCCATCGGTGGTATTTTGGATGGTTGTCCACCGGGTTTGCAAATTGATCTTGAGGCTGTACAACACGAATTGGACCGTCGTAAACCTGGGACTTCACGGTATACGACCCAGCGGCGTGAAGACGATGTCGTTAAGTTTTTGTCTGGTGTATTTGAAGGCGTGACGACCGGGTGTTCAATTGGCTTATTAATTGAAAATACCGACCAACGTAGCCAAGACTATTCAAACATTAAAGATTTGTTCCGGCCAGGGCATGCTGATTATACCTATCACCATAAATACGGTATTCGTGATTATCGTGGTGGTGGCCGTTCATCGGCTCGTGAAACTGCGGTGCGGGTGGCTGCCGGTGCTATTGCCAAACAATATCTGCGACAACGTTTTGGCGTTGAGATCCGCGGCTATCTTGCCCAGTTAGGCCCAGTGAAAGCTGAGAAAATTGATTGGCAGCAAGTCGAACAAAACGATTTCTTCTGTCCTGACGTTGATAAGCTGGAAGCGCTGGATAGCTTCATGCGTGATTTGAAAAAATCAGGAGATTCAGTCGGCGCTCGGGTTAATGTTGTCGCCAGTAATGTACCTGTGGGCTGGGGTGAGCCGGTATTTGATAGGTTAGATGCCGACATTGCGCATGCAATGATGAGTATTAATGCCGTGAAGGCGGTAGAAATTGGCGACGGGTTTGCAGTGGTGGAGCAGCAAGGTTCGACGCATCGTGATGCGATGACGCCGAGCGGCTTTACCGCGAATCATGCGGGTGGCATTTTGGGCGGTATTTCTTCCGGCCAAGATATTCGCGTGAGTATTGCGTTAAAGCCGACATCGAGCATTAGTATTCCAGGACAAAGTATCAATAGTTCTGGAGAGCCGGTTGAGCTAGTGACCAAAGGTCGTCATGATCCTTGTGTGGGTATTCGCGCTGTGCCAATCGCTGAGGCGATGTTGGCCTTGGTGTTGATGGACCACTTTTTACGTCATCATGCGCAAAATCATCAAGTGTCGGTAACAACACCGGATTTAGCGGCGTTAAATCGCCCTTAATAGATCTGGTTTTCGTCTTGCCTCGACGAGGCAACCGGCCAGTCAATCACTTCTCTTCAAAGCCATCCTTTTGGGGTGGCTTTATTGTTTCATTTTTAAATGGTTTGCTAAAAAGGTTTTTAGGTGTTTGCACAGTTATCGCAAGAAAAAACATTGGGCCTAGCTTATCTTGCATACTTTGGCGTGCTGGGTGTCTTTGTACCTTATGTCGGGCTTTATTTAGACAGTCGGGGACTTAATTCTCACGACATCGGTTTGTTGCTGGCCATCGTGACCGGCATGCGCATTATCGGGCCGAGTTTGTGGGCGCAACTTGCCGAGCGCCGCGGCGATCCTGTTTGGGTGATGCGCCTTGGGGCAGTGCTTGCGACTGTGGGCTGGTGTAGTAGTTTTATTGACGGTGGTTACGCACTGTTGCTGGTTGGCTTGTCTATTTATAGTCTGTGTTGGACGGCGATTTTGCCACAACTTGAAACCTCAGCCTTTCATTACCTTGATAACGACACCGCGCGTTATAGCAAAGTGCGTTCGGCCGGCAGTGTCGGTTATATTTTGCTGGTCGTGCTTGGCGGATATTTACTGGAGCGTTTTGGCCCTGAATTTCTGCCCGCCAGTGCTTTGCTATTTTTGCTGTTGATGTTAATCACTTTATGGCAACTGCCTAAATTTACCGTTGGGCATGCAGGTTCGGAAGAGACCGTTAAATTTCGGTTGTTGTGGCGACACCGTGCATTTGTCGTGTTTATGCTCGCGGCTTTTATGCTCCAAGTCAGTTTTGCGCCGTTTTACAGCTTTTTTACTATTTATACCCGTGATTTAGGCTACAGCGGTACCCAGAGTGGCTTGTTTATTGGTTTGGCAGTGGCAGCTGAGATTGTGGCGTTTTACTTTGCAGGCAAAGTATTGAAAGATCGGAGTTACCGCAATTTATTGACTCTGTGTTATGGGCTAACAGCCTTTCGCTGGGTGCTGGTGGCGCTTTATGCCGATAATCCAGTTATTTTAACCTTGAGTATGTTGTTACATGCCTTTAGTTTTGCGCTTGCTCACAGCTGTGCGATGCAATTTATTCAGCAGTTTTTTCCATCCCCTCAACGTAGTCGCGGCCAAGCGTTATATGCCGGTTTAGTCTATGGGGGCGGTGGTGCTGTTGGCGCTTACATTTGTGGCTGGACTTGGCAAGATGGTTTGGGATCTACCTTAAGTTTTATGCTCGCAGGGGCAGCGGCACTTTGCGCGGCATTACTGACAGCAACTTTGCCAAAGCATATTCGTAGTTTTGGTAAATGAGCCGAAAGATTAATTCGGGTGCATTAAAACAGATGCGGGTGCATTAAAACCCAGGAAAACGCTGCGAAGGTTGCACACCTTCGCAGCGAATAAAACTAAGCTTTTAATAACCAATTCAGCATTTTATCCAATAACTTCGGCCGCAAATGTGGGTAAGCAAAGGTACCACTACTAAACCGGCCTTTTTTATGCACTGCTTTGGCATGGCTAAATGTTAAGAACCCTTCATGCCCGTGATAATGCCCCATGCCTGAAGGACCAATACCGCCAAAAGGTAAATCATCTTGGCCGACATGGACTAAGGTATCGTTAATACAGACACCACCGGCATGCACTATTTGTAAGGCTTTTTGCTGTAAGGCTTTGTCGTTGGTGAACAAATAAAATGCCAACGGTCTTGGCTGACTGCGAATAAAGTCAAAAGCTTCATCGATATGTTGGTAAGTCCGAAGTGGCAGTAAAGGACCAAAAATCTCTTCTTGCCAAATTTTGCAGTGGCTTGGTGCATTAATCACCAGTTGAATTGGCATCCGGCGTTTGCTGTCAGTTAAATCCACAGCGGCTCCCAAACTGATGATTTGTGCACCGGCGGCTTTGGCTTCAGCTAACAAATTACCAAGGCGTTGCCAGTGTCGCTCGTTGATGACTGATGTCCAGTTTTCATCATGTGCACCTTGCGGATAAAAACGCTGAAATTCGTTGGTTAGTGCATTCACCGTGGCGTTAAGGTTGGCTTCTTGCAACAATAAATAATCTGGAGCAACACAGGTTTGTCCGCCGTTACACGCTTTGCCAAACATAATACGTGAGGCCATTGCCGTAATATCAGCATCAGCAGCAAGCAGCACTGGCGATTTACCGCCAAGTTCGAGCGTGACCGGGGTTAAGTGTGCACTTGCAGCCCGCATGACATGATAACCCACCGCTGTAGAGCCAGTGTAGAGCAAATGATCAAATGGCAAAGCACTAAATTCAGCCGCAACATCTGCTTCGCCCTCAATAACCACCGCGCTATCCGGTAAAGCGGTCTCAATGATTTTTTTCAAAATTTGATTAATAGCCGGCGTGCTTTCTGAAAGTTTCACCATCACTTTATTGCCAGCAGCAATAGCACCAACCAAGGGACCCAAGGCTAAGAAAATTGGATAATTCCAAGGAACAATCACCCCAACCACACCAAGTGGCTGATACATGACTTGATTACTTGCAGGTTGAAACAAAATACTGACGTGGCGCTTGGACGGTTTCATCCAGCGTCCTAGTTTATTTATGGCATCTGCAATGTTATTTAAGGTCGGAAATACTTCGAGCATCCGCGTTTCAGACGCCGAGCGTTGGCCAAAATCAGCAGCTGCGGCGCGATATAATTCATCTTGGTGTGCCAGTAATTGCTGCTTAAGTGCCCGTAACTGTGCTTTACGTTCTGCTGCTTGCGGGTATGGAGTGGCATAATATTGTTTACGCAACTGCTGAAGAACGTCCAAAAGTGCCATGAAGTGGTCCTGCCAGTATCCTAAAAAAGAGTAATCTAAAGCACCAAGCCTCGAAGTGCAATGCGAATTGGCTGTGGGTCGTGCCAACTTTTCGCTGATAGGTTACAATGCGGCAAGGTTTTTAGGGATGTTGTTATGGCTGTAAGCAAGCGCAATCGATTTCGTCTTGGCTTTATTATTAATCCTTTTGCTGGCTTAGGGGGCGCGGTAGCCCTCAAAGGCAGTGATGATATGGCAGCAACTGCGCTTGCGCTTGGTGCTATTCCGATGGCGGCACAACGCGCGGAATATGCTTTGCAAGAGCTGTGGCTGCTACGTGAGCAAATAACTATTGTGACGGTGGCTGGTGCGATGGGCGCCGATCTTGCGCAAAAACTGGGTTTTCATACCGAGGTGATTACAACCACCCCGAGTGAGCCTTCTTCAGCCTGTGACAGTGAACATGCTGCTTTAGAAATGAGCCAGCTTGGTGTGGATTTGTTATTATTCGCCGGCGGCGATGGCACAGCGCGAAATATCTGTAATAGCGTCAAAGCAAGCACCACGGTATTAGGTATTCCTGCAGGATGTAAAATTCACTCTGGGGTATATGCCATTACGCCGCAAGCCGCGGGCAAGGTCGTGGCTAAAATGGTGAAAGGTGAATTGGTTTCGGTGCAAGAAGCCCAAGTCATGGATATTGATGAAGTCGCATTTCGAAGCGGCACTGTGCGGGCAAAACGCTATGGCGAAATGCAAATTCCTGCAGAGTTACGCTATGTCCAAAGCGTGAAAATGGCCGGAAAAGAATCTGAAGAATTAGTATTGGATGACCTCGCGGCCTATTTTGTGAGTCAAATGCTAGACGATGTGCGCTACATCATGGGCTCTGGAAGCACTGTGGCTGCCGTCATGGCCGAATTAGCTTTACCCAACACGCTATTAGGTGTTGATGTGGTTGAAAATGGTGAAGTGATTGCCAGTGACGTTACCGCAAGTGAATTGTTAACTTTGGTAGAGGGACATGATTGTCGCCTAGTGATCACCTTAATTGGCGGCCAAGGTCACATTTTTGGCCGGGGCAATCAACAATTATCGCCTGCGGTGATCCGTAAAGTAGGGCGCGAACATATCAGCCTGCTGGCAACTAAAAATAAAATTCAGCAACTGGGCGGCAGACCCTTGATTAGTGATAGTGGTGATCCTCAACTTGACCAAGAGTTACAGGGAATGCTGCGAATTTTGTGTGGTTATAACGATTATGTCATGTACCGTCTTGGTGCCTTGGAGAATGAATGAACGCGGTTGAAATTAAAATAAATCAAATGGCCGACTATTTTGATAATAGTGTCGCGCATTTATCCGATGATGAATTATTTGCCAGTGGTTATTTACGTGGGCACGTTGATTTGGCGGTTGGTCAGTTGCAACTAACAGAACAACCATTTTCTACTGAAGAGATTGTTACCGCTGTTGATACCAGCCTCGCACTTGCCATCGCGAAGGGTGAACTCGACAACAGTGATGAATTATTAGTCCGTTCGATTTGGCAGCGGCTGCAAGCTCTATAAACAAAGTATTTTTACAATGGCAGTGTCATTGGACACTGGTGTTTATCAACAGCGCATTGCGCATTTTTAAAAGTGATAGTTATGTCAAAATTCACCACGCTTGAACAACACGCCAGCTACGGTATTGGTTTACAGATGGGTCAGCAATTAGCGGATAACCCATTTGCAGGTTTAGACATTACCGCCGTAGCGGCTGGTTTAGCTGCAGCCTTTGAAGGGACAGAGCCAGAAGTGGCTGAAGAGCAAATTCGTGCAGCTTTTGAAGTGATTAGCGCGCGTATGCAAGCAGAGCAAGAAGATAATGCAAAAGTTGCAGCAGGCGCTGGCGATGCTTTCCTTGCTGAAAATGGCAAAAAACCAGGGATTGTGACTACTGAATCAGGTTTACAGTATGAAATCATCAATGCCGGTGAAGGTCAAAAACCAACACGTGCTGATAAAGTTCGTACCCATTACCACGGTACCTTAATTGACGGTACCGTGTTCGACTCATCTTACAATCGTGGTCAACCTGCTGAATTCCCAGTTTCTGGCGTTATTGCTGGTTGGACAGAAGCGTTACAATTGATGCCAGTTGGTGCTAAGTACCGTTTATACATTCCATACAACTTAGCTTACGGTGAGCGCGGTGCTGGCGGTGCAATTAAGCCATACAGTGCTTTGATTTTTGACGTAGAGTTACTGGCTATTCTGTAATATAAAAAAACCGCCGAAAGGCGGTTTTTTTTTGCAACCAACTGAAACGCTCCTAATCGTAAGGATTGTATTTATGCTTCTTCAGTTGGCTTGCTAGAATAATAATTGCCACCGCCAAATAAATGCCAAAAACCACACGCATCCACACTGGCATTGAATAACCTAAGAAAGTCCACAAGATTTCGCCGCACATACCGGTGGGGTTAAATACTGCAGGAAACCACTCATTTAATGGCAACCACACCGGAAACTCCGGGAATAATGCACAGGTAGAAAAGCCGCCACTTGCGACAATCTGTTCATTAACCACTTGGTCATGAGCAATTTTCAAACCCCAACCCGCACCGACCAACCAGCTGACATAACCCAACCAACGGCCAATAGCTGATTGAAAGCCAAAAGTACCGATTAATCCCGCGATAATAATGCCGCAAAGCGCAAAACGCTGATAGACACACATGATACAGGGAGCCAATCCCATGCCATATTGGAAATATAAAGCAATGAGTAATAATGCACTGGATGAGACAGTGAGAAGGATCCAAGGCCATCGTTGTTTAGGCCAACGAGCCACAGCTGCAAACATCTGATTTCCCTTGTAAGTCGGGTTATAATTTCCAGCCGTCAATCTAAGCGAAATTGCGTGTGAAAACAACCTTTGCTGTCAGTATGATGTGCCATTTTATAGTGTGGTGCTTGTGAACTGCCCTTGGTCTGGTACAATCAGTGCCAAAGTTAACTAAAAGCACAACAAAAACGGACAGATCCGGATGACTAACCTGATTAAAGCACAGAGCCCAGCAGGGTTTGCTGAAGAATATATCGTTGAATCCATTTGGAACGGAAAATTCGCCCCGGGCTCTATTCTGCCGGCTGAACGTGAATTGTCAGAATTGATTGGCGTCACCAGAACCACGCTGCGTGAAGTATTACAGCGCTTAGCACGTGATGGTTGGTTAACTATCCAACATGGCAAGCCAACTAAAGTTAATAACTTTTGGGAAACTTCTGGCCTCAATATTTTGGAAACACTTGCGCGTTTAGATGAAGAGCGCATGCCGGAATTAGTGGACGAACTCTTATCAGCTCGCACCAACATCAGTGCTATCTACATTCGTGGTGCTGTTAAAAATCATCGGGAACAAGCGATTGCTGCTTTTGCTGGGGCAGAACAACTGGAAGATACACCAATAGCTTTTGCTGATTTTGATTACAACTTAAATCATGAGTTGGCGTTGCATTCGGCGAACCGGATTTATGTGCTAATTCTCAATGGTTTCCGTGGCCTATATCGCAAAATCGCTACTTTCTATTTCTCCCAACCAGAATCGCGTGAGCTTGCCAGAAAATATTATCACCAGCTGAAGTTATATGCAGAAGCGGGTAAACACGATGAAGTCGTGTTGGCCGTGCGTAAATACGGTAAAGAATCAGGTCGGGTTTGGTCGGAATTAAGACCTAATATCCCAAAAGACTTGGTGGAATAATCCATATAATCCTGACTTTGAAAAAGCTCTGCATCTGCAGAGCTTTTTTTTGCTTTGGGTAAAGTCCCTGCTCTTTAAAAAAGTAGGCGTCGCTTAAGGCCGCAGTTTTGCCGATGCTAGCCGACTCTCATCTGCCTTTATATTTATGAAGCGATCCTCTATGACTTGTTTCGCTATGATTTGTTCTTCATATCTATGAAGCCATCATCAAAATGTCGCTTAAACTTGTGATCCTCATCGCGCGTATTAATGCATTTTGACGCCCTAGCAACTATGGTTATCTGGTTGAAACATGGCTTGTGATAGCGTTTCGAGGCAAGTGTCATCGATAGTCGGACTTGTCGAACTGCTGGTGATTGCTTATCATGTTGGAGTATATATTATTCCTAATAGTTATAATAAAGGTTGAGCTGATGAATACCACTGTAACTGAACCAAGTGCTGAGCTCGATCCTGTATGCTCGCCAGCAATGGCCGGTCGCCATATGGAAATTTATCTAGATCACAATGCAACAACGCCAGTATTACCCTGCGCTGCACAAGCGGTGATGCATCACATGCAAACCTGTTTTGGTAATCCAAGTAGTAGTCACAGCACCGGCATCAAAGCAAAAGTTGAACTTGAAGCGACCCGACAACTTGCTCGTCAAGTCATAGGCGCGAGCAGTGGACAAATTGTTTTCACCTCAGGAGCAACCGAGGGCATTCAAACCTCTATCGTTTCGGCATTATCGGATGCAAAACGTCGTGGTCTTGGCGGTCCAGAAACCTTACTGTTATATGGTGCCACAGAGCATAAAGCGGTGCCTGAGAGTCTGAAGCATTGGAATGCCGTGTTGCAACTGAATGCAACAGTCATGGCTATCCCCGTTGATCAGCACGGCATCCTGGATTTGGTCGCGCTCGCTGAATTATTGCCGCGTGCAGCGATGATTTGTACCATGGCGGCAAACAATGAAACGGGCGTCAAACAAGATTTATTCGTGCTTGAACAGCTGATCCGGCGCGTAAACAACGACGTGCATTGGATGGTAGATTGCGTGCAAGCGCTCGGCAAAATGTCATTAGATATCGCCAATACCAGTATCGATTACGCGCCGTTTAGTGGTCACAAACTGTATGCACCCAAAGGGATTGGTTTTTTATATGTCCGTCAAAGTGCACCATATCAGCCATTTATTGCCGGCGGTGGCCAGGAAGGTGGTTTACGCTCAGGGACTGAGAATCTGCCGGGTATTGCAGCTTTACATGCAATATTTTCCGAGTTATTAAAACCAGAAAATTCAGTGTTTCAATCTGAAGCAACACTTTGGGATTATCGCAGGCAATTGCTGCGCTCATTGCGTGAGTTATATCCCGACTTAGTACTCAATAGCGATGAGCCTTATATAGTGCCGACCACCATCAACTTTGCTGTGCCTGGCTTTTACAGCAAAGATATCATGGATTTATTTGATGCAGCCGGGATCCGCGTGAGTTCTGGTTCGGCCTGTAGTTCAAAAATCCCCAGTAGTTTTGTGCTAGATGCGATGGGACTTGCACCATGGCGCAGTCAAGGTGCCATTCGCATGTCGTTTGGTCCAGCCACCACCCAAATGCAAATCGACAAAGCCTGCGCGGCGTTACATCGGTTAACACCGGTTGTCAGGCAATGTTGCTTGGTGCTGTCTGATGTTTTAAGCACCGATACCGGCCAATGTTGTGGTGTGACCCAACTCAAACACGAAGATATGTGCAGTTATCTTTTGGTGTGTGAACATGGTCGTCAAGCTGTGATTATTGACCCGGTAGCACCACTGGCAAATCGTTTGGCAAATCTCGTGCAAGGTCAAGGTTTAGAGCTTTTAGCCGTGTTGGATACCCATCAACACCAAGATCATCAATCTGCCCGCGCAGATTTGTTAGCATTGTTAAAACCCGATGCACAACCGTGCAATAACTTAGGTTGGCCAAATGGGGCGGCATTTCTAGAGTGTGGCCATTTCAAACTTGAGAAGTTAGCAACACCAGGGCATAGCAGTGATAGTCATAGTTTGCTGCTGCGGCGAGAACATCAGTTATTAGGTGTTTTTGTGGGTGATTTATTATTGCCTGGTGGTTGTGGGCGTTTAGATTTGCCAGATGCGGATGCGACGGCTTTTGTCAGCAGTTTAGCTTCGCTTTGCAAGGTAATTGCGAATGATACTTTGTTGTTGTCAAGCCATGATTATGCGCAACGTTTCTTTACCAATTGGCAGATCGCTTGCGAAGAGCAACCATTGCTTGCTCAGCTAGTTGCTACACAATTGCCGACCGATCGCTGGTTAGACCAAGTGAATCAACAGAGCCGTCAATTGGCTGCTGCAGCGCAGTATCAATGCGGCATTGTCGAAGTGAGCCTTTCCGATGCGAAAGCGATTGTCGAATGTCAGCAGTTAGAGTCGTTTTTGGCCGAAAATACCGACTGTTTAGTTGTTGATGTGCGGGAAGGGTATGAGCAAAGTGCAGGGTTACTGACACCCTATATTCCAGCCTCAACCAAAGTTGTGCATGTGCCGTTGTCGCGGATCTGCTGGGCATTAATGCAACAAGAACTCCAACCATCGCAGCAACTTCTTCTGGTGTGTCGTTCTGGAAATCGTAGTTTGTTAGCCGCGAAAATTCTAAACAGAGCTGGTTTTGCTGAAGTTTATAACTTAAAAGGTGGGATTGCGCTGCTTTGTTAGGCCATTAAGTAGTTTGGGTATATACCCAATCAACCTGAAGATACTCGTTTTGAGCTGCTGTGGAAAAGCCATTTCAGCCACTTGCAACAACGGGGCTAAAAGCCCTTGAAGCCGCGGTAGCGCTTGTCGCTTTGGAATAACCAAAGCTTCCAAACGCTGCCTTGCCTCAAGTACTTTTATCTCCCGTAAAAAAAGTATCTTCAAGTTGTTTGGGTATATTCCATAATTCCAACGGCCTTGAGCATAAAAAAACCGCCAAATATTGGCGGTTTTTTAGTTATTAATTTTGTTCATCTAAACAGCTACAACATAAATTGCCGATGCTTTTAATAAAAGAAACGCTGTAACGGATTAAGCAATCTGGTCATGCCCTGCTTAAAGTGAAGTGGCGCACTTAACACTGATAAGCATAAACAAGGCACATCACTGTTGTTGCGTGGGGTATGGGTGTCATCTGGCGTGTTAATAATTAAATCGCCTGGCACATATTTCCCATGTTCATCTTCCATTTCACCAGCGAGCACCAAAGTCATTTCGAGGCCTTTGTGGGTGTGCTGAGGAACCGCTGTATTTTTATCAATAAATAACAAAGAAACATGATGCGGCTCGCCGGACGGCAATCGAGCTGTAGCAATACCACCCAAAGTTAACCACTTACTGCGTCTGCTACTTAAGCGCTGTAAAGCCCGAGGCAACTCAAAATCATGACCACCAACTTCGAGGTTTTTAACAACCGGATCATTGGCAGGTACCGAAAGAATTGCTGCATTTTCAGGTTGAGCAAGTACTTGCTGCATCATACTTAACCAATCATCTTGACCTGCAGGTGCCGAAGCTGTTGCAAAACTGCATGCTAAATCTGCTTCAATATCTTTGCTAAGTCGCTGGCAGTGAGGGCAATAATCAAGATGGGTTGCCACGAGTAGCGCTACTTCAGCGGTCAGACTGCCATCACAAAACTGTTCCAATAAACTTAAACTTGGATGATGTTTAACGCTGTTGCCCATCTACTGCCTCTCTTAATCTATCTAAAGCTAAACGGATCCGTGATTTGACGGTGCCTAAAGGGATGCCGAGTTGCTCTGCGACTTCTTGATGTGAATTTTCTTCTAAGTACACTTTTTCCATCACAACACGTTGTGCTGGCGGCAGTGCGGCGAAATGCGGGGCGATTTTTTCCGCGATGATATACAAATCCCAACTGTGACTTTGATTATCTTCTTGTTCTGGGTAATCGCCATCGCTCCATAAATCATCTGCACTGATGTCATCTTTACGGCTTTGCTTTTTGCGTAACATATCAAAACGCACGTTACGCGCGATGGTGTAAATCCATGTCGAAGCACAGCCGCGAGTAGGATCGAATAAAGCTGCTTTTTGCCAGACGTTGAGCATGGTGTCTTGTACCATTTCCATCGCCTGTTGCTCATTGCCAAACATCTTGATACCAAAAGCTTTCAGCCTTGGCGCAAAATAATTAAATAAACCCGCATAAGCAGATTTATCACGGTTGAGCGCAATGAGACCCAATGCTTCTTCCCATTGTCCCAAGTTGATCGGTGACGCGGTTTCTGTTGTGTCCATAAGTCCCGGCGAGCTATTTGCTGACTGACTGGCATGATGCCCGTAAGTGTGGCTTTGATCCAACATATTTATGACCTTGAGTCGCGACTATTATGATTATAGATACGGGGGTTGCTGATATTTGGATTACTGGTTTGGATTATTTAAAAAATCGAACGTTATCGGCGAAAAATTGCGATATTTTATCGAAATAATCGTTGATAAACTGGGGTTATGAATTCAGTTTGAGAATTTTGTCAAATCCAATCAACTAAGGGGTAATTCGATGAAAAAAGTTTTAGTCGTAAATAGTTCTGTCAGCGGCGAAAAAGGTCAATCTAGCCAACTTATCGAACAATTTATGCAGGCACTCCCTGCAGGATTTGCCCGTGAAGATGTAGATTTGGCGCAAGACGCCTACCCACATTTAGCGATGACGGAATTAGCTGCTTGGGGGACGCCAGCCGCGGATCGTACCGCCGAACAACAAGCGCTGGCTGAGCTTTCAGATCATGCCATCGCTGCTGTGCAAGCTGCGGATGTGATTTTGGTTGGTGTGCCTATGTACAATTTTGGTGTGCCAAGTCAGTTAAAAGCATGGTTTGACCGCTTAGCTCGGGCGGGCATCACTTTTACATACACTGAGCAAGGTCCTGTTGGTCTTTTGCAAAATAAGCCGGTGATTTTCTTTGCGACTCGTGGCGGTATTTATAAAGATTTACCTGCGGATAGCCAAACGCCATATTTGAAAAGCTTTTTTAATTTTATTGGTTTATCAAATTTACATTTCATCTATGCCGAAGGTTTAAATATGGGCGCGGAAAATGCGCAAAAAGCGCTTGCTGCAGCAAAAGCCCAAATTGGCGAAGTTTCTGCTCAAATTGCAGCCTAATTAAGCAACCGAGAAACGCTAAAACCAACCACCGCCTGTCGGTGGTTTTTTTGTCGATATCCCCAAACGATTTGAAGATGCGCTCTTAGCCCTTTTAGCAACGTGGCGAAAAGCCCTTAAAGGTGCGTTCGCGGTTGTCGCTTTGGAACCACCAAAGCTTGCAAACGCTGCCTTGCCTCAAACACTTTTATCTCCCGCAAAAAAGCATCTTCAAGTAGTTTGGGTATATTCGTCGGATTGATGCTGCCACGTATCGCAGAAGGTTGAATTTCTCCGCTCTGCTTTGTATAACAGACAATTAACCACTCTACTCTAAGAATGAACCAGATGACGCTACCTCCAAAATCGCTGTTCGCATTCAGTCTGACCGCGCTGGTGTTGTTAACACCCTCGGTGCAGGCGGTAAACCCACCTGAACCTGTTGCTGTTAAGGCGGCAGTTGGCAGCTCGCCGATGACGATGAAGCAAGCGATGGCACATCCAGATTGGCTTGGTCGCCAGCCCGAACAAGCGTTCTGGGGCGCCGACAGTCAGCACATTTACTATCAACGTAAACAAGCGGGCAGCGAGTTGCGCGATTGGTTGGCCGCACCAATTCAGGGAAAGGCCAATACCAATGCCCTCAGTTTGCAAGAGTGGGATGATATTGGTGCCTATGACCAAGTTTTTTCCGCCGACAAGCAAGTGGTGGCATGGGTATTTGCCGGTAATGTTTTTGTAAAACAAATCAAAAGTGGCTTAGTGAGCCAATTGACCAACGACCATGGCCAGCGCAGCGATTTGCAGTTTTTGACCGGCAATCGCTTGAGTTGGCGCGATGATTGGGATTTTCATGTCGCAGATTTGTTGAGTGGACGGCAAAGTCTATTGGTCAGTCTTAAGGCTGAAAATGAACCTGAAGCGCCAAAAGTTGCCGAAACCTTTTTGGCTCAGGAACAGCAAAAATTGATTGGCTACGTGGCATTGCAGCATAAAAATGCCAGCGACGAATTCAAACAACAACAACAGTTGCAAGCGAACAATACGGCGCTAGCAGCTTTGCCGGTTTATGTTGGTGAAGGCAAGCAAATCAATGCGGCAGCGCTTTCACCAGACGGTCGCAATTTGATTGTTGCTGTGGCTGATAAAGTGAAATGGCGTGATGAGAGTGACATTATGCCTAATTACATTTCTGCCTCTGGCAATGTTGAGGCAAAACCAGTACGCCGACGTGTGCATGAACAAAAGCCAGAGCCTGAGACATTTTACCTCGTCGATATTGCCAAATCAGCCAAAGCGGAACTTGCAATCAAAGACTTACCAGGTTTTGATGAAGATGTTTTGGCCGCGGTCAAAGCGGAAAATGCCAAGGCTTTGGGCAAAACCTACCAATCAGTGAAAAAAGCGCGCGACGTGGTGCTGTTAAGTGATTGGGCTTGGGATCAGTCGGCTATTCAATGGAATGGTAACGGTAGCCAAGTCGCGATGATGTTGCGAAGCTGGGACAATAAAGACCGCTGGTTAGTTACTGTGGATCTAGCCAAAGCACGGTTTGTCCCGCAGCATCGGCTGCATGATGAAGCGTGGGTTAATTATGAATTCAACGAATTTGGTTGGCTCAATCAACAAGATACACTGTATTTCCTCTCGGAAAATACCGGCTATTCTCAACTTTACCTCAAGCCACTAAACGGCAAAGTTAAAGCATTAACGACCGGTGAGTTTGAAGTCAGCACTCCTGTGCTCACGAAAGATGATTCGACAATTTATTATCGTGCGAACCCTAAGCATCCTGGGATTTATAATATTTTTAAAGTGGAAGTGGCGACTGGCAAAAGCACAGCGCTCACTAATCTCACTGGCAATTTATCTTTTAGTTTGGCGCCGGACGAAAACAATTTGCTCGTACGTTATTCTCATTCGTTGCTGCCTGAAGAGTTATACGTGATGCCAGCCCAAGCGAATGCGCCGTTGACCCGCTTAACTTATACGGTATCAAAAGAGCTGCAACAAATGGCCTTGCAAGCGCCGAAAGTTATTGCGGTGCCGTCAAGCCATGGCAAACATCCTGTTTATGCCAAGCTGTATCTGCCAAAAGATTATCAGCAAGGAGAAAAACGCCGTGCGGTGATTTTCAACCATGGTGCGGGATATTTACAAAATAGCGACTTAGGTTGGTCGAACTATTTCCGAGAGTTCTTCTTTCATAACCTGTTAGTGCAAAAAGGCTATGTAGTGCTTGATATGGATTACCGGGCATCAAAAGGCTATGGCCGTGATTGGCGCACTGCGATTTATCGGCAGATGGGGACGCCAGAAATAGAAGATTTACAAGACGGCGTTAAATGGTTGATAGCCAATGCCAATGTCGATGAAGCTCGGATCGGCACTTATGGCGGTTCCTATGGTGGTTTTATGACCTTTATGGCGTTATTTAAACAGCCAGATTTGTTCAAAGCTGGCGCCGCGCTGCGGCCTGTCGGTGATTGGGCCTATTACAATTTTGGTTATACTTCGAACATTTTGAATACCCCAGAAGTTGACCCTATTGCATATCGTCGTAGCTCGCCAATCTATTTTACCCAAGGCTTAAAAGCGCAGTTATTAATTAATGCACCGATGGTCGACGATAACGTGTTTTTCCAAGACTCAGTGCGGATTGTGCAGCGTTTAATTGAACAGGAAATCAATACCTTTGAAACCGCGATTTTCCCAGTAGAGCCGCATGGTTTCGTGCAACCGAGCAGCTGGTTGGATGAATACCGCCGTATTGAAAAACTGTTTGATAATACATTGTAAATATTGACGTTTGTTTGATGGTGTCATGCACGCTGGCACCAGCGTCAGCAAAAAGGGAGCTTAGGCTCCCTTTGTTTTAACAGGTGTACCCACAGATTGTTGCTGACGGTAGCGCAGCTCCAGCATTGGAATTGTGAAGGCGTAACACAACACCACAATCAAAGGCTGTAGCCAAAAGCTTTCCGCAGGCAAGGTTAAGTAGGCAGCAACGCAAGCAATGGTGCGGACAACGGTATGGACATAGGCCACAGGCGCCTTTGCCAGCAGACCAAACACTAACCACATCAAACCGGTTTGCACTGCCAAGGCAAAGGGCAGCGCCTGATAGTTTTGCATAAACATTGGAATACTAATGGCGAACACTAAAAATGACATGCCGACCGCCGCTAAAAATATCGAATCAAACCAATTGCGAGCGGAATTTTTCTGGAAGCTAATATTTTCTCCGGTTAGTTTGGAGATGGCCATGGCCAAATAGATGATCGAACCTGTGCCAATAAACGTCGCCATAACTTGTTGGTAAGGGGTCAGAACGAATGACAACAAGCCAATGATCGCCCAGATAATGGCACCCGACAGCGGCATCGCTAGGTAACGTTTGCTTCTAAATTCGACAAGTTGTTGCTCTAATGATTTGTTGTTTTGTGCTGAGTTTGTTGTTTGCATGACACACCTCCAATGGTTGATGCAGCTAGTATGCAAAACAGAGAAAGGAACAGGCAGTGTGTTTTGTCATCAGATGCGATGACATTTGTCACGGTAGCTATTTAGCTGCATTTTTTGCCTTAGGCTGATGCGCAGAGGTTAAAGGTTAATATGCTAAGAGGTAGATGGTGCGCACTGCTAGATGTTGCTTAGAGGTAGATAATGCGCGCTGACGAGTTGTTCTCGAGCAATTGATTGAGCTTTTCGCCAGGCAAACTTGCGGCGAAATCTGCCGCGCATACAAAGCGTAAGCGCTCTGCGTTATAAGGATGATTAAGTTCAAGAATAGCGGCATGTAAATGCAAACGAGTTGCTTGATTCACGCGCTGCATAATTTCTGGCTGCGAAGGGTATGGATACAGCGCATCGCCAACAATCGGATGGCCGATGTGGTTTAAGTGCACACGCAACTGATGTGCGCGCCCCGTGATGGGGCGAAGCGCAAGTAAGCTAGTGGTAGGTAAATTTGCGATGTGGCTCTGACTAAGCGCTAAGTTGCATAAATTAGTCTCATCGGGCAACTGCTGAAAATAAGTCTGAGCGGCTTTACCGGTGTTAAAGCACACTTTATTGCGTGGTGGTGCTGCTAAATCGGCAATCAGCGGCAAATCAATACAGCCACTTAGGGTATCGAGCTTACCGTGGACTGTGGCTAAATATAATTTTGCCGTTTGTCGGTTCGCGAATTGCAGCTTGAGTGCTGCCTCTGCTTTTCTTCGAAGCGCAAAGACCACAATGCCTGAAGTCGCCATATCTAAGCGGTGCACCAATAAAGCCTGTGGGAACTGCTGTTGTACTCGTGCAAGCAGACAATCAGCAAGCTCCGGGCCTTTACCTGGATTCGTTAAGATGCCAGTCGGTTTTGCCACCACCAAGAGATCTTTGTCTTGATAACAGATTTCAAGCCAAGGCTTTGTTGGCGGTTGATAGCGAAACGCAGGGGCAGGCAAAGGTTCGGTCATGATTGAAGTTCAGGCTGGCTTGCAGCAAGATTAAGCGGATGTTTAGTAAAATGCATTGCTGGTGTCCCCAATCAATTTTTCGCGAGACTTATTGTAACTAAATTCTGACTGCACGCCCATTGGCTTGGGGTATAATCCTGCCTTTTGCGAGGAACATCACATGACCGATATCAACGAACTTGCGCAGCTCCCTGCGACAACAGAGCCATGGCAGCTCTGTTATCAAGATGAATTTGTGATTGTGGTGAATAAACCTGCTCATTTGCTCACAGTGCCAGGCCGTCATCCGGCCAATCATGATTGTTTAATTTCCCGAGTACAGTCTGAATTCCCTTCAGCACAAGTGGTACATCGTCTTGATTATGACACTTCAGGCTTAGTGATCCTGCCACTGACTAAAGCAGCACTTAGCCATATTTCAAAGCAGTTTCAAGCACGAACCGTGAGTAAATTCTATGAAGCCTTGGTGAGTGGTGAAATTGCTGAGCAGGGAAGTATTGATGGTGCAATTGCGGCAGATCTCGACAACCGGCCACTTTATAAAATAGCGATAGATGGCAAAGCCTCACTTACGCACTATCAACGACTCGCTTTTGATGCGGGCACCAAGCAAAGTCGAGTGCACTTAGAGCCAGTGACCGGGCGCTCGCATCAACTTCGTTTGCATCTCTCTAGTATCGGCCATGCAATCATTGGCGATACTTTGTATGCCGCAGAGGCAATTGCAAAGGCGTCCCCGAGATTGTGTTTACATGCGCGGCAAATTCACTTTATCCATCCGGTCACTACCACTGAGCTCATACTGCAAGCGCCAGCCCCGTTTTAGTCGGGTCCTGAGTACGCGACGAAACAGTGCTGAGTTGTTATTTCCACGCAGCACTATGATGCGGATCTTCAGTTTGTTGGGGAGCTTTGGACTAAGATGCTTTCAGGCCGCGCGGCACCGCGAGTGGTTGCACAGACTGCATAATAAAGAACATGATGAGGCCGGTGATAGCGCCATATAGATGCGCATCAACCGCCACATTCACACCGATTAAGGCGATGATGTCAGCGCTGCCACCATGGATTTGTTCCCAAATCACCTTGATGAAAACCCCAATAAGGATTAACCAGCCGCTTGACCAATGTTTGGCGATATCCGCGCAGGCACCCCAAATAATTAAACAGTGCAGCCAACCTGACAATCCGGTGTAGATCATCATGCCAGGACTTAAAAACAAAATATCCAAGCCAATCATGATGCCACCAGCGAGTAGCAACACCAGAAAACGCGCGATAGTCAGATGCATGCCTTGCACAGCGAGAATGACCAGCAAGGCCGCCATGTTCATGGCAAGATGCCAGCTATTGGCATGCATCAAATGCCCAGTGAATAGACGCCACCATTCACCCTGATAAATTGCGGTCCGGTCGAACTCTAAAACAACAGAAAGGGTGCTGCTGCAAAGTTGCAACAACAATATGACCACGAGTAACACAATGGGCGCGGCCCATTGTTGAATTTGTTTGTTATTCATCAAGCGGATAAATCCTTAGTGAATCGAAGATCTGTCATCGCTACCCTGCGAATTGAAATAACATCTTACCTTAAAAGCGAGAAGCATTGATCTGTTTTAGTTGGATAAGTTATCTTGGTCATCCACAATTTCCTATATCCGGAAACTTTATGCGTTTTTTCCTTTCGACCTGTTGTTTGCTCAGCTGTTTAGGCTTGCAAGCTGCTACGCCAAACTTGACTCAGCAAGATCCTGAAGCGGCAACTGGTGTCCAAACCAAACAACAAGCCAGCAGCCCTTATTCCATGGTGGTATCAGCAAACCCACTGGCAACTCAAGCCGGGCTCGACATGCTAGAAAGTGGTGGCAGCGCCATCGATGCCGCCATTGCCGCCCAACTGATGTTAGGTTTGGTGGAGCCACAAAGTTCGGGTATTGGCGGTGGCTTGTTTTTATTGCATTGGTCGGAAAAACAGCATGAATTAACCACGATTGATGGCCGA
>Ga0187843_10000641_pt1 | contig 23900 bp, 19 predicted proteins | sample SpaLakP09_SKY_43_FD_134516 | JGI IMG/M metagenome (GOLD analysis project Ga0187843, IMG submission 134516) | Oligotrophic lake water microbial communities from Sparkling Lake, Wisconsin, USA - SP09_SKY_43 | ecosystem: Environmental > Aquatic > Freshwater > Lake | place: USA: Sparkling Lake...
GAGCTGATTCGCCAGCGTCTGCGCGAGAAGTACAGCACCATCTGACGGAGCACGATCAATCATGAAAGACTGGTTCAAAAGCGGCTCGCCCTGGATCTGGCTCACCGCCGGCGCCGTGGCAGTCTCCGTGCTGGCTGTGGCCGGCGTGATGGCCCTGACGGCCCTGCGTGGCCTCGGCCACTTCTGGCCCAAGCCGGTCATCGAGACCACCTACAAGGAGCGCGATGGCTCCACCATCGGCCTGATCGGCGAAATCCGTGAACGCGAAGAGGTGGCCGTGCGCCGCCTGCGCGAAGCGGGCTTCGTGATCCCGGGCGACGCGACTTTCACCGACCGCGTGCTCATCAAGATGGGCAACCGCGATGTGTCGGGTGTGGACTTCCGCTGGTTCCCCCTGCCCTTGCTGGGCGAGCAGACCAAGCCGCACGATGTCATCACCGTCGAGCGCCGCGAGTGGGGCAACTTCTACGGCCACCTGATCTCGGTCAAACAAGAAGGCCAGCTGGTGGCCAGCGGTGAAGAAGCCTGGGCACAGTTGCAAGAACGCACCGCCCGCGCCCAAGACCTGTTCATGCAGATCCACAAGCTGGAGAAGCAAGAGATCGGCAAGGTCAACTTCGAACTCGAGCGCCTGCGCCTGAGCGAGCGCCGCCTGCAACTGGAAGACCACCTCGATGAGGCTGCCAAGGCCGCCCTGACGGCCAAGCGCGAAGCGCTGAACCAGCAGTTCGGCGCCCTGCAGGAAAAGACCGACGCCCTGCGCAAGCAGCTGGCCCGTGACAGCTTTGTCGCCCGCGTGGCCGATGGCCGCGAAGTGGAAGTGCCGTTGGCCCAGGTGGCCGACGTCTACCGCGCCAACACCATGGGCCTGTTCGACAAGATCAGCCACTACGCCAAGAAGCTGGGCGAGTTCATCTGGGACGACCCGCGTGAAGCCAACACCGAAGGCGGCATCTTCCCCGCCATCTTCGGCACGGTGATGATGGTGCTGCTGATGGCCGTGATCGTGACGCCGCTGGGCATCATGGCCGGCATCTATATGCGCGAATACGCCAAGCAAGGCACCCTGATCCGCATCATCCGCATCTCGGTGAACAACCTGGCCGGCGTGCCCTCCATCGTCTACGGTGTGTTCGGCCTGGGCTTCTTCGTCTACTTCCTGGGCGGCAATATCGACCGCCTGTTCTTCCCCGAAGCCCTGCCCGGCCCGACCTTCGGCAGCCCCGGCATCCTGTGGTCGGCCCTGACCCTGGCCCTGCTGACCCTGCCGGTGGTGATCGTGGCCACCGAAGAAGGCCTGGCCCGCGTGCCCCGCTCGGTGCGCGAAGGCAGCCTGGCCCTGGGCGCCACCAAGGCCGAGACCCTGTGGCGCACCGTGTTGCCCATCGCCAGCCCGGCCATGATGACCGGCCTGATCCTCGCCGTGGCTCGCGCCGCCGGCGAAGTGGCCCCGCTGATGCTGGTGGGCGTGGTCAAGCTGGCGCCGGCCCTGCCGCTGGACAGCTTCTTCCCCTTCCTGCACCTGGAGCGCAAATTCATGCACCTGGGCTTCCACATCTACGATGTGGGTTTCCAGAGCCCCAATGTCGAAGCCGCAAGGCCCCTGGTCTACGCGACCGCCATGCTGCTGGTCGTGGTCATCATTGGCTTGAACCTGACCGCCATCCGCATGCGCAACCGTCTGCGCGAAAAATTCAAAGAGCTGGACTCGGTCTGATGCCCCGCGCGCATCGCCCTGCCCCACACTCTGCCCCACACTATTGATCTGGAGAGACTTTCATGAGCTCCCTCACCCAAACCGCCGAACTGCCCAAGCTGAAGATCTCGACCGCCGTGCCCGAGTCGGCCGTGCCGCTCAAGCCGCTGGAAGAATTGGACGTGGCCCTGGCGGTCAAGAACCTGAACCTGTTCTACGGTGCCAAGCAGGCCCTGCACAACGTCTCGCTGAACATCCCGCGTGGCCATGTGGTCGCCTTCATCGGCCCCAGCGGCTGCGGCAAGTCCACCCTGCTGCGCTGCTTCAACCGCATGAACGATCTGGTGGACGGCTGCCGCATCGAAGGCGAGGTGCAGCTGGACCAGAAGAACATCTTCGACCGCAGCGTCAACGTGGCCCAGCTGCGCCGCCGCGTCGGCATGGTGTTCCAGAAGCCCAACCCCTTCCCCAAGTCCATCTACGAAAACGTGGCCTACGGCCTGCGCCTGCTGGGCGTCAAGGACCGCGCCCAGCTGGACGAAACGGTGGAGCGCTCTTTGCGCCAAGCCGCCCTGTGGAATGAAGTGAAGGACCGCCTGGACAGCAGCGGCCTGAGCCTGTCCGGCGGCCAGCAACAGCGTCTGGTGATCGCTCGCGCCATCGCCCTGGAGCCCGAAGTGCTGCTGCTGGACGAGCCCTGCTCGGCCCTGGACCCGATAGCCACCGCCAAGATCGAAGAGCTGCTGCAAGAGCTCAAGAGCAAGTACACCATCGTGATCGTGACGCACAGCATGCAGCAAGCGGCGCGCGTGTCCGATTTCGTGGCCTATATGTACCTGGGTGAGCTGGTGGAGTACGGCGCCACACGCGAGGTCTTCATGAAGCCCAAGCGCAAGGAAACCGAAGACTACATCACCGGCCGCTTCGGTTGAGCCCGCGGGCGGCGCAGCCGCCACTCAGCGCAAGCTGCTCGTTAGACTGCAACGATTGATTCAAATTCGCAAAGGTAGAAGTCATGGGTGACAAACATCTGTCGAGCCAGTTCGATCTGGAACTGAGCGGTATCTCGACCCGCGTGCTGGAAATGGGTGGCATGGTGGAATCGCAGGTGGAACTGGCCGTGTCGGCCCTGACCTCCTTCGACGGCGAAATCGCCTCGCGCGTGCTGGTGGCCGAAGAGCGCGTCAACCAGATGGAAGTCGAGATCGACCACGACCTCTCGGCCATCATCGCCCTGCGCCAGCCCACCGCCCGCGATCTGCGCCTCTTGATCGCCATCTCCAAGACCATCGGCAACCTCGAACGCGTCGGTGACGAAGCGGCCCGCATCGCCCGCACCGTGCACCGCCTGATCAACTCGGGCGTGTTCAGCCGCCTGCGCCTGCCGGTGGGTGACATCTCATTCGAAGCCGAGCTGGCCACCGCCTCGCTGCGCAAGGCTCTGGACGCCTTCGCCCGCCTGGACACCGTGCAGGCCCTGGAAGTGATCAAGCAGGACAACCAGATCGACCAGGAATTCGACGGCCTGATGCGCAAGCTCATCACTTACATGATGGAAGACCCACGCACCATCTCGGCCTCCATCGATCTGGTGTTCGTGGCCAAGGCCATCGAGCGCGTCGGTGACCACGCCAAGAACCTGGCCGAGCAGATCATCTACATCGTCAAGGGCACGGACATCCGCCACAACCCCATGGACACCGTGGAATCTGTGGCCCTCAAAGACTGATCAACCCCAACGAAAAGAAGAAGCACAGCATGTCGAGGATTCTTGTTGTCGAAGACGAGTCGGCCATTGCCGAACTTATCTCCATCAATCTGCGCCACTCCGGGTTTGAAGTGACCCTGGCCAGCAGCGCCGACCAGGCCCAGTACGAAGTCGACCGGGTGCTGCCCGATCTGGTGGTGCTGGACTGGATGCTGCCCGGCCAGAGCGGCCTGGCCCTGGCCCGCCAATGGCGCGGCCAGCAGCGCACCAAGGACCTGCCCATCATCATGCTGACTGCCCGCGCCGAGGAGACCGACAAGGTCTCGGGCCTGGACGCCGGGGCCGATGACTACCTGACCAAGCCCTTCTCGACCAACGAGTTGCTGGCCCGCATCCGCGCGGTGCTGCGCCGCAAGGCGCCCGAGGCTCTGGATTCGGTGGTGGTGATCGGCGGCCTGAGCCTGGACCCCGGCACCCGCCGCGTCAGCCGCGATGGCGCCGAGGTCAAGCTGGGCCCGACCGAGTTCCGCCTGCTGCACTTCTTCATGAGCCACCCCGAGCGCGTGCACAGCCGCTCGCAGCTGCTGGACCGGGTCTGGGGCGACCATGTCTTCATCGAAGAGCGCACCGTGGACGTGCACGTCAAGCGCCTGCGCGAAGCGCTGGAGCGCGTGCAATGTGCGCGCATGATCGAGACCGTGCGCGGCGCCGGCTACCGCCTGTCGCAGCAAGCCCAGCCCCTGTCGGCCTGATGACGCCGCCTTCGCCCGGAAAGCGCCCTTCATGACGGTGATCGGTTTTCTCCCCCGCCTGGCTTTGGTGGGTTTGATCGTGTTTGCCGGGGATCTGGCCGGGCGCGGCATCGGCACGCTGACGGGCTACCCCCAGCTCAGCGAATGGCTGGGCGTAGTCAGCGCCATCGTCGCGCTGCTGCTGATCGACACCTTGCGCATCCGTCGCCTGATGCAGTGGCTGCGCGAAAAGCAGCCCGGCGATGCGCCGCGCAGCAGCGGCTACTGGGGCGACCTCGCCTATCTGATCGAGCGCGCCTTGCGCAAGCGCGACCGGGCCATCGCCCACGAACGCCTGCAACTGCAGCAGTTCCTGTCGGCCATCGAGGCCTCGCCCAACGGCGTGCTGATGCTCGATGCTCACGACCATGTCACCTGGTGCAACCGTGTCGCGGCCGACCATTTCGCGCTCGATCCGCAGCGCGATCTGCAACAGCGCATCACCAACCTGGTCCGCTATCCCAGCTTCGTCAGCTATTTGCAGGCCGGCCGGTTCAACGAGCCCCTGCTGCTGACCAGCTCGCGCGGTTCGGGCACGCTGTCGGTGATCGTGCGGCCCTACGGCGATGGCCTGCGCCTGGTGCTGAGCCAGGACGTGACCGAGCGTGAACGCGCCGAAGCCATGCGCCGCGATTTCGTCGCCAATGTCTCGCACGAGATCCGCACGCCCCTGACGGTGCTCAGCGGCTTCATCGAAACCATGAGCTCCCTGCCCCTGAGCGAGCCCGAACGCCGCCGGGTGCTGACCCTGATGGGCCAGCAGACCGAGCGCATGCTGAGCCTGGTCAGCGACCTGCTGACCCTGGCCCAGCTGGAAGGCAGCCCTCGCCCCGGCTCGGACCGCTGGATCGGCCTGGGGCCTCTGTTCCTGCGCCTGGGCACCGATGCCAAGGCCCTGTCCAACGGTCGCCATCAGCTCAAGATCGGCGAAGTCGGCGCGCTGGAGCTGGCGGGCGTCGAGACCGAGCTGATCAGCGCCATCAGCAATCTGCTCAGCAATGCCGTGCGCTACACCCCCGAGGGTGGCGAGATCGAACTGAGCTGGCGCCTGGCCGCCGACGGCCACGGCGAAATCTCGGTCACCGACACCGGCCCCGGCATCGCCCGTGAACACCTGCCGCGACTGACCGAGCGCTTCTACCGCGTCGACGGCAGCCGCAACCGCGAAACCGGCGGCACCGGCCTGGGCCTGTCCATCGTCAAGCATGTGATGCAGCGCCACGGTGGCGAGCTGCAGGTGCACAGCGAAGTCGGCCAGGGCAGCCGCTTCACCCTGTTGCTGCCGCCCTCGCGCGTGCGCCAGGCCCAGCCCTGAGTCCAGACAAGCGCCTTCATCGCAAGCAGGGCCGGCAGACGCGTTAAGCTGCCGGCCCTGCGTCCTTTTGACCCGATCCCTGCTCTGGAGTCCTGCCCATGAAATTCGCCACTTGGAACGTCAACTCCCTGGCCGTTCGCCTGCCCCAGGTGCTGGACTGGCTGGCGGCCAACCCGGTCGATGGCCTGGTGCTGCAGGAAACGAAACTGACCGATGACAAGTTCCCGCAGGCGGACTTCGAAGCCGCCGGCTGGCAGGTGCAGTTCTTCGGCCAGAAGACCTACAACGGCGTGGCCTTGATCAGCCGCAGCGTCGCACTCGATGTGGTGAAGAACATCCCCGGCTTCGAAGACCCGCAGGCGCGCGTCATCACCGGCACCGTCGACGGGGTGCGCTGCATCGGCGCCTACTTCCCCAACGGCCAAGCGCCTGACAGCGACAAGTTTGTCTACAAGATGGCCTGGCTGGAGGCCTTGCGTGGCTTCGTGGCGGCCGAGTTGCAGGCCCACCCGAACCTGCTCCTGATGGGCGACTTCAACATCGCGCCGGAAGATCGGGATGTCTACGACCCGGTGGCCTGGGCCGGCCAGATCCACTGCACGCCGCAAGAGCGGGCGCATTTCCAGGCCCTGATCGAACTGCCGCTGTGCGACGCTTTCCGCCTCTTCGAGCAGGCCCCCAAGAGCTGGAGCTGGTGGGACTACCGCAACCTGGCCTTCCGCAAGAACCAGGGCCTGCGCATCGACCACATCCTGGCCAGCGCCGCCCTGCAGCCCAGGGTCAAGTCTTGCGCCATCGACCGCGCACCGCGCAAGAACGAGCGCCCCAGCGACCACGCGCCGGTTTGGGTGGAACTGGGCTGATCGCCCGCCCCGCCCCGTCCCGTCCTGTCCTGCAGCCGCAGCGCCACGCGCGGGGGCTGGTCATGAAGCGCCTGGCCGCGTGATACTGCGCCCAGCAGACGCGGATGCCGCCGGGTGCACCAGCGGCCACGGGCGCTCTGCCGTGCGAGGACGCTGCCCATGCGAAGCAATCTTCCCGTCAGCCAGCAGGAATTCCCATTCCCCAGCGGCCGCACCCTGGTGTCCACCACCGACCTCAAAGGCCGCATCTTGCATTGCAATGCGGCCTTCATTGAGGTCAGCGGCTACAGCCGTGACGAGTTGCTGGGCCAGCCGCACAACTTGATCCGCCACCCGGACATGCCGGAGGAGGCCTTCCGCGACCTCTGGGACACCGTGGCCCGAGGCCTGCCCTGGTCCGGCCTGGTCAAGAATCGGCGCAAGAACGGCGACCACTACTGGGTCATGGCCAATGTCACGCCGCTGAGCGAGGGCGGCAGGCCGGTGGCCTACCTGTCTGTGCGCACCCAGCCCAGCCGCGATCAGGTGCAGGCCGCCGACGCGCTGTACGCCACGATGCGCAGCGAAGCGGCCCAGGGCCACTTGCTGCATGTGCTGCACGAGGGTCAGGTCTTGCGCCAGGACGGGCGCAGCCGGCTGCTGCGCGCCCTGCGCCCCGGCCCCTGGCTGCCTGCGGGATTGGGTGGTTTGCTGCTGCTGGGCCTGGGTCTCGCGGCCGGGCTCCGGGGTGCGGGCCCGTCCAGCGCATGGTTCCTGCCCCAGCTCCTGCTTCTGGCCGCCCTCGCCTTGGGTTTGACGCGCTGGGCCTGGGGCCTCGATCGCGCGGGCTTGCAGCGATTGCTGGCCTATGCCCACCAGCTCTCGGCAGGCGACCTGAGCCAGGGGCTCAAGCCCGCGTCGGGCCTCAGCCGCAACGGCGATTTGCAGGCCCTGGAGGCCGCCCTGAACCAGCTGCGCGTCAACCTGCGCGCCCTGGTGGCCGACACCCTGGACGAACTGCGCGACATGGCCCACTTGAGCCGCGAGATCGCCCAGGGCAATGCCGATTTGGCCCAGCGCACCGGCGCGCAGGCCGCCAGCCTCGAGCAGACCGCGGCAGCGATGGAGCAAATCACCGGCACGGTGCGCAGCAGCACCGACAGCGCCCACCAGGCCTCCTCGGTGGCCGAGGAGCTGAGTCGCGTGAGCGGCCAGAGCGGCGCGGTGGTGCACCATGTCACCGACACCATGGGCGGCATCGCCGGCGCATCGCGCCGGATTGGCGAGATCATCCAGGTGATCGATTCGATCGCGTTCCAGACCAACATCCTGGCCCTCAACGCGGCGGTTGAATCGGCCCGCGCCGGGGAGCATGGCCGCGGCTTCGCAGTCGTGGCCAGCGAGGTCAGGGCCCTGGCACAACGCAGCCAGCAGGCCGCTGGAGAGATCCGGCAGCTGATCCACGACTCGGCCGAAAAGGTCGAAGCCGGCGAACGCCAGACCCGCAGCGCGCAAGACAGCATCGAGCAAACCTTGCAGTCGGTGCAGCATTTCACCCGCTTGATCGGCCAGATCCATCTCGGCGCGGACGAACAGCTGCGCGGCATCTCGCAGGTCAACCAGGCCATCGGTCACCTCGATGGCATCACGCAGCAGAACTCAGCCCTGGTTGAGCAGCTGGCGCGGGCGGCCGGTGTGCTGCAGGCCCAGGTCGGCGAGGTGGAGGCTGCGGTGCAGATTTTCCGCCTGCAGGGCGGCGGCAGCCGCAGCATGCCCGATGCCGTGGCGCTGCGACGCGCCAGCCGTCCGCCTCAGGACGGCTGAGGCCGGATCGGCGCGAAAAGCTGGACATCTGCGCCGCTTCAAACCGGGTTCGCGGGTACCCAAGCGCTGACGCTTCCGATATAAGCAAATCTGCATGGGCGCTTGAGGGTTTTGGCGTCGCACAGCCCGAGAGCGTGACATAGATCGCAGACCTAGTTGAATACCAGTCCCTACAATTGGTATTTAGTTGGTTCTAATGTTGTGTGCATCTACCGATGCACTCACCCATACACCCCGGGCCCGAATCAGGCTCATGTCCAGCACTCGCGAGGAACGATCTTGAACACTGCGTTTGCTCTTGCTTCCAAGTCCTCAGCGGGCCGCGCCAGCCAGCCACGTCCCCAAGCCGGCTTCACCCTGATCGAGCTGATGATTGCCGTGGTGGTGCTGGGCGTGCTGGCGGCCATTGCCATTCCGTCCTACACCAGCTACGTCAACAAAAGCCGCGCCAAGAGCGGCAGCGCCGACCTGGCCGCCCTGGCGCTGAACATGGAAAACCGCTACCAGCTGCAGCTGAGCTACCCGGTCAATGCGGCCGGCACTGCGGCCACCACCACCATGTTCCCGGCCTGGGCCCCCACCCAATCGGCCTATTTCAACTACACCCTGGTCAGCACGGCCACCAGCTACACCCTCACCGCCACCGGCAAGAGCAGCCTGGCCAGCTGCGTGATGACGCTGAGCAACAGCAATGCGCGCACCGCCACCAGCGCCTGTGGCTTCACGACATGGTGAGTCGCCCGGGTTCGCACACGGCACACCGCGGGGTGTCGCTGATCGAGATGATGGTCACCATCGCCATCATGATGTTGCTGGCACTGGCCGTGGCGCCGTTTTCGGCCTCCTGGGGCGCACAAGCCTATATGCGCCAGAGCCAGACCCTCTTGATGCAAGGCATGAGCCAGCTCAAGGCCATCGCCCTGCGCAATCCGAGCGCCAGCAGCGCCGGCGCCTCGGCAGTGATGATCAGCATCCCCGGCAAGCTGTGCGTGGCCAGCGGCGTGCCTGCGGCCTTGAACTGCAACAGCGCCGCCTGGACCTCCGATCCGCCGGCCAGCATCCAGGTCAACGGCGCCAACAGCCAATGCGTGGCGCTGGACAGCGCCGGCATGCCGGTGGCAGCCAACGTCAATGGCACGGTCTGCGGCACGACGCTGAGCTTTCGCGTCAGCCGCGGCTCGGAAACGCCGCTCAACGGCACCTTGAACTGAGGTCTTTGTGAGCGCGCCTTCGACCTCATCGCCCCCACTGCAGGCCCTAGCAAGCGCTCGACGCCGGAGCGAGCGCGGCGACGCCTTGGTGGAAGCCTTGATCGCCATGGTGCTGCTGGGCGTGATCGGCCTGGGCCTGGTCTATGCCGTCAGCCGTGCCATGGTCGCGCAGAAGTATCAAAAAGGACAAAGCCTGGCCATCCAAGGCATCCGCGCCGATCTGCAAGGCGCCGGCGTGGCCAATGGCTGCCCGGCCACCGGAGCCAGCACCAGCACGAGCAACCTCAGCCTGGGCGGCAACTTGCAAGTCACGGGCGTGCAAAAGACCTGCACCATCACGGCGGTGACCGTCACGGTCAACGGCGTGGCCAAGCCCGCCAGCCTGCCGCTGGTGCAGTACGCCGCCGATGCCGACACCTTGTTCGGCCCCGGAACACTGACAGTGAGCAATTGAGGCCTGCAGCCATGCCACGCCAGCATTTCTCATCCCAGGGGCTTGAGTGCCAACGGGGCCTAAGCCTGATCAGCCTGATGGTGGGCATGGTGATCTCGCTGATCGCCGTGCTGGGCGCCCTGGCGCTCTACCGCAGCACCACGCAAACCGTGTTCGGAACCGGGGGGCTGGTGCGCAGCTCCATCCAGGATGGCCAGCTGGCCACCGGCCTGTTGAGCGCGCAGATTGCCCTGCAAGGTGCCGGCTACGGCATCAGCAGCCCCAGCAGCGGCAACCATCTGCTTTTGATCAGCAATGCGGTGCTCAATGCCAGCACTGGCAAGCTCGGTGGCACGGTGGTCGCCATCAATGGCGCGGCCCAAAGCGGCAATGCCTTGGTCTGGGTGCACAACCCCGGCCTGAGCGCCAACACCGCCAGCTACAGCTGCGGCGCCCTGCTCTCCGACAGCAGCAACAAGGCCCTCTACCTGCTGCAGGCCAGCAGCGGCTGCCACCCCTTGAACAGCAACTGGAAGACCATCAGCTGGACCAGCCGGGCCCTGGTGGAGGACCAGGTGCTGGCCCAGGCCGTCACCTTGAGCGCCCGCAACGGCAGCAATTGCTGGCCCTACGGCGCCGTGCCCGAAACCATCAGCAAGCTCAGCGCACCCGCCGCCTCGGTCAGCGTGAGTCTCGGTTATGCCTCGAGCGTCAGCGGCAGCAGCAACACCTACATCAGCTGCTTGGCCAATCTGATTTCCTGAGTTGTCCATGGCCTTCCGCACCGCCTCTCCTGCCCCCGCTACGCGCTCGCTGCAGCGCGGCATTTCCTCCGTGCTCTTCATGCTGCTGACGGGCCTGTCGCTGGGCGCCATGGTGTTCGGTGGCATCTACTATGTGCGCAGCCTGCAGGTGCAATCGGTCACCGTCCATGCCCTGACCCAGGCCCAGCTCAAGGCCTGGGGCGGCATTGAAGCGGTGCGCCAATACCTGTTCCAGATCGGCGCGACCGAAGCCGCCAAACTCAGCGCCAACCAGGCGGTGAGCTTTGCCGGCGTCACCGGCATCGCGGCCACGGTCAGCGAGGTGGCCGCCAACGACACGGTCAACTGCAGCGGCGGCACCCGGGTGGGTTTCAACATCACCGGCAGCAGCGGCGGCGCCAACGCCTTGTTGGCGGCCACCTTCTGCGCCAAGGGCAGCCCCGGTGGCGGCGGTGGTGGCGGCAAGACGGCGGCCGTCAACATCAAGGGCAATCTCGACATCAGCGGCGACCTGACCGTGATCGGCGATGCCAATTCCAAGATCGTGGTCGACGGCAAGGTCACCGGCGCCGGCAGCCTGGCTGGCATTTCGGATCTTTACGCCTCGGGCGACATCAGCCTGGGCGGCAGTACCAGCATCGCGACCTTGTTCTCGGAGGGCAATATCGCGCTCAGCGGCAGCGGCAGCTACAGCAATGTGCAGTCGCTCAAGAATGTGGCGCTGACCGGTGGCGTCAGCGCCGGCACGATCAAGGCCAATGGCACGGTCAGCCTGGAGAGCAATGCCGTCACCGAGATCAATGCCATCGACAACATCACGCTGGGCAGCAGCGCCACCATCGCCACGCTCAAGACCAAGGGCAGCGTGGTCGCCAGCAACTCCCTGATCACGGGCTCGGCCCAGGTGCAGGGCAATTACTCGGAACAGGTGGCCGGCAAAGTGGCCGCCGGCAACTACGGCGGCAGCCTCACCGTGCAGCCCTGGAACACCGAGGTGCGCATGAGCCGCGTGGCCGGCCTCACGGTGGCCATCACGCCGCTAACGGCCGGCACCATCAGCGTGCCGACCTTTGACGCCTACGCCTACCAGAGCTCGGCCAACTATGCGTTTGAGCGCGTCGGCAACGACACCAAGGTCACGGTCAAGAACGTCAGCAACATCCCCGACGGCGTCTACTTTCTGGTCGGCAGCGGTGCCAACCAGGATTACGTCTGCAGCAGCAACAGCTACAGCCCCGCCACCTGCAAAGCCAAAATCTGCACCGGCTACAGCGACTACAACAGCTGCCTCAGCTACAGCGCCGGCAAGTGGACGATCGCCGGCGTGAACATGGCGCCCGGCATCGTCTGGTTCAAGGGCGATTTCGAAGCCGGCGAAGGCACCTACTACAACAGCTGGCTCGCCACCGGCAACATCAGCACCGGCGGCAACAACATCTCCTACGCCGTCAACTATGGCGGTTATGGACCGGTCTGCACCAACAGCAGCTACCCGAACCTGGCGCCCAAGAACTTCTGCAAGGCCGGCAGCAGCACCCTGCTGACGGTGGGCGCGGGCAATATCGCCTTCGGCGCTGGTGGCCAGGTGGGCAACACCTACAGCGGCGGCAAGATCACCTTGGCCGCATCCAATCATGTCTACGGCGATGTGTTGGCCGGAGACATCCTGGAAACCGGCGGCAGCACCACGGTGCACGGCTACATCTCGGCGGCCCGCATCGGCACCGCCCCGGGGGCGAGCAAGATCGGCGCCAGCACCAAGATCGACCTGAGCAATCTGCCCTCCAGCTTCAAGCCCGGCGAAGACGCGGTGACGCCTGCGGCCGCCAACAGCGCCAACCTGCTCTGGTCACGCTACCGCTGAGCGGGCGGGCGTTCAGTCGCTGCTGGCTTCGGGGGCAGTGGCGGCCGCCGAAGCTTGTGATGCTGCCGCAGCAGCAGCTTCCCGCAACTTGTCCTTCTTGCTCTTGCGCCGGCCTTTGACACCGCCGTTCGAATTCAAGGCCTGGGCCTGCTCCGGGCTCAAGGGGCTGGCGGCAAAACCTTCGATCTGCTCACGCGGCACCCGCTGCCCCTGGCGCTTCTCGATCAGGCGGAAATGCGCCTCGGCGCTGGCCGGCACCAGGCTGACGGCCAGACCGGTTTCGCCCGCTCTGCCGGTGCGGCCGATGCGGTGGGTGTAATCGGCCGGCGAGCGCGGCAGGTCGTAGTTCACCACCACCGGCAGCTCCGGAATGTCCAGGCCGCGGGCCGCCACATCGGTGGCCACCAACACCTGAATCTCGGCATTGCGCAGAGCCGCAAGCACCTGGGTGCGCGCGCCCTGGCTCAGCTCGCCGTGCAAGGCTGCGGCCTTGATGCCATGGGCCCACAGCTTGTCGGAGACATGCTCGGTCGCGTAGCGCGTGGCCACGAAGACCAGCACCCGGCTCCAGTCCGGCTCGGTCTGCAGCAGATGGCGCAGCAAAGGCGTGCGCCGGCTCTCGTCCACCTGGATGGCACGCTGCTGGATCGCAGCCGTGCGCTGCGGCTCCGGGGCGATGCTGACTTCCACCGGTTCGTGCAGGAGGCCCTGCGCCAGGCCCTGCACCGCTTTCGGAAAGGTGGCAGAGAAGAACAAGCTCTGCCGGCGCGCCGGCAGCTGGGCCAGGATGCGCTGCAATTCCTCGGCAAAGCCCAGGTCCAGCAAGCGATCGGCCTCGTCCAGCACCAGCATCTCGACGCTGCGCAGATCGAGGGCGTTGTGGTCAATCAGGTCCAGCAAACGCCCCGGCGTGGCCACCATGACATCGGTACCACCGCGCAAGCCCATCAGCTGCGGGTTGATGGAGACGCCACCGAAGGCCTCCGAGATCTTCAGCCGCGGCGACGTCCCCAGGCTGCGCGCGAACTCCCGCAGCACCTCGCCCACCTGGGCCACCAGCTCACGCGTGGGCAGCAGCACCAGCGCCTGCAAGCGGCGCGGGCCACTGGCGGGCGGCGTGCGCAGGCGCTGCAGCAAGGGCAAGGCAAAGGCCGCCGTCTTGCCCGAGCCCGTCTGCGCCAGGCCCAGCACATCGCGCCCGGCCAGGATGGGGGGGATGGCAGCCGTCTGGATGGCGGTTGGGGCGTGGTAGCCCTGATCGCGCACAGCGCGCACAAGGGCGGGCGACAGGCCCAGCGTGGCAAACGACATCAGCAAGGCCTGACCATGAAAGAGAAGGGTCGTGATTTTACGGCCGCGAGGGCCAAGAGCCTGGCGAGGCCCGATCGAGTGTCAGAACAACGCGCCCTGCTCGGCCGCCCATTGTCCGGCCGCACGCGCCTCGATGCGCAGCAACTGCTGCTTGGTCTGCAGCCCGCCATGGGCCGAGAAACCACCCTGCCCCGTGCCACTGGCCAGCACGCGATGGCAGGGCACGATGGGCGCAAAGGGGTTGTGGCCCTCGGCCTGCCCCACAGCGCGCGCGGCACCGGGCTGGCCCAGCTGCGCAGCCAGCTCGCCATAACTCAAGGTCTGGCCCAGCGGGATCAGGCGCGTTTGAGCGAGCACCTGGCGCTGGAAATCGGGCAGCGCGCTGTCATCCAGCACGATGGCCAACAACTCCTGATCATCATTCAGCTGACCCGACAGCAGGCGCTGCACGGCCCGCACGGCCGCGCCGATCGCGGGCGGCAGTTGATCGGTCTCACGCCCGGCAGGAAAACGCTGGCGCAGACGGTCGCGGCTCAGGCTGGGCGTGGCTTCGGGGAGCTGGCTGCCACAGACCCCGCGCGCATTCCAGGCGATGCCGCAGCGACCCAGGGCGGTGTCGAAGCCATGCAGCCAGATCATCGAGGTTTCAGGCCGCGGCGGCGCTGACACCGGCCTCGGCCGCCAGCTTCTCAGCCGCCTTCTCCGCGACATGAGCCGCCACCCCGACGCGCGCCTGCGTGGCGATCTCGGCCACGGCGCGGGGCGCCAGGGCCTTGTACTGGTGGTCCGACCAGATCTGGCGCCAGCGGCGTGAGCCGGCCTGGCCGTTCCACAAGCCCAGGGCGTGACGCATGGCCTGCGGCCAGCTGGCGTAGGGGGCCGACGCGACATGGCGCTCCAGATAGAGCAGCCAGTCGGCCTCGACCTGCTCGCGCGACAGGGCCGGGTTGGGCGTGCCGAAGAAGCGGCGGTCCCAGTCCACCATCTGCCAGGGTTCGTGGTAGGCCTGACGGCCCACCATCACGCCGTCCACATGCTGGAGCTGCTCGGCAATCTCCTCATCGGTCTTGATGCCACCGTTGAGCACGAGGGTCAGCGCCGGGAAGTCGCGCTTGAGCTGGTGCACCAGTTCGTAGCGCAGCGGCGGGATCTCGCGGTTCTCTTTCGGCGACAGGCCTTGCAACCAGGCGTTGCGGGCATGGACGATGAAGACCTCGCAGCCGGCCTCGGCGATCTGGCCGACGAAATCACGCACGAAGTCGTAGCTCTCAATTCTGTCGATGCCGATGCGGTGCTTGACCGTGACCGGGATGCTCACCGCATCGCGCATGGCCTTGACGCCATCGGCCACCAGGGCCGGTTCGGCCATCAGGCAGGCGCCAAAAGCACCGCGCTGCACCCGCTCGCTGGGGCAGCCGCAGTTGAGGTTGACCTCGTCATAACCCCATTGCTCAGCCAGCTTGGCGCAGGCCGCCAGATCGGCCGGCTCCGAGCCACCGAGCTGCAAGGCAACCGGATGTTCTTCGGGGTTGAAGTCGAGATGCCTCGCCTGATCGCCATGCAGCAAGGCGCCGGTCGTCACCATCTCGGTGTAGAGCCGGGTCTGGCGGGTCAGCAGGCGATGGAAGGTCCGGCAATGCCGATCGGTCCAATCGAGCATGGGGGCGACCGAGAGCCGCCAGGGGCTAATCGCGGATGAGTCGGTCGAGGCCGGGGAAGCAGAGGGAGCAAAAGTGGGCGCGGTATTCACCGACCGATTATCCCAAAGCCCGCCTCCCCGGCGCCGATCCCCCTCGCCTTCAGGGTGTGAAACTCACGTTCAGGTTCAAGCCCGAGTAGGCGGCGTAGGCGTACAGGCCGATGTAAACCCAGCCGACCGCGGGGCTGGCGATGCTGCAGGTCTCCGTGTTGGTGGAGCCGTTCTGGCGGCAGCTGTAGCTGCTGAGCGTGGGCTGGGCGCCGTTCTGGGTGTAGAGATCCATATCGCCGCTGCCGCCGCTGCCCTTGACGATCAGATTGCGCGCGCCGCTGGGGATGGCGATCTTGTAGTAGCGCCAGGCGCCCTTGGCGGCGCTGAGGCCGCTGACCGTCTGGCCGTTGCTGAGCACCGGCACGTTGTCGGCGCTGAGCACCAGGGGCTTGCTCAGGCTGTTGCTCTTGCCCTCGTTGTCCGTCACCGTCAGGCTGACCGTGTAGCTGCCGGCCGCGGCATAGGCATGGCTGGGGTTGGCGGCGCTGCTGCTGGCACCGTCGCCGAAGTTCCAGCTGCGTGCGGCGATGCTGCCATCGGCATCGCTGCTGCGGTCGGTGAAGCTGACGTTGAGGCCGTTGATGCTGGTGTCAAAGGAAGCCACCGGCGCCGTGCCGCCGCTGCTGTCGCTGATGTTCAGAAACACCGCGCTGATGGCGCCCCAGTTGCCCGCCGCGTCGCGGCCGCGCACATAGACCAGGTGCTTGCCGGGCGCCAAGCCCGTGGTGTCGAGGCTGGCGCGCACCCCGTCGCTGCTGCTGTTGAAGCTGCCGTCGCTGGCCTGCAGCGCACGCGGTGTGGCGCCGGCGACCCAAGGCGGGGTGTCGATGTAGGCTTCGGCCGCGGCCACGGCCTGGGTCGGCTCGGCACCATTGCTGTTGTTGTAGCGACTGTCGTCCACCGTGGCCGTCAGAGCCACCTGGGTTCCAGCAGGCACGCCGCTGCTGCTCGCGTTGCCGGCCAGAGCCAGACTCAGCACATCGGGGCCAGCTGGGGTTTGGTAGGGCGTGCGCACCACCTTGGCGGCATAGATCAGTGCCGGCAGATTGCCGGGCAAGACGGTGCTGTTGTAGTAGCTGCACTGCTCGAAAAAGGCTGTGCCGAGCTCGAAGGTGAAAGCGGCAACGCCGAGTTCGCCGTAGCTCGGGCCGTCGCTGGTGCCGTCGGTCTCGTACAGGCTCAGCGAGCGCTGCGGCGTGTGCTTGTTCCAGAAGGCGAACTTGCGGCCTAGGGTGGCTAGTTGCTTGTCATTGCCGGCCACCACGCCATTGGTGCCCCAGGGCCAGAGCAGGAGGCGGCCGTGGCTGTGGATGTCCAGATGGATGCCCGAAGTGTCCAGCGGCGCAGGATCGGCACGGTTGGCGCCGCGGCGGTCGGGCCAGAGGCTGCGGATGTACGCCTCCACCGCCTGGGTTTCCGGCTCGGATGCGGCGCTGGGCCCGCGGTAGGTCTCATTGCAGGCGCTGCCGCTGGAGCCGGCGCCATTGGTGCTGTTCCACTGGAAGCCGAAATTCCGATTCAAATCGGCGCCGCGGCTGTTGCTGGTGGCGCCGCAATAGGCCGTGTTGGTGTTCTTGCGCCAAAGCAGGCCGGCCTCGGCCTTCTTACGCCCATCGGGATTGGTAGCCAGCAGCAGGTGGATCTCGTGGTGGTCGAGGATCCATGTCGCGTCGGCATCGACGCCGTAACCGTTGACCAGGCGCTTGGCGAATTCCAGCACCAAGGGGGTCGTCGTGTATTCGCGGGCATGGATGCCGGCATTGACGAAGAGGCGCGGCTTGTTGGTCGGGCCGGCGCTGTTGCCCAGCTTGAGCACGCGCAGATCGTAGCCACCGCTGGCGCGGGTTTTTTGCCAGCTGTCGCCGATGTCCACCCAACGTACCAACTGAGGCTTGGCCGCGATCAAGGCGTCACCCTCGGCAAACACCTCTTCCACCGTGGGATAGCAGCTGTAGCTGGGAATGCCGGCGAAGCTGGGCACCAGCTCCTTGCCCAGGCTGCGGCGCCGTTCGGCCAGCTCGGCGCTTTCGCGCGCAGCCTGAGCTTGCTGCCCGGGCAGCCATTGCTCATCGACCTGCAGCCGAAAACCCAGGGCGCGCAGCTCACGCGCCTCGTTCGCATCGGCCAGCACGACCAAGTAGCCCAGCTCGTACTTGGATTCCAGGGTGTCGAAACGGCTGTGGGCAATGCCCTGGGCCAGGCGCAGGTCCTTGAAGTAGGCACGGAACACAGTGCGCGCAGCCTCGGCTGGGAGCGCTTTGGCCGCCGCAGCGGCGACACGCGTCTCATGGGCCAAGGAACTGCCTGCCGGTGAGAGCAGGATACCGCTGAACATCGAGGTCAGCAGCCAGACAGAGGGGCGAAGTGCAGGCATCGAGCTTCTCCTTGGCGAACTGCCCATCCATGGGCCATGGGTGGGCAGTGTGCGCAGCCGGCTGGGCCAGCGCGCACGGAGAAACCCTCAAATCGGGCCGAGTCTGTAAGGCCTTACAGGTTCCAGCGTCGGTGGCTGGAGAGGCTCAGAACAAGCCGCTGATGCGCCCCTGCGCATCCACATCGATGCGCTCGGCCGAGGGCACTTTGGGCAGACCCGGCATGGTCATGATGTCGCCGCAGATGGCCACCACAAACTCGGCGCCCGCTGCCAAGCGCACCTCGCGCACGCGCAGCACATGGCCCTCAGGCGCGCCGCGCAAGCTGGCATCGCTGCTGAAGGAGTACTGAGTCTTGGCGATGCAGACCGGCAGCTGGCCCCAGCCTGCGTTCTGCCATTCCTTCAGCTGAGCGGCGGCCTTGGGCTCGAACACCACCTCGCCGGCTCGGTAAACCTTGCTGGCGATGGCACGGATCTTGTCGGCCAGCGGCAGCGCATCCTCGTAGATGCTGGCGGCGCGCGCTCCACCCTGCTCGCACAGGGCCACCACGGCACGGGCCAGCTCGGCCGCACCCGCACCGCCCTCGGCCCAGTGGGTGGCCAACACGCAGCGTACGCCGCGTTGCTGGCAATAGGCCTCGATCAGGGCGATCTCTTCGGCCGTATCGGCGTCGAAGCGGTTGATGGAGACGATGGCCGGCAGGCCGTAATGCAGCTGCACGTTTTCGATGTGACGGCCGAGGTTGGCCAGGCCGATCTCCAGCGCCTGCAGGGTGTCACTGCCCGGCTTCTTCGCATCGGCACCGCCGTGGTACTTGAGCGCCCGCACGGTGGCCACGATGACGGCGCAGCTGGGCTGCAGGCCGGCCTTGCGGCACTTGATGTCCATGAACTTCTCGGCGCCGAGGTCGGCGCCAAAGCCGGCCTCGGTCACCACATAGTCGGCCAGCTTCAGCGCTGTTTGCGTCGCGATCACCGAGTTGCAGCCATGGGCGATATTGGCAAAGGGGCCGCCATGCACAAAGGCCAGATTGCCCTCCAGGGTCTGCACCAGATTGGGCGCCAGCGCGTCCTTGAGCAAGGCGGCCATGGCGCCATCGGCCTTGAGCTCGCGCGCGGTGACCGGGCGCTTGTCGGCCGTGCTGCCGATGACGATATTGCCCAGTCGGCGCTTCAGATCCTCCAGCGAGGTGGCCAGGCACAAGATGGCCATGACCTCGGAGGCGACCACGATGTCAAAGCCATCCTGGCGTGGATAGCCATTGCCCGGCCCGCCCAAGGCCACGGTGATGTCGCGCAGGGCGCGGTCGTTCATGTCCACCACGCGGCGCCAGCTGATTCGGCGCACATCGATGCCGAGCGCATTGCCATGGTGGATGTGGTTGTCGATCAAGGCGGCCAGCAGATTGTTGGCCAGGGCGATGGCGTGGAAGTCGCCGGTGAAGTGGAGGTTGATGTCCTCCATCGGCACGATCTGTGCGCGGCCACCTCCGGCCGCACCGCCCTTCATGCCGAAGCAGGGACCCAGCGAGGGCTCGCGCAGGCAGATCATGGCCTTCTTGCCGATGTGATTGAGACCATCGCCCAGGCCCACCGTGGTGGTGGTCTTGCCCTCACCGGGCGGTGTGGGCGAGATCGCGGTCACCAGGATCAGGTGGCCATTCTTGCGGCCGGCCAGGGCAGGCAGGTGTTCCAGGCCCAGCTTGGCCTTGTAGTGACCGTACGGGCTGAGCGCCTCCTCGTGCAGGTCCAGCTTGCGCTGGGCCAGGGGCAGGATTTTCTGCAAGGTGGCGGCTTGGGCGATCTCGATGTCGGTGGGCATCTGCGGGCTCTTCGGTTGTGGCTGGCTCGGGTGGCGCGCCAGCGCAGGGGCCAATGAAAAACGGCAAGGTCCGGTGGGACCTTGCCGCGCAGATTATGGCCTTGCCGCAGGCAGGGATCGCCTGTGCCTCGCGCTCAGTTCAGCCCGGCCAAGGGGTGCTGATCCGCCGCCCAGACCGGGGCAAAAAACGCTTGCACCTCAGCGGCCGTGACGTCCTCGCTGCGCGCATGGCGCCAGCGCGGCGCGTGGTCCTTGTCCACGGCCAAGGCACGGATGCCTTCCACGCTTTCGCTCTCGGCCGCCGGCCTCAGGTGGAAGCAGTGGTGCACCATATCGCGCTCCATGCGCAGCTCCGCACCCAGACCCATGCCACGCGCGCGGCGCAGCTGTTCCAGCGTGACGGCCAGCATCAGCGGCGAGCGTTTGCGCAAGGTGGCGGCCGTGTGTGCGGCCCATTCGTCGTCGCGCTCGGCCTCCAGCGAAGCCAGGATGGCCGGCACATCGGGCAAGGCGAAATGGCGGTCGATGCGGGCGCGCAGCTTCAGATGATCGGCCGCCGGCGCCAGGTCCACCTTGTCCATGACGGTCGCCACCACATGTTCGGCGCTACTTTGCTGGCCGTGGCGGAAGGCCTCGATCAAGGCCGGGAAGGCGCTGCTCTGCACAAACACATCGCCCAGGCCCAGCTCGATGGCATCGCCCGCACCGATGGCATGGCCGGTCAGGGCCAGCCATTCGCCAACATGACCGGGGCATTGGCTGAGGAAGTAGCCGCCGCCCACATCCGGGAACAGGCCGATATTGGTCTCGGGCATGGCCAGGCGCGAATGCTCGTTCAGCACGCGAAGCTTGGCGCCCTGGCTCAAACCCATGCCGCCGCCCATGACCACGCCGTCCATCAAGGCGATATAGGGCTTTTTGTAGTGATGGATCAGGTGGTTGAGCGCGTATTCCTCGGTGAAGAACGCAGCCAGTGCCGCGTCGCCGGCATGGGCCGCCTGGTGGAAGAAGCGGATGTCACCGCCGGCGCAGAAGGCAGCCGGCTTGCCCTCGCGCGCCGCGCCCAGGATCACCACCGCCTCGATCTCGGGCGCCGCCGCCCAGGTCTGCAGCAGCATCGTCAGATCGCGGATCATGGCCAGGGACAGGGCATTGAGTGCTTGCGCCCGATTCAGGGTGATCAGGCCCAGGCAGCCATTGACCTCAGCCAGAACCTGGCCGGCAGATTGCAGTTCGGGTAGCAAGGGCGGCTTCATGCCTGTCTCCTGGAAACGTTGATGTTCAAGCGCGCGATTATCGTTCGCGCTAACGGCGGCGTGCTGCGGCGTGGCCGGCCTGCTCGCGCCAGGCCAGCAGCTCGTTGCCCACCAGGGCCGCAAGCACCAGCCCGCCACCGAGCAAGGCAGCCGACGAAGGCTGCTCGCCCGCCCACAGCCAGGCCCAGAGCACGCCGAAGATCACCTCCAGCTGGGCCAGCAAGGCCACCTCGGGGCCGGACAGCACCCGCGTCAGGTGCACCACCAGCAAGCAAGGCAGGGCCAGCTGAAAGGCGCCCAAACTGGCCAGCAATCCGACGTCATGCCACGAGGCCTGCAGCGGCCAAGCGAGCGGCAGCATACACAAAGCCGAGATCAGCGCACCGATCAGCACCGCCAAGGGCATGTCCGAGGCCGTCGACGCTGCAGCAGCGTCGCCCGACGCCCGGCGCCCGGCATGCTGCATCAGGGACCAGTTGATGGCCGAGGCCATGGGCACGCCCAAGGCCACCACGATGCCCAGCCAAGCCAGGGCTGCTGTGGCCTGAGGCCCATCGCCACCCTGCCCCATTTCGTGGCCGAACATCCAGGCGATGCCGAGGCTGGCCACGAGAATGGCCAGCCAGGTCCGCGCCGGCAGCCGGTGGTGCAGAAACACCCGCGCCAGCAAGGCGGTCAGCAAAGGGCTGAGCGCCATGGTCACCAGCACATTGGCCACCGTGGTCAGGCTGAGCGCCAGCATGAAGGCGGTGAACATCACCGCCCAGCACAGGCCCGAGGCCCAGACCATGCGCGGCGCCTGGCGCAGCTGAGCCAACAGCGCGGGCCCACGCAGCCAAGCCAAGCCGATCAGCAAGGCCAGGGCATTGAAGGCACTGCGCCAGAAGGTCAGCTCGAAGCCACGCGCCGCCTCCAGATGGCGCGTGACCACTCCCGCCGTGCTCCACAGCAGGGTGACCAGCACCATCAGAACCACAGCCTTGCGATGTGTCACGGCAGATGAATTGAGAGCGCCCCTGAGAGGGGCGCGGGCAACAAACTGACTGGAGCCCTCCTCTCGGAGGAGGGCTGGGGGGAGCACAGAGAACTCGCTGGAGCGAGCTTCGCGCTCTTAGGAGCGCGAAGCTCGCTTGCGCTCGTTCTCGGTCAGGAAGCGCTTGCGCAGACGCACGCTCTTGGGTGTGATTTCGACCAGTTCGTCGTCGTCGATGAAGTCCACGCCGTATTCCAGGGTCAGGTCGATCGGCGGGGTGATCTTGATCGCGTCTTCCTTGCCGCTGACGCGGAAGTTGGTCAGCTGCTTGGTGCGGGTGGCATTGACGACCAGGTCGTTGTCACGGCTGTGGATGCCGACGATCATGCCTTCGTAGACCGGATCGTTAGGCTTGACGAACATGCGGCCGCGGTCGTCCAGCTTGCCCAGGGCGTAGGTGAAGATTTCGCCTTCGTCCATGGAGATCAGAACGCCGTTCTTGCGGCCACCGATTTCACCCTTGTGGGCTTCGTAGCCGTCGAAGATCGAAGAGATCAGGCCCGAGCCGCGGGTCAAGTTCATGAACTCGTTGGAGAAACCGATCAGGCCACGGGCCGGGATGCGGTACTCCAGGCGCACGCGGCCATGGCCGTCCGGCTCCATGTTCAGCATTTCACCCTTGCGCAGACCCAGGGCCTGCATCACGCCGCCTTGGTGGGCTTCTTCCACGTCGGCCGTCACCAGCTCCATCGGCTCGCACTTCACGCCGTCGATGTCCTGGAACATCACGCGCGGCTTGGACACGGCCAGCTCATAGCCTTCACGGCGCATGTTTTCCAACAAGATGGTCAGGTGCAATTCGCCGCGGCCGCACACTTCAAAGATGCCGTCTTCGTCGGTTTCCTTCACGCGAAGGGCCACGTTGTGTTGCAGTTCCTTCTGCAGGCGGTCCCAGATCTGGCGGCTGGTCACGAACTTGCCTTCACGGCCGGCCAGGGGCGAGGTGTTGACGCAGAAGTTCATGGTCAGCGTCGGCTCATCCACCTTCAGCATGGGCAGCGGGCTGGGGTTGGCTTGGTCGGTCACGGTCACGCCGATGCCGATGTCCTCGATGCCATTGATCAGCACGATGTTGCCGGGGCCGGCTTCGGTCACCTGCACGCGATCCAGACCTTGGAAGGTCAGCACCTGGTTGATGCGGCCGTTGACGGACTTGCCGTCCGGGCCTTCCATCACGGCCACTTGCATGCCCGGCTTGATGGTGCCTTGGCTGATGCGGCCCACACCGATGCGGCCCACGAAGGACGAGAAGTCCAGCGCCGAAATCTGCAGTTGCAGCGGTGCCGAAGCATCACCACTTTGCGCCGGCACATGCTTGAGCACGGTGTTGAACAGGGCGGACATGTCCGGGCCCCACTGCTCACCGGGCTTGCCTTCTTCCAGCGAGGTCCAGCCGTTGATGCCCGAGGCGTAGACGACCGGGAAGTCCAGCTGCTCATCGGTGGCACCCAGCTTGTCGAACAGGTCGAAGGCGGCGTTGATCACGGCATCCGGCTTGGCACCGGGCTTGTCCACCTTGTTGACCACGACGATGGGCTTCAGACCCAGGGCCAGGGCCTTCTTGGTCACGAAGCGGGTCTGGGGCATCGGGCCTTCTTGGGCGTCGATCAGCAGCACCACGCCGTCCACCATGCTCAGTGCGCGCTCGACTTCACCGCCGAAGTCCGCGTGTCCGGGGGTGTCGACGATGTTGATGTGGGTGCCTTCCCAAGACACGGCGCAGTTCTTGGCCAAGATCGTGATGCCACGCTCACGTTCGATGGCGTTGTTGTCCATCACCGTATCGACGACTTTTTCGTGGTCGGCGAAGGTGCCGCTTTGGCGCAGCAATTGGTCGACCATGGTGGTTTTGCCATGGTCAACGTGGGCGATGATGGCGATGTTACGAATCTGCTTGCTCATACGA
>Ga0187843_10000643_pt1 | contig 23837 bp, 20 predicted proteins | sample SpaLakP09_SKY_43_FD_134516 | JGI IMG/M metagenome (GOLD analysis project Ga0187843, IMG submission 134516) | Oligotrophic lake water microbial communities from Sparkling Lake, Wisconsin, USA - SP09_SKY_43 | ecosystem: Environmental > Aquatic > Freshwater > Lake | place: USA: Sparkling Lake...
ATGGGCCAGAAACCTCGCCTGGCGTTGTTGTGCGTCGCTCACTTGGCTCGCCAAGCAGCGCTCCGCACGCCTAGCCAGACAAGGTTTCTCACCCATTCGCTTGACTAAAAGATATGTCAACACGCCCTAAGGAAAAGCCATGACTGAACTTGTCGTCCGCCGTTTACTGATTGATCTGACAGCGCCCATCCCTGCTCGCTGGAATGGTGGCGATGCCTTTCGCTCAGCGTTCTTCAATGCCCTGTCGATGAGCTTTCCTGTGGGCGAACAATACTTCATCGACTCGGTACGGGCGGGTTTGAAGACCTTGCCTGATGCTGCACGTGCAAAGTATGAACAGGAGGTGCGCGGCTTCATCGGCCAGGAGGCAACCCATAGACATATCCACAGCTTGTTCAATGCCCACCTGGATAAGCTTGGCTTCCCCAATATCATAGAAAAGCGGGCACTGCGACGTCTGGAAAAGAATGCCCACCTCGATGTGCGTCTGCATCTGGCAGCTACGGCGGCGACCGAGCATTTCACCGCCATCCTTGCCAACTGGATGCTGCGTCATCCATTTGCCTTGCAAGGCAGTGAAGACAGATTGAAAACCATGTGGCTATGGCATAGTGCGGAAGAATCTGAACATCGCTGCACCGCCTATGATATCTACCAGGCTGCAGGCGGTGACTATCCCAGGCGCATCAAGGTGTTTCGCTATATCACCATGATCTTCATGACGGATGTGCTGTACCAGACCATGCGCAATCTCTGGCATGATGGTGCGCTGTTCAAGCTTTCTACCTGGCGCAGTGCCTGTCGCTTCCTGTTTGGCAAGGATGGCATCATCAGCGCCAATCGCCAGGCCTGGCGCGACTATCTGGCGGCAGATTTTCATCCAGACCAGCATGATGCCAGCCTATCGCGGCAATGGCTGGCTGCGAATACAGAGCAATTTTCTGTAGTAGGCTGAATGCAGCCTATGTCTATCCAGATCAGCCTTATGGTTTTGCTTGCAGGATATCTGCTCTTCATGTGCTGGTATGGTGGCAAAGCTAGGCCATTGCAAGAAGCCGAAATCCAGGATTTTTACACGCGCATTCATCGCTTGCCCTTGACGGCAGAGGACCGCGCCATCCTGACCCAGCTCCGCCCTATGCTGGAGCAAGATGATGGCCGCGAATTCATCATGCAAAACCTGGTGCGCTATCGCAAGCGTGCGCAGTACCCTGAAGGCTATGCCTATGATGAAAATCCGATCGCAGCGGACCATCGCTATGGCAAGCTGGTTATTCCTTATATGCTGAAGAGAGCCAGTCATCCTATCTTCTTCTCCAGGCGCAGTGGCAAGTTTGTCGAGCCGGGCAGCAGTGAACATTGGCATATGGTCGCCATGGTTCGCTACCGTAGCCGGCGCGACTTCATGCGTTTTGCGCTGGACATCAGCGGCAAGGATATCGCTGTTCATAAATGGGCAGCAATAGAGGTGACGCAGATTTTCCCTACCCAAGCCATAATCAGTCTGGTTCATGTGCGCTTGACGCTGGCTTTGGTGGTGCTGACCAGTACCCTGATCCTGCTCAACTTTTCATGAGTATTTTATAGATAGAAAGGCCGCATAGGCATGAAGTTAAAATCCGCTACTCTGCTCACGTTAGGCATTATCGCCGTCGCTGCTGGCACGCTGTATCTCAATCGCATCAACGTCTTACGCTATTCGCTAGGATGGTACACCGATGTAAAACATCCGCGTGAATCTTACAGGCCAGTGCAGTGGATGGATGGTCCTGCCCAGACGGTTGGCACTACCCCACGCTTGCCAAATGTGATCATCATCCTGGCAGATGACCTGGGCATCAATGATGTCAGCACCAATGGTGGCGGCTATACCAAGTTAGGGGCGGCAACCCCGAATATTGATTCCATAGCCCGTGATGGCGTCAATTTTGTCGAAGGTTATTCTGGTGCCGCCGTCTGCACGGTATCACGCGCTGCCTTGATGACTGGTCGTTACCCCTGGCGCTTTGGAGTGGAATTTACCCCCCTGCCTGGCGCAATGGCCAGAGTAGTGGCGAAGCTCAATACAGAGGCAGACCAACTGCATCCCACCCTCCTGAATAGTGAAAGAATCCGGGAGATGAAAGACTTTGATGACCTGGGCATGCCTGCGTCTGAAGTCACCGTCGCTGAAATCCTGAAGCAGCGCGGTTACCACAATATCCACATCGGAAAATGGCACCTTGGCAGCACCAAGGATATGCGGCCAAACAATCAGGGCTTTGATGAAAGCCTGTTCATGGAAAGCGGGCTCTACCTGCCGCAAGACAGTGCTGACGTGGTCAATTCCAAACAGGATTTTGATCCCATCGATAAATTCCTGTGGCCCAACATGCGCTTTGGGGTCAGCTATAACGGCGGCAAATGGTTTGAGCCAAACAAGTACCTGACGGATTACTTTACCGATGAAGCCGTCGCTGCCATTAAGAAGAATAAGAACCGCCCTTTCTTCATGTACCTGGCACACTGGGGTGTACACACCCCGCTGCAAGCCAGCAAGGCAGATTATGATGCTCTGAGCGGCATCAAGGACCACCGCCAGCGTGTCTATGCTGCCATGGTGCGCTCGGTAGACCGCAGCGTAGGCAGGATACTGCAAACCCTGCGCGAACAAGGCCTGGATGAAAATACCCTGGTTATTTTTTCCAGTGACAATGGCGCCCCCGGTTATCTGGGCCTGCCAGAAGTCAACCGCCCCTACCGCGGATGGAAATTGACCCATTTCCAGGGCGGACTGCGCGTGCCCTATATGGCAAAATGGCCAGGCCACATCGCCCCCGGTCAGCGCTATGCACAAGCGATTTCCAACATCGACATGCTACCCACCATCGCTGCCGCCACGGGTGCCGCACTACCTTCAACCCGCACTGTGGATGGTGTCAACCTCCTGCCATTCCTGGGGGGCCAGCCTGCCACACAAGCCCAGCGCCCCCTGTACTGGCGCGACGGCGACTACCGCGCCGTGCTCCACCAGGGCTGGAAACTGATTTCATCAGAACTACCTAAAAAAGACTGGCTATTCAACCTGCAAGCCGACCCCACAGAAAAAGTCAACCTGGCGACCCTGCAACCAGAAAAATTGCGTGAACTAAAACTCATGCTGCAAAACCACCACGCCAGCATGCCTGCATCGCTATGGCCCTCCCTGGTCGCAGCCCCCATCTACATAGACAAAACCCTGGACCAGGCGCGTGACAAGAACGACGAGTACACCTACTGGGCAAATTGAAAGCGGGCCTTAGCGATAAGGTCTTTTGAAGCGAATAGCGCAAGCTGTTCGCTTTTTTTCATAACTGACTCGGCAAACAAGGGCACTGAAAGTCGCATTGCCGTTGCTACTGGGTTTGACTTGGGGGGTGCCGTTGTTTTTGACGTTAGCATTTCCCATGTGTAGACGCCGTTTGTGCGGTACAGAAATGGATTAGAAATGCCCGTTGTTTGAGCGTAGCGAGTTTCGGGCATTTCCCATTTTTTGTGCTGCACAAACGGGAACCCCGAAGGGGCGGCTATGCCTGGGTCGCCTTTTTGGCCCACCTTTTTTGGCGAGACAAAAAGGTGGGTAGCCGCCGGTCTACCACCGGCCGGCAATCGTTATTGGCGCGTACAGGCATTTGAAAATCAAATCGTCCAAAGCACCACGACTCAGAACTTCATACCTTCACGATATGCCACGAAAGCCGCTGGATTCCCGCTAAAAACATGCTGGAATGACGTTAACATTGTTGCTCTTACATTAAGAGTCTGTCAGCCAGGACAAGAGAATCGAATTAATTCTAAAGCTTCCGGAATTGAGCATTCCGAAAAAATATCGCTCTCAAAAACCGTAAATACAAAAACCCGATTGACACATTCAATACACATATGTACTGTTAACAAAAACCACCCACCATCACTTTAAGCAAACACCAAGCCAATGACATCCAAACCCTACGAACTGCATGGCTGGCACCTGTCCTACTTCACCGGCAAAGTGATGTGCTATCTGAATTACAAAAAAATCCCCTACGTCTATCATCAGGTCAACCTCTGGACACTGACCAGGACGGGCAAACGCAAAACTGGTGAAGTCGTCATGCCCCTGCTGGTGACACCGGACGAGGCATGGTTACAAGATTCCAGTGTCATGATCGACTATCTCGAAGCGCGCTTCCCGCAAGCGCCCACCATACCAGACAGCCCTGTACAGAAATTTGCGTCTTATCTCATGGAAGCCTGGGGGGATGAATGGTGGGTGCCCATTGCCATGCACACGCGCTGGAATTATCCAGAAAACTATGCCCTGTTTGAACGCGAAGCAGGCAACGCACTCCTGCCACACTTTCCGCGCTTATTAAAAAAGCGTGCTGTCGCCTTTGTCGCCAACAAGTTACGCGGCATGTTGCATGCCGTTGGCGTTCGACCTGAGCAGCACAAGATGATGAATGAGTGGACCATTAAAATGCTGGATTTGCTGGAGCAGCATTTCTCCAGGCATGCATACTTGTTTGGTGATGCCCCGACAATCGGCGACTTTGGCCTGGTGGGCACCATGTATGGGCATCTGGGGCGTGATCCCTGGCCTGCGCGTGTACTGGTAGCACCACGGCCACATCTGCGTGCCTGGATAGACAGAATGTCCTCTGGCAAAATTGCGAGCGGCAGTCTGCTCGCAGAGGATAAGATTGCGCCTACCCTCGTCCCGATTTTCAAAGCCATCTGTGCAGAATTTATCCCCATGGTGGCGGCCATTAATGAGCAGCTCAGAGCCGTACAAGCGAAAATACCGGCAGGCAAAACATTACCACGCAGGCTGGATGAAATTTGCATGCCCATGGGCAATCAGCAATTTTCGCGGGTCGCCCTACCTTATACTTTGTGGATGGTGCAGCGTTGTCTGGATGTGCTGGCAGAGATGAATGCAACGGACCAGATGAAAGTCAGGCTGTGGTTGCAGTCGGTGGGTGGTGCCGACTTGCTGGCGCTGGAAATACCACGCCTGCGCCGCATCGGCTTACGTGTGGCATTAGAATCCGGGCTAGTGCAGAATTCGACAATACTAAAAACAGCACAAGGTCAGGCATGAGTAAAACCAGGCAGGCATACATCTTGATCGCAGCGATTATTCTTATCGCAGTATTGGCTTTGTTTTTTTTCAGAAAGCCAGCTATTGGTGAAAGTACCTCTACAGGCAAGCCCCAGGGAACAGTTGCGACACCCAGAGAATGCGCATTACCAGCAGATGCAGGTAAAACGCCCCACCCTGGCATGGTCTGGGTACCCGCTGGCCGCTTTGACATGGGTGACAGCAAATACCCGGAAGAAAAGCCAGTTCAGGAAGTGGCCGTTGAAGGTTTCTGGATGGACAAAACAGAGGTCAGCAACGCTGAATTTGCTGCCTTTGTCAAAGCTACAGGCTATGTAACGGTTGCCGAGCGCCCTGTCGATGAGCGCCTGCACCCCGGTTTGCCAGAGGAGATGCGCAAACCCGGTGCGGTGGTCTTTGTCATGCCCAGGGATGCCGATGTGAATGGCCCGCCCAGCCAATGGTGGCGTTATATTCCTGGTGCCAACTGGCGTCATCCAGGCGGACCAGAGACAACGATAACAGGCAAGGAAGCCTTTCCGGTGGTTGCGATCGCGTACGAAGATGCGCAGGCCTATGCAAAATGGAAAGGCCATACCTTACCTGGCGAAGCGCAGTGGGAATGGGCTGCACGCGGCGGCCAGGTCAAGGCAGGTATGGATCATGAGCAACCCAAGAATGCCAATACCTGGCAAGGTCTGTTCCCGGTACAGAATTCTGGCGAAGACGGCTTCATCGGCCTGGCACCAGTCGCCTGTTATGCGCCGAATGCCTATGGCTTGCATGACATGCTGGGGAATGTGTGGGAAATGACGGCTGATACATTCACCCCCAATCATTCATCCCTGAATTCAGCCCAGCACTCACCAGACCAACTTGCCAAACGCAATGGAGCAGCAGCCAGCCATGTCATCAAGGGCGGCTCCTTCCTGTGCGCGCCCAATTACTGTGTACGCTACCGCACTGGTGCCAGGCATGAACAAGAGGATGATCTGGCTGCCAGCCATCTTGGTTTTCGCACCATCTTGCTGGCACCACCGCCAACCAGTCGATAGAGGTAACCATGAAACAAACCGCCATAGAAGACTTGCAAATCCTGCTGACCATGCAGCGTGCCGCCTTTGCGCAAGAATCCATGCCAAGTCTTGCGACTCGTCTGGACAGACTGAACAAACTGCTGGCCATGGCGCGCAAACATGCGCTGGAGATTGCTGCCGCTATTTCAGCTGATTTTGGCAATCGTTCTGTCAATGAAACCTTCTTACTGGAACTGGCAACGCTGGAAGAAAAAATCAAGTACTGCAAAAAACATTTACCACGCTGGATGAAGCAAAGACGCTTATCCAGCAGCCCGCAACACTTGTTTGGCAAGAACCGCGTCTTGCCGCAACCGCTAGGCGTGATAGGCATACTCAGCCCCTGGAACTATCCTTTTGATTTGTGCATGGGCCCGGCACTGGATGCACTTGCCGCAGGTAACCGCGTCATGCTCAAGCCATCTGAATTATGTCCGCAACTTTCTGCGCTGCTGGCTAAACTGGTGGCAGAGTATTTTGATCCATCCGTACTAACCGTAGTGCAGGGTGACGCCAGCGTGGCCGCCAGTTTCAGCAGCCTTCACTTTGATCATCTGGTGTTTACTGGTTCGACGGAGGTAGGCCGCATCGTCGCGCAGGCAGCGGCAAAAAACCTGACACCCGTTACGCTCGAACTGGGTGGCAAATCTCCGGCCATCATCGATGCTGATGCCGATATTAACATTGCGGCCAGACGCATTGCCTGGGGTAAACTCATCAATGCCGGACAAACCTGTGTTGCCCCTGACTATCTGCTGGTGCCGCAAGAACAGGAAACCAGCATAGTCGCCGCCATAAGCGCAGCCATGCAAAGCCTCTATCCGCGTCTGGCAGACAATAAAGACTATACCAGCATTATCAACGCCCGCCAGTGGCAACGCCTGCAAGACTTGCTGGCAGATGCAACACAACACGGTGCAAAACTGCATGTCATCAATCCGGCGGCAGAGCAATTTGACCCCACCCTGAAAAAGATGGCACCCGTCATCGTCACTGGCGTGACGACAGAAATGCGGATCATGCAAGAAGAAATTTTTGGCCCCATTCTGCCTGTCATGACGTATAAGCATTTTGATGAAGCAGTCAATTACGTTAATCAGCGTGCGCGACCACTGGCTGTCTACTGGTTTGGCAATGATCACACCCACAGGGACCAGGTATTGCGCCAGACTATCTCTGGCGGTGTCTGCATCAATGACTGCCTCTTGCATGTGGGCCAGCCACAACTTGCTTTTGGTGGGGTCGGCCCCAGTGGCCAGGGTGCCTATCATGGGGAGGCGGGTTTCAATAGCTTTAGCAAGCTCAAACCCATTTTCATACAATCAAACTGGAATGTCATGGGCTTTGCCTATCCACCTTATGGCAAGCTGGTGGCGAAAATGCTGAGCATGTTCACACGCTGATACTTAAACACCACTGATACTGCGCCCATGTACTTGAAAAGACTGAAGCAGGCAGGCTGGATTATTCTCGCTTTTCTGCTCGCCACTGCCGCCTTGCTATACGCAAAACTTGACTATATCAAGGGTGGAGCAGAAACTTATGTGTTTGGCTATCCACTGGTGATGATGGAGTTGACGCGCCAGACTACGGTTCAAAGCATCGGCCCGGAAAATCATTTGCGGCGTGTCCGGCAATTCCCGGACGCCAACTTCAGGGATGTGGTGCGACCCAATGTCGATACACTCTACACTACAGCCTTCATCGACATGCAGCAAGGACCCTGGGTATTTGAGATGCCTGCCAACAAGCAACGCTATGAAGTCATGCCCTTCATGGATGCATGGACCAATGTCTTTGCCGCGCCTGGCAGCCGCGTCACTGGCAATTCTGGCGGCAAATATCTTTTGGTTCCGGCAAACTGGCAGGGCGAAGTGCCGTCCGGCATGCAAGTCCTGCGTGCGCCGACTCGAATTGTCTGGCTCATTGGCCGTACCCAGACCAATGGCGCGGAAGACTTTGCTGTCGTCCACAAGTTACAGGATGGCCTGCAATTTCGCAGCCTGGCTGACTGGCAGAAAAATAAACCTGAAGCAGCCCCCATCTGGCGACCCCAGCCAGAAAAATCTCTGCCGCCCATCGTTCAAATGCGGCAAATGGATGTGAGGCATTTCTTTAGCCATCTGAGCAAGCTCATGCAAGACAACCCTCCAGTTGCAGCGGATGCACCCATGCTGGAAAAAATGCGCCGCATAGGTATCGTTCCAGGCGCAGCACCAGACTGGTCATGGCTGGAAAAAAACTGCATCGCCCTGGGCAGATGGCTGGCTGACAGGAAGATCGCACAAGAATTGAAAAAGCCACGTGATGCTGTCAATGGCTGGGTGACGCCACCAGCCATTCTTGGCAATTATGGAACTGACTATAACATCCGTGCTGTGGTAGCAATGATAGGGCTGGGAGCCAACCTGCCTGCCGATGCCATTTACCCGAGCGCTGGTGTCGATGTGCAAGGCCAACCGCTGGATGGCAGCAAGCGCTACAGGTTGCATTTCCCACCAGATCAACTGCCACCAGCGAAGGCATTCTGGTCTGTCACTGCTTATGGCACTGATGATTTCCTCATCGAAAACATCATGCAGCGCCATGCCATCGGCAGCCGCGATGCACTGGTCATGAATGAAGATGGCTCACTTGATCTCTACATCCAAGCCTCTGCACCGCCAGACAAATGGCAAGCCAACTGGCTACCAGTCAAGCAGGGGCAGGGTTTTGCACTGAACGCCAGACTATACTGGCCCAAGGCAGCAGCACTTGAAGGTCGCTGGCATATGCCAGCAATCGAGCGACTTGATTAAAATTTTCCAGCAAACATACCTATGAGTCTGTCCTCCTTTCTCACTAATATTTACTTGCGTTATCGCTTCAAACCAAAGCCTGGTGCGGCGATTGACGTAGCAAAGGCCAGAGAGAAAATCACTCGCATGCTGCGCTACCAAAGCCACTTGCCAGCCGATATTACATTTACCTCTGTGACAGCCAGTGCTGGCCTGTGCGCAGTCGCCTGGTTTCAGGCTGCACAAAGCGATAGAACGATCTTGTATTTTCATGGTGGCGGTTATTTCTTTTGTAGCATAGAGAGCCACAAACCTGTCTGTGCCTATCTGAGCCGAGTAGCCCAGGCTAAAGTTTGCTCTGTTGATTACCGTCTGGCACCTGAGCACGCTTATCCGGCGGCAGTAGAAGACGCCCTGGCCTGGTACCAGGAGATAATGAAAAACACGCTCGCCAGCAAGATCATTGTCGCCGGTGATTCCGCTGGTGGTGGGCTTGCCATGGCCTGCCTGCTGGCTGCACGCAAGGCTGGCCTGCCCATGCCTGCAGCAGCAGTTCTGTTTTCACCTTGGGTAGACCTGGCTTGTGAAGGGGCCAGCATGCAAACCCAAGCCAATGCCGACGTCATGTTCTCGCCTGATAGTCTGCCCAAGGCAGCAGCACTATATTTGCAGGGCACACCAGCAAAAAATGAACTGGCCTCACCCCTGTATGCTGACTTGCAAGGATTGCCGCCGCTACAAATTTTTGCCAGCCGTCATGAAGTCTTACTGGATGACGCCACCCGCCTGCATCAGGCTGCTCTCAATGCAGGTGTCAGCAGCACTCTGATATTAGAGAGCAACTTGCCCCATGTATGGCCGACGATGGTGAATTTGCCAGAAGCAAGGATCAGTCTGCGGCAGGCCGCCGGGTTCATAAAAGAGCAGAGCAAAGGGTAAATTCAAGTCCTAGCAACTTAATGATAGAACTCATGCTTATCCACGAGCACACAATATTCCACAGGCACGGTACGCGCTGAAGGCGTAACGCCATCTGCGGCCAATTGACCATACCAAATGGCATAGTGATCTTCAGGCACATCAGGCATGCCATAGTAGCCAACGATAACACCAACATCACTACCGACGCGGACGAACTGTCCAAGCACCTTTGCAGCTGTCATAAAAAATCTGCCTCTGGCAAACATCGAAGCAGCATTATAGCCACAGGTTGATCTGTACTTTTCTTTTCTATTCCACCACGAAAAGGCCCACAAATAAATTTATCGTCTGGGGCAGTAGTTTTTTTCAATACACTAGTGTACTGTTAACGTCAGATTCAAATTTAACAGTCCGCGAACCCATCTACAGCAAGGCCAGCCAATGACAAGCGCAAGCACAAACAAAGTTTTCGATATCCTCATCGTCGGCAGTGGCTTCTCAGGTCTTGGCCTGGCAATCACCATGCAAAAAGCAGGATACGACTGGCATTTAGTGGAACAGGCAGAAACCCTGGGCGGCACCTGGCGTGACAACCATTATCCTGGTGCGGCCTGTGATATCCCGTCCAACCTGTATTCGTTTTCCTTCATGCCCAATCCAGACTGGACGCGTCTCTACCCGCCACAGGCAGAAATAGCCGCCTATATGCAACGCTGCGCCGACCAGGGCGGCGTGCGGCACGGCATGCAATTCAATGCCAGGGTGGTCAGCGCCAAATGGCTGGAAGACCAAGGCCATTGGCTGGTCCAACTGGCAAGTGGCGAAGAATTGCGCGCCCGCACTCTGGCAGCAGGGACGGGTGGCCTTAGTCGTCCGCAAATGCCCAAGATAGAAAATCTCGATGCCTTTCAGGGTGACCTGTTTCACTCCGCCCGCTGGCGGCATGATGTGGACTTGCGTGGCAAGCGCGTTGGTGTCATCGGCACTGGAGCCAGCGCCATACAGATCGTTCCTGCAATTGCCGCGCAATGCGGCAGCCTGACGTTATTTCAGCGCACGCCAGCCTGGATCATCCCGCGCAATGATGAGGCTGTTTCGGAAGCCAGGCGCCGCAGCTATCACGCCCAGCCTTGGCGCCAGCAACTGAGCCGCAAGCTGACTTACATCAAACTGGAATCACGCATGTATGCCTTCACCCGCGCGCAATGGCTGCTGCGCCGGGCGCAGAAACAAGTAGAAAGTTATCTGCGACATCGCGTCAAGGATGAGTCCTTGCGCAAAAAACTGACGCCCAATTACACCATAGGCTGCAAGCGCATTTTATTGTCGGATGATTTTTACCCTGCCTTGCAAAAACCGAATGTGCAACTGATCCCGCATGGTGTGACACGGGCGACGGCAAACGGCGTCATCTGCGCCGATGGCAGCGTTCATCAATTGGATGTGTTGATCGCTGCCACTGGCTTTCAGGTGGCAGATGCCGGCGCACCATTCGACATTACAGGGCGCGATGGCGTAGATCTCAACCAAAGTTGGGCACAAGGGCCGCAGGCTCATCTGGGCACGGTAGTGCATGGCTTCCCCAACCTGTTCATCATGACGGGCCCCAACACTGGGCTGGGACATAATTCCCAAGTCTATATGATAGAGTCGCAAATCAATTTCGTACTGGCTGCCCTGCGCGCACTCGACAAAAAAAAGGCGAGGGCATTTGATGTCAGGGCTGAGGTGCAGAACAACTATAACCAGGCTGTACAAGGCAAACTTGTCGGCAGTGTCTGGAATAGCGGTGGTTGCCACAGCTGGTATCTGGCCGCAGATGGCAGTAACCGCACCCTGTGGCCAGACTTTACTTTCCTGTTCCGCCGTCGCCTCAGGCAATTTGACTGGGCAGAATTTCATGCCCTGCCCAACATAGGCAAAACAATATGAAATCCCTACACAAAAAACTTGTGGTGATCACCGGTGCGGCATCCGGCATAGGCGAAGCGCTGGCGCATGCCTGCGCCGAAGCAGGCGCAGACCTCTTGCTGGCAGATATAGACCAGCAGCGCCTTAACAGCCTTGCAGCAGCATTGACTGGGCAATTCAAGAACGCAGGAACAAACCAGCGCGTGCTCACGCAAAGCTGCGATGTCGCCAGCGAGGCAGACTTGCAAACCCTGGCTGCCACAGCCTTGCAAGAGTTCGGTGGTGCCGATGTCCTCTTCAATAATGCAGGCGTGGCCCTGGTTGCCCCCGTACTAAGTGGCAAGCTGGCAGATGCACACTGGCTGATGGATATCAATTTCTGGGGCATCGTTCACGGCTGCCGCGCCTTCGCGCCACAGATGCACGCCAGGCCTGACGCCGTCATCGTTAACATCTCCAGCATCTTCGCCATGTTATCGCTGCCTACTCAGTCCTTCTACAATGCCAGCAAGGCAGCAGTCAGGGCATTTTCTGACAGCTTGCGCGAAGAATTGCGGGTGAGTCGTAAAGACGAAACTGGCAGCAAATATGGCATCCATGTACTATGCGTACACCCAGGCGGCATACGTACTCGCCTGGTTGAACAGGCAAGGCTGGGCAATATCACCGCCATGGCGGCAAATGCAGAAAGCCTGAACAAACAATTCAAGCGCATCGCCCGCACCAGCCCTGAACAAGCAGCAATCGCTATCTTGAGTGCAGTCAGAAAGCGCAAGACACGTTTACTGATAGGCACTGATGCGAGAATCGGTGATTTTTTCTACCGTCTATTTCCCTCCAGGGCATCAACCTGGTTTGCTGGATTGTTGCGCAGGCAGCGCAAAAAATTCTGAACAATGTTGCCTATCTCTTTTTCCCTCTGACCGCCTGCTGCTGCACCAGGTAATTGGCAATGATGCTTTTCAGATACTCCCTGATCATCGGCGGGTTGACCGGGCGGCTCAGGGCCTGGTAGCTGCCGACGATGGCGAGGTAAAACAGGGATGCGAGCTCCTGTGATTTTTGCACATCATTATTGGTCAGACGCATGTATTTTTCTTTGACCATGTCCATACGCTCCTGATCCACGTCAACCAGCATCTTGGCGACCTCGGCATCACGCCTGCCATAGCCACGCAGTGCCAGTTCAAAGCGCATGTACTCCAAGTCTTTGCCGCCGTGGCGCAAAGCAATTTCGATGAGTCGTTCCAGATCTTTTTGTGGGTCTGGGTCAATTTCGCTACGGGCGATGCGGTCTTGTTCACGCTGGTAATCGCGCCATTGCTTGAGCAGATCGCTGACCAGTTCTGCATGGTCCGCAAAATGCCAGTAAAAGCTGCCGCGCGTCACGCCCAGCTTGTCTGCCAGCACCAGAACCCTGACATTATCAAAGCCGCCATCGACCACTGCCTTGAAGGCGGCATCGATCCAGTCTTCACGGCTGAGTCTGGGACCTTCCGAGGTTTTTCTTGTTTTTGGTGCTGCTTTCATATCTTCCCTTGTTCGTCTACCCTGATACAGATCAGCGCTTGCAAAGTCAGCATTTTAAGTCGAGCACGACGCGGCCACAACAAGCAGACAAAATCCATACACTTGTGTATTTTAATTCTTGACAAGTTGCGCCGCCGGACTCTACATTAGCATTATCAGTACACATATGTATTGAGAGACCATAATACAACAGGCCGCAGAGCCCATTCAGATAACGGAGACAAACATGGAACATAAACACAATGTGATGCGGCCTGTTTTGCAACTGGGCCAAGCCTTGAGTGGCGTGGCACTGGCCTGCTGCACCATGACAGCATTAGCGGGAGAAGGCTATAAACTCAGGCAATCCCCGGTCGGCGTGTTTGGCGGTGAGATGGCCGCTTCGATAGAAAATCCCGGCTTTTTTGGCACAGCGGCACTTTCCACTACCAGTATCTATAAAGTCGTCGATGGCGATGGCAACGATATCAGCCTGCCCGCCCGCAGCCTGCCGCTCCCCACAGGCACCCTGACCAAGGGTGCGGTACCAGATGGCACATATACGCTCAATGTACCTGCCGCAGCCATAGGATTTGACCAGCCGCAAACCCAGATCAATATCCTGGCTGGCTACCTGACACAAAGCACGTATGGCGACGGGCATATTGCCTTTGCCATGAATATCCCCCTGATCAAGCAAAGCCGCACATTTACGGCCGTGAGCTCGGCTGGCACAGTCAGCCCTACGCCCAACCCTGCCTTGCCAGCCGCTTTGCGCGGTGCAATCAACGGCGTGGCGGCGGCAGCCAATGCACAGGTACAGGCAGCTGTCGCCAGCACCCTGGCCAGCCAGAATGCAGATACTTCTGGCATGGGCGATACCGAGCTGTCCATGGTTTGGATCAAACAGCAAGACCGTCTGAAGATCGCCGCTGGTGTTTCCTTATTTGTGCCTACCGGCAACTACAATAAGGACAGGGGGCCCAACCCCGGCTTTGGTAATTTTTACACTTTGCGTCCCGGTGTGGCTGTCAGTTATTCCCTCAATCCCAATCACGCCAGCGAAGTCTGGGATAGCGGCGTTACCATTGCAGGCAGGCTGTCATTTGGCATGAACAGTACCAACAAGGACACCAATTATCGCAGCGGCAATTTTGTTTATGCAGAAGCCGGCATCATCAAGGTTTCGGGTAATTGGGCATTCGGCTCGAACGTACTGGCCATCAACCAGGTAACGGACGACAGTGGCACAGGTGCGCCAGCAGGCGGTAATCGTTACAAGAGTTATGCCGCAGGACCATTTATATCCTACAAGTTGCCAGGCAAGGAGGCAGGTTTCAATCTGCACTATAGCCAGAGCTTTGGCGGCAGTAATGCCCTGGTATCGCGTACCTTGCAGTTGCGCTTCATCAAAGCCTGGTAAAACGGAGCATGTCCATCAAAAGCCTGTTGATGCCTGTGATTACCCAGCACATACTAGGGCGTTCGCGCTTGCTTCAGCTGCGCGAACGGGCGGTGCGGGCACGAGTGCGCAGCGGCACGGTAAGGCAGCTTCATTATTTCCACCAGGCAGATGATCCCTATAGCGTACTGGCGGCGCATAGTCTGGTCGCCATGCAGCAAAAGTATCCATTGGAAATTCTACCGCACGTGGTCAGCCCACCTGAACAGGCGGCGGCACCTGAACGCGATAAGTTGCAAGCCTATAGCCGTCAGGACGCGCAACTGCTGGCGCAGCATTTTGGTTTCCCATTGAGCGACTTCGGACAACAACCCTCAGCAGAAAACATCCGCATGGCGAACCGCTTGCTGGTAGCGGCCATCCATACCGGACAATTCACGCAGCTTGTGGACAGCATCAGTGGCGCTCTGTGGACCGCAGCACATGCGATCACAGAACTGGCAGCTGTGACACTAAAAGTCCCCCCTGCTACGGAAGAATTAACGGTAGCAGACATGCAACGCGCAAATGCTCTGAGAAAGGCACGGGGCCATTACCTGGGTGCCTGTTTCTGGTATGAGGGAGAATGGTACTGGGGTGTAGACAGACTCTATCACCTGGAACAAAGACTGCAAGATGAACTGGGCAGCGATCTGGGCTACCTGTATCCGCCCCCCACAGATCTGACCGGGCCGCTCAGTATTGCGCAGCCGCCAGAAATCGATTTTTTCTTTTCCTTGCGTAGCCCCTATTCAGCCATCGTTGCCCAGCGGGTATTCAAACTGTGCCAGCTAACGGGAACGAAAATCAACTTGCGTTTCCTCCTTCCGATGGTGATGCGCGGCTTGCCAGTGCCTGCCAATAAAAGACGCTACATCGCCATGGATACAGCACGCGAAGCCCATGTCCGCCATATTCCTTTTGGTCGCTTGAACGACCCGGTAGGCCGCCCTACAGAACGAGGCCTTGCCCTGATACCACTGGCTGAAAACCTGGGACGAGGGCAAGACTATATATTGTCTTTTATGCGCGGCGTCTGGGCCGAGGGACTCGATGCTGGCAGCGATCGCGGTTTGCGCAAAATCGCCGAGCGGGCGGGCCTGCCCTGGGCAGATGTCCAACTGGCGCTGCATGATGAGACCTGGCGCAACACTGCTGAGATCAACCGGGAAGCGATGTTCGCCCTGGGCCTGTGGGGCGTACCCTCGTTTTATTGCGCTGGCGCTGCAGTCTGGGGGCAAGATCGCTTATGGGTCATCGCCAATCTCTTGCAAAAAATGGCAGATTCCGACGAACAATTATCCAAACAAGGCCAAACATGCTGACTAATATCCTCAAACTATCCTGCCTGCTGATCTATGTACTGGCTCTTGCTGCGCTGGCAGGTTTGCTGCCCCCGGCCTATACAGGACCGTGCATCAATCTGGCCGGGCTCTTGCTGATCATTCATGCACTGGAGGCCGTAGCCGTATTCAAGCATCTGGGCAAGTATCGTGGCCCCATGTGGATGAGCCTGCTGCTGACGATCCTGTTTGGCCTGCTGCATTGGCAGCCGCTGCTCAAACTGAAATCCGTCAAGGAATAAGCATGCGCGCCACTCGCTTGCTCGCCCTGATTTGTCTTGCCAGCCATCTTGCCCAGGCCAGCGAATTGCCGCCGTCCCCACCTGGCAGCGCAGGCAAACCCTCCAGACCCAATATCGTGGTCTTGCTGGCTGACGACTGGGGCTTTAGCGATGTGGGTGCCTATGGCAGCGAAATCGCCACTCCTAATCTGGATGCACTTGCCAAACAAGGCACGCGCTTTTCCAACTTTCATGTCAGCGCTTCTTGCTCGCCTACCCGCTCCATGCTACTGACCGGGGTGGACAATCATCTCAATGGTGTCGGCAATATGCGCGAAACCATTCCCCTGGAACATGAGGGCAAGCCAGGTTACCTGAGTGTCCTGAATGACCGCGTCGTGACTGTTGCCAGCTTGTTGAAAGATGCAGGCTATCGCACCTATGTCGCAGGAAAATGGCATGTTGGCAAAGAGAGGCACAATCTGCCAGACCAGCGTGGTTTTGAGCGCTCCATCATCCAGGGCGACAGTGGCTCGGATAACTGGGAAACCGGCAAACACTATCTCGACCTGACTGACAAGGTTTACTGGTATGAGGATGGCAAGGAAGCCAGCATGCCAAAGGAGTTTTACTCTTCAGAATATTATGTGGACCGGATGATCAACTACATCCACACTGATCAGCAGGCTGGCAAACAGGCACAGCCCTTCTTTGCCTATGTCGCCTTCCAGGCCAATCATATTCCCTTGCAGGCCCCGCGTTCATTCATCGACAAGTACAAGGGTAAATATAAAGACGGCTGGACAGCCTTGCGCCAGGCCAGGCGCGACCGTGCGATTGCACTGGGCCTGTTGCCCAAAGACACACCCATGGTCACCATGTCCACCACCAAAGACTGGGAGGCGCTGACAGCCGCCGAGCAAGCCTACCAGGCCAGGCGCATGGAAGTGTATGCAGGCATGGCAGAAGCCATGGACTACCACGTAGGACGGCTGATTGCGGCATTGAAGCAAAGCGGCCAGTATGACAATACCATCTTCATGTTCATGTCAGACAATGGGGCAGAAGCATCCGACCCCTATGCCATGCTCAGTGCACGCCTGTGGCTGGACATGTACTACGACAGCGATATCGACAAACTCGGCGACAAGGGTGCCTACAGCATCATAGGCCCAAGCTGGAGCAGCGCTGCCGCCTCGCCTCTGAGTACCTATAAATTCTATGACGGTGAAGGTGGCATACGCGTACCGCTGATCATCGCTGGCAAGGGCATGCAGCAAAACCGCATTCACCAGAGCTTTACCCACATCATTGATATAGCGCCGACAATACTGGAGCTGGCGAACACCCCCAGACCAAATGGCAGTTACCAGGGCAAGCCGGTAGAAACCATGCGCGGCAGCAGCCTGATCCCGGTGCTGTTTGATGGCAAAGAGAGGGTCCACCCTACCGATGAAAACATAGGCTATGAATTATCTGGCAACCAGGCATTGTTCAGAGGCGACTACAAGCTGGTGAAAAACCTGCCACCTGTCGGTGATGGCCGCTGGCATTTATATGATATCCAGCTTGACCCTGGCGAAACCCGGGACCTGCAAACCAGCCTGCCAGAGGTGTTTTCCAGCATGCAGGCTGCATATGCGCAATATGCCAAAGATAATGGGGTATTACCTATGCCCGAAGGTTACGAGCCTACCCAGCAGGTATTCACCAATGCGATGGTGCATGTATATATCCCGCGCTTTAAATATCCAGCTATCCTGCTCTTGCTGGGTCTGGTCACGGCGGGCTATCTGCTGATGCGCCGACGCCGCACAACCCTGAACAAGGCCAAGTCATGAAAAGCCAGCGTTTTTTTATCATCACACTAAGTATCCTGGTCTTGCTGGTCTTTGGCCTGTACTTGCTGCGTACCCCCATCAGCCTGGCAATCGCTGAGAGAATGATAGCCCAGCGACTGAATGCCAATCCCCTGGCAGAATTGCCCGATGGCTTGCATGTTGGTTTATGTGGAGCGGGTTCGCCCTTTCCAGACGACAAACGTTCCGGCCCCTGCACTCTGGTCATCGCCGGACAACGCCAATTCATCTTTGACGTGGGCAGCGGCACGGTACGCAATCTGGGCAAGATGGGTTTTAGTCCAGGGCAAGTTGATGCTGTCTTCCTCACGCATTTTCATTCTGACCATATCGATGGCATGGGGGAATTTTTATTGCAGCGCTGGGTATCTGCCAGTAATCAGAACCCGGTTCCTGTGTATGGCCCCAAAGGCGTTGAGACTGTGGTGCAGGGCATCATGCAAGCCTATAAACCGGACCAGGGCTACCGCGTGGCCCACCATGGTGAAGCGACCATGCCGCCCAGTGGCTTTGGTGGCATGGTCAAAAGCTTCGCGCCACCGGCACAGGGCACTGTGACACTGATCAAGGATGCCGACCTGGAAATCATCGCCTTCACAGTGGAACATGGCCCTATCCACCCAGCAGTGGGTTATCGCATCAACTATAAAAGCCGCAGCTTGCTCATCAGCGGCGACACCATCAAGTCTGCAACCGTGCAAGCACAAGCCAGGAACGTGGACTTGTTGCTGCATGAAGCCTTGTCTGTTCCGCTGACCAACTTGCTGGAAAAAGCGGCTGACAAGGCTGGCAAGGTGCATTTGAAAAAAATCTTCAATGACATCACCAATTATCACACCACACCTGAGCAAGCCGCTGAAATTGCGCGGGATGCCAAAGTGGGAGCCTTGCTATTGAACCATATTGCACCACCCTTGCCCCTGCCGGGTATGGAATCTGCCTTTCTGGGTGATGCAGGCAATATCTATCAAGGAAAAATCAAGGTCGGTGTCGATGGCGACTTTGTCAGCATGCCCGCGAATAGCAAACAGATTGTTTTCAGCAAACGCTTCTAATCGTTTTTCATCACTGAGGTTCAGCATGTCAGCACTACCTGTCGTAGAAAAATTCTTGCGCACCCCCGAACATCGATTTGCCCACATCCCCGACTTCCCTTACCAGCCACGTTATAGCGAGATAGGTGGCCTGCGCGTCGCCTTTATCGATGAAGGCCCACGCGATGCCACGCCCATCCTGCTCATGCATGGCGAGCCAACCTGGTCTTATTTATACCGCAAGATGATCCCGGTCTTGCTGGCGGCGGGCTTTCGCGTCATTGCACCTGACCTGGTTGGCTTTGGCCGCTCGGATAAACCGGCAAGCAGGAATGATTATTCCTACCTCAACCATGTACTGTGGATGAAAGCCTGGCTGGTAGCCAACGATTTGCGCGGGCTGACCCTGTTTTGCCAGGACTGGGGTTCTCTCATAGGATTGCGTATGGTGGCAGAAGAGCCTGAGCGTTTTGAGCGCGTCGTGCTGGCCAATGGCGGTCTACCCACAGGCACCACGAGCGTGCCCAAAGCATTTACCATCTGGCGAGCGTTTTCACGCTATAGCCCCTGGTTCCCCATAGGCCGCATCGTCAAGGCCGGTTGCGTACATGGCTTAAGCAAAGCAGAAATCGCCGGCTATGATGCGCCCTTCCCCAGTCGCGCCTACCGCATTGCCGCCCGCCTCTTCCCCAGCTTTGTACCGACCACACCAGACTCCCCGGAAAGGCAACGCAATGAGCAGGCATGGGAAGTCTTCAAGCACTGGGATAAACCCTTCCTGACCCTGTTCAGCAACCGCGACCCGGTCACCCGTGGCGGCTACAAAGCCTGGCAAGAACTGGTGCCAGGTGCACAAGGCCAACCGCATGCGATTACCCGCAATGCTGGACATTTTTTGCAGGAAGACAAAGGGGAAGAAGTCGCGGCGGCGATAGTCAGGTTTGTGCAGCAGACTGGCGGTTAGTGTCTTCTACTGCTGCGCATGCAAGTCCGCCAGCTCTTTGAATCTGCCTATCACAAACTGCGCCACTGGCGAATGGCTGCGGCCCCGCAAAGAAACGATGCCCAATTCTGAATGCATGGTCAGTATGCCCTCTATCACCAGCGGCACAATTTGCCCGCGCCGGATTTCATCTGCCACGGCTGCATTGATGGCGGCCAGTATGGTGTCAGATTCCAGTGCAGCGCGTTTGAGTGTCAGCACATCATCGCATTCCAGTGCGATAGGCAAGTTCGCATTAACGGGCAAACCCAGCAATTGCGCCAGCGCCTTGCGTATGGCTTGCGGTAAGCGTACCGATGCCAGGCCGTATTGCAAAATATCGGCAGGCAGGCTGTGCGGCTTGCTCAATAAAGGATGATGCGCACGTACAAAAAAACCACCGCGCTGGCGTGCCAGCAAGTTGATGTCCAGGTCCTGGCCAGGCGGAAGGTCACGGGTGTCAGCCACAAAGAAATCCAGTTCTTCATTGCGCAAATGCTCGGCCAGATATTCCCAGTTATTGACTTCAACGCGCAAATTGACACCCGCAAAGTGTTGCCTCAATTCAGGCATCAGCATGGGCAACAGCGTCGCTGCGGGAAAAGGCCCTACACCTATGGCCAGGTCACCTATCTGCTTGCTGCGGTACAGCTCTATATCTCTTTGCAGGCAGCGGCTGTCAAACAAAAGCTTGCGGGCGCGTTCTATGAAAAAGTTACCGGCAGGGGTAGCCGTCACTTCTATCGTGCCACGGTCAAACAATTGCACACCCAGCTCGGTTTCCGCCGCTTGTATGCTGCGACTCAGGGCAGACTGCGACAGATGCACGCGCTCTGCCGCCCGGGCAAAATTCTTTTCATCTGCCACTGCAACGACGTGCTTAAGACGTTTCAATTCCACGGTATCCCTTCCTGCCATTAAAGCATGCAAAAACAACCATCAATCCATGCATACACTGCATTGATTCTAGCCCAAGAATGCATTGGACACCAAAAAATTAGCCTCTTACACTCGATAACATCAGGAGACAAGAAATGCCAAAACCCCAGGAATTCGACTACATAGTCGTAGGCAGTGGCTCAGCCGGTTGCGTGCTCGCAGCCCGGCTGACAGAAGACCCCAGCATCAGCCTGGCTTTGCTAGAAGCAGGAGGTCCGGACAAGAGCGTGCTGATCCATGCGCCTGCAGGTGTGGCCGCCATCGTGCCAACCAAATACCATAACTATGGCTACCAGACTGTGCCGCAAGCGGGCTTGAATGGCCGTTGCGGCTATCAGCCACGTGGCAAGACCCTGGGTGGTTCCAGCTCCATCAATGCCATGCTCTATGTACGCGGCCACCGCTGGGACTATGATCATTGGGCTGCGCTCGGCAATACAGGCTGGGCCTATGACGAGGTGTTGCCCTACTTCAAACGCGCCGAGCATAATGAAGATATACAGAATAGCTACCACGGTCAGGGCGGTCCACTGAATGTCTGTTACCCGCGCCATCAGAGCGAAATCAACCACCTGTTCATCCAGGCTGCATCTGAATGCGGTTTGCCACATAACCCTGACTACAATGGCGAACAGCAGGAAGGCGCTTTCCTCTACCAGGTCACCCACAAGAATGGCGAGCGTTGCAGTGCTGCAAAGGCTTATTTGACGCCGCATCTGGCCAGATCCAATCTGCAAGTCATCACCCATGCCGTCGCTGCCCGCATCCTGTTCGACGGCAAGCGCGCTGTCGGTATCGAATACCATCAGGCTGGTGAACTGAAACAAATACGCGCCCGTCGTGAAGTCATCCTGTCTGGCGGTGCCTTTGGCTCGCCACAACTCCTGCTGCTGTCCGGCATAGGCCAGGCTAGCGAATTGCAAAAGCAAGGCATCCAGCTTGTGCACGACTTGCCTGGTGTAGGCCAGAACCTGCAAGACCATATCGACTATGTACAAAGCTGGCGCAGCAAAGGCCGCGCCGCCAAGAACGCCACCTTTGGCCTGTCGCTGACCGGCATGACAACAATGAGCAAGGCCATGTGGGAATGGCGGCAACGCCGCACTGGCATGGTCACCAGCACTTATGCCGAGGCTGGTGCGTTTCTGCGATCTGACCCCAGCCTGACTGTGCCTGACCTGCAAATCGTCTTCGTCATCGCCCTGGTCGATGACCATGCACGCAAACCACATCTGGGTCATGGCATCTCCAGCCACATCGATGTTTTGCGGCCACATAGTCATGGCACGGTCAGCCTGGCCAGCAAAGACCCGCATGCATCCCCGGTCATCAACCCGCGTTTTTTAAGCGATGAGCGCGATCTCGATTTACTGGTGCGCGGCGCGCAATTCCAGCATAAGCTATTTGCATCCAGCGTATTCGATCACATGCGCGGCGACATGCTCTACCCCACCCGGGCAGATGATATCGCAGGCTTGCAGCAAGATATCAGGCAAAGGGCAGATACCCAGTACCACCCAGCAGGCACGTGCAAGATGGGCCAGGCTACAGATGCCATGGCGGTTGTCGATGAACGTTTGCGTGTCATCGGCATGCAAGGATTGCGCGTGGTCGACGCCTCCATCATGCCCACACTGATAGGTGGCAATACCAATGCACCAACCATCATGATTGCAGAAAAAGCAGCCGACATGATCAGGGCTGACAATTTATAAAAACCGGAGACGATATGAAAACACCTCAACACCTGCACCTGAAAAAAACTGTTGCACTAACTATGGCTGCCATGCTGCTGGCCGCCTGCAGCCAGAAACCCGCCACCACTGCCATGGGCGACGCCACCGCTACCACCGTCAAGGCCAATGCTGACATGGCACAAGGACTGGCACTGGATGACCAGCAGGATTTTGAAGATGCCAAGCGCGGCCTCATCGCCAAACCAGAAGGCAAAATCCTAGGCCCCTCAGGTGAAGTGTTGATCGATTTCGATGCCTGGAAATTCATAGAAGGAGAGGCCCCGGCCACCGTCAATCCCAGCCTGTGGCGGCATGCCAAACTCAATGCACAAATCGGCTTGTTCAAAGTCACCGATGGCATTTATCAATTACGTGGTTTTGATATCGCCAACATGACTATCATTGAAGGCAAGACAGGCTGGATCATCGTCGACCCACTGACAGCCAAAGAAAGTGCTGCCAGTGCAATAGCCTTTGCCCGCAAACACCTGGGTGACAAACCCGTGACCGCCATCGTCTTCACCCATAGCCACGCTGACCATTTTGGTGGCGCACTCGGCGTCATCACGCCAGAAGAAGTGATCAGCAAAAAAATCCCCGTCATCGCCCCCGATAGCTTCATGGAAGAAGCCACCAGCGAAAACATCCTGGTAGGCACAGCCATGGCCAGGCGCTCTGGCTACCAGTTTGGCAAAGACCTGGAACGCTCAGCCAAGGGCCTGGTAGATACCGGCCTGGGCAAAGGCGTTGCCTATGGCAGCATAGGCGTGCTGGAACCCAACCAGCTCATCATCAAGCCAACACAAGAGCTGACGCTGGACGGCATCAACTTTGTCTTCCACAATGTACCAGGAGCAGAAGCGCCCTCAGAACTGACCTTCAGCATCCCCGATAAAAAGGCCTATGCCGGCGCTGAGATACTCGCGCAAACCATGCACAATCTCTTGCCTGTACGCGGTGCCAAAGCCCGCGATGCCCAGCGCTGGG
>Ga0187843_10000644_pt1 | contig 23834 bp, 18 predicted proteins | sample SpaLakP09_SKY_43_FD_134516 | JGI IMG/M metagenome (GOLD analysis project Ga0187843, IMG submission 134516) | Oligotrophic lake water microbial communities from Sparkling Lake, Wisconsin, USA - SP09_SKY_43 | ecosystem: Environmental > Aquatic > Freshwater > Lake | place: USA: Sparkling Lake...
CCGATCCGGATCGGTGGCAATGCCGACGGACGGGGCACGGGTGAACGGCTGGTCGTCGATCCCAGGGATTCAAACACAGTATACTTTGGATCAAATCAGGACGGACTTTGGCGGAGTACGGACAGCGGCGCGACCTTTACGAAGCTGACGGCTTCACCTGCGCGATCGATAAACTTCCTGATTTTCGAGCCGTCGTCCAATGACCTCTACCTTGCCAGTGCAGACGGCAAGGGAGGGCTGTATGTCAGCCGGGACAAGGGCAGCACCTTCGTTGCCGTCGAGGGCGCGCCGCAACAACTGCCGCAAAGGGCTGCCTTTGCGGCGGACGGCACGATGTATGTGACTTTTGCGGTCGGTGACGGCTCTTCGTGGGCCGTGAACCCCAGCCATGCCGAAGGTGGCAAGCTGGTCCGTCGTGATCCCGGGAGTGCAGGCTGGAAGGAGATATCGCCGATCAAGCCCAGTGACGGCCTGCGCGGCGGTTACTCCGGCATCGATGTCGCTCCAGACGGAACCGTCGTCGTGTCGACCCTGGATCGCTGGTGGCCCCATGACGATGTCTTTGTGTCGCGCGACAAGGGCGCGCGTTGGTCGGCCCTGAGCCGGCAGGCGCGCTTTGCGGCTTCCGACTATCCCTGGCTGGAGGAAACCAACCCCGAGCGTCGCATGGGCGGCTGGCTTTCAGACCTGAAGATCAATCCCTTCAACCCTGATGAAATGACCTATGGCCATGGGGGCGGGGTGTGGACCAGCCGCAACCTCTCCGCTGCGGGTACGGATCAACCCCTCATTTTCGACGCCAATATTGCCAATCTGGAAGAGGGGGCCGTGACGCAGCTGGTCTCTCCATCGGGTGGGGCGACGATTCTGGCAACGATGGGAGATACGGCCGGTGGTGCCTGGGACGATCTGACAAAGTCTCCGAAGGCCGGTCTGTTTCGCCCGAATACCGAGACAAACGAGAGCATAGACTATGCGGGCCAGAGGCCCGGATGGATCGTTCGCACGGTTCACAACAGCAAGACCCGCGGATTTTTCTCAAAGGATGGCGGTGGAAGCTGGGACATGTTCGCTGCGACACCAGTCGTGGCCAGCCCGCCGAACGAGCCCTACAGGGGGCCGGGGGCGATAGCCATTTCCGCCAAGGGCTCGGCGCTTGTTTGGGCTCCTGAGCGGTCTGGTGGCTTTCATTCGTCAGATGGCGGAAAGTCATGGAGCCCGTCCGCCGGCTGGCCTGACCAGAGAGAGCAGACTCTCACGCCGATCGCCGACAAGGTCGTTGATCAGGTCTTCTACCTGCACGAGCGTCCCGGCGGACGAATCCTAGTCAGCGTCGATGGTGGCGGGTCATTCAAGATGATCGCCGAAGGCCTGCCCGTGATCCAGTCCTGGGACCGGTCGCAGCTTGCCGTAACGCCCACGCGGATGCGCGTTCTCTGGATCGCCTTGCCCAGCGGGCTCGTTCATTCCCGCTCCGCCGATACGCCGTTCAAGAGCGTCAAGAAGGTTGAGGCGGCCTGGGCCATTGGCTTCGGCGCACCCCGCCTGAAAGACGGCTACCCCACAGTCTTTGTTTTTGGAAAGATTGCGGGTCAGGGCGGACTCTGGCGGTCGGAAGATGAAGGGGTGAGCTGGCTCCGGATCAATGACGACGCGCACCAGTTTGGTGACATGCGTTCGATTACGGGCGATCCGCTGGAATTCGGAACCCTGTACATTGCCCCTCATGGTCGCGGCGTCATGGTCGGACGGCCACCCGTCGTGACCAAGCCCTAGAGCAGGTCTTGGGCGTTCCCGGGCGGCCTCTACAGCGGTGTGGAGGCGCTCTTTTGATCCCGGGAACGGACGGCCTTCGGTCTGAACCGGCCCCTGCCATCAAACTGAGTGATCCTCATGGCTATTCCCCGTCGGATTCTGTTCAAGGGCCTGCTTGCGGGCGCCGCGCTTCCGGGCCTTGCCCAGGCCCGGTCGGAAACGGTTGCGGCTGCCCCGGGAACGCCCGCCTGGGGTGTCGGGACGGAGACGCAACGCAAGGCCGATCTGGGGAACGGGACCTATCTCAATCCCATCCTGAGCGGGGATCACCCCGACCCGACCATCCTGAAAGATGGCGGAACCTACTACATGACGTTCTCGTCGTTCTATTCCTACCCGGGTCTCGTGATCTGGAACTCCACGGACCTGGTCAACTGGACCCCCGTGGGCCCCGCGCTCAGGAAGCCGCTGGGCGTGATCTGGGCCGTCGATCTGATCAAGCACAACGACCGCTATTTCATCTACATCCCGGCGGATCCGGAGGGGAAAGGCTGGTCGATCCACGTCATCTGGGCCGACCATATCGGCGGACCCTGGAGCGATCCGATCGACGTCGGCATCAAGGGCTGTATCGACCCGGGCCATGTCGTCGGTGAAGACGGCAAGCGCTACTTGTTCGTCAACGGCGTGCGCAAGGTCCGCCTGACGGATGACGGTTTGGCCGCCGACGGGCCTCTGGAACCGGCCTATGCCCCATGGCGATATCCGGATGATTGGGTTGTTGAGAATTTTGCGCCCGAAGGTCCCAAGCTTCTACGCCGCGACGGCTGGTTTTACCTGATTACGGCGGTTGGAGGCACGGCTGGACCGGCGACAGGTCACATGGTCATCGCCGCGCGCTCCCGCTCTGTGCACGGCCCCTGGGAGCATTGTCCGTACAATCCTCTGGTGCGCACCCGCAGCGCGGCCGAGCCCTGGTGGTCGCGCGGGCATGCGACGGTCGTGGAGGGTCCCGCCGGTGATTGGTGGATGGTCTATCACGGCTATGAAAATGGCTATCGGACCCTCGGCCGGCAGACTCTTCTGGAACCCATCGAATGGACCGCCGATGGCTGGCTCCGGGCCCTGGGAGGCGACCTTTCGAAGCCTCTGCCCAAGCCTCGCGGGGGCAGGGCAGGACCGTCCGCGCCAGGACTCTCGGATGACTTTTCCGTCGACCGGATGGGGGTGCAATGGAGCTTTCATGATCCGGCTCCGGATGAGGCCGGGCGAGCGGTCTATGAACCCGGCGGCCTTCGCATTCAGGGACGTGGCACGTCGCCGGTCAACTCCGCACCGCTGACCTGTCTTGTTGGTGATCGATCCTATGAGGCCGAGGTCTCCATCGGGTTGCTTGGTGAAACCGAGGCGGGGATCCTGCTTTTCTACAATCACAAGGCCTTTGTCGGCCTCGGGTTCACGCCGAAGGCCCTGAAGGTCTCCCAGTATGCCGAGGAACTGACCTGGGCCGAGATCGCACAGGACGCCCGCAGACTCCGGTTACGAGTTACCAATGTCGAGAATGTCGTGACCTACCATTACTCGTATGACGATGGCCGGACATGGATAAGGCATGGGACGCGGATGGAGGTGTCAGGTCTGCATCACAACGTCTTTGGCGGGTTCCTGAGCCTTCGTCTTGGTCTGTTTGCCGCCGGATCCGGAGCGGTCAAGTTCAGCAATTTCAGCTACCGGGCCAATCCGCTCCAATCGCAGGAAAGTGTCCTGCACGGGATGTGATCCCGCTTTTTGCGGCCAGCCTCGAACGCGGCCATATCAGCGGCGGTTCGCGTGGTGCAGTCCAGCCAGGCGCAGGCGTGTCTCTTCTATCTGAAGAGTAGATCGATCTCGCTCTGGAGAACGTCCGGACCATTGAGGGCTGGACCATTGATGGTCTGCTCACGGTAGAGCCGCTCGGAGGCCGTCTCTGCCTCCTCCGCGTCGACGATGCCGGCGCATCCGGCAACCCGGTTCAGCCGGGCCTCCAGTGTGCCCAGGATGTCCGCAATCTTGCTTAGCCGCTGACCCACCAGATCGTGGAAGCCGCAAGCTTCCAGTATGGCGATGGCGTGGTTGTTGGTATCCCCTGGCCCGGTCTCCGGCGCGGCCAGAATGGCTTCTGCAGACGTCAGGATGCGGGAGACGCCGTCGTCGGCTTCCCGGCGCATGGCAACGAGTTCAGCCCGGGCTGCAGGCAGTCGCTCGCCCCCCATCCGACGCGGAGCCAGTCCGCTGACAACAGCGCGCAACTCCATCAGGCTCTCACGCAGTGACGCGAGCTCGCTGGCTGCCGGGCGGTCATCGCCCGCAGCAACATCAAGGTCGGGTGCTGGGCGTTTGAGCGAGGTCACCGATACATCAGCTCCCTGGCTGCGGGGTAGGCCCGCCGCCTGTCAGAACTCTCCGAATATCGTCGACATCTTCTGCTTCAGGGTTTCGGCGTTGAAGGGTTTGACAATGTAGTTATTGGCACCGGCCTGTTTGGCGGCGACGACGTTTTCCGTCTTGCTCTCGGCCGTGATCATGATGAAGGGCGTGCGGCTCAGGGCGGCGTCGCCCCGCACGGACCGGAGCAGGTCGTAGCCGGTCATCGGCTCCATGTTCCAGTCCGAGATCACCAGGCCGTAGGGCTTGCGCTTCAGCTTGCCCAGGGCTTCCTCGCCACTGGCAGCTTCGTCGAGGTTCTCAAAGCCCAACTGTCGCAGCAGGCTGTGAACAATCCGGATGGTGGTCTTGTAGTCATCGACAACAAGGATAGGCATCGAAGCGTCGGCGGCCATTCTGTCCTCCAGGGATCCGGTCTCGGGACAACAGAACACAGGTCTGTAAAAATATGCTTGTGATGGAATCCGGGACAGATTGTCGCACTTGAAAATAGGAACTCAACAGCCTGAGCCGGCCGAGGTTCTTGCCTGGAAAGAGCAATTCAGATTCCGCGCCCGTTGAAGGGATGAATTCAACCTTTGGCCTAGCTTTTGGAGGTCCAGGCGAGGACCGATCCGTAACTGGCCATTAACTAACAAGGACCAGCCTCGACCTCTCAATTCCCGACCAGGAACGGACCCATGGCTAGCAACGACATGATTGACCAGCGTCTGGATTTCCTCGGCATCGACCGTGATGCCCGGGCTGCACTGCGATCGGCCGGCGGTCTTGTCGCCAAGGAATTGCCCGGAGTTCTGGACAAGTTCTACGACAAGGTCCGCGCAACGCCCGACGTTCGTCGCTTCTTCAGTGGCGACGGCCAGATGGATGGTGCCGAGTCCGCTCAGCTGCGCCATTGGGCCTCTATCGTATCCGGCAATTTCGACCAGCAGTACATCGACAGCGTGCGCAAGATCGGCCACGTCCATGCGCGCATCGGCCTGGAGCCGCGCTGGTACATCGGCGGCTATGCCCAGCTGATGGAAGGCCTGATGCGAAAAATGATCGCCGAAGCTTTCGGCGGCGGGGTCATGAAGCTTGGCCGTCGCAAGGGCGGCAAGGATCTGGCCGATCAGATGACCGCCGTCATGAAGGCGGTTCTGCTCGACATGGACTATTCAATTTCGATCTATCTGGAATCGATCGAGCTCGAAAAGCAGAGCGCAATGACCGATCTGGCCGAGCGGTTCGAAGCCAGCGTCGGCAAGATTGTCGGAAGCGTCGCCGACCAGGCCCGGGAGCTCGAGACGACGGCGCGCGCGATGGCCGACACGGCAACCCGCACCAGCGAGCAGTCCACCACCGTCGCCGCCGCCGCCGAAGAGGCCACGGCCAATGTCGCTATTGTGGCCTCCTCTTCGGACGAGATGGGCAAGTCGGTCGCCGAGATCGCCCAGCAGGTCAATCACTCAACCAATATGGCGGGTCAGGCCGTGCTGCGGGCCCAGGCCACCAGCGAAACCATCGATCGCATGTCGCGTTCGGCCGAGAAGATCGGCGAAGTGGTCCGGCTGATCAGCGACATCGCCGGCCAGACCAATCTGCTGGCCCTGAACGCAACGATCGAAAGCGCCCGGGCCAGTGAGGCCGGTCGCGGCTTTGCGGTCGTGGCCGCCGAGGTCAAGAGCCTGGCCACCCAGACCGCCAAGGCCACCGAAGACATCTCCAGCCAGATCAGTGAAATCCAGCTGATCACCGGTGATACCGTGATCGCCATCGCCGACATTCAGCGCACGATCGATGAGATGAACACGGTGTCGGTCGCGATCAATGCTGCGGTCGAGCAGCAGTCCGCAGCGACCCGCGAAATTGCCCGCAATACCAATGAGGCGGCCAACGGCACCCAGGATGTGTCGCGCAACATTTCGGAAGTGCTGCTTGGGGCCAACCAGACCGGGGCCGCCTCGCAGCAGGTGGTGATGGCCGCGCAGGAACTGGGGCGACAGGCCTCGACCCTGCGGACCGAGGTCGACGCTTTCCTGCGCTCGGTTCGAGCCGCGTGATCGTGACTGTCCCATCTCGCCAAGTCGATAGGCACCCCCATGGATGACCTGATCTCCGACTTCCTGACCGAGGCCAATGAGAGCCTTGAGGTCATCGATATCGAGCTCGTCCGGTTTGAAGCCCATCCGGGTGACCGGCCGGCGCTCGACAAGATCTTCCGGCTTGTCCACACCCTCAAGGGCACCTGTGGCTTCCTTGGGCTGGGTCGACTGGAGTCGCTGGCCCATGCCGGCGAGACCCTGCTGGGGCGTTTCAGGGACGGCAAGCTGCAGGTCAGCGGCGAGGCCGTCGCCCTGGTCCTGAAGTCGATCGACCGTATCAAGACGGTGATCGACGGCCTGGGCGCGACAGGCGCGGAGCCGGCTGGTGATGACAGCGATCTGATCACAGCCCTGGAAGCCATGGCGATGGGTGCGCCCCCGCCTGAAACGTCCGAGTCCGAGCCCGAGCCCGAGCCAGAACCCGAGCAACAGGTCGAGGGCTATGATCCTGTTCTGGGCCGCGCCCTGCGACCGGGTGAAGTCTCTACGGCGGACCTCGACGCGGCCTTCGCCGCGGCCGAGGGGCCGGTCGATTTCGCACCGGCCTCCCTGCCCGAGGCCCCGGTCCCGGCCCCGGCGGCGGAAACCCGCCCGGCGGAGAGCGTGGAGGAAGATTCCGCACCGATCGCCGCGGCCCAGTCGATCCGGGTCGGTGTCGATGTCCTTGAAGACATGATGACCCTGGTCTCCGAACTGGTGCTGACCCGCAACCAGCTTCTGCAGATCAATCGCAGCCGATCCGACGATAGTTTCTCTCCGCCCCTGCAGCGCCTGTCGACCATCACCGGCGAGCTGCAGGACAGCGTCATGAAGACGCGGATGCAGCCGATCGGTCAGGCCTGGAAGAAGTTGCCGCGGATCATTCGCGACCTGGCCAACGAGCTGGACAAGAAGATTGACCTTGTTCTCGAAGGCGAGACCACCGAGCTGGACCGTCAGGTCCTCGAGCAGATCCGCGATCCCCTGACCCACATGGTCCGCAACTCGGCGGATCATGGCCTGGAGGGTCCGGCAGACCGGCGGGCAGCGGGCAAGGCTGAAACCGGCACCATCCACCTGTCCGCCTATCACGAAGGCGGCTCGATCGTGATCCGCCTGCGCGATGACGGCCGCGGCCTGGACACGGCCCGGATCCGCGAAAAGGCAATTGAAAAGGGTCTGTTGACCCGCAGCGACGCCGAGGCCCTCACCGAGAGCCAGGTCCATCGCCTGATCTTTGCGCCGGGCTTCTCGACGGCCGCGGCCATCACCAATGTCTCCGGCCGTGGCGTCGGCATGGACGTGGTTCGCAGCAATATCGAGCAGATCGGCGGGCAGATCGACCTGCAGTCGACCTTTGGCTCAGGCTGCACGGTCACCATCAAGATCCCCTGACCCTGGCCATCATCTCGGCCCTGATCGTCGGGGCCAGCGGCGAGCGGTTCGCGGTTCCCCAAGGGGCCGTGCTCGAACTGATCAAGATCGGCGAAGGTGCCGAGCACCGGACCGAGGTCATCGAACAGGTCCGCATGGTCCGGCTGCGCGAACAGCTCGTGCCGCTGATCGACCTGGGCGCCGAGCTTGGCCTCACCCAGGCCCTGCAGCCCAATTTCGTGATGATCATGAAGGTGGGCAGCCACCGCTTCGGGGTCATTGTCGAGGAAGTCATCGATACCGAAGAGATCGTCGTCAAACCGCTGGCCAGTGTGCTGCGCAACATCTCGGTCTTTTCGGGCGCGACCCTTCTGGGCGACGGCTCGGTCGTGCTGATCATCGAGCCCAATGGCCTGTCGCAGCGCGCGGGTGAGATGCCGCAGGCCGCACGGCGGGCGATCGATGCCGCCGCCACGAGTGACGAGGACGCCAAGATCGAGCGCAAGACCATGCTCCTTGTCCGTGTCGGATCCGGGGCGCTCAAGGCGGTTGAACTGGGCCAGATCACCCGTCTGGAGCATGTGCCGGTCGCCGAGTTGCAACACCTCGGCTCGCGCGCGGCCCTGCAGTATCGGGGCAAGCTGATGCCGGTGCTGTGCGTGGACGACGACCAGCGCCTCAAGACCGAGGGCGTACAGCCCATGCTGGTTGTCGCCGGCATGCTCTACACCATGGGCCTAGCCGTCGATCGCATCGTCGATGTGGTCGAGACCCCGGTGACGATCGAGTTGAGCCCGACCAAGACCGGCATCATCGGCACGGCCCTGATCAATGGCCGGGCGACCGAAATCATTGACCTCGACCATTTCATGATCATGGCCCTGGCAGAACATTCACGGACAGGGCCGGCCGTCCAGGCGGCCCAGACCCAGGAGGCGGCATGAGCGTTCGCGACTATGTGACCGTCCGCGTCGGCGGCCATCTGTTCGGGATCGAAGCGCTCTCGATCCAGGACGTCTTCTATCCGCGCAACATCACGCCTGTGCCCCTGGCGGCGCACGAGATTCTGGGTGTGCTCAATCTGCGCGGCCGGATCGTAACGGCGGTCTGTGCGCGCCGGCGATTGGGACTGCAGCCCCGAGAGGCCGGCGCGCCCGAGCCCAAGGCCGTGGGGATCGAGGTCGGGGGAGACAACTACGGCCTGATCGTCGATCAGGTCGAGTCGGTCATGAAGCTGGACTCCGACGAGTTGATCCCGCCGCCGGACAATCTGCCCCAGCGCTGGGCGGAAATCATTCCGGGCGTCTTCAGACTGCCAGACTCCCTTCTGGTGATCTTTGATGCGCCGCGACTGCTGACAGCGGGCCTGCAACTGGGTGTGGCCGCATGACCCGGTTCCTGGTGGTGGATGACAGTGCGGTGATCCGCAAGGTGGCACGGCGGATGCTTGAAGCCCTGGGCTATGCCGTAGATGAAGCGGTTGACGGCGAAGACGCCCTGCAAGCCTGTCTCAGCAACATGCCGGATGCCGTACTGCTGGACTGGAACATGCCCAATATGGACGGGCTGACCTTCCTGGGAGCCCTTAGGGCATCGCCGGACGGAACCCGCCCGAAGGTGCTGTTCTGTACAACGGAAAGCGACTTCGATCACATCGCCGCCGCGATGGAGAAGGGCGCAGACGAGTATCTGTTCAAGCCCTTCGACCAGTCGACCCTGGAGAGCAAGCTGTCGATGACCGGGATCGTCCCGTGACAGCCCAGCCAACCCCTGCCACCGCGCGGGCCGACCGTGTCAGGGTCATGATTGTCGACGATTCGGCGGTCGTACGGGGCATGGTCTCGCGATGGCTGGACGCACGGGCCGACATCGTCGTCGTGGCCATGGCGGTCGATGGCGTACAGGCCCTCAAGAAGCTTGAGGAACATGAGATCGATGTCTGTGTACTGGACATCGAGATGCCCAACATGTCGGGGCTGGAGGCCCTGCCGAAGTTGCTGGCCCTGCGGCCACGCCTGAAGATCATAATGGCTTCGACCCTCTCGGAGCGGGGCGCGGAAATCACCCTGCGGGCTCTGAGCCTCGGGGCGACCGACTTTATCCCCAAGCCGTCGACCAGCCGCATCGGTGGCGCGGAAGCCTATCAACGCGACCTCATCGAGAAGATCGTTCAGCTCGGTCGCCGAAGCGCTCCGGCGATCGATCGTCCGATCAAGTCCTATCTGAAACCGCCAACTGCGCTCCCCTCGGTCGCGCCGGTCTCGCCCGCCGCGCGCAGCGGCCCTCGCCCCGGTCGCAAGGTCCGCCTTGATGCGCTGGTCATTGCGGCCTCCACCGGCGGTCCCCCGGCCCTGCGCGAGGTGATTTCGGGCCTCGGGTCCCACTGGCGAGGACCCATCCTGATCGCCCAGCACATGCCGCAGGGCTTTACCCGGGCCCTGGCCCAGCTGATCGGGCGAGTGACGCCTATGTGCGTCAAGGAAGGCGAGCACGGGGAAAAGGTGACCGACGGGGTGATCTATATTGCGCCGGGTGGGTTCCACATGATCGTCGAACGCGGCCGGGACGGTACGCCGACCATCCAGCTCAATCAGGGTCCCGAGGTGCACTGGTGCCGTCCGGCGGCCGACCCCCTGTTCATCAGCGCCGCCGAGGTCTGGGGCGGGGCAGCGGCCGGCATGGTTCTGACCGGCATGGGCCATGACGGTCGCGACGGGGCACGGGCCCTGGCCGATTGCGGCGCGCCGGTCATGGTTCAGGACGAGGCCAGCAGCGTCGTCTGGGGGATGCCGGGCTCCGTTATCCAGGCGGGCGTGCCCGCCGAAATCCATCCTCTGTCGGCCCTGGCGCCGCAATTTCTGCAGTGGACACGAGTGGGAACGGCATGAGCACTCCAGATCTCAAGCATTTCAGGGAGTTGCTGCAGTCACGGACCGGGATCGTTCTGGACGCCAGCAAGGGCTATCTGATCAACACCCGCTTGGCCTCGGTGGCCGGGACCAGTGGCTATGAAACCGTCGATGCCCTGCTGGCGGATATCCGCAGGGCCCCGGTCGAGCGGATCGTCGAGGCGGCGATCGACGCCATGACCACCAACGAGACGCTGTTCTTTCGCGATCAGAAGCCGTTCGATCTGCTTCGGCGGACTTTCGTCGACCTGGGCCGCAATCGTCGCGGGCCGATCCGGCTCTGGAGTGCTGCCTGTTCGACCGGCCAGGAACCCTATTCCATCGCCATGCTCTGGCAGGAGGTGGCCCATCTGCTGCCTGGCGTGAGCCTTGAAATCATGGCGACGGACCTGTCGCGTGAATGTCTGGCCAAGGCCCAGGCCGGGATCTATTCGGGCTTTGAGGTGCAGCGGGGGCTGCCGGTCCAGAAGCTGATGAAGCACTTTGAGCGGGTGGGCGAAAGCTGGCAGATCAAGAGTGATCTGCGCAGCGCGGTGACCTGGCGGCGCTTCAACCTGCTGGAATCCCCAGGACACCTGGGTCGCTTTGACATCGTGTTCTGTCGCAATGTGCTGATCTATTTTGATACCAGCACGCGCAAGGCGATCCTCGAACGCATTGCAGGCCAGGTGGTCGATGACGGCTATCTTGTCCTTGGTGCGTCCGAAACGGTGATGGGCGTGACCAATGCCTTCCAGGCGGGGGCCGACGCCGGGCTCTATGTGAAGGCCGGGAATCCGCGTCCGGCGAGCCGATTGACGGCCTGAAGCTCAGCGCTTCGGCTGCTGGCCAAGACGGGTTTCAGGCGGACCGCAGGGCGGCTGCGAAGGGTTCAGGGTCGAGAGCGGCGCTGACTGCGGCCAGCAGGCTGTTGCCAGAGATGGGCTTGAGCAGGCGGCCTTCGAACAGGGCGGCCTGGGAGTCCGGCAAGGCCGCAGCATCGGCCGAGCACAGGACCATCGGGGAAAATCGATTGGGTCCAGTGCCGGAGCGGATGGCCTGGGCCGTGTTCACGCCCGACAGGCCTGGCATGTGCCAGTCCATCAGGATCAGATCATAGGGCTGGGCGTCTGCTGCGGCGATGGCCTCATGGCCGCTGGCGACCGTATGCACCGCCAGGCCCAGCGGCTGCAACATCAGGCTCATGACTTCGGCGATCCGGGTCTGGTCGTCGACCACAAGAACCGTCAAGCCGGGCGGCAGGACCGGAGCCTCGGCTTCCAGGTTCAGGCTCGTCGCCTCACAGACGGGGGCCGGCAATTCGAACCAGAAGGTCGAGCCCTGACCCTCATGACTATCGACCCCGATCTCGCCGCCCATGGCCTCGACCAGACCCCGGCAGATCGCCAGTCCAAGGCCCGTGCCGCCAAAGCGGCGCGAGATCGAGCCATCCACCTGCGAGAAGCGCAGGAACAGCCGCGAGATCTGCTCGGGAGCAATGCCGATCCCGCTGTCGGTCACCGCCAGTCGCAATCGGCCGGTCTGCGGATTATGGGTCGCCGCGACCGAGACCTGGCCTGACTGGGTGAATTTGATGGCGTTGCCGACCAGATTGACCAGCACCTGCCGGATCCGCTTGGCGTCGCAAAGCAGGAAGGGCGGCAGGGCATCGACGCCTTCACTGCGAAGATCGAGGCCCTTCTGCGCGGCCTGGCCCTGCAACAGATCCAGGGTTTCGGTGATGATCGGGCCGACGGCGGCCGCCTCGGACAGGATCTGGATCTCGCCGGCCTCGATCTTGGAGAAGTCCAGGATGTCATTGATCGTCGACAACAGGGTCCGTCCGCCGGCGACGATGCGGTCGGCGGCAGCCGCACCCGGTCGGAAAGCTCGCCTTCGCCCTGGATCTGCTGTGAATAGCCGATCACACTAGTCAGGGGCGTACGCAGTTCATGGCTCATATTGGCCAGGAACTCGGCCTTGGCCGCCGCCGCGGCCTCGGCTTGCTGGCGCGCCCTGATCAGGTTCTCCTCCATCTCGCGCCGCTCGGTGACGTCCCGGAAGGTCGAGTTGACCAGAAGGGTTTGCCCAGCCTCATCCTTGACCAGGGAGGTGCTGCCCTCCAGCCAGACATAGTGGCCGGCCTTGGTCCGCACGCGTGACTCCGCGTGGCCGGTCGCCTTGGCACCCGTGTTCTGAAAATGGGACAGAGCCGTGCTCATCGAGGCCGCGACATCATCTGGATGGACGAACTCGATCATCCGCCGTCCCACCAGCTCATCCGGCTGATAGCCGAGACTGATCGCTGAGGGCGAGGCATAGCGGATCACGCCGTCGGCCCCGAACTGCAGGGTCAGATCGCGCGCACCGTCTGCGAGGATACGATAGCGGCGCTCGCTGGCCTCGGCCTCCAGCTGGGCAAGGCGCGCCTCCTGGTGAGCCAGGATCAAGGCGGCCTCGACGGCCTTGCGCTCGGTGATGTCACGCGAAACGTCGATGAACTCCTTCAGCTTGCCGGTCTGGGGATCCCAGACTGCAAAGGGCCGGGACTCCATGACGCGATACTCGTCGGTACGGTTCCGGATCCGCGACTCGATCGGCTCCAGACGCACGCCCGGTTCGGCGGCCAGGCGTCGATAGTATTCCGCCAGGCGGGGCACATCGTCAGGATGCATGAACTCACTGGTATAGTGACCGACCAGATCCTCAGGCTCGAAGCCGAGGATATCCCGCACGACCGGAGAGACAGACAGGGTCCGGCCATTGGGGGCCAGTCGCATGATGACGTCGCGCGATCCCTGGATCAGCAGGCGAAACTGCTCATCACGCTCGGCCAGGGCCTGTTCAGCCCGCTTGCGCGCCGTGATGTCCCGGATTGCGTGGACCAACTCCACGATCTTGTTCGAGACGGGATCCCGCAGAACACGGGGCTGCGTCTCGATCCAGATCACCTCGCCGTCCCTGCGGACCATGCGATACTCGGCGACCAGCGCATCGTTCTTGATCTGACCGCTCAGGAGGGGCCCAAACTGGCTCACGGTCCGGGCCTGATCCTCGGGGTGGACCAGATGCAGCAGGTTGCGACCTTTGAGGTTATCACTGGCAAATCCCAACACCCGCTCGCAGGCCATCGAGACGTAGGAGATGATGCCGTCGGCCCCGCAAACGACGATCATGTCGTTGGTGTTTTCGGCAATGCGCCGGTAGTGGGCTTCGCTCTGGGCCAGCTTCTCGCGCATGGCCCGGCTCTCGGTCATGTCCTGGGCGACGCCACTGATCCGGATCAGATCGCCCGCCGGCGAGGTCTGCCCCGCCAGGGTCGAGGTCAGGTAGCGCATCTCGCCATCAGATCGGCGAACCCGGTAGTCACAGGAAATGACCTTTCCCGGCAGGATCGCGATCTGGTTGATCGCGGCCTCGATCGCCGGAATGTCATCCGGGTGAATTTGGGCATAGAGGCTGCTCAGGTCCCTGGCCGGCGCGACCGGGTCCGAGCCGTGCAGCTGATGAATGGCCGGGGAGCCTTCCCAGATACCGCTTTCCAGGTCGTAGGACCATTTGCCGACGCCCAGCAGGTGCTCGGCGCTCGTCAGCTGGACTTCCGCGACATTGAGGCGCGTCTCGGCGGTACGCATGGCCAGCAGCACACCGAGCGTGGCGGCGACCTCGGTCAGGACGGCCTTGGCCCGGCTGCTGATGGATCGACGGGGCACGGCGTCGACGGCATAGAGCGCCGCCAGAAAAACGCCCTGCTCGTCGAGGATTGCAGCAGCCGTCAACGAGCCGCTCACGGCTGCCGTGCGCTCGACGAGACCACCGCTGGCGTTCAGGCCCATGGCCAGCAGTCCGTCGGTCCGTCTCAGACGGGCGATCAGAGCCTTGTCCCGCTTCGAAGCAGACTCTTCCGGCCAGGCCAGTCCGACTGTCGTCTGGTCCAGGATCCGGGCGACCCCCCTCAGGACCATGGTCAGGCGGGGATCACCCTTGGCACCCGGCGTCTGGATCCGGCGATCCGCACTCATCCGAACAACCGGTCGATTTCGTCCAGGGCTTCGGTTTGCTCAGGGGTCTGGCTCTCGCCGTTCTTGGGCTGTCCGCCTTCGCGGAAGCGGCTGATCGACGCCATCAGCCCGCTGGCCTCGCCGGCCAGGGACTGGCTGGCCCCCGTGGCCTCGGCGACCATAGCGGCATTGTTGCGTGTGATCTCGTCGATCAGGGTCACCGCTTCATGAATGCCGCTGATGCTGTCGCTCTGCTTCCGGCTGGAGGTCGAGATACCCTGCACCAGACCGTGGATCTGCATCACCTGGCCGACGATCTCGGTCAGGACATGACTGGTCTGAGAGACCTGATTGCCGCCTGCTGCCACCTCGGCATTGGCGCGGGTGACCAGGGCGCTGATCTCTTTGGCCGCCGAGGCTGAACGCTGGGCCAGGGCGCGGACTTCCTGGGCCACCACGGCAAAGCCACGTCCAGAGTCGCCGGCCCTCGCCGCCTCGACCCCGGCATTGAGGGCCAGGAGGTTGGTCTGGAACGCGATCTCGTCGATCACCGAGCTGATCTTGCCGATCTGTCCCGAAGACACCTGGATGCGCTCCATGGCCTCGATGGCCCCGTCCATGACCGTCGTCGAGCGCTCGGCCGACTGCTTGGCGGTGGCGACGACACTCAGGGCCTCTTCGGCTCTAGTGGTTGTGACAGCCACTTCCTGATGAAGCAGCTTGAGCGTGGCCGCCGATTCCTGCACCGAATTCGCCTGCTGCTCGGTGCGCGATGACAGTCTCTCGGCCGCGCGCGACAACTCCGAGGCCCCGAAGCTGACGGCTTCCGTTGCCTCCAGAATTGAGCCCATCACCGTGCCCAGCGCTTCCATGGCGGCGTTGAAGTCGATCCGCAGCTGATCGAAGCCTGGTCCGAAACGGTCGGTCATCCGGATCGACAGGTCGCCGACCGCCAGCCGCTCAAGCGCATCACCCAGCTGGTCGATGATCGCCGCGTGATCGACCGACAGGCGCTCGACCTGCTCGGCACGGGCGACAAGTTCCTGCTGATAGGACTCGATCTCCGCCTCGTGGGCGAGGCGCGCGGATTTGCGCTGCAGGGCGGCGCGCCGGAAGGTGTCGACCGAGCGCAGCATGCTGCCGATCTCGTCCCTGCGATCCAGATAGGGCGGTTCGACCTCATAGTGGCCCTCGGCAAGCCCGGCCATATAGGCCGTCGTCCTGTGCAGGGGGGCCAGCACCGTCCGGCGCAGGTGCAGGATGATCAGGACGCTAACGATCAAACCGATCCCTGCCAGCACCATGGCCTCCAGACGAGCCCGTTCCATCTGCTTCAGGACACTGGCCTCAATTGCAGTGTGTTGCACTGTGATCCGCTGGGTCAGGCTCTGCCTGTGAGTGCTGAGGCTGTCGAGGTCGCCTGTCAGGGCCAGGGCTGACGCGTCGAAATCGGCCATTAGGGCGTTGCCGGCCGAGGTGCCGTTATCGACATAGGCCTTAGCCATCGTCACGCCGCTGGCATAGTAGGCATCAAACGCCGTTTGCGAGTTGAGCAGGCGCTGGGCCAGTTCCGGGGCCTCCAGCTTCATCGCCAGCATGCGGGCTCGCGTGGCGTCCTGGGTGTAGCGCTGACGGAAGGCGTCGGCCTGGTTGAATCCATCGGTCAGGCCGTCCTCGCCGCGCGTCGCCGCAATATCCTGCAAGAACTGCTGCACCTGGATGGTATCGAACTTCATCGCCGCGATGGCCTCGTTCAGTTCGAACGTCGCCGCCGTGATCTGGGCGTCACGCTGATTTTGCAGGCGTCTCTGGCTGAGATCATGGCTGGCTGTCGCTGCCCAAAGACCCGCCACCAGAACGACCAGTCCGGCCATTAGGACGAGAGCGAGCGACATGTCGCGGGCGATGCGCTTGCTATCGCTTCGCAGCCCCCTGGTTTTCGCCACCGACAAGTTCATGCTCGTCCCCAATCACCGTGAGGATCATGGTTGCCGAACCTTAACACGCGTAAAATGGCACAGCTGGTCCTTCACCACCTGCGACAATTTGACTTACTGCGGCGATCTGCTCAAATCGACTGATGTTTGAGGGGCGCGGTCCAGCGTCAGGTGCAGCAAAGTCTACACGGATTTTGACGACACTGCGCCTGGTTGTTATGCCCGAGGACGGACTTCGAGCCTGGCTGCATACCAGAACCGGCACTGGAGAGGCGTGATGGAAATCCTGGTGGTCGAAGACGACGAGTCCATTCGGAACCTGATCGTGTCCCAGCTTCAGGACGCCGGCTTTGAGGTGTCGACCGCCGGCGATGGCGTCGAAGGGCTGGCCGCCATTCGAGACCGGCGGCCGGATGCCGTGCTTCTCGACATCAACATGCCACGCATGGACGGGTTCACCCTGCTGGAGCGGCTGAAAAAAGACCCTGAAACCAGCAACCTGCCCGTCCTGATGCTGTCGGCCCAAAGTTCCCCGGATGACATCCGTCGCGCCGTTCAACTGGGCGCTGACGATTACATCGGAAAGCCGTTCGAGAGCCGGCAATTGCTGCGCCGGGTCGACCGCATGATCCGCAAGATCACCCAGGGCTGAAGCCGGTTCCGGGGGAGAGCGCGACCTGATGACGCAGCTCAAAATGGGTAGTGGCGGCGCTTTCTAACGGCGCATTAACCAACGGCGCGGGAAGCTCACCTATCGATCTTCCGGGGTTACGCCATGAAACTGTCGTCCGCGTTCGCCATCCTCGCCGGCGTGTTCGCTCTGTTTCTCGCCATCGCGGGAGGCGTGGTCTGGAACAGCATCGAGACCCTGCGGATCGGCGGAGCCAATTACGACGGCATCATCGACAACAATGACGCCATTGCCGACGTTCTGCCGCCGCCGATCTATGTCATCGAGGCCTATATGACGGCGCACGTTGCCGAAGATGTGCCGGGAAACCTTGCCGCCAACAAAGCGACGCTGGCGCGACTGAAATCCGAGTATGACCAGCGCATGACCTACTGGCGGGGCAAGACGCTCACGCCGGAGATCAAGGCCGCGATCTTCGGCGACACCGATCGCTACGCCCAGCAGTTCTGGACGATTATTGAACAGGGGCTTCTGCCGGCCATTGAGCGCGGCGACCGCGCTGAGGTTGAGATCCAGGTGCATCAGATGTCCGCCGCCTTCGCTCAGGATCGGGAGGCCGTCAATCGTATGGTGCCGCTGATCCAGGCAGAGGCCGCCCGGCAAGAGCAGAAGGCCCATAAGGCGCAATCCTTCGCGTTCGGCATCCTGCTGACCCTGGCCCTGGCCGCCGTCGCCCTGCTGGCCGCCGCGACCGTGATCGTCCGCAAGCACATGCTGGCACCGCTGGAAGACACCACCGGCCTGATGAATGCCCTCGCCAACGGCGATCTGAATGTCCGCTCGAACCATGCCAAGCGGTCCGACGAGATCGGCGCCCTGGCCAAGGCGCTCGAGAAGTTCCGCACCAATGCCCAGGAGCGTCAGCGTCTGGAAGCGGCCACGTCCAGCCAGAAGGATATCGAGGTCGAGCGCGCCAAGCGCATGGCCGAGCTGGTCGAGGCCTTCACCGGCAAGCTCGACGACGTGATCGGCGGCCTGACCTCGTCCTCGAAGGAACTGCACAACTCGGCCGTCACGCTCGACAACAGCTCCAGCAATGCCAGCCGCCAGGCCGAACAGGCCGATGAAGCCGCGCGCAACACCTCCAACCACATCGAGGAAATCGCCGCTGCGACTGGTCAACTGCGCATCGCCGTGGAGGAAATCGCCAGCCGCATCGCCGAGTCGGCCCGCATCTCCAGCGAAGCCGAAGCGATCGGCATGGAGACCGAGAAGGTCATCGAGCAACTGGCCGACGCCACCCGTCAGGTCGAGGAAGTGACCTCCCTGATCAGTGACGTCGCTGACCAGACCAATCTCCTGGCCCTGAACGCCACGATCGAAGCCGCCCGGGCCGGCCAGGCCGGCCAGGGCTTCGCCGTCGTCGCCGCCGAGGTCAAGCAACTAGCCACCCAGACCACCAACTCGACCGGCGCGATCTCCAAGCGCATCGCCGAGATCCAGCAGGTCAGCCGAACCACGGCGACGGGCGTGCGCTCGGTCCTGTCGGCCATGACCCAGGTGCGCGAGATCTGCGCCGCGGTCGCGGCAGCGGTTGAGGAACAGGCGGCGACCACAAGCGATATCTCCGATCGCGCCCTCGGTGCCGCACGCGGGGCCTCCTCGGCGGCCCGCGGGGTCGAAAGCATGACCATGGCCACGGCCGAGGCCGGTGAATCCAGCCGCCGCCTGCTCGACACCTCGGGCCGGGTCAACGAAGCTACCGACACCCTGCGCCGCGAGGCAGACGCGTTCTTCAAAGCCCTGAAGGCAGCCTGATGGCGTAGTTGCTGCCCGCGCAGCACCACGACCAGGCCTTGGCGCCTGCGGAGGGATTGGGATCAAATTGACGCCGTTGCGCGCCAGATGGCCCTGACCCATCTGGCAGGAGCCCCGGCGGCAGCTCTGGCGGTTTCGCTTACAGACTTGAAACAGCCGCCCGCAGTCTGTCGGCGACGGTCCGGGCGGCGTCCTTCAGGCCCGCATTGTCGATCGCCTGCATGGAGGCGACGGGATCAATGGCCGAGACTTCCGTGCGCCCATCGTTGCCCTCCTGCACCACGACATTGCAGGGCAGCATTGCGCCCACATTCGCTTCCAGCTTCAATGCTTCATAGGCCAGGCCCGGGTTGCAGGCCCCCAGGATCAGGTAGCGGCGGAAGTCTACATCGATCCTGGCCTTCAGGGTCTTCTGGATGTCGATCTCCGTGATGACGCCAAAGCCCTCCTTCGCCAGGGCCGCGCGCGTCAGGGCGACGGCGTCGTCGAATGGAACGTCGAGGCTCTTGGAAAACACGTAGGTCATGGTCGCCTCCCGGGCGGCTTGAGGTGGGCTTCAGGCGAAGGTGTGGACCACGCCGCGGCGGATGGTGCCTTCCAGGACGGTCGCAGCGGCGACGGTGTTTGAGATCGTCCCGTATTTGCGGACATTGCGGTGCAGGAGCTCCAGGCGGCCATCGTCCTCGTCAGTGTCGACGATCAGCTCGTAGTCCACACGCTGGATGAGGGGGGGCGCGTCCTGGCGCACTGCTGTGAGACGAACCTCGACACCCCGAAGCTCGAAGGTCAGGATCGGGGTGACCCGCTCGATGCCCTTGATCATGCAGGCGGCAATCGAGGCCAGGAACAGCTCTGCGGGATTGAACGCATCCCGGCGGCCGGCCACGTCCGTGTCAAGGACGAGGCTTGCATCCTTGGCTCGCGCCAGGCTCCCGTGATCGTCGATGCGCTGTGCGGTGACGCTGTAGTTCATCGTGAACCTCGGCAGCACGGATGGCGCTTCGAGAGGCGTCTGGGACCTGCGCTTCAGTCTGCCGGGCGACGGTACAGGGCTGGCGACCGGAGTGCATTGACCTGGCTCAAGCCGGTACCAAGCCGTTCGCATGGCGCGCAGACTTTGTCGGAGGCTTCAGAAGCTGAGCAGGTCCTTGAGCTTGCCCGCATTGCGGCGCGAGATTTCCAGCCGCTTGCCGTCAAGCATGGTGACTTCGAACCCCTCGCTGACCGATTCCTCGATGCTGCGGATGGCCTGCAGGTTCACCAGGTACTGACGAGTGGCTCGAAAGAAGACTGTTCTCGGCAGCCGCTCCTCGATCTGGTTCATCGACTTTTTGACGTAGGCGTTCTTGATTGTGCCGCCGGGACCATCCGGAAAAAACACCCGGCCATAGTTTTTGCAGCTCTCAATGTAGAGAATTGAGCTCAGGGCGACGAGGTAGCAGTGGTCGCCATCCTTGATGAAGATCTTGCTATTGATGTCCAGGGTCGGCCTGACATCGGCCGAACCCGGCACCGGCTCCGGCTCGCCGGACAGCTTGGCCAAGGCCTGTGCGAGCCGTAGAGGGCTGATCGGCTTGAGCAGGTAGTCGACGGTATTGAACTCGAAAGAACGGATAGCGTATTCCGAGTAAGCCGTGGTGAAGACGATGCGGGGCGTATAGTCGAGCCGCTCGAGCAGCGCGAAGCCGTCGTCTCCAGGCATGTGAATGTCGAGAAAGAGCAGCTCGGGGCGCAACTGCTCGATCAGCGCCAGGGCTTTTTCCGCATTGTCGGCCTGACCCACCACGTCAATCTGGTCGCCAAACTCGGCCAGCATGCGCACCAGGCCCTCGCGAGCGAGGCGTGAGTCCTCGATCACAAGCGTTCTTATCCTCGGCTTCACGACGCAAACTCCTTGGGCAGGCTCAGCTCGACGTGAAAGCGCCCCGCAGTCTGCTGAGTTTCGAGTGTCGCGCGATCGCCGTACAGCAGGCGCAGGCGGTGCTCGATGTTCGGAAGGCCCAGGCCGAGGCCCGGCTTTGTCTTGGCCGGTGAGAGCGGCGTGTCATTGATGACACGGAAGAGCAGGGTATCATCGCGATCCTCCCCCACAACGCTGATCATCCCGCCCCGGGGCAACTGTTCGAGACCATGCTTGATGGCGTTCTCCAGCAGCAGTTGCAGGACCATTGGCGGAAAAAGGCAGCTGTGGATCGAGCCCGGCACACCAAGCCTGAAGTCCAGCCGGTCCTCCATCTGGGTCCGCATGATGGAGATGTAGGCCTCGACAACGGATAGTTCATGGCTCAGTCGTGCCTTGCCGTGCTGGCTGCTTTCGAGCGAGTAGCGCAGCAGGTCGGACAGGGCCACGATCATCGCGTCGGCGCGGCTGCCATCTTCGTGGATCATGAAGCGGATGTTGTTCAGCGTGTTGAACAGGAAATGCGGATTGAGCTGGTTGGCCAGGCTGCTCAGTTGCGCCGCCTTCAGGCTCATCTGCAGGCGCAGGTTTTGCAGTTCACCCTCGCGGGCCCGCTGGGCCGCCGCGGCGCTGACATAGACGAAGGCCCAGGCCCCGATGAAAAGCTGCGCTTGCAGCCCGTTGCCGAGGATACTGCGGGCCAGAAAGTCCAGGGTGTTGAAGTCAGCACGGCTGGCGCTGATCTGCTGCCAGAAGAAGGGCATGACCATCGTCGCCACTGCGGCCATCACGGCAAACCCGCTGAGGCTGCTGTAGCCGATGACGACGGGAACCAGCCGCCCCATCGGCAGATCGGTCCAGCGGCGCTTGAGGTACAGCCAGCGAAAGCCCAGCACCGCCAGGGTGTAGGCCGGCATCCAGGCCAGGGTGGAGGCCAGGGTGTTGGCGTCAAGGCGGCCAAACAGCAGGGCGCTGAGCAGTGTGACCATGACGACGAACGCCATGGCCGCACCTTGGTAGATCCAGAACTGCCGTTCTCGGGGCAAGAATTTCATCGTCGGATCTGAGTGGCCAGCGGTCAGGGTTGCAAGGGGATTGACGGGCTCACCACAGTCGCACGCGCTCGGCGACGGGCTTGAACATCTTGTCCCCGGCCTGGGTGCCGAAGGCATCGTGGAAGCCGTCAAGGTTTCTTGCCGCACCATTGGCCCGGAACTCCGGCGGTGAATGGGGGTCCGAGATCAGAAGTTGCTGGGCGTGTTCATCGCGGCGCTTGACGCGCCAGCTCTGCGCGAAGCTCAGGAAGAAGCGCTGCTCTCCCGTGTATCCATCAATTCGCGGGGCTGGTTTGCCGTTCAGGCTGGTTTGATAGGCCTTGAACGCAATCTGCAGGCCGACCAGATCGGCGATGTTCTCGGGCAGGGTCAGCTGGCCGTTCACGGTCTTGCCTGGCAGCGCCTCAAAGGCGTTGAACTGCTCCGCCAGCCTGGCACCGAGTGCCGCAAAGGTCTGGCGGTCGGCTTCACTCCACCACTGCCGCATCACGCCGTCGCCGTCGAACTGGGATCCCATATTGTCGAAGCCATGGCTGATCTCGTGGCCGATCGTTGCGCCGATCGCGCCGTAATTGACCGCGTCATCGGCTCGCATGTCGAAGAGCGGGGCCTGCAGAATGCCGGCCGTCAGAAGGATCTCGTTGCCCATCGGGTCATAGAAGGCATTCACCTCCAGCGGCGACATGGCCCAGGCCTTGCGATCCATGGGTTTGCCGGCCGCAGCCGCCTTGATCGCCCAGTCGAACCGCTTGGCCCTTTGCTGGTTGCCGAAGGCGTCGCCCGCCCGCACGTCCAGGGCCGCATAGTCGCGCCAGCTGTCCGGGTGACCGATCTTGGCCTTGTACTTCGAGAGCTTGTCCAGGGCGGCCGCCTTGGTGGACGGCTCCATCCAGCTGTTGTCCGCCATCAACTGCTGATAGGCACCCAGCACGGTCTGGAAGATGGCCTCGACCTTCTGCTTGTGCGCGGCCGGGAAGTGCCGCTCGACATACTGCTGCGCCAGGGCGTCGTTGAGGGCCCACGTCACCTGCTCGACCGCACGCTGGGCCCGCGGCGTCTCGACCTGGGCCCCGGTGATGGCCTTGCCGTGAAAGGCAAAGTGCGCGGCACGGAACCTGGCCGGCAAGACCTGAGCGGATGCGTCCAGGCTGTGAAGTGTGAAATAGGCCTTCCAGTCGGCCAGGGGCAGATCGGCGAAGAGCCGGGCAGTCGCGATGGCGGTGTTCAACTGCGTCACGGTGACCTTGTCGCCGCGGGCGATCCTGGCGGCGGTCAGATAGGCCGCCCAGTCAAAGCCGGGGGCCTTGGCCATCAGCTCTTCGGCGGTCAGTGGATTGTACATCCTTGCAGGATCCCGCGCCTCGTTCACCGGCACCTGCACCTGGGCCAGGCGCGTTTCCAGCTCCAGAACGCGTTGCGCCATTTCTGCGGGTCGGGTCTGGCCGGAGAGCTGGGCCAACTCTGTGAGATAGGTCAGATAGGCGGCGCGGGCCTTGCCGAGCTGGGCATCGTCCAGCTTCAGATAGTAGTCGCGGTCGGGCAGGCCGAGGCCGCCCTGCCACGCCATGACGCGGTTCAGGCCGGGGTCCATGAAGTCGGCAAAGCCGCCCCAGAGCCAGATCGGTGTTTCGACCTGTCCCTGGGCACTGCCGACCCAGGTGGCGAGTTGCTGCGGCGTCTGGATCGCGGCGATCTCGGCCAGAAGGGGCCTGATCGGCTCAAGGCCGGCCGCCTCGATGGCGACCGTGTCCTGATAGGCGGTGTAATAGTCACGGACTTTTTGTCCGGCGGTGCCTTTGGCTTGGGGCTTGAGCGCCAGGTCTTGCAGGATGTCGCGGATCCGCTGGTCGACGACCGCAGGCATGTTGGTGCCGAGCAGCTCGGCCTTGTCGGCGGGGATGGTCGTGGTCCGCAGCCACTGGCCGCTGCTGTGGCGATAGAGATCGTCCTGGGGCCGAACCGTTTGGTCGAATCCCGGCAGGTCCAGC
>Ga0187843_10000647_pt1 | contig 23720 bp, 19 predicted proteins | sample SpaLakP09_SKY_43_FD_134516 | JGI IMG/M metagenome (GOLD analysis project Ga0187843, IMG submission 134516) | Oligotrophic lake water microbial communities from Sparkling Lake, Wisconsin, USA - SP09_SKY_43 | ecosystem: Environmental > Aquatic > Freshwater > Lake | place: USA: Sparkling Lake...
AGCTGACGTGAAGTCGCGGAACATGCGGGCAATTGGGGTAAATTTTCCCATTCGAGTAGGTCTCAAAATTCCATCTGGGGTGCCTGCTCGACGAAGGCGAATGGCAGTAAGGTGCCCATAGCTGAAGTTCGTCGGAATTCAGCACTAGGCTGACAGCGGAAGTTCACCAGAGGCCGCTTTTCGGCGTCTCAGCACTGGTCAACGAGTCCAATTGGCAGCGCCTTGTGTTGCCTTCATCCGCAACACATGGGTGCAAATCACGGTCATCGCCACATCGGCATAACCCAATAGTTCCTGCTCGGCGCGAATGGCGCCGCTTGCTGTTCTGTCAGTGGGCCACCGTCTATTCAAGGGGCGCCTGAGGTAAGCACGTTCGGAATTCGGAAACCGGCCGAAACCGTACACCGTTCGGAGCCCCCCTAGCCGTCGCCGCCTAGCGATCAGACCGCGGCGCGCGGCAACAACAGCTTCAGCATTTCTGATGATGAAGCACGTTCGAACTGGAATGATGATGAGCGCACGAAGCCCGGCAAGCACTGCTGCAGGTTGATTGGAACTTCTTGATTTGGACTCCGCCATGGTGGTTCGCTCCTGCATCGCAATTCTGATAGGCGGTACGCTGATAGGTGCAGCTATCGGGCAATCAACTCCAAATCCAGTTCCTGGCTTGCTAAGCGCTCCGAAGCAGCGCAAGGAACCACTGAGCGATGTGACGGAGCGCGCTAAGCAGTCGGTCCTTGCCGAACTCCGAAGCGTCGGCGGGAACACGTCGAAAGAAGCACTGGCATTGCAGTCGTTGCCCGCCGCCAAATTCATAGAGCGCCTCGCGGTCTCTCCTCTGGTGGGGCCGTCCTCGATTGCGCCGCCCAAGCCAGGGGCGCCGACGCCAAGTCCGTCCGTCAACACATCGAACGGAGGCGGCGCGACGACGGCCCATGCAGGCGTGGCACTTTTGCTCGCTCGGGAATCTGGACAGGCGCAGTTCGGCGTGCAGTGCAGCGGGACCTTGATCCGGCAAAACGTTGTGCTAACGGCCGCACACTGTGTGTGCTACTCGTACGACGAGTCAAAGAACTATGCCTCTGGCAGAGAATGCGTGCATGGTACCGAGACGCGCGCACCCGCATCGCTGATGAACGCAAGCAACTGGCGCGTCTTCTTCCAACATGTCGGCATGCGAGAAGTTCGCAGCGTGGTGGTCAACGAAGGTTACCGCTTCGATGGCAAGGCCGTCCGCGATGACCTTGCACTTTTGGTACTCAAACAATCCGCCACGGAGATCATCCCGCCCGATCTTCCTCCCGCGTCAAGCCCAGCCATGCCGTGGACATCAGGGCGCATCGTTGGATACGGATTTAGTTCGGCGGACGATCCCGCCGCAGCGGTCCTTAAACAATTGGTGCAGCCTGGGATCAAGGCTCACGGCAAGGTGGCCTCTGGCAGCTGCCAAGGCTTGCCCTATCTAGACCCCGCGAGCAGTCTGTGTTCGCTGTTCTCTGACACGACAAACGGTTCGGTTTCCACAGTCTGCGGTGGTGACTCCGGTGGCCCACTCTGGCAGTCTGATGCCAACGGCTCAACGATCGGAGTCACGTCTGGGCGTAGTGACTCGGACTGCCGAGTGAAGGGCACCATCGGGTTTCAAATGGCCACGTCCTTTCGAGAGCACCGGATGTGGATCGATGAACGCCTGAAAACCTTCGGTGTAGCCAGCGAGAAGGGAAAATGGCCTGCGTTCGGTGACAACCTCCTCGCGGTGCTGGATCGCCGCAACTCAGTGCCGTTCAACGCAAGTGGCACTTACGAGTCGGAAGGCTGGATCCTGTCGCAGGTCGCAACGCCGATCCTTGCCACTATCAATTCGTCGGGCGCGATCGACGAATTCAGCGTGCAGGACCGAAAGGGCAGGGTCCTGTGCCGCGGCGCGGCCGGCGCTAAGGGTGACATTCCCAATGTCGACTTTTGCTGGGCAAGCGTGCTTCCCGGTACCCAGTTCCGAATCGTTGCCAAGGGAACGAAGGACGAATACCTCCAGTACGTCGTCACGACTCATGCGTCGTTGCCTAAGTGAGTCACCAGCGCCTGCCAACACCACAACCGGGAGTCACCATCATGAAGACCAAGTTACATCTCGCTGTGATCGCAGCTGCGGGGCTTCTCAGCGCCTGCGCCAATTTCAACACGGCGTCCAACTTTGTACGCTCGGATGCCAGCGGCATCGACGGAAGCAAGACCGTGGTGGTACTCATCGGCCCCAATGAGCCGCCGATTCGGGTTATGGACTCGTTCAAAAAATACGCGCCTGGAACGGATTTGTCCTGGCTTCCCGGCAGCGAAGCATGCGGTCTCAAGCAGCTTCCGCCAGCACCTGCTGTGGCAGCCGCTCTTGTTCCCATCATCGCTGCGATTGGGGAAGGGATTTTCAACTTGTGGGCCGACGATCAGCAGCGAAAGATAGAGGCAATCGTCGAGTCCGCCAAGGCAAGTTACGCGGCTACCTGGATCATGTCGGCCCAGCAGCTCGAACAGACGCAATGCGTCGCCATGGTGCGCTACACAGAGGACGATGGCGGTGTCATCAAGCCGGGTCTGACGACGGTGCTCAAGTTTAATGACAAGGGTGCTGCACCGGACGGCCTCTCAAGGTCATTCACGTTCACCCCCATCTATGTCCAAATGACCAACTCAGTTGCTGTCACCTTGAAGTTGCCAGAGCCGAAGACATCGCTCTCTTTCGCCGTGAGCGTCAAGGCAGTCGGCACGCCGGAAGGTGGAGTCCAACGCTTGCTCCCGTCGGGAGAAGGCGTGATGACCGTGCCGGCTGTGAAGCTCGGCAAGGTGCCGCGGTGCCGAGCCGCTGACTGCAAGACTTCGGATCTGCTGCCCTACCCAGTCAAGGCCGGTGCGCTTAGCGTCACGATGGCTATTGCAGAGCAAGGCGCGACGGGTTTTGACGACAAGGCCGCACTCGCGGAGCTGGCTGCAGTGAAGTCGGCGCTGGGGCCGGCCATCGGCGAGGCCATAAAGAAGAAGTTTGGCGACTAAGCCTGCCAGTTCGAATTGCCACCGAGCCGCAACCAGGACATCTCCATGAGCGTGACGAGACGACATTTGATCGGGTCTTCTGCGTGTGGCATTGCTGCGGCGCTGGCAGTCCCGTGTGCATGGCCGCAGACGGCAGCGCCCCGCCGGATTTCCCTTACGGCCCTCTCCACTAAGCCGGACAAGGTTGAGCAGTTGCGGACGCTGTTTCGCAAGATGCGGGCGAAGGCGGCGTCCGACCCTGCCAGCTACTTCTTCCAAGGCGCTGTGCATTGGCTGCCAGTTCTGAGCAGCGGCGCCGTCGCAGCCAGACCCGACCTCAAAGTGCTCGCGGAGATTTTCAATGCGGATCCTGAAGCCAAGAAGATGCTTCCCTACTGGGATCAGTGCACGCACATGGGAGAGAAGTCACCGGCGGACTTCCTGCTATGGCACAGGGCCTATCTCTACTACTTCGAGCGGCACGCAAGGGTGACGTTGGGTGATCCCACGTTTGCGCTTCCCTACTGGGACTACAACGAGCAGGATGCCAGTAGGCATCTGCCCAAGATCTTCCTGGATGCCAAGGTCAATGGGCAGGACAACCCGCTCTACCCGGTCCGCGGCCTGGCGCGGACCCTGAACATGGTATCGAAGGCTCTTGCGAAGGAGGACGTCGCAACAAATCTGGTCATGAACAACGACTATTACTTCAGCGAGCCTGGAATCGAAGGGATGGGTGAGGACATCGGGCTCGGTACCTCGATCGACAACACGCCCCATGGTCACGTTCATGGTGGCATTGGCGGTTGGATGGGGGATATCACAACGGCAGCGTTCGATCCTATATTCTGGATGCATCACTGCAACATCGATCGCCTATTCAACCTGTGGATGGGCAAGAAGCGCTTTTGGTCCAGGACGATGAAAGCAGGCGAGATCGATATTTGGCTGAGTGGCGGGGCCTACCGATTCTTCGATGCCGACGGTAAGCTTGATACCAAGCCCAGAAGCTTCTTCATGGACCAAAGCAATCTCGGGTACACGTACGACACGGATCCAGCTGTGATTTATCCGCCCGAACCTCCTCCTCCTCAGCCAACATTGATGGCCCCTGGGACTGTTGATGCGACTGGACTCGACAAGAGCGTGAAGGGGTTCGTGATGAAGCCCGTTGGTGGTTTGCCAGAGGCGATCAGCATTTCGGCGTCCAGCGGAGGCGTGGCGACTGTCCCACTGGCCTCGCCTTCGACAGTGCCGTCCGGCCCGGTGCCGCTTGCTGTACATAACCAAGCCAGCAACAAGCTCAATCGGACATACATCGTGCTCAGCGAGATAAGGAAGGCCGGCGAGCTCGGGGGCAATTACGGCGTGTTCGTCGGCCCCCTGGCCGAGGTAGCCAAGGACGCTTCAAGTCCCGCCTACGTCGGTCGGTTCAGCTCTTTCGAAGCACCAGCGGTTGGGCAGCAGCGTCCCGGCTACCGGCGCAGCTTCGACGTGACCCGACTGGTGGCCAAGCTCGGTGGTGACGCTAAGAGCCTGGTTGTCCGCGTCGTGCCGATGCAAGGTACGGACCAGATCAACAACCACGCGCCGGGTAGGCTTGTTATGAAGATCGAAGTGCAGTCCGCGATAGCGTCTCAAGAACCTGTTAAATAGCAGCCGGCGCACGTCGATTCCTAGCCAAGCCGATTGCGCCACGTTGCAGCGGGAAGGCATCCGCCAAAGCGGGAGGCTAGTGGGTTATCTTCCTCGATGCCTACAACACGGTCGAGCCGGCTCTCTTTCTGGAAAATGCGATGCAAAAATAGGTTCGTAGTTGCGTTTCAGAAACCCAAAGCGGTGTCGTCAACAAGACACACAACAACAGCGACGATTCGACAGCCGCCTGGCAGAGGCCACCTTAGGGCCAGGCGAACTCAAAGTGACGAAGCGCAAGCACCACCCCCTAGGGCCGCCCCACGTCCAAGGTATCCAGCGCCGCGCACTTGCGCGGCCAATAAATGGGTAGTCCATCCCTTCAATCAAGGGGGCGTTTGCGCTTCCCCGCAGTCGGCCACTTACGTCGAACGGCGGGCGACCGCTTTACGGTGCGGAGTTCAAGAAGGTGACGGTCCGAACTCGCTGCAAAGCGGACACTGCCTCCCTCCAGCGCTTGCTATGCGCGCTCCTGTTCATCATGCTCATCACTATGCCCAGCGGATACTGATGGGGAGGCTTGGCCAGCATCAAGCATGGCGTCCCTGGACAACGCAGTACGCCAGCACAGCCATTTCGCATCCACCGCCTGCGCGCGCCGTCACATTCAGGCCCAGCGACACCGGTGTTCTGCACAGCCGCCAAGTTCGGTGCGCTGGTCTCGATACGCCGAAACACGATACTGGGTCAGCTGATAGGCGACCGCAAGGTGGCCGGATATGTCTCAGTGGCCGCTTGGCATGGATGAATTGCCGCAGCATCTCCCAAAGCCATCAGCTGGCCTTGTACGGCTCCAGGTACCCCCTGCTGGAACTGCTGATCCACACGCTGACACCTTGGCCCAAGACGCGCATCAAGCTGGATTAAACGTCTTGTTGCAGGCATGAGCCGAACCGATCAGTGGGTTCAAAACATGTCAGTAGTCATGCTGGCCCACATGGTTTGGAATGCCGAGGCTGACGAATCACGCTCGCAGCCCGTCGAATAAACCAGGACCTGATATGAACCCAAACAGCTTCGCCCCCAAACTCAGCGCCTCGCGGCGCCAGCTCTTGCAACTGGGTGCCGCCGGCCTCGGCGCCGGCCTGTTGGCCACCTTGCCACAGGGCACTAATGCCGGCGCCGCTTTCGGTGTACCCGACGAAGCCCGCGCACAGACTCGCGTCTGGATGGGCTGGCCCGCCAGCAGCGGCATCTGGGGCAGTAGCCTGCTGAAAAAGGTGCAAGACGACATCGCCCGGTTGGCTCGCACCATTGCAAAGTACGAACCAGTGACCTTACTCGCCAGCGGCACAGTCAACGCCACCAATGCCCGCACGCGCATCGGCCCCACAAACTATCCGGTCACTATCCTCAGCAACATTCCGGTGGATGACTGCTGGCTGCGGGACACCGGCCCAGTGTTTCGAATCAACGGCGCTGGCGGATTGGATTGCATAGGTCTTAATTTCAACGGTTGGGGGAGTAAACAGACCTGGAGTCGCGACGGCTATGTGGCCGAACGCATCGCCGCGCAACTGGGCCTGCGCATCACTCACGCGGACATCGTGGGCGAAGGCGGCGGCGTTATTTACGACGGCGACGGCACCTTGATCGCTAACGAGAGCTGCTGGGTCAACGCCAATCGCAACCCCAGCCTATCGCGCGCTGACATTGAGGCCGAATTGCTCTACCTCTATGGCGCCAGCAAGATGATTTGGTGCCCTGGCATCAAGGGCCAGGACATCACCGACAACCACATTGATGCAACGGCCCAGTTCGTGGCGCCGGGCAGCTTGGTGATTCACAACCCGCCTGAAGGCGACACCAGTATCTGGGCCCAAGATGCACGCAAGGTGCGCAGCCTGCTCAGCGCGGCCTCCGATGCGCGCGGCCGGCGTTTCAACATCACGCTGCTGAATCAGCCCACCAAGGGTCGCCTCAAAGGCCCCGGCGCCCTGCTGACATACATCAATTATCTGGTCGTGAACCAAGCGGTGATCACTGTCAATTTCGGCGACACCATCACCGACTCGGACACCTTCGCCAAGCTCTCGGCACTTTACCCCGGCCGCACGGTGGAGATGATCACGATGGACAGCCTGTACACCGGCGGCGGCGGCATCCACTGTGTGACGCAGCAGCAACCGGTGGTGTGAGCGCGGCGCTCAGCGCGGCCAATGGAAGGTGCAGCGCGCTTGAGGCCATTTCGACGGGCGGACGGGATGGACGACCGGAGGCGGCACGTAGCAGTCGTTCAGTTGTCTTGCTAGGTCACCGGCGACAAGCTGTGGTCAGCCGGCCGACTGGGTACTCTGCTCCGTTCATGTCCCCCGCCGTCGCCTTGCAGGCGTCGGCTCCGCCTTTTCTTCACTTCGCAGAACACCCCGCCGTCCTGCTCCGGTAGGAACGGTCTTCTGGAACGAGCAATCGCCAAGGGCGTCGGGCGTGCGGTGAAGCGAAGTGAAGAAGGAGGCTGGGGCGCAGCCCTGGCCGGGTGATATGAGCGCAAGCGCGCGCCCGATGGCCTTGGCCGGAGGAAATCAAAGGGCTGATATGTGCCGACACCGGCCTAGTCTGATCTGCGAAGTCCTGGGGCTCAGACACCCAGCTTGTCGCGCAGCGTGTAGTACCACGCGCCCAAAGCGGTGAACGGCACCCGGAACAGGCGCCCACCCGGGAAGGGGTAATGCGGCAAGCCGGCGAACACGTCGAAGCGCTCGGTCTGCCCGCGGATTGCCTCGCCCAGCACCCGACCGATCAGGTGGGTGTAGGTCACACCGTGGCCCGAACAGCCCTGCGAAAAATAGATATTGCGATCCAGGCGCCCCACCTCTGGCAGGCGCGAGAGCGTCAAGAGGAAGTTACCGGTCCAGGCATAGTCCAGCCGCACGTTCTCCAACTGCGGGAAGGTCTTCAGCAGCTTGGGTCGGATGATGGCCTCCACATGCGCCGGATCGCGCGCACCGTAAATCACGCCACCGCCGTAAAGCAAACGCTTGTCAGCAGAGAGCCGAAAGTAGTCCAGCAAATAATTGCAGTCTTCGACGCAATAGTCTGAGGGAATCAGATCGCGCCAACGCTCGCCCAGCGGTTCGGTCGCCACCACCTGGGTGCCGCAAGGCATGGAGCGCGCGGCCAGCCGGGGCTCCAGTCCGCCGATATAGGCATTGCAGGCAAGCACCACGGTATTGGCCAAGACCTCGCCCTCGGCGGTGCGCACACGCGCCGTGGCGCCGCGCTCGATCTTCAGCACCGCTGAATGTTCATGGATCACCCCGCCCAAACTCTCGAACGCCGCGGCCTCGCCTTGCGCCAGTTTGAGGGGATGAATATGACCGCCACTTGAATCCAGCAAAGCCGCGCAATAACGACCAACCTTGACGGCTTGTTGCAAGGCCGTGCCATCCAGCATGCTCAGGCTTTGATGGCCATGGCGCTCCCACAGCGCCTTTTGCGTTTCCAGATGGCGGGCTTGCTTAGGCGTCAGGGCTGCAAACAGCCCACCGTCCTTCAGATCACAGGGAATTTGATAGCGGCGGACAAAATCGCGGATCACGCGTCCGCCTTCGAATGCCATCTGGCCCAGTGCTTGCGCCGTGGCCGCGCCATGGCGGGCTTCGATCACATCCAGGTCACGGGAATAGCTGTTGACGATCTGCCCGCCATTGCGCCCGGATGCACCCCAGCCGACCTTGGCCGCCTCCACCACCACCACCTTAATCCCGGCCTCGGCCAGATGCAGCGCGGTAGACAGCCCGGTGTAGCCGGCGCCGATGATGCAGACATCGGCACGCACCGTGCCCCGCAAAGCGGGTCGACTTGGCTGCGGCAGGCCCGAGGCGGCGTAGTAGGACGGCGCATGCAGGCTGGCGTCATGCGCCGGTGTGCCCGTTTGAGCGAGTGGGGAGCGAGCAAGTTCAGGCATCGATCTGGATCCAGGTGGTTTTCAATTCGGTGTACTTTTCCAAGGCGTGCAGCGATTTGTCCCGCCCATTGCCGGACTGTTTGACACCGCCAAAGGGCACGGTAATGTCGTCTTCATCGTACTGATTCACATGCACCGTGCCGGCGCGCAAGGCGCGCGCCACACGATGGGCACGGTTGATGTTGTGGCTCCAGACGGCGGCTTGCAGGCCATATGGGCTGTCGTTGGCGATGGCGATCGCCTCGGCCTCGGTCTTGAAGCGCAGCACGCTGATGACCGGGCCGAAAATCTCCTCGCGGGCAATGCGCATCTGGTTGTCGACCTGGTCGAAGACGGTGGCCTGCATATAGCTGCCGCCGCTTTCGGCATGACAGCGTTGACCACCCAGACGCAGGCGCGCGCCTTCTTGCAAGCCGGCCCCCACATAGGATTCGACGCTCTTGAGCTGCGCTTCGTCCACCAACGCCCCCATGGGCGCACCCCAAGTCAGGCCATGCTCGGGACGAAAGCCGCGCGCCGCCTCCACCAACTGCTCGGTGAAGGCCTCGGCAATGCTTTCCTGCACCAACACGCGCGAAGGCGCATTGCAGCTCTCGCCCTGATTGAAAAACAAGCTGGCCGCGGCTGCCCGAGCGGCTGCAGCTGGGTCGGCATGGTCATTGAAGACCAGAAATGCTGATTTCCCGCCCAGTTCGTTGTAGACACGCTTGAGGTTGGAGCGGCCTGCGTACTCAAGCATGCAGCGACCGACCCGAGTGGAACCGGTGAAGCCAATCGCGTCTACCTCCGGGTGCAGAGCCAGCGCCTCGCCGGCTTCATGACCATAGCCGGGCACCACGTTCAAGACCCCAGCCGGCAAGCCGGCTTGCAGCGCCAACTCGGCCAGGCGCAAAGCGCTGAAGGGCGACTTCTCACTCGGCTTCAACACCACCGAGTTGCCGGCCGCCAGCGCCGGCCCCAACTTCCAGCAGGCCATGATGAGAGGGTAATTCCAAGGCACGACGCAGCCGATCACGCCCATGGCTTCACGCGTGATCAGGGCCAGCGCATCGGCTCCGGTGGGCGCCACTTCGCCATAGACCTTGTCAATGGCCTCGCCATACCAGGCCAGGCAGCGCGCACTTGCCGGCACATCGACCTGCAGGGCATTGCGCAGCGGCTTGCCCATGTCCAGGCATTCCAGCAAGGCCAACTCCTCTCGGGCCTCCAGGACCAGAGCCGCAAACCGCTGCAAGACGACCTTGCGCTGGGCCGGCGCCTGGCGTGCCCAGCGCCCATCATCAAAGGTCTGGCGTGCGCTGCGCACAGCCAGGTCCACCTCCGCGCTGCCACAGCGGGCGACGTGGCCCAGCAAGCGACCGTCCAGCGGTGAGTGCTTGGCAAAGCTGGCGCCCAGCGATTGACGCTCGCCAGCGATGAAGGCACGCCCGTCCGGCTGCAAGCGGCCCGCGCGGACGTGCCAGTCGATCTCTGTACAGAGGGTGGAATTCATGGTGGAAAGCTCGAATCCGGTCAGGGTCAGGTCAGGGTCAGGTCTTGCTCGACGGCTCGTTCCAGGCCGCAAACATTTCGCGTGCGCGGCGGCGCTCCGCACGCACGGCCCACAGGCTGGCAGCCGTGATGAAGGCCACCACCACCAGGATGATCAACGTCGCCATTGCGTTGACGCTCGGGTCTACGCCGAGTCGGGCGCGCGAGAAGATCACCAGCGGTAGCGTGGTGGAGCCCGGCCCGGACAAGAAAGCAGATACCACCACATCATCAAGTGACAGGCTGAAGGTCAAGAGCCAAGCCGAACCCAGGGCTTGCAGAATCATTGGTAAGGTCACCAGACGAAACACCTGCTGAGGGCGCGCGCCCAGATCCAGCGCCGCCTCCTCCAAGGCCGGCGGTAGCTCGCGCAGCCGCGCCTGGATGACCACCGTGGCATAGGCCATACCAAGCAAGCTGTGGCCAATCAGCAAGGTGCCGAGGCCCCGCGATGGGAAGCCCAAGGCGCCCTGCATGCCCACCAGCAGCAAGAGCAGCGCAAGCCCAACGATCACCTCCGGCATCACCAGCGGCGCATTGACCATGCCGGCGAACAAGGCCCGGCCGCGAAAACGCGGGTACTTCACCAAGGCATAAGCCGCCAGCAAGGCCAGCAGCACACTACTGGTGGCCGCCAGAAAGGCCAGCTTGAGCGACAGCCCGAGGGCGGCCACCATCTCACCGTCGCCGAACAGCTTGCTGTACCAGCGCAGCGTGAAGCCTTGCCACAGCGTCGGCACCGCCGAGCTGTTGAATGAGAACAGCACCAGGGCAACGATCGGCAGATAAAGGAATAAGTAGCCGGCGCCCAACCAGCAGCGCGCCAGCTGGCCTGACAGTCCCTGCATCAAGGTATGCGACGTCAACAAGGGATTCTTCATGCTCGAGCCTCCCGATCCTGTACCCGGTTGAACCAGCTCAAAGGCAGCACGATCAGCAAGAGCAGAACCACCGCCACCGCGCAGGCCATCGGCCAGTCGTTGTTATTGAAGAATTCCTCCCAAAGCACCTTGCCTATCATCAGGGTGCGTGGCCCACCGAGCAGCTCTGGAATCACGTACTCACCGATGCAAGGGATGAAGACCAGCATGCTGCCGGCCGCAATGGCGCCTCGCGACAGCGGCACGGTGATGCGCCAGAAGGCCTGCCAAGGCGTCGCACCGAGGTCATGCGCAGCCTCCAGCAGGCGCAAGTCCATCTTGGCCAAACCGGCATAGAGCGGCAGGATCATGAAGGGCAGATAGCTGTAAAGCAGCCCCAGCATCAGCGAGAACGGCGTATGCATGTACTTGCCCGGCGCCTCGATCAGGCCCAGCCACAGCAGCACATAGTCCAGGCCGACGCCATCCATCAGCGCAGCCAGCCAGCCGCCCTCCCCCAGCAGCAGCTTCCAGGCGTAGACCCGCAGCAAAAAGGAGGTCCAGAACGGCGCCATCACCAGCATCAGTAGCACGCCCTGCCGCGCCGGCTTGGCGCGCGCCATGAAGTAGGCAAAAGGGTAGCCCAGCAGCAGGCAACCGAGGGTCGTGAAGGCCGCCATGCGCAGGCTGGCCAGATAGGCATTGAAGTAGAGCCCGTCGCCCAGGAGGTTGCTGAAATTGCTGCTGCGCAGGGTCAGCTGCCAGGCGCCATCAATCTGGCGCAGCAGGCTATCGGGCCGCACAAGGCCCATCTGAGATAGGCTGAAGTTCACCACCACCGCGAACGGCGCCAGAAAGAACAACAAGAGCCAGGCATAGGGCAGTCCGATGACCCAGTGGCGGCCGCGCAAACCGTTCAGCCATGCGGGGCGCCATGTTTTGGGGCTAAGCATCACCGCGCTCATTGGTTCAGCACCACTTGAGCATCGGCGGACCAACTGGCCCAGACGGTCTGGCCGGTGTGGAAGGGGTCTTCGGCATGGCGGCTGGCATTGGCCTGACTGACCTTCAAGCGCGCGCCGCTGCGCAGACGCAGGCTGTAGACCGTGTAGCTACCGAAGTAGGCTTGCGAATCCAACACCCCTTGCAGGCGGTTGAATTCGGACGCGGGTGCGCGGTGCGACAGTGCGATCTTTTCCGGCCGCAAGGCCACACTGACCGCCATGCCCAAGGTGCCGGTGATGCCATGACCCACATGGTGGCAGCAGTCCAGGCATTGCACGTTCACATGGTCAGGGGCGTCGGCCACCACATGGCCTTCCATCAGGTTCACATTGCCGATGAAATCGGCCACATAGCGGCTGGCCGGGGTTTCGTAAATGTCTTGCGGCACCCCGACCTGCAGCACTCGGCCCTGGCCCATGACGGCGATACGGGTCGCCATGGTCATGGCCTCTTCCTGGTCATGTGTGACCATCACACAGGTCACGCCGACCTCGCGGATGATGGCCAGTAGCTCCAACTGCGTCTGCTCGCGCAGCTTCTTGTCCAAGGCACCCAGTGGCTCGTCCAATAGCAGCAGCTGCGGCCGTTTGGCCAAACTGCGAGCCAACGCCACTCGCTGCTGCTGACCACCCGACAGCTGGTGTGGCCGGCGTTTGGCGAAGGCCTGTAACTGCACCAGCTTGAGCATGGCCTCGACCCGCTCGGCCACCTGGGCCTTGGGCAAGTCGTCACGGCGCAAGCCGAAGGCGATGTTGTCCCACACGCTCAAATGGGGGAACAAGGCATAGGACTGAAACATCATATTGATGGGCCGGGCATAAGGTGGCAAGCCACTCAGGTCCTGGCCATTCAAGACGATGCGGCCGGCACTAGGGCTCTCAAAGCCCGCCAACATGCGAAGCAAGGTGGTTTTGCCGCAGCCTGAGGCGCCTAGCAGGGCAAAGATCTCGCCGCGCGCGATGTCCAGGCTGACCTGGTCCACTGCCTTGACGCCGCCGAAGTCTTTGTCCACCGCCTCAATGCGCAGATAGGCTTCGGGGCGGCGCGCCAGCGCGGGCTCAGGCTGCTGGAATTGACTGGGTTTCATCAACAGACCTCCGCGCTCAGACATGCAGCAGCAAGTGCTCTCGTTCCCAGGGCGAGATCACCTTCATGAATTCGGCAACCTCGACTTCCTTGACCTCGGTGTAGACGGTCACGAACTCGGGGCCCAAGACCTCGGCCAGATCCTTGTCCTCGCGCAGCAGAGCCAGGGCCTCGCCCAGGCTGCGCGGCAGCTGGTAGTCACCCAGATAGGCATCGCCGGTGCATTCGCGGCTGGGCTCGATGCGATTCTTGATTCCCAGATAGCCACAGGCCAAAGTGGCAGCCAGTGCCACATAGGGGTTGGCGTCCGCGCCGATGACGCGGTTCTCAACACGCCGCGCGACCGGTGGCGCCAGCGGCGAGCGTATGCCCACGGTGCGGTTGTCGGTGCCCCATTGGATATTGATCGGCGCAGCGGTGGAGCGCACCAGGCGACGGTAGCTGTTCACATAGGGGGCGAACAAGGCCATGGCGGCCGGGATGTACTTCTGCAGGCCGCCGATGTACCAGAAGAAATCCTTACTCGGGCTGCCGTCCTCATTGCTGAAGAGGTTGCGCCCGGTGGCTTTATTGATCACGCTCTGATGCACATGCATGGCGCTGCCGGGCTCGCCGGCAATCGGCTTGGCCATGAAGGTGGCGTACATATCGTGACGCAAAGCGGCCTCGCGCACGGTGCGCTTGAACAGAAAGACCTCATCGGCCAGGCCCAATGGATGGGCGTGAAAAAAGTTGATCTCCATCTGGCCCGCGCCGATCTCGTGGATCAGCGTGTCGACGTTCAACTCCATCTGTTCGCAGTAGGCGTAGACATCCTCGAACAGCGGATCGAACTCGTTAACGGCATCGATGGAATAGGCCTGGCGCGAGGTCTCGGCACGGCCCGATCGGCCGACCGGGGGTTTCAGCGGGATGTCCGGATCGGTGTTGCGCTCGACCAGATAGAACTCCAGCTCGGGCGCCACCACCGGATCCCAGCCCTCACGCTCATACAAATCGCAGACGCGGCGCAGCACCGAGCGCGGCGCAAAAGGCACCAACTTGCCATCGCGATCAAAACAGTCATGGATGATCTGCGCCGTCGGGTCGGTGGCCCAGGGCACGATGCGGGCCGTGCTCGGATCGGGGCGCAGATGCATATCGTGATCGGTAGGGCTGATGACCTCGTTGTAGGGGCCGCTTTCGGGGCACTCGCCGGTCACGCCCATGGCGACCACCACCTCGGGCAAGCGCATGCCACGGTCCTCGGTGAACTTCTCACGCGGCAGGATCTTGCCACGCGCCACGCCGGTCAGATCCGGGATCAAGCACTCCACCTCGGTGACGCGTTTATCCTTGAACCATTGCTCAAGCTCGCTAAAGCTCAGGTTGTCTCTTTCCACCATAAGTCACCTCTATCTTGTCGTTATTGACTCGCCCCGGTATGAGGCGATGTCTCGTTAGCACCAAACCGGGACGGTGCTGGCCTTGTATTCCTCACAGGCATGGGCAAAGGCCTTGAACAGCGCCCGCGATACCGGCAAGCGATCGGCCTGCCACTCCGGGTGCCACTGCACACACAAATTGAATCCAGAGGCATCGGGCTTGCTGAAGGCTTCAATCAAGCCGTCTGGCGCGGTCGCTTCCACCCGCAAGCCTGGCGCCAGCGTCTTGACGCCCTGCCCGTGCACCGAATTGACGCGAACGTCATCGCTGGCCAAGAGCGAGCGCAGCAGACCGCCACGCGTTAGACGCACCGGGTGGGCCTCGGCAAACATGGCCGCAGCGCCGTCCTCATCGGAGCCGCGGTGCTCGCCCAGACCGGGCTGCTCATGCACCGACTGATGCAGCGAACCGCCCAACGCGACGTTGACTTCCTGCATGCCGCGGCAGATCGCCAAAAGCGGCAAACCACGCTCCAGAATTTGTGGAATCAAAGGCAGGGTGGCCGCGTCACGCCTGACGTCCAAGGGCAGCGTGGGGTCACGCAGAGGCTCACCGAAATGACGCGGGTTGACATTGGAGGGCGAACCCGTCAACAGCACACCCGCGGCCACTTCGAGCAACTCCTCCCACTCCGCCCGGCTCGCACCTGGCACCACCAAGGGCGTGCAACCGGCGTTGCGCAGTGCTTCCAGATAGGGTTCGCGCAAGACTTGGTAGCGGTGCGCGCCGATTTCACGGCTGCAACTGGGCAACAGCACCAGCGGTTTGCGTCGATTTCGTATGGGCAAATCCATCTGGTTCAATCAAAAGCTCATGACCACCGAAGTGGCGAGCAGTTGGCTATTGCGCTGGATCTGCTCGTTCCCCTTGTGCAGGAACACCGGCAGGTCAGCCCGATCCACGCGATACTCGACTTTGAATTGAGTGCTGGCATTGAATTGATAGCGCCCACCCAAGGCCAAGGCGCTTCGATTGGCGCCGCGCTGGGCATCGCCGAGCAAATCGGGGCCCAGGCCATTGCGCGCGTCGGCAAAGCTGTAGCCCAGGGTGCCGCCGCCGTTCTTGCTGTTGTTCAGATAGTCCAGGCGTGCCACCAATTCGAGCTGGGGCGTCAGCTTGTAGGCGGCCATGGTAGAGATGCCCCACCACTGACTGTCTTGCAACTCGCCACTGAGTGCATTGGCGCTGATGGCAGCATTGCGCTGCATGCCGACGCCGATCTGCCCACCCAGGGTCCAATCCCCGCGACTGAAGAAGCCATCGATCTCGAAGGCATGCACCAGGGTGTCGTCGTTGGCATAGGGCTGACCGCTGACCGGATTGCCGGCCGGGTCGGTGCTGCGCCAATTCGCCAGCTTGCCATGCACCCCGGCAAAGCCCCAGCCATTGAATTCGCGTTTGTAGTCATAGAAGTCAACCCGGTAGGCCAGGGCCGGCATCTTCTGACCGCTGTTCTTGCGTGAGCTATTCACATTGCCCAGTAGGACCTTGACGGACCAGGGGCTACGCTGCAAGTCCAGGCCCGCACCGGTGTAGACGGCCGGCAGGGTGAAGTCGAACAAGAGGTTGTGCGAGACCAGACGGTTCTGATTCGCCTGCATGACTTCATAGCCCGACCAGTCTGGAATCTGTCCAGCGATGAAACGCGTCTGCAGATCACCCAAGGGAATCGACACACTGGCCTCGTGCACGATGGATTGGCCATCGATGGCAATGCCGCCGCCGCCGCGGTTGGGGGCCAGGGTCAAGCGGAACTTAGAGCCGCCTTCGAACTCCTTTTGAAAGTCCAGTATGGCCATGCCGAAGGCGCCGTTGTCATAGGCGTACTCGCCGTTCTGGGCCGAGTTGAGGAACTGAAATCCGGCGCGATTTTGCCCTTGGCTGTAGACATAGCTGGGGTCGATCAGGCCGCTGATCTTCAGGCCTTTGAAGCCCATCGTTTCTTGGGCCTCCTCCAGCGCTTCGCTACGCACCGTGGTGCGATTGAGTTGGCGCTGCTGTTCAGGTGTGAGACCCTGGGGTTCGGCCGCTTGCTTGCTCTCCAACTCCTGCAGTTTGGCCTGCAAGGCGTTCATGGCGGCCTGCATTTGCCTCATCTGGTCCGACAACTCGGCGGCCGTTTGCGCCCGCGCTGGCGCACCGTGCAACAGGCTCAACAAAGCCAACAAGGGCAGCAGTGCAAAGGGAATGTCTTTCTTCATGGCAATGCCTCTTTCGGTAAAGGGTTCGGGCAAGGCTCCGCCTGGGCGGGCCGCGTGCGACACGGCCCGCTCTAGAGCGGTAGGGGATTGGGGGAGGGCCGGGACTAGCGGCCAGGATTAGCAGCCAGGCTCAAAGGCCAGACTTGAAGCTGGTGTAAGCGCGCGACATCATGCGGCGCAGTTCGTTGTTGACGGCACCCTGCACCCCCATGCGGGCGATCTCAGCATCGGTCGGGAAGACCGAGGGGTTGCTGGAGATTTCGGGGCGCACAAACTTGCGCGCTTCCTTGTTCGGGTTGGCGTAGAAGAGCTTGTTGCTGAGCGAGGCATGCACCTCGGGGCGCAAGATGTAGTTAATGAATTTGTGCGCATTGGCGGCATGCGGCGCATCCGCCGGGATCACCATGGTGTCGAAGAACAAGATGCCGCCGCTCTTGGGCATTGGGGCCTCGATGCGCTGGCCGCTCTTGGACTCGATGGCGCGCTGGCGGGCGCCGTTGATGTCCCCGGACCAGCCCATGGCCACACAGACCGAGCCCGACACCAGGTCATTGAGGTAGCCCGAAGAGCTGAACAGCGTGATGTGGGGGCGCACTGCATGCAAAAGCTCGGTGGCCGCCGCGTAGTCGCTGGGGCGGGTGGTGTTGAGCGGCTTTCCAAGATAGTGAAAGACAGCCGGCAGCACCTCGGAGGCCGAGTCCAGATAGGAAACGCCGCAGTTCTTCAGGCGCGACACATACTCGGGTTTGAACAGCAAATCCCAACTGTTCTCGGGCATGGGCAGATCCTTCAGTGCCGCCTTCACCTTGTCGACGTTGTAGCCCACCGTGGTGTAGCCCCACAGCCAGGTCACCATGTACTGGTTGCCGGGGTCCAGCTTGGCAACCTGGGCCTGCAGCACCGGATCCAGGTTCTTCAGATTCGGAAGGTTGCCCTTGTCCAGGGGCTGCAGCAGACCGCCATCGGCCTGCATCTTGGCCCAACCGGTCGAGGACATCACGATGTCGTAACCGGTGCGCCCTGCCACCAACTTGGTGTGCAGGATCTCGCTTGTCAAAGGTGTCATAGCGCACCTTGATGCCGGTTTCCTTCTCGAAGTTGGCAATCGTGTCATCAGCGATGTAGGACGACCAGTTGTAGAAGTTCAGTACCTTCTCTTCGGCCTGGGCCGAAGCGCCCAGATGCGCGGTCGCCAGGCCCAGACCCAGCAGAGCTGCGCGCCACTGCGTGCGATGGATGGTTCGTTTCATGATGAGTGTTTCCTCGATGGTTTTCTTTGGCTTCACTTGAACAATGCACCGATCCCGACTGCCCTCGGCGCTGGAACTTCGACAACAAATCAAAATGAGGGTCAGCCTGCCGGTCGTAAGTCGGCGCGAACATGCTGCCCATCGCTGCTCAGCAAGGTGCGGTACATCTCCGGTCGGCGGTCGCGGAAGAATCCGAAGCTCTGCCGGTCCTGCCGAATGGCCTCCAGGTCAAAGCTCTCTAGCAGGACGGCCTCGTCGGTCCGATTTGCCTCGACCAGCTTGGCGCCGGTGTGATCGGCAATGAAGCTGCTGCCGTAGAAAGTACCGGTTAGGGCCTGCTGCCTATCATTGCCATTGCCCAGGCCGGTTTCGCTGCCGATGCGGTTGGCGGCAACCACGGGCACCATATTCGCCGCTGCGTGGCCTTGCATGGTGCGCTGCCAATGGCCGGCGGTATCCATCTCGGCGCTATGCGGTTCGGAGCCGATGATGGTGGGGAAGCACAGAACTTCCGCCCCCATCAAGGCCATGCTGCGCGCCGTCTCGGGATACCACTGGTCCCAGCAGATGGCCACGCCGATGCGGCCGAAGCGGGTGTCCCAGACCTTGAAACCCGTGTCGCCGGGGGTGAAGTAGAACTTCTCGGTGTAGCCCGGGCCGTCAGGGATATGGGTTTTTCGGTAGACGCCCAGCACCTTGCCGTCGGCATCGGCCATGGCCACGCTGTTGTAGGCCGCATTGCCGGCGCGCTCGAAGAAGCCGATCGGCAGAACGATGCCCAGCTCGCCCGCCAACTTGGCGAAATGCGCGATGCGTGCATTGCCTTCAAAGGGCTCGGCTAGATCCAGGTGGCGCCAGTTCTGATCCAGACAGAAGTAGGGCATCATGAACAACTCTGGGCAAAGCACCAGATTGGCACCCTGTGCGGCGGCTTGCCGAATCAGGCGCTCGGCTCGGTCCATATTGCGCTGGAAGTCCCAGTCGCCTGAAGCCATTTGGACGGCTGCGACGGTGATTTTTCTTGTGCTCATCTTGCGTGTCTCCTTGTGGTTCAGGCGGGGAAGCGGCACACCGCGAGGCGGTTGCCCAACATCGGTTGCTGCTGGGTCGAGCAATGGGTAGCGCCGCCGCCCAAAGAGATGGCGCCAATAGGTAGCAACTCCACCTTTCGATCCGGAAAGGCCTTGGCAAACACCTGGCGAGCCAACTCGTCTTGGGGCACGTTGAAGGCGGTGGAGATCACTGCCCCATTGACCAGGATGTAGTTGGAGTAGATGTCGCAGAAACGCTCGCTGCCGTAGTTGTGCACACCTCGCGGCACCGGCAGATCGAGAATCTCGAAGCGGCGGCCCCGCGCGTCGGAGGCCAATTCAAGCGCGCGGCGGTTCTCCTGCATGGCGCGGTAGTAGTCGCCCTGATCAGGGTCGGCCGCATTGAAGAGGATGCGTGCCGGCGCAATGAAAGAGGCAATGCCGTCCACATGACCGTCGGTTTCCACCTCGGCCGGGTTACCCGGCAACCAGATGATCTTCTCCACGCCTAGCATGCGCCGCAACTCGGCCTCGATTTCGGCACGCGTCATGCCCGGGTTGCGGTTCGGGTGCAGCAGACAGCTCTCAGTCGTGAGCAAGGTGCCTTGCCCGTCCACGTAGAAGGATCCGCCTTCAAGCACCATCTCGGACTGAATCAGCGGCACTTGGGCCAAAGCCGAGATATCGGCCGCCGAGCGCTGGCAGCCCTCGTAGGGTCGGTATTTTTCGCCCCAGGCATTGAAGCGAAAGCCGACCGCTTTTTGCGTGACCTGGTTTTCGTCGACCAAAAAGATCGGCCCGCAATCGCGCAGCCAGTTGTCCTCCACTGCCATGGGCACCACGCTGACTTGCGGACCGCACATCTCACGAGCCTTGGCGGCCAGTGGCGCATGGGCGGCCACGATGCAACGCTGATAGCTTGAAATGGTGCGGGCCAGCAGACCAAAGGCGCGGCAAACGGCATCGTAATGCTCGCCCCACAGTTCCTCGCGGTTACTGAATACCGGCCAGCCCAGCCAGGTGGCGGCCATTGGCTCCCATTCGGCGGGCATGCGCAAACCAGCGCTTCGGCAGTCGAATTCGTTCGAGTTCAAGGTATCCCTCTTGTTGGCGTTTCGGAATAGGGGTTACTGTGATTTGAAATTCATGTATAGAAAAGCGACATTTCTTGGGTCGATTGATCTACTGCACTCATATGTCAAACACTAGACTGCCTTCCTTCAAGTTCCTGCTCGGCTTTGAGGCAGCGGCTCGCCTGGGCAATTACTCGCGCGCGGCCGACGAGTTGTGCGTCTCGCAATCGGCCATCAGCCACCAGATTTCGCAGTTGGAAGAACAGGTCGGGCAACCGCTATTCCGTCGCAAGGGTCGGGGCGTGGAACTCACTGTGGCGGGGCGCCTATTGCTGGACAGCGTCACCAAGTCACTCGAAGAGATACGCGGAGGCTTGGCGCGTATCGAGACCTATATGGATGAGAACCTGGTAACCCTGGTGTGCCCTGCACCGGTTGCGCTGGGTTGGCTGCAAGCACGCGTGGAGCGACTGCAGCAAGAGCACCCCCTGCTGTGCCCCATCATCTCGATCGACGAGACGGCCCGCTACATCGATGAGATGGACGTGGACATCGCCATAACGCGCGAACCACTCAGACAGCAAGGCGTCTTCGAAGTACCCCTGCTTAGCGACGAATTGGTCGCCGTCTGCACGCCCGATTTGGCTCAGCGCCTGCCCGCCGCGCATCCCGAGCAACACCCTCAGCAAACGGGCCTGCTGTGCCATGAGGGCGACCTCACCAGTGACCGCGTCGGGCCCTTCATCCGCGAGCATTTCAGCGCGCTGCGTAAGGTGGCTATCTACGATGACACCCGCCTGATATTGGATGCAGCCCTGCGCGGTCGCGGCCTAGCCTTGTTGTCGAGCTTGCTGGCCGACGATGCGCTGCGCGGCGGGCGGCTTGTGCGGGTCGCGCCTTATCCAACGCTGCCTTTGGGCACCGTGTGGATCTCCCGCACCGCCGGGGAATCACGTCTGCCGTTGGTGCGCGGCGTGTTCGACAGCTTGCTGCGCTACTCCCAGTCGAACTGAGATTGATATGAGCTGAATCGATCAGTGGAGCCAATAAAAATCAGTATTGCAGATGGGTTGCAGCCGTCAGAATTCGCCACCCCGGTAAAAACCCTGAATTTATGACGACGAGACGAGCCCTCTTGGGCATTGGTGGCCTAGGCTTGGTGAATGGCTTTTTGAGTGCTTGTGGCGGCGGCGCAGAAACACAAAGCACGGATCCCACACCCGCACCGCTGCCTGGCCCGACACCAAGCACCGACACTTGGCGCATGCCCGATGAGGCGGGACCGCATCGAGCCATTTGGATGGCATTTGCGGCACGCGAAGCTGTTTGGCCTGCCGCTTTGCGCCAGCCGGTGCAGCAAGCCCTGGCCCGCATTGCCAATGCCATCAGCGCCTTTGAGCCGGTGAAGATGCTGGTCAGCCCTGCTGACATGAGCAAAGCGCAGCAGCTATGTGGGCCCGGCGTGCAGTTGGTGAATCATGAGATCGACGATTTATGGATCCGAGACACCGGCTGCCTGTTTGTCAAAAATGGTCGTGGTGAGCGCGCCGCCATGAGCTTCAACTTCAATGGCTGGGGCGGCAAGCAGACCCATGCCCGTGATGCCACGGTCGCCGCGCGCATGGCCGACTTGGCAGGAGTGCCACTGCTGCGCAGCAGCTTGGTGCTGGAAGGGGGCGCCATTGAGGTCGATGGCCAAGGCAGCGCCATCATCACCGAGAGTTGTGTGCTCAACGCCAACCGCAATCCCGGCGTGAGCAAGGCGCAAGCTGAGCTCGAACTCAAACGCGTCTTGGGCCTGGAGAAGATCATCTGGCTCCCTGGCATTGCCGGCAAGGACATCACCGACGGCCACACCGATTTCTATGCGCGCTTCATCAAGCCCGGTGTGGTGGTGGCCGCATTGGAGCGCGATAGCAGTTCCTTCGACTACGCGGTGACCCGCCGTCATCTGGACCTCCTGCGGGCGGCCCGAGATGCACAAGGCAGGTCACTTGAAGTTGTGACGCTGGAATCGCCAAACCAAGTCCGTCCCGCGTTTGCGAGCCAAAACTTTGCGGCCGGCTATGTCAACTTCCTGCTGACTGAGAAGGCATTGTTCTTGCCCGAATTCGGCGATGCGGCAGCCGACCGCGCTGCTCGCGCCACCATGGCGGCTCAATTGCCCAATCACCAAATTGTGCAGCTTGATATCGACGCGATCGCAGCTGGCGGCGGGGGCATCCATTGCACCACGCAACAAGAGCCCGCTTAGACTACAAACTCAGCCAGGAGTCACCCATGAATCCCTCTCTGACTCGTCGCCGCCTAATGCAAACGATGAGCTTGGCCGCTCTTGGCAGTTTGCCTGCCCAAGGTGCCGCCGCTGCGGGGTGGCAAATGCCCGATGAAGCCGAGCCGCACACCGCCACATGGATGTCCTTCGGACCCAGCGAAGAAGTCTGGGGCCGTCGCCTTCTTCGCCCCGTGCGCGAGCATCTGGCCGGCATCGCCCGCAGCATCTCAGCGTTTGAGCCGGTTCATATGTTGGTTCGGGAAGAGGACCATGACCTGGCTGCTCGCCTTTGCGGCAACAAAGTCAAGCTCTTCGTCCAACCGGTGGACGATCTATGGATGCGCGACACTGGCCCGGTGTTTGTGAAGAACACGGCCGGTGAGCTTGCCGGCGTGGACTTCAATTTCAATGGCTGGGGCGGCAAGCAAGCGCATTCAAGAGATGCCGAAGTGGCCGAATTCGTGTGTGAAGAAGCGGGGGTACCGCGACTCAGTACGCAGTTGGTTTTGGAGGGCGGAGGCATTGAAGTCGACGGCCAAGGCACAGCCATCATCACCGAAAGCTGCGTTCTCAACCGCAATCGCAACCCTGGCCTCAGCAAGGCGGCTTGCGAGACCGAACTCAAGCGCCTGCTGGGGCTGCAGAAGATCATCTGGTTGCCCGGCATTGCCGGCAAAGACATCACCGACGGTCACACCGATTTTTACGCTCGTTTTGCTACGCCAGGCGTAGTCATCGCCGGCTTAGACGAGGACCCTAGCTCATACGACTATGTCGTGACCCAAGAGCATCTGAGAATCCTTCGCCAAGCCAGCGACGCACGCGGGCGCCGCCTCAAGGTGGTCGTTCTCAAGGGCCCGGAGCACGTTCGCCCCGCGCTCGAATCACCCGAGTTTGCGGCGGGCTACATCAACTTTTATGTCTGCAATGGCGCCGTGATTGCGCCTCAGTTCGGGGATGAGCGTGCGGACGCCAACTGCCGCTCGGCGCTAAGAGAGCACTTCCACGGTCGCGAAGTGGTTCAACTCAACGTCGACGCCATTGCCGCTGGAGGCGGAGGAATTCATTGCACAACTCAGCAGCAAGTTCGTTAGCGCACGGCCATTCTTCTTTTGGTGTTGACTCAAATCTTTGACTCATGAAACAGGAATTCGCCCGAGGAATATTTCAATGGCGGGCATAGGCAGCTGCGGCCGTTGAGTCACTGAATTTGGGCGACTGCGGTAAGCCTTGTGCTGAGGTTCGCCGAACTTCGGCTTTGGGCACGATGCTGCCGCTCAGGTGTCGGCAAGCGAACGACTCAGTTCAGCCTACAGCAGCCGTCCGGACAGTTGAGGGCCAGCGAACCTCGCCTCGCC
>Ga0187843_10000648_pt1 | contig 23718 bp, 21 predicted proteins | sample SpaLakP09_SKY_43_FD_134516 | JGI IMG/M metagenome (GOLD analysis project Ga0187843, IMG submission 134516) | Oligotrophic lake water microbial communities from Sparkling Lake, Wisconsin, USA - SP09_SKY_43 | ecosystem: Environmental > Aquatic > Freshwater > Lake | place: USA: Sparkling Lake...
GCAGTTGTGTTTCGCCGAATGTATATCTCATGGGAAGATCTCGTACTCCAGGAGGAAATTCAGACGTGATTTTCGAAATCGGGTTGCTGTGGCACGCCAACTCTTTAAGAGAACCCGGTAGAGCAGGCAACACGGTGATTTGATTTGCTTGGCAGTACAAATTTTCAAGAGCAGGAGGTAGATCGGGCAATCTAGAGAGTCGATTGTGACTGCAGACTAGTCTTTTAAGAGCAGGTGGCAAGGCAGGTAGTTCGGTGAGTTGGTTGAAATTGCAATATAAAAATTTAAGAGTAGGAGGTAGCGCTGGCAATACGGTCAGTTGGTTGTTAAAACAGTACAATGTTGTGAGAATAGGCGGTAGGGCGGGCAAGGATGTTAATTGTAATCCCGAAACATCGAGGGTTGGGCGCGCCGCTGTGACTTGGGCAATCCGCTGCAGTAGTTGGGCAGTACCCGGTCCATGTGCCATTATGATATTGCGCATAAAAATGAAACGCACGACTGCAAATATGGGGTCCCTTAAAAAACACACAAACAAATCCGGGGACTCCCGAACTTGTTTGTTTGCATGTAACAATGTCAGGAGTTGCGGTTGCATCGCAGCCAGTTGCGGCTGCATCACCAGCTAAAGTTATAAAGAACCCCAAGAATGGTGCACAAGAATCCTCGAGTGCTGTGCGGAGAGGACGTGAAGCACTGCGGCCTGTTCGTACAATTGAGCAGCCTAATTTTGACGCTCAACCTAAACCCACCGAGGCCCAGCTAATGCTCCAGAAAATCAAGGGCCAGGCGCGTCGTCGTCGCCGGACTCGTCGCACGCGTCGCCGTGTTCGTGGTGGAGAGTACAGCCCCGAATTGGAAAGAACGCTCCGTAGTATCAACGTGAATGAACGAACGGGTGCACAGGATTCTGCGTCTCAATTCCAAACTGCACTTCTTGGGTTGAAGAAGACACGTGGTGCTAAACGACGGTCGTTATCCACTCGTGGGGCATCTCGAGGTACAAGACGCTACTGAAAAAGGGAGACAGTCGTTCATCGAGCACAAGGGCGCGCTGCTTGCTATTACCCCTCAAGGTCTTGGCCAGACGCCGGATCATTGTATCGCGATCAATTTTTGTTTCACTGACAGTCAGTTTACATGCCTTGGGACCATGCCATCCGCACAAGGTCGATTTCTCACACGTTTCCTTTGAAGTTAATTGCCCACATGGAGTTCGAACCTTGCTGACAAACGTCCGCGGAGGTCCGGCCACCCAGGCTGTTTCAGCGTCTGCCCATTTCCGTAATTCAGGGATCAGTCCTTCCCCGGACTCGATTGCCGCACGCAGAGTTGCATAATCTGCATTTTGCACATCCTTGGACAAGGTGTACAGCATAAAGTCAAATACTTCTGCATCGTACGAGATACTCTTGACAATCATATCGTCCTCCGGATTCGGTTCACCATCAACCAACTCCTTTTCTTTGTGTCCATTGCGCACAGTAGACAAGACCTCGGACACTGGTGCTGGATCGCCGCCATCCACAGCCTGAAACGGTGCTCGGAAACGTGAAGCAAGCAGGGCTTCAGTTGCACGACCATTCATATCGTACAAGTCAGAGACCCACCTGAATCCGGCATCGACACTGGTATCCAAAAAAGCCTTGAGTACAGCACGCGTGGGGAGTTCGTCATCGCGAATATCATGGTACCCTGCACGTGTCCGGGTCATACGAATATCTTCAGGCAAGAGCTTCGACTCACGAATCAGTGGCTGGATCGGAAGAATGACCTCTTTTGGTACAAAGAGCGCTTGGATTCGACCGAATGGATCATGTACAATCTCATAGACTGTCTTGCCCTTGGATCGTAATTCAGTAATGGCCTTATCGAATGTAGGAATATTGGATGAGCACGCACGAGCATGCAGAGCAAGAACTGTTGAAACTGTTGCAGCGACAAACGGTGCGCGTTGAATGTCAGTTTGATACGCAAATTTAGCTCCACGATTACGCATCACGTGTCCAAGTAGTTCATTATCAATCATGACGATTGTGCGGCTCTTAACATCTAACGAATCTGACCAGAAGCCGCAGGACATGGATCGAGTGGATGTGTGGATTTGCACAACTCGGCATTTCAAAATAGATGTCACATACTCCATTTCATCGAGCATTGGAAGTTCGCCAGTCTCATATGCACGTTGGACTCCGGAAACAAGGCGCTCAATTTCTGTTGCGCCTTCTCCAGGTTCTTTCCAAGTACGGAAAAAGGAGCAGAGCATCAACTTGTCCTGGGCGTTTTTAGGTTCTGGGACTACCGTCTTGTCTCCGAGCAGTAGAGGAAGGGTCTTGGATGGCCGACCTAATCCGATCCGGAAGAAATCACCCTTGCCAGCTTCAAGGCGATCACCCTTCTTGACTGTAGAGGAATAGGTGGGCACGATTCTCAAGGACGTCGCCATATCTGCATCCAGGTACCCAATGCGCAACTCGGGGAGATGCGGGGAACTTAAGATGTACGATTCGTCATTGCGTGTGATGGCTTCGACAGGTGCACGTTCTTCCTTGTAACAGCACGGGATACGGCGTCCGTTCTTGGAGGACACAATCTTGCTAATGAATCCGGGAAATGAGTGAGTTTGGTCGCGCTTGATGACGCTATACTCGTAAATATCCTCATCATTTTCGGTACGCACCTTGCCTCCACACACTGGGCATGTATTGTCAACTAACTGTTCAGCGCGTAACGGAATCATGTCGCGAATGCACCAATATTGAGGACATGTCGCAATACCTTTCGGATCATCAAGTTCCATTACACTTCCGTACCCGCGTGGATTGTACTCTGCAGGAATCCTTGTTTCGTCTTCAGGGGTCAAGACAATGACTTGTTTCGACTTGTCGCATTTCAAGGGGTAAATGGTCGAATCAAACGTTGCCGGATCAAACTCCTGAAGTTTCTTATTGAAGTAGTTGTAGGTTGACTTTTTGGTAGCCTTGACCTTGAACTTCTTTACAGGCGCTACCGCAGGTGCTGCTGCAGCGTTACTGCCCGAAGGTGGCGGTTCCGCCTCTTCAAGTCCAAGTAATCCGGCCAAATCATCGTCAATTTGAAAATCAGTTTCTTCAATTGATTGAGGAGCCACGGCGACTGCTTCAACCGCTTCGGAGCGACGAGGACATACGCTATCAATATCGTCCGTTGTGGTCAAGACGTACCGCAAAATATCAGCATACTTAATTGTGCGAGGACCATTGACGATGCCTGTCATCAAGATTTCATTATTTGAGAATTTCAGAACCGGGTAGTGGCGCAACACGCGTTCAAGATCAATGTCTTCTCCCAAATCCGAAAACTTCTTAATAATCGCCTTGGCCTCATCTTGCGAAATACCAAGTTCTTCAACCAGCACATCCGGGCCTGGTGCATCACTTTGATTCAAGAGTTGGTATGCCCTGACTTCGAATGAAGACAAGACATCTGCACCGTGGTTTGCACGCAATAACTGGAAATCAGCCCCCCTGGTTGCAAAGACAGATTGGAGGCACGGGAAACGCCGCATGTCGAATTCAGTAATGTCTGTGGAATACTTGGAAAGAACTGACAACTCCTGCAGTTCCCATCGAGGCTCTACGAGATCTGATGTCTTGATAAAGGCCATGATCGAATCTAGAGACGAAAACCAGATTGCAAGATCTGTCTTGATTGACTCGATATCCGAAGAGGATTCACGGGTACGGAATGCAGTCACGACAATATCCTTGGGCGTCATGACAATCCGATCAAACGATTTCCGGTCCGTGCCCTTGAACAGCATCAGAGTGGGTAATTTGCGCTGCGGTTGAGTAGCGTTCGACCACGAGTGCCAATGTGTCAAGTCCACAGACGGTTTTTTGGTCTTGGGTTCTGTCACATAAAACTTGTGACGTATGGCCTCTTGCTTGGAGGTGAAGTAACCAATGTACGGCGTGGCCTCGGACACGGTTAATCCGTAAAACATCTGCTCGAATCGACTTCGCGGAGCTCCGAATTGGGTATCGATCAGGGGGATATACCACTTTGCACGCAGAACAGTGACGTGGGAAGGTTCGGGTGCATTCAGAGCCAAAAGTTTATCCAGTGTTTCAACTGATGTTTTCAAGGACCGAACGATAGATTCGGACAAACGTTGAGGAGTTTCAGAACGCAAAAAGGGTGTATAGACACGTTGCATAGTCTGCGTTGCCTGCTCCGGCAAGGATGTAATGCGAAACTGAATGACTTCATGATGGTAGGTGTCGAACAAGACTTGAACTTCAGGAAGTGGAATTTGCTGGGACGGGATCTGGATATCGCGCGGAGGAAGAGGCAAGATCAGTGACCTTTTTCCCGGGACACCGAGAATCCGCCATTCCAGAAATGCAGAGTCTGGCATATAGATGGGTTCCAAAAAGGAGGGCTTGGTCATCCATTCTTCACGTGTCAAGGCGGTCGTAGGTTGTTCCATGGGAATCATTCGTGTCTGCGTAATGTACGTCTTGAACAGGTCCGGATTCACGACCTTGCCATCAAGTGACATGCGAAGAAACAGACATTCCCAGTTACGGGTATCATGGTAATACTCTGGGGGGAAACTCTCCTGAACTTCGAGAAAGAGACGATCAGGATGTGACTGCACGGCAAGAGCAAGGTGTTGACGCACCGACTCGAGTGTGTCGTCTTCAAAGAAGCCGATACTCGACGCTGTTCCTGCAATGGGAAACGTCTTCATTATATGGTGGTGTCATGATTTTCTTGTCTAGTGAGGCGTGTCGGTAATCATCATTCCGCAATAGGGCGTAGGCTGTCGGGCATAATTGACAGACGTGTGGAGTCCGAGTTTTGTTCCATCATCCAAGACGCGCTTAAAGTTTGACCAGAATTCAGGAGTATGACCAATGGTTTCCGTCATCAAGTGACCCATCTCGTGCAGCATCACGAACATGATCGTATTAATTTCAATTAACGGATATCCAGGCTTGGTCTTGTCGCGCAAACATACCACGATTCGCTGACCCTTGTTTTCCGAATAGGATGTGTCGGAGGACTTGACGTCATTTTCCACAAAGGCATCTGGCTTATAGTTCGTGAGAAATCGAGCCACAGGTGGATCGGATGCAAGAGACGGTGTTCCCTCATACGACTCCTTCAGCTTTTCAAGACGTTGCCGAATCTGAACCATCAATTCAACAGCCTTGTCCTTGTCGGGAAGGTCTTGCATTTCGTATGTATTTCCGTCTGAACCGATAACCGACACGGTGTTTCCCATTATTTGAATGGGAGAGATTACGACGCCAGGCCCTCAAGCGGGCGCGTGGACTTGAACGGATCCGGGTCGATGGTCGTCTGGAGGAACGGACCAATGACCGCCTGGGGGTTGGGCGTCTCCGTGCGGATGTCGTAGCTCGGGTTCCGGTTCGTCTGGAGGATACCGAGGACGTTCGTCGTGGAGTGGTATCCGGACTGGAGGAAGTTCTGGCCTGCGAGGTCGTCCATGCTGGCCGGGTTCACGGCGGCCCAGGAGGCACCCATCTCGCCCTTGGGGAGGAGGTCGCCCGAGTTGAGCACTGTCTGGGTGTACGTCTGCTGCGACGACGGGACGCGACCCTGCATGTTGGCGACAGAAACGGCATTGCCACCGAGGCTGTGCCCCTCTTCAGCCGGCATGTAAGGACCCTGCTCGGACAGAGGACCCGTCACTCCAAGGCCACCAAGCTCCTCGGCCTTGTCCACCAGAACACTCTTGCCGCTCGAGTAGGACGAAAAAAGAGCATAGACAACCACAACACCCACCAGCACCATTCCAAGACGGAGCATTTTATCTTGGGAAAGCTTCATCGTTTACTGTATGCTTTAGACAAATTTACACGGTTCCTCCTCCGGCATGGGTGTCTCGGTCGGATAGAGAAATGCCAACAATTGTTTCCGGTTGAGTGCGTAGACTGTGCGGCACCCCTTCTCCTTGGCTTGGACGCGCAGCTCCTTGACCGTCATCTTTTCGATATGAAAGGACTGCGGTAGTTCCTTCATACTCAAGAGATCAATCAGCTCTTGCTTGGACTTGATATAGTACTTCTTGATATGCTTGTTCTTGGCATGACGCTTGAGCTCGACGAAGGTGAGGATGGAATACTCCATGACAGATACCCCCGACGTCGGTTTCCAAGTCCGGATTTCGTTTTTTTCCGCCGACAACAATAATGAAGCGTACTCCCGTCGTTCTTGGATTCTTTGTAGCTGCGATTCTGTTTGGACTGTTCATCCAGTCGATGTTCGTGTCGACAGGTGCCACGGACTCGGCGCCAACTGTGAAGAAGGAGGGATATGCAAATGTCAAGATGCCCATGCAGCCGGGCTCTGGCTCTGCCATCTCGGGTATCAACAACTCCGTGGTGATTTCTGGATCGGAGCCGAGCACGGTCCCGGAGGCGCCATACACCCAGGTGGATGACCGTGCGCTCTTTCAGTTCGACCAGAACAAGCAGGGCCCTGGCTGCTGCCCTAGCCCCTTTTCGGGCGATGGTGGGTGCGTGTGTGTGACTGAAAACCAGCACAAGGAGTTTGCGTCTCGTGGTGGAAATAGAAGTCCCGAGTAAAGATAATGGAGCACTTGCGTACACTGATTCAACATTTCAAGGACAAGCATCCCGACAAGCCCTTCCCTCGGCCGTCGGAGGAGCTGTTCACACACCTTCAGACAGTCCTCTTTCCAGAGGCGCTCCGAGTTGTGCAAAAGGACAATACCCTGTTCAAGGGCATGGGGTCTATCACGTTATTTCCCGGTGTTGCGACGGAAGACATTTGGGATTCCAGTGAAGAAGCCTGGAAGAAGCTTCACATGGCATGCCTGTACTCGCTGATGCAGGGTGATCCCAAGGAAAAGGTTGGCAAGCTCATCGAGGCCTTCAAGACGATGCTCCCGGGCGGTGCTGCAACGGATGAGATCAATGAGCTTCTCGGCAAGGAGGAGACCGAGTCATCCATTTCCGAAATGTTCGAACTCATTATGAACACTCGTCTTGCCACAATTGTTGGCGATCTGGTCACGGACATGAAGATGGATGATCTCAATATTGATTTTGAGGACCCTCATGAGCTGCTCCGGTCCCTTCAGAACCCCCAGGAGAGTGAAATCGTACAGACAATTGTTAAGCGCGCCCAGGAACTTCTCGAGGATCGCATTCGCACAGGGCGCATCAACCAGCGCGAACTCATTCGCGAAATCGAGACATTGCGTGCCAAGTTCCAGTCGACGTTCGGTAAGTACATGAATGAAATGATGACGGGCGCCCGCGGTAACACAACCGGGAACTCTGCACAGGTGATCATGGGTAACTCCCCCGAGGCACGTCGCGCACGTATGCAGGCACGTCTACAGAAGAAACTGCATGAAAAGTCTCGCAAGTGAGAATAAGAGATGTGCGAACCCTTTTGGTATTCTGAACCTTCTGTTTTATTTCGTCCGACGACATGGTATTCGTTTGTTCCTACAGCCTCCATGTCCGTGGATCAATCTCTGAACGCGGTGGTTCGGTTCGTTATTTACCTGTCGGTGCTCCTGTATGCTTGCTCGAGGGATGCCCGGTACTTTTTGTACATTCCGACTATTCTGATCATCACGGTGGCTCTTCACACCTTTTTCCCGAAAGCCAAGAAGATCACCGAGTCATTCCAAGGTTCGTCCTTTGTCACTAGCTATGAGGGCACAGAAACAAGCCAGCCGACCCCCGACAATCCTTTCATGAATGCAACCCTTCCGGATATTCTCGACAATCCGAATCGTCCTCCCGCCGCAGATGTGACCAACAAGACAGTTCGCGACAAGGTCAACAAGTCCTTCTCGCAAACGTCGAATCTGTACATGGATACGTCAGATGTGTTTGATATGATGCAGGCCCAGCGCAATTTCTTCACTGTGGTGGAAGATGATCACGGTGGGTTGCTCAAGTTCCTGCAGGGGAATACGAGCTCGGACAAAATCGGCAACGAGTCCTATGTTGCTGTCAAGGGATCATTACCTCCGGAGCGTCTTACCCCGACGAGCGTGTCGGTGCCGCAGGGTGTGTCGCCGGGATCCTCCGCGAACACCTAATGCTTCCTTGATCTCTTTTCCAGACTGCTTGGCACCTGTCGTGCGCTTCACTTCCTTTCCATCGATTTCCAATACCATTGTAGGGAAACTTCCCACATTCTTATCCGTAGGCACGTTTGCAGACTCTACTTTCCGGGTCGCAACCTTGTCCTTCTTCGACGTCTTGCAGAACTCTTTCCAAGCCTTTTCATTTGCCTCGCAATGCGGACATCCATCCATCCAGTACAGAATGACAACTTTTTGCAGGATCATCTTATCTGTACATCTAGAAAATGGCGTGTGTCCAGACTTTGAATCAAGCCCCTGATAAGACATGGACGGGTAAAACTGCAGACGGAACCGTAAAGACATTCCAGACACTTGGTCAGTATAAACTCTATACACAGAGCCTTGCAAACTGTCCCAATGTCCAGCCATGGCTTCCTGGAAAAGAAACGCAGGAAACTGGTTTTGGAAAATTGGCCCCTCGTGATCCCGACCTCCAGGCACGGTACGACGCCATGTCTCCTGCGTGGGAAGGCGTGACATCATCCGATGCAGCTGTTGCACGCGGAGTCTACTCTCTTGACAGTGCAGCTGCCACCCGTCTCCAACTGCGCTCTGCGAATCCTGCACCTCCCTTGACTCCAACTCCGACCTATTGTGTTGTTCAGTAAATAATGAGGGTCTGGATCCTGCTCGTATTGTTTGTACTCTTGTTTCTTCACGGATGTAGCGAGTACTTTACAGATAGAGAATTTACCAACGTGACACGCCCGTGCGGATGCCCATCCGCCGGCGGATGTCCGCCATCATGCAGTTCCTGGCAAAGTAAGATTACATCCGTCGCTCCATCAACGGGAACGAGTCAAGCAACAGCTGCCCCGTATGTCCCGATCTTACAGTCGTTTTACGATACAGTCTACGTCCCGGCAACGGACAAGCCGACCGAGGCCCAAGTGGATACGTTTGTTTCGTCTTCGGGAACTCTCGTAGATTCCGGATCCTTGAAAACAATTATCATGGATGCATTCCACATCGACCCCAAAGTTGGGAAAGCAGCATCGGGCGAATCGGAAAGGGGAGCCTTTAGACCGAGTGGACGTTTACAGCCCCCGGACGGCTATGATGAAGTGTATGGATATCAAGCTCAAGCGAGTTATTACCCTACAGACATGTCAGATGCATCGCGATTTGCAGAAGGTACATATGCCCCCGTCCGTCAAACAACACCTCGTCGCCCCATGAGCGGTATTCAAAATATCAAGTAAGTACAATGCATGTCTTTGTTTGGATCCTTTTGCTGGCTGTGATTGGTCTGCTCTTTTCGTATACTGAACACCTTACGAATCCGGGCCCTACAGGTACAACGGGAACCACGGGAACCACGGGACCCTCGGGACCCTCGGGAACCACTGGCGTGGGTGCTGCGTCCACACTGTCGAGTTCAGTTGCCACCTTTGGACCAACTGGAGCTACAGGTGCATCGACAATGTCTGCACTCATGAATGGGTCTGGCCCCACAGGTCCCATGGCTCCTCTTTCACCTCTTCCGTCTTCGACACCAATGGCTCCCCAATTAGGTCCAACGGGTCCGCCACCGAGCCCGTCTTCGATGTTTTCCGGAGATCAATTGATGATTTCGTCTGAAGTGAAGGGAATGGGAATGGCAGTTCCTGTTGGACCAACACCCACATCTCTTCCGGGTGGTGCCATTGACCAGACAAATACAGCTCCCAGCGATCCACGCGCGTCTGCTAACCAAATCCCCTATATTGCAAACCCTCCTCCAAGGGGCGATTCAAAGGCAACTTCAACTCTGGCACCTTTTTCCTAACTAAAGGTAATGAGACCGATTGGTTGGATTCTGTTACTCGCTCTACTCCTCGCCTTGTGGTCATTTCATCGCCCCGTTGAGGGATTAGAGAATCCAACACCTGCGTGCCCCACTGGATACACGATGGATTCAGATTATAAGTGTAGGTACACATCGGGTACTGGTATGGCGAATCTCGGTGTACTCACGAATCCCAGGTGTCCGGATGGATTTTATTATTCGAATTTGGGAGGGCCTGCGGGTACGTGTGTTGGCAGCAGCAGCCAATCAGGAGGAGGCAGCCCAACGGGAACCGGGGCTCCTCCAAGCCCAACAGGAACTGGGGCTCCTCTAGCCCCAGTCCCAGCATGCGCGAGTCCCGGCCTATCGCTCATTGACGGATTCTGCAAGAAACCCGATGTTCCTTCTATTCCTGTTATTTGCCCTACAGGTACAACTTTGAACACTGGGTTGCGCAAGTGCTTCGGTGATGCATCATTGTCAGACGCTCAAGCAGCAGCTGCAGGGCTCACGTTCAGTACCATAACAAACATGTTCAGTAAGGATGCAACCCCAACGTGCCCTGCTGGGTACACCTTTTCATCTGGATATGGTTTTGGAGATGGTGGAACATGCGAGGACTCAAATAAGATGCGCCCCGTCTGTTCATCTGGATATGTCTACTATGCTCCACAAGCCAGATGCGTGACACCTGCGTTTTTTGGACCGACTGGCGGTATCGGAGGCACCGGAGGCACCGGAGGCACCGGAGGCACCGGAGGCACTGGAGGCACCGGGCGCAGTGGGGCTACCAGAGGCGGCAATGAACGCAATACTCTGGGAGTGGGAGGAGGTGATGGTGATGATTTACCAATGGGCGTTTCAAACTCGACCCTTGCAAGTGCATTCAATCAGCCTGTCAATGGCCCTCCTTCTGGCGGCGTCGGTGATCCTCCCTCGGGAAACAGGGCGACCAATGCATATGGATATCCTTTCTTGCTGGGACCGCAAGGTGACGGAAAGACTAGACCCATCCAGTCCTTTATTCCCGGAGACCTCGACTTGATCCCGAACCCATTCAAGGCATTCAGTCCGGCATCCTATTCGGCGAAAACGGAACCCGTTCCGTATTTAGCAGATTTCTCTGCATTCAAGAGATAAAATGTCCTTCGGTCTTCGCAATCAGCGCGGATCGTGCTGGGTCAATGCAACACTTCAAGCCATCTTTCGTATCCCCGATGTTCAAAAGCGGTATTCTGACGAAGAGAATGTTGACACCAAGATTCCCGTCGACAGTAGCCTCCATGAAATCATAACCAGTAAGGGAGACGAGGGTCTCAAGGGACTCTACGACTGTGTGCGCTCGATCGATATGCCGGCCGGTGAGGGAATCGGTGATTCCCACGAACTCCTCGAGTTCTTCTGCGACAAGCTTCCGTATCTCGATAAGCTATGTCGATTCAAGGCTGGACAACAAATCAAGTGCCATCACTGTGACTACAAGGATACACGGGTCGAAACTCTGATTGAGTTTTCAATCACTCCGCAAAAGAAGCAGACCATTACAGAGGCAGTGATCCATTCAGTGACACCTACCGTCATTGCAGACTGGACCTGCGAGAAGTGCAAGCAAAAGGGATGTAACAAGCAGTTGCTCATGTCTTCCTTTCCACAGGTGTTTGTGTTTCATATCACATCGCTGCGATCGAGCGTTTCCTACTCTCCTCTGCTTGTCATTAACGGCTTCCGCTACTCACTCCTTGCAATTGTGTGCTTCAATGGAGGGCATTGGTGGACATACGGTCGCGAGTTCCCCCCGGGCACGAACTGGGTCGAGTACGATGACATGAGTGTTCGAGTACATGGTTCATCGAGCTTCCCCTTGTCAGACAATGCGCGTTTGCTGTTCTATTATCGCATCAATGAATAAAGAAATGATGTCCTTTCTTCTTTCAGGATTTCGTGAGAATCTCACGGCAGAAGAAATCAGAAGCCCAAATCCTTTTTCCACGCAGGAGATTACGGCAGAGGAAAACGCAAGAGTCCAGGCTGGAGCCAATTCAGCGGCTGCGCGAAGCGGATACGACAGGGCGCTTGCGAGGGTTGGCCAGACAGCTGGGTACAGTGGTACTACCGGAGCTGCTGCACCCGGACCTCGCAGTGAACGCAGTGACAGGGGCACAACTGTTACACCTACGATCGACGTTTCATCGACAATCTTAACTTCAACTTCAACTTCGGAATCAAACGGTGAATTTGCAATCATTCTTGCGTCGATCGGCATCTTGAGTCTGTTCATCTTTTTCATGACATGGTCGATCCTTGCCGTTCTTGTCTTTATTGCACTTGTGGTCCTTGTTATGGTCATTCTTCTCCAGTACGGATTCATCACTACATCGTTCCTGTATCCTCCAGCTCCTGAAACTAAAACTAAAAACCAACAAACAGTACCGTCACTTCCGGGCGCGATCTTCAAGGCGAGTGAAGTGTTCCATATTGCAGACAATAAGTTCACCTATGACCAGGCACCGGCCGTGTGTGCGGCGTACGGCAGCCAGCTCGCGACCCTCGAACAGATCTTGTACGCTTACAATAATGGTGCCGAGTGGTGTGGCTATGGATGGTCACAGGGTGGAATGGCTCTGTTCCCGACACAGGAATCGACATGGAAGTCCCTGCAGGGTGAGACGGATACGTCCAAGCGCACAGCGTGTGGCCGTCCAGGTGTGAACGGCGGTTACTTTGACCCTGCGACCCAGTTTGGTGTCAACTGCTTCGGATTCAAGCCGGATGGAGACCTCGATTTCCCCCTCCCTCCTCCTGGCACGGACCGGTCTGCGTTCAACGATATGGTGAAGCGTTTCAGGAGCTCGATGAATTCATTCACAATGGACCCGTACTCGCGCAACGAATGGTCTGGATATGACCCGCCTGTCACTATGTTCAAGCCGCCGTATGGAACACAGTTCAGCCAAAATATCGGTATGCTTGCTGGATCCCAAGGACCGCGGGGAGAGCAGGGACATCAGGGTGACCGAGGCGAGGGTCGGCGCGGTGGTCGATGGAGCGATTGGTATTCATCCATGATGGGACAGACCGGCGGAACCGGCGGAACCGGAACCACTGAACACTTGACGAATTACAATTACGCGAATGAGAATTACGTTGAGGACTATCCTGGAACAACAAGTTTGTCCATGGCAGATAGCCTTGGACCGTACGGACTGGTTGGTCCCACTGGACCTCGTGGATACAGGGGAGAAAAGGGTGATCGTGGGCATACAGGACCGATGGGACCTGCAGGTCTTGGACCTACTGGGCCGAGGAGTAGTACTGGACCTGCCACGACGACCGTGCCGCCGACCCTGCCGCCGGTTGTGCCCCCGGTCGTGCCCCCGGTCGTGCCGCCGGTTGTGCCACCGCCGGTGACTACGACAAATTCTGGAACTCAACCGTCTCTCGTGCAAGGACTGACGAGTGGATCGAGCATTCTTGCAGCTCTGACGACACTCCCTCCTGAACAAGCTGCGACTGCAACAGCTACCCTGACACCGACCCAGCAGCAGGCCTTGGCCTCGTCGCTTGGAGTGACAATTGGCACCAGCGGCAAGGATGCTGACGTTCTTCCGAGTTTGGTAGCCAGCCGACTTACGGATGCCGCCCAAACGTCTCCGTCCCAAGCGGCTCGAGCAGCCCGTGCTGAATCCCAAGCGGCAGCTGAAGCGGCTATGCAAGCATCTGCTAGCCAAGCAATTGCTGCCGCCCAAGCGGCTTCGGCTGCGGCTGCCGCTGCTGAAACCCAAGCAAAGGACGAAGCTCCTGATGATTCCTACAACTATTAATACAAGATCTGCGGTGTCTTGACTATGCGGACCCAAGAACCACTTGCTCGTGCAGCCTCTAACCCGATTGGAGAATCTTCATAAATCAGAGTTTGGTCGGGCCGGACCCCAGCAATGAGGTGGCATCGTAGATAAATTTCAGGATTTGGTTTTGGATTGATGACATCTTCATTCGATAATGTGAAATCAAAGTACTTGTCAATACCCAGCGCACGAAGCGCTGTATCGACAGTTGCTCGAACACTATTGCTAGCACATGCAATCTTGACCCCGGATGCCTTTAGGACAGTGAAGAACTCGATGAGTGTGGGGGAGGCCTCTACGCGAGAGAGAGCTTCGAGCGTGAGGGCTTGCTTTCGCTGAAAAATAGGTTCTTCAAGGTTTGCAGAAAGCCCTGTACGCTCGCAAAGAAGCTTGAGTTTGGATCGCGTGTTACGACCATTATATACCGTATTATGTTCCTCCCGTGAAATTTCAAACCTTGGACCTGCCACGTCGCAAATGGCGGAGTTCAATGTCTGATAATGGATTTCACAAAAGTCAAGAAGTACACCGTCCAAATCAAACACGACTAATTCCATTGACGAATCACAAGACATATTTTGCCTGTTCTTTATCGAAGAACTTCATCCAGTGCGGGATGAGGCCAACTCCGCGTCCGTACGAAAGAGGGATCGGCTTGTCCGTTCCAGGTTGTTGTTTGATGCACAGGTACGGCATTCCCGGGAGATGCATTTCACCTGCACGGCACTCCTTGTAACAGAGTCCATCGACCAAATCACGGTGCTTGTCGCGCACAGTGTCTTCATCTTCCTTCGTCTTGTGTCCCGCAAGTAAGCGTTCTTTGTCTGTTTCGGATGCCCTTGAAGGATCTGGTTTGGACTTGGAGGTATTGTATGCCGAGTACTTGCCGTTATATCCCGAGTCGAACAAGTCTCCGAAATCAGTAGGACCCGGACATTGGGCAGTCTTGCCTGTTGAATTGAATCCGCCAATGCATCCAATGATTGTCCTGTATTTGCAACTATCCCATCCGAGACAAAACAGACCAAAATCGGTCTGGCCAGCCGGGCATGAGGATAAGCCAATCACAGTACCGGCTCCAACTCCATATGTGTCCGCCCAACACACGGGTCCAACCCCGTGATATCCTTCATCGCAATTCTTATAACAAAGACCGCCATTCTTGTCCGGGTGGTCACTGTCGCATGCGCTCATACGGAAGATATCGTACCCGAAGATACTGATTCCGCCAATCATGTACCCGATAATGACCAGTACGATAATGATAAGGACGAAGAATACGATAAACCCTAACGGAAACGCGTAGAGTAAGCGGGTGACCTTGTAGCTTTCGATCCATGAGGTAACAAACCAGTACATCCCGTACAGTAAAAACGCAACAAGCGCCACATAGTACCCAGTTTTCATCCCGGTCATGATGATATTTGTCGCAGGACCCCATACCTGCTGTGGAAAGAGGAAATCGACTATCCTTTGTGTGACACTCGTGTCGGACATACCCAATTGTTTCTTCACCAGAAAACAATGGAACCGAGACCTACAATTAAGATTCAACCGTTTAATCGTGAAGCCTCCAAGCAGACACTGTCATTTCCGTCACTCCCGGCATGGCAGCTGCCGTGGTTGATTTTCAAGCCTCAATCGCATGCGATTGCTCCGTTCCCTACAAATGAACCGGCACGCCCAAAGTCCAAGTCGTGAGTATTCTTTGCTTCACAAATAGCAAAGATGGAAGTCGTTCTTCTTCTCGGACTTGCCTCACTAGGATACGCGCTTGCCCAGAGGGAAGCTAAAGAGCAGGAGGAAAAACCGGTCAAGAGGGATGCCAAAGTGACCTGGATGGAGCCGGAGCGTTTTGACAGCGATCAGGTCGAATTACTGGACGCCATTACGGGGCATAGCAATATGGTCCCGTTCTTTGGTGCGCATGTGACCCAGTCAACCTACTCGGGTGCCACAAGCAGTCTGCTGGACAAGTACACGGGTCAGGGCAAGGATACCTTTTTCCACAAGGACGAAGCACCTGCCTTTTTCGCACCCGAAACAGGAAACGGTAACCCATTCGGTGTGCAGATCGAGACGGATTTCGAGCAGTCGCGTCAAGTCACGAGTATGCGCATGAACAATGTGTTCCCCGTGGAGCGCGTGCAAGTGGGTCCGGGTGTGAATGACGGCTACACGAACTTGCCGTCCGGTGGATACCAGCAATTCACGTCTGCCCAAGAGTATGCCCTGCCGCCCACGACCGATGAGTTGCGCGTCAAGAGCAAGCCGAAGCTTACCTACGAGGGCCAGGCTGTGCCGGGCGCTCACTACATTACCGAAATGGGTATCCAGGCCCCGGTCAAGAAGAACCGCCCGGACCGCTTTGCCATCACAGGTCTCGAGCGCGCCAATACGACAACGGGTCAGCAGGTGGCGTCTGGAATCTACCCGACCCAGGTCATGAAGCTGCAGAATCGCGAGAGCACATCTGTGCAGTTTACCGGAGGCCCGCAGTCTGCAAACACCTATCTGAATTACATCCGCGCCTTCACGGAACCGTTCGAAGAGTTCATGAAACTCACTGTTGAGGGACGCCCGACACCTGGAGGTATGGTGGGAGGCATGGGCATCCAGGCTGGACCCGAGTCCATCAATGTGGCGACCCATCGCAACGAACACATCTTCGACAATGTGCGCACCTTCGAGTCACCCATGCTCACAATTGGTGGTCAGCCTACAGTTGCCGGGCAGCAAGGAGTTGTGCAGTACACCGAGCCGCTCAATCAGGATATTTACGCGCGCGATGTGGGTACATCTGGTCTGTTGGATGCATTCAAGAGCAACCCGTATACACAGAGCCTCCAGTCAATCTAAAATGCAGACGGATCTGCTCCGTTACTCTGGAACACCCTTATACGTTTGTCTTTCTTCATTCACACCACGTCAAAAACATGATGTGGTGCGCTATGTTGCCGCGTTCCCGGACCGAATTCGAGTGTGCGATTGTATTCGCGATCCGTGGATTCGTCATTCCTTGTCGTTTCTTACGGTGCAATGGACTCCTGCCCAAGAACAATGCAACTCGACCTTGCCGATATCGAGCGTACCCTCGTGATTCGGAAAGCAGAACTTGTCAAGACAGCTTCGTTTCTCTTTAACTGCACGTTACTTGCATTGATGGTGTGTGGATTCGGATACTTTCTGTGGGTCCAATACACGACAACTAAAGAGACCCAACAAGCCGAGAAACGCATCGAGTTCACGCCGCAAGTATGGTATTCAGCAACCCGAAATCTTCGTTCTGAAGAGTATGGAAGACAATTACAACCTCTTGAAATTGAAACTGGATTTGGTATACCGCGACCTGTCCTTGGAAGCGGCAGCGAAGACTTTTGACGAAATCAAGATGCCAAAGGCCCCGGTTGAACCACCTAAAGCAGTTCTTCCTGACAAGAAGTAAGAGATGGGGTCTACAGACTCGAATGGGTTCACCATTCCTACAATTCCAACCCTGTTCAAGTACGAGCCGTTCTTTTTCAGCGTTGTCTTTCCTACACAAGGTGGGTATGTGGCGTATGGTGACGCATCCCTAAACTATACGAACGGCACATTGCGAAAAAATTCAGTCTTGCTAAATTCCTTGTCATTTGTGTCATCTAATCGAGTTGATCTTTCATCCGCAGGTGTTAACTTCACAACAGCTACAGCAGGTGAAGATTTTCTTGTACAGGCTCGAAATCCGTCATCTGATATTCTTGCGAGTACGCCTATCACGGTCAAGATTGGTAATGGACGATTCACAGTTCCGCAAGGGTCGAATTATATCTTGTTTGCTAACGAGACTGCAAATGTCATACTGAATACGTCAGCACCCATGACGTCTGTGAACTCAACGCCTGCCCTTCCAGTTGGTCTGACATTTACAAAGCAAGATGTCGCGGGCAGTGTCTGGGCAATTACTGGACAGGCGGTGACTACCTATCAACAGTCGTCGTACCTCATTATTGGAAACAACTCGAGCAATGGATTTGTTGTGACAACGACGCTCTTTATCCGTGTGAATCCTACGCGCATGTTCTTGACAGGTGTTCCGACATTGATTTCCAACTTGACAGTTGGGACTCCCATTGTTCCGTCCACAATTACTGCAGGGGGTGCAAATATCGTTGTTCCAGGCACCATGACGTATCAAGTACCCGCTCTTCCAAGCGGACTATTTTGCACTGATCTTTCAGGAATCACCTTGCAGCCGGGTGTTCCCTTCCAGCCAGTCGATCCATCCATGTCACTCATCATAACTGGAACACCTACCTTGACAAGCGCAGTTGCGTCCATCCCGTCCGGACAGACAAGAACAACTGTATTTGCAACGGCAGGTACGCTTTCAACGTCTAACGTCATTAACTTCTCATATGCCGAAGCTGTCCTCTTTACGAACCCATCAAACAATGCAGTCCTGTCTGGGCTTTTTTATTCGATCCCAACATCGAATAACGTGTTTAACGCATCCACATATTTCGGTTCGTCTGCTATCCAAACCATCTATTCACCCAACCTTCGTTCTGACTTGTCCTTGAACTTTTCATCCATAACAAAGGCTGCAACACTTGTAGGTACACCGACCTTGACCGGACTAGATACGACTCCGTACACAGTGGTTGCGGTCAATGCTGGTAGTATTCAAGGATCCATTGTCGTGACGATCCCGATTGCCACTGATACAGTTACAATTACCCGATCGGTAACAGATACATGTTTTAATTTTGTGGTTGGTCGTCCGGTTTCAAGTGCCTTAACTGGCTATTATCCGTCCAATATTTCGTATACAGCTATATCTGCATCCGGAGGTTCGCTAACCTTTTCATCCAATAACTTTCCTCCGGGCGTTTCATTGTCGCAAACGGGAAATACGTTAACTGTTATCGGGACACCGACAAAGGTGACAACGAGTCAGAACTTGAGCGTGACTGTAACTGACGCTGACAGTTCCGTATCTGCAACGGATTCCTCATTGGCCGTTTCTGTCCTTACTGACCAATTCACTTGGACCTATTTGCCTTCACAGTCTACATACTACCTTCTTCAAAACCGATCCATGCCTGAAATTAGAACAACTGCAACTTCCTTGAGCGGGCTTTCTATCTTGTCCTATTTCTCAACCAACTTGCCTGCGGGGTTGAAAATTACGGATACCGGGTTAATTAGTGGAACGCCGACCAGCAACGGAGTATTGACATCCTCCGTGTACGCATCAACCGGGTACGTGGCCAACTCAAATAGTATTGAGTTCGATGTGGCAGCCGATTCAGCCTTGTTTACATTTCCTACAATCGTCACAACGGGAGGAGCCACTATACCTCCTACGCAAATCACTTGCATCTCATACAGTCAAAACACCGGGTCTAACTTTACAATTTCCAACAATCCATATGGCGTGACCGTCGATTCAAACGGTGTCATTGGCGGCACCATGATTACTGGAAATCCTCCAGGCACTGCATTCTTTCCATTTGTAACGCTGACCGTGAGTGCCAATATTGGAGACGCCATACAGAGTTCAATAATCAACATGACAGCAACAAACATTTTGATATCGAGAACGTTTGCGCTTACGTCGTCCGGACTTTCAATTTACGACTCAACGATTCCACCATCGTCTAACGTGTCGTTCTCACCCCTTGCAAGTGTACAGGGTGGAGTCATTACAGATCTTCAATCGTATGGGTCTACCGTTGTTGATTCGAACGTGATTCTTGCAACAACCGGTTCGGCCGTCTACAAGTCCACGGATGGACTGAACTTTACATCAAATGCAATCACCCAAACAGTTACGTCGCTAACGTATCTTGCGTCAGAAAATCTTTGGTACGGCGCAGCTGTTTCAGGAGGAAACTTTTTGGTCTCCACGTCCCCCGACGGAACCAACTGGACATTCTTGATCAACTTGGGAAGCTTTTCCGGAACTCCTATTATTCGTGCATTTAATGGTCGCGTATTGACGAACTATAATGGCGTGACCATGTATCCGAATCCCGTTACAGGGTCCGGATGGTACAATTCACTCTCTACGCCCGGAACAGTTCTCGATTTAGCAACAGACTCGAACGAGACTCCTACATGGATTGCATCTGTGAATGACGGCACCGTATGGGTATCCCAGGTGAACGGTAACGTGTGGATTCAGTCTACAACGGATAATGCATATGCATTCACTTCTACACAGTCCGTATATACCTACAACAAGTGGTACAATATTTACGGATCGTCGCAGAGTGGGACCATCTATTCAGTGCAAACATCAGTGGACGGCTTTGCTTGGACAACAGTCAGCAACACATCCAGAGCAACGCCATTTTTCATGTACTATGACGGAAATCGATACTTGATTTCTCCCCTCAATACGAATCCGACACTGACCTACAAGACGCTCGATACGTTCACAGATGCCGGGTTTGTAACATCGTCGTCCCAGTCGTTCGTGACAATCAATGCCATTATTGCACCGATCTTTATCCGCCCAAACACAGGACTCTCTGTAATCACACTTTCGGCATTTACTGGATCCGGGCCTACCTTTACATCTCCAACTGGAGTGAACATTTTTGCATACCAATACGTTGCCATCACCCCCATCTACATTTCAACAACGATTCCTTCGACAGATCGTATTTATATTGAACAATCTGCATTGCCGTTAGGATTATCCTTTGACACGGTCACGAGTACTATCACTGGAAGTATGATGCGTCTTGGCCCATTTCAACTGACTGTGTATGCTGGAAACACGACAGGCATAAGTACATTGACCTTGTACTTTACTTCCCAGTTACCCTTTATAGTGAACAAGAACCAAGACTATGCGTCTGCATACACGTCCTATCTCCGGCAAGGAGTCATTATTAATGGAGCTGTTAGTGGACGCGATTCAACTGCATACCCGTCCTTGACAACAACGGTTGGTGCATTGATGGGTCCCAGGCCTCTTGATGTCATTTCTGCACCCGACAAGCCATGCTGCAAGGAAAAACGGATATGATCGCATACAAAAAGAGCCAGTTGCAAGTTTCAAAATGCAGACACCCGTTAGACCTCCAGTTGAGATCCGTTCACTCATTCCTGGCAAGCGATACTATGGATTCTCCAATGCTCGATTTGGACCCACTTCTTCGTCCTGGTTCAAGGCAACGTTCACGGAGTACTATGTGAACGGTGCAGGCTACGATATGCTTCGGTTCCACAATACGACAGAGACGATGTCCAATGGAGACGTATACCATATAGGGTCTCGTACAGAGGAACCAGATGGATTCCATCTCCGTATCTGGGATCCTCCAACCACCTGTGGGCAATCCTTCACATACTACGATGTGTCTCGATTTGACGACACACAGAAAAAGGAGTTGAAGGTCCGGTTCATCCTACGGCAGAGACGACAGTATGAACGAGGGCTGACGGGAACACGACCCGATGGTAAGTGGTTTCCACGTGATTTGGTTCGTGAAATCAGTTTGCGCTATCTAACCGACGAGAAGGTAAACTGCGCTAATAGGTGGAAAGTAAAAAATAAGTAATTAAATGTCGATCGTCTCCTCGCGCTCCGGGATCCATGTTAGTTTGTTAAACAGCCTACTGATGAGGACTTTGATAAAGTAGTTCCGACCCGTAATTGCACTTACCATGTACTTGTCTGGAATGGGTATGTTTGTAATCTCAACAACTGCCCGCGCAATGTGCGATGGCGTTAGTCACTCCTCCTCGTCCGGCCACACCATGTCCTTGAACTCGTTCATCCCAAAGTCGCCAACACGGTTGCGCGCAGTGAACTCACAACCCTCCTCGTCATTCGGATCGTAGAAGACATTCTTCGTGTCGTCGCCAACCCAGTAGATCTTGCCCTTGAAGATGATCTGTGTCATCTCCTCCGGCTCCTCGGGCAGAGGGATAGCCGCTGCAGCCTCTGCCCTGGGCGTGAGGAAGGTCTTGACAAAGTTCTCGTGCTTCTTCTCCTTCTTGTAGTCTGCATTGGACATGCTGTTCAGGAAATCCAGGAACTCCTTCTCGACCTGCGTTGTGAGCTCACGGCGGTGATCCTCGACACCCTTCTTGAGATGCTTCTTGAGCGTTGGCGTCAGCTTTGCAACGTTGATCTCCTTCTTGGGCTCGGCAGCCGGGGCCGGTGCCTCCTTGGCCGCAGCCTCCTTGGCCGCCTTGTTGCGCGCACGCGTCTCGGCAGCCTTCCGCTTGGCAGCCTCCTTCTTGTCCTCAACGACTGGGGCCGGTGCAGCCTCGGCCTCGGGCTCCGGAACAGGCTCTGGCTCCTTCTTGGTCTTACTCTTGGACTTGGGCTTGGGCTTCTCCGCGGCAGGCGCGGCGGGCTCCGCTGCAGGCGTGGACATGAAGAGGATTGCGCACATATCGGCGACGAACTCCTCGCTGTTGGTGATGCTGTACTTGGACGAGAGCTGCTGAACGACAGAGAGAAGAAGAGACTGCATTTTGACTGATGTAGGGGGTGAAAGGGTTGAGTTTTGCGTGCATAGATTTCGTTTTCGACGTTTCGCTAAAAACGTAATCGTGCGTCGTACCGGAAAACGGTCTCACACCAAGAACAAAATGCCACGCAACACTACTGGAGGCTCCGGCCACCGCTCGCAGCGCAACTCTGAATCCAACAAGACCAAGGCCAACAACAAGATCATCGACAGCTTCCTCGATGATATCGCGACAGGACAAGAAGTGACAGATGTCCACGTTGGACGCGTGATGCGTCGACTTGGATCGGGGATGATGGAGATCTTCTACGTGATCCCGGAGACAATTGAGAAGAAGGAGCGTATGGTGGACAAACACGTGCACGCACCCTTGCGTGGGGGCATGCGGGGACGCGGAAAGAAGGACGTGTGGGTTGATGTCGGAAGCGTCATCCTTCTTGCAGAGACTGGATTGGGTGGAACGCCCTTCAAGATTGTGAGTGTCTTTAGCGAGATGCAAGTCCAACGGTACAAGGATATCGTTCCCAAGGCAGATCCGCGCCTGTTTATTCGTGCATCGACTGATGAACAGGCGGAGGGTGGAATCGAGTTTGCCTTCGAGGAAGAGGGCGAGGAAGTTGACGTCGATGACATTTAAATACGAAAGAGTACAGTTTTGAGGTAGACCATAAATCATTTTTTGCTGTTTTTAAGGTAATATGTCCCAAGGCAACGTCGGTCCACAGGGACCTCCCGGCGCTCCGGGATCTATCGGTCCTACTGGATACACTGGATATACTGGACCAAAGGGAGACTATGGTGATATTGGATTTACGGGTCCTACAGGTTTACGAGGTCCTACAGGTTTCACGGGTCCGGTTGGAACAGGTACTACCGGACCAACGGGATTTGGCTCTACCGGTCCGACTGGCGTAACGGGTCCACAGGGCGTTGCAGGTACAGCTACAAATACAGGTGCAACAGGCCCCCCTGGTCAACAAGGACAAATTGGTGGACAAGGGCCACCTGGTATTCCGGGCAATCCTGGTCTCGTAGGACCTACGGGTCCCCAAGGTTCGCAAGGTGAGCCGGGTAGTGCAACAAATACAGGTGCGACTGGAATCGCTGGAACCACAGGTCCAACTGGGGCTGGCGGAACTGGACCGACTGGACCGACTGGACGCGATGGATTCACAGGGTCTACGGGTTCTACTGGCCCGACTGGATCCATCGGTAATACAGGTCAACAGGGCTGGTCTGGAGTCCAAGGTGTTCAGGGCTTGCAGGGTACTCTTGGCGTGGGTATCCAAGGTAGTATCGGTCCCCAGGGAGATATTGGATACACGGGACCAACCGGAACGACCGGAACGACGGGACCAACGGGAGTTACCGGCGCTACGTCGTCCACGGGAACTACGGGACCTACGGGAGGCACCGGGCCCACTGGTTCCATCGGTAACACGGGTCAGCAAGGTTGGTCTGGAGTCCAGGGCGTACAGGGCATCC
>Ga0187843_10000649_pt1 | contig 23716 bp, 19 predicted proteins | sample SpaLakP09_SKY_43_FD_134516 | JGI IMG/M metagenome (GOLD analysis project Ga0187843, IMG submission 134516) | Oligotrophic lake water microbial communities from Sparkling Lake, Wisconsin, USA - SP09_SKY_43 | ecosystem: Environmental > Aquatic > Freshwater > Lake | place: USA: Sparkling Lake...
CAGCAGCGAGCCTTGATTCCGGCCCGGGCGGCCGAGGCTCGCAAGGCCTTGCTCAAAGGCCTGGATCAGCTGGAGCGGGGCCAGGTGCGGCCAGTGCTGCGCCGCCTGGCCCAGGCCTGGGCCGACGGCGACCTGGAGCTGCTGCAGAACTACGAGCGCTGGTGCGAATGCATCGAAGATGAACAGGACCGCATCGAGCTGCGCCGCCTCAACGACGAACGCAACCCCGAGCTTGCGCGCGGCATCGAAGCCCTGCATGCGCAAGGCCAGCCGGTGCTGGCCGCCGTCGGCGCCCTGCACCTGAGCGGCGCGCAGTCGCTGCCGCGGCTGCTGGCGTTACGGGGCTTCGAGGTGGAGCGCCTGGTGCCCGCGTCAGACAAACGCTAGCTCCGCGTCGTACCATGCCACCCAGCTGCCCCACCCAAGGAGAACTCATGGCCGACAACAACAGCTTCAGCAAATTTGTCCCGGGTTTCGATTTCCTGCAAGGCCTGGTCAAGAACGCCGGCGCCGCCCTGCCCGGCATTGGCCAGTGGGTGGCCCCGACGCTCAATCCTGAGGAACTGGGCAAACGCATCGAAGAGCTGCGCACCGTGCAGTTCTGGTTGGAGCAGAACGCCCGCATGCTGGGCGCCACCATCCAGGCGCTCGAGGTGCAGCGCATGACGCTGTCCACCTTGAAGTCCATGAACGTACCCCTGGCCCAGCTCAGCGAGGCGCTCAAGGTCACCCCGCCCGACGCCAATGCCGGACTGGGCAGCTGGCCCGGCGTGCCGCCCGAGGTGCTGGCCGCCGCCCAGGCCGCCAGCCCCAAGGCCAGCGCCCCGGCCCCGGCACCGCCGGCCAGCAAGGCCAAGCCAGCGCCCGCGGCTCCGGCCGCAGCCGCCATGCCCGTGGTCGATCCCATGCAGTGGTGGGGAGCTCTCAGCCAGCAGTTCACCCAGCTGGCCGCCAATGCCATGAAGGAAAGCGCCACCGACGCGGCCAAGAACCTGGCCGGCAGCATCGTCAAGCAATCCTTCGACGCGGCCGGTGAAACCCTGCGCAAGGCCGCCACCGTGCCCGGCGCCATGGCCGGCAGCGCGGTCGATCTGGTGGCCAAAAGCCTGACGCCCAAAGCCAGCGCCAGCCGCGCGCCGAGCAAAGCCGCGGCCAAGACCACGGTCAAGGCCCCGGCCGCCCGCAAGCGCAAGGCCTGACCCCGGCCGATGAGCGCGCTCGCACCCACCACCAGCCCACGCAGCCAGGCACAACAGCGCCTGATCCAGGCCTTGTCGGCCGAGCTGGCGGCCCATGCCCTGCTCTGGACCGAAGAAGACACCACACCCTACGAGTGTGACGGCCTGTCGGCCTACCGCCAGCGCCCGCTGGCCGTGGCCCTGCCGGAAACCGAAGCGCAGGTCGGCGCCGTGCTGCGCGTCTGCCAGCAGCTGCAGGTGCCGGTGGTGGCGCGTGGCGCCGGCACCGGCCTGTCCGGCGGGGCCATGCCCCATGCGCACGGCCTGACCCTGGCCCTGGCCAAGTTCAAGAAGATTCTCGAGATCAACCCGATCGCCCGCACGGCACGGGTGCAGTGCGGGGTGCGCAATCTCGCCATCTCGGAAGCCGCGGCGGTCCACGGCCTGTACTACGCCCCCGACCCCAGCAGCCAGATCGCCTGCACGATTGGCGGCAATGTGGCCGAGAACTCCGGCGGCGTGCACTGCCTCAAATACGGCCTGACCCTGCATAACGTGCTGCGCGTGCGGGGCTTCACCATGGCGGGCGAGGCGGTGGAGTTCGGCTCCGAAGCGCTGGACGCGCCGGGCCTGGACCTGCTCAGCCTGGTGCTGGGCAGCGAGGGCATGCTGGCCGTGATCACCGAGGTGACGGTCAAGCTCATCCCCAAGCCGCAGCTGGCGCGCTGCATCATGGCCAGCTTCGCCGATGTGCGCCAGGCGGGTGCGGCGGTGGCGGCCATCATCGCCGCCGGCATCATCCCGGCCGGGCTGGAGATGATGGACAAGCCCATGACGGCGGCGGTGGAGGATTTCGTCCATGCCGGCTACGACCTCGAAGCCGAAGCCATCCTGCTGTGCGAGAGCGACGGCACGCCCGAAGAGGTGGCCGAGGAAATCGAGCGCATGCAGGCCGTGCTGCTGGCCCATGGGGCGACGCAGTGCCAGGTCAGTGCCGATGAGGCCCAGCGTTTGCGGTTTTGGAGCGGGCGCAAGAACGCCTTCCCGGCCTCGGGCCGCATCAGCCCCGATTACATGTGCATGGACTCCACCATCCCGCGCAAGAACCTGGCCGCCATCCTGCTGGCGATTGCCGAGATGGAGAAGAAGTACCAGCTGCGCTGCGCCAATGTTTTCCACGCCGGCGACGGCAACCTCCACCCGCTGATCCTGTTCGACGCGCGTGACCCCGACCAGCTGCGCCGCTGCGAGGAATTTGGCGCCGAGATCCTGGAGACCAGCGTGGCCCTGGGCGGCACGGTCACTGGCGAGCACGGCGTGGGCGTGGAAAAGCTCAACTCCATGTGCGTGCAGTTTTCGCCCGAGGAGCGCGAGCAGATGTTCGCGCTCAAGCGCGCCTTCGACCCCCACAGCCTGCTCAACCCGGGCAAGGTCATCCCCACCCTGCAACGCTGCGCCGAGTACGGCCGCATGCATGTGCACCGCGGCCTGCTGGCCCACCCCGAGCTGGAGAGGTTCTGAGCGATGAGCGTGGCCTTGTTTCAAGTCCAGATTCGTGAAGCCGCTGCGCAGGGCCGCAGCCTGCAGATCCGCGGCCAGGGCAGCAAGGATTTTTACGGTGAGCGCCCGCGCGGCGACGCGCCGCTCGATGTCAGCGGCTTTGCCGGCATCAGCAGCTATGAGCCCAGCGAGCTGGTCATCACGGCCAAGGCCGGCACGCCCATCACCGAGTTGGAGACCGCGTTGACCAGCCAGGGCCAGCATCTGGCCTTCGAGCCGCCGCGCTTTCAAGGCCGCGGCACCGTGGGCGGCATGGTGGCGGCCGGCTTGAGTGGGCCATCACGGGCCAGCCAGGGCGCGCTGCGCGAGCATGTGCTGGGCCTGAGCCTGCTCAACGGCCGGGCCGAGCTGCTGAACTTCGGCGGCACGGTGATGAAGAACGTGGCCGGCTACGACGTGTCGCGCCTGATCGCCGGTTCGCTGGGCGTGCTGGGCCTGATCCTCGAAGTCTCGCTCAAGGTCATGCCCCAGCCGATGGCGCGCGCCACCCTGCGTTTCGAACTGGGACAGGCCCAGGCCCTCAACCAGCTCAACCGCTGGGGCGGCAAGCCCCTGCCCATCCAGGCCAGTGCCTGGTGGGACGGCGCCCTGCTGCTGCGCCTGGCCGGCGCCGAAGCCGCCGTGCGCGCGGCGCAGCAAAGCTTGGGCGGCGACGAGATCCCCGAGCACCTGGCCCAGCCCTTTTGGGACGGCTTGCGCGACCACAGCGACGAATTCTTCACCGGTGCAGCGCGCGCCGTGGCCGGCGGTGCCGCGCTCTGGCGCCTGAGCCTGCCGCAGACGGCGCCGGCGCTGGAGCTGCCCGGCGAACAGCTGATCGAATGGGGCGGCGGCCAGCGCTGGGTGACCACGCCCTTGCCGGCGGCGCAGATGCGCGAGGCCGCAGCCTCGCTGGGTGGCCACGCCACCTTGTTCCTGTGCCGTGACGAGCAGCGCCAGCAGGTGTTTGCAGCCGCAGCACCGGACTTGATGCGCATCCACCGCGAACTCAAGAAATCTTTCGATCCGGCCGGCGTGTTCAACCCCGGCCGCCTCTACCCCGAGCTTTGAGCGAAGCGCAGCCCGCATGCAAACCCAACTTGCCGCCGAGTTCCAAGGCACGCCCGAAGGCCAAGCCGCTGTCGACATCCTGAGCCGCTGCGTGCACTGCGGCTTTTGCACCGCCACCTGCCCGACCTACCAGTTGCTCGGCGACGAGCTCGACGGCCCGCGTGGCCGCATCTACCTGATCAAGCAGGTGCTGGAAGGCAGCCCGGCCACCGCCTCGACCCAGTTGCACCTGGACCGCTGCCTGACCTGCCGCAACTGCGAGAGCACCTGCCCCTCGGGCGTGCCCTACGGCCAGCTGCTGGAGATCGGCCGCGGCATCGTCGAGGCCAAGGTGCCCCGCCCCCGCGGCGAGCAGGCCGTGCGCTGGCTGCTGAAGGAAGGCCTGACCTCGCCCGTCTTTGGCCCGGCCATGAAGCTGGGCCAGGCCCTGAGGCCCCTGCTGCCGGCCGTGCTGAAGGACAAGGTGCCGGCCCCGGCCGCCGCGGGCGCCCACGACTGGCCCACGCGCAGCCACCCACGCAAGATGGCCCTGCTGCTGGGCTGCGTGCAGCCGGCCATGGCGCCGAACATCAACAGCGCGACCGCGCGGGTGCTGGACGCCGCCGGCATCCAGACCCTGGTGGCCGACAGCGCCGGCTGTTGCGGCGCCATCCGCAGCCACCTCGGTGACCATGCCGGCGGCCTGGACGATATGCGCCGCAATATCGACGCCTGGTGGCCCCTGGTCGACGGCCTGACCGAAGCCGGCCGCATCGAGGCCTTGGTGATGAATGCCTCCGGCTGCGGCGTGACGGTCAAGGACTACGGCCGCGCCCTGGCGCATGACCCGGCCTATGCCGACAAGGCGGCCCGCGTCAGCGCCCTGTGCCGCGATCTCAGCGAGCTGCTGCCCGAGCTGCTGCCCCTGCTCAAGCCACGGCTCAAGAAAGCCAGCGGCGGCGCCACCCGCGCCAAGCTGGCCTACCACCCGCCCTGCACCTTGCAACACGGCCAGCAGCTGCGCGGCGGGGTCGAGGCCGGCCTGCGCGAGCTGGGCTTTGATCTGCAGCTGGCGCCCTGCGACAGCCACCTCTGCTGCGGGTCCGCCGGCACCTACTCGGTGCTGCAGCCCGCACTGTCCAAACAGCTGCGCGACCAGAAGCTGCACGCCCTGGCGCCGGTGCATGCCGACACCATCGTCTCGGCCAATATCGGCTGCATCCAGCATCTGCAAAGCGGCACGGCCACGCCGGTGCGGCATTGGGTGGAAGTCCTGGATCAGGCCTTGACTTGAAGCCAGCAACAGCCGCGCGTGCGCATAGCGCGCAAACGCGGGCAAACACCGACACCAGTTTCGAACCGGTGTTTCCACAATGGATCGCTCAATGCAGGAGGGTGGAGCCACTGTACGATCCGAGCTCCCAGCCAGCCAGCCCGGCCACAAGCGAGTGCAGCCAAGCACCTTGACAGAGCGCTCCAAGAATTTCTGCCGAGCCAGCCAGCCATGTCGAACAGACCGGGTGTCCCAGGGGGACCCCGGTCTTTTCTTTTTCCAGCCGCGGCCTGAGTGCAGCGGCACAGCCGAGCCGCTATGTGGACAGGTTTGATGTTTGCCCTGGGCGCCGGCCTGATGTGGGGCCTGGTGTTTGTAGCGCCCCTGCTGATGGCGGACTACCCGCCCGCCCTGCTGGTGGCCGGCCGCTACCTGGCCTTCGGCCTGATCGCCCTGCCCCTGGCCCTGGCCGACCGGCGCAGCCTGCAAGGCCTGGCCCGCAGCGACTGGCTGGAAGCCTGCAAGCTCAGCGCCATCGGCAATTTTCTGTACTACCTCTGCCTGGCCGGCGCCATCCAGCGCGCGGGTGCGGCCCTGCCCACGGTCATCATCGGCACGCTGCCGGTGGTGATCGCCATCAGCTCCAATCTGCGCGATCACCGGCGTGATGGCCGCCTGCCCTGGCTGCAGCTGAGCCCGGCCCTGGCCCTGATCGCTGCCGGCATTGCCTGCGTCAACCATGCCGAGTTGCAGCGCCTGGCCGCGCGGCTCGATGCCGGCCCCGAGGCCTTGAAGGCCTACGGCCAGGGCGCGCTGCTGGCCGTGGTGGCCGTGGCCTGCTGGACCTGGTACCCGATCCGCAATGCCGACTGGCTACGCGCCCACCAGGAGCGCAGCCCGCGCGTCTGGGCCACCGCCCAGGGCCTGGTCACCCTGCCCATGGCCTTGCTGTGCTTTGCCGTGCTGATGACGTTGCCGCTCGATGCCTGGGGATGGCTGCCGGCCGGCTTTGAGCTGCCGCTGGGGCCGCGTCCCGCGGCCTATCTGGGCTTGATGGCGGCCATCGGCCTGTTCTCATCGTGGATCGGCACCCTGTGCTGGAACGAGGCCAGCCAGCGCCTGCCGACCAGCCTGGTCGGGCAGTTGATCGTCTTCGAAACCCTGGCCGCGCTGGCTTACGCCTTTGCCCTGGCCGGACGCTGGCCCTCGGGCTGGACGGCGGGCGGCATCGCCCTGTTGATCGCCGGCGTGATTCTCGCGCTGCGCATCAAGCCACAACCCAGTGTGGCCTGAAGGACCCGGGCGCTCGTTCAGAGCTTGGGAATGCGGATGCGGCTCACCATCAGCGAGCCCGACACGGCATAGATCAACACCAGCGGGTGCAGATAGAAGCCGCCCAATTCCAGGCGACCCAGCCAGAGCTGCTCACCGATGGCACCTTGCGCGGCGGCGGCGGCCAGCACCATCACCAGCAGCAGCGAGGTCGGGATGGGCGTGCCTTCAAAGTACTTGACCTTGTCGCCGCCTTCGCTCAGCGCCTCGGCCGTGATGTTGAAGCGCGCCAGGCGCGAGACGCCGCAGGCGACAAAAAACACCAGCACGACGCGGTCGTACAGGCCTTGCATGCCGCAGCCATAGGCGATGGCGGCGGGAGCCACACCGAAGGAGATGATGTCGGCCAGGGAGTCCAGCTCGCGGCCCATGGCCGAGGTCTGCTGGCGCCAGCGCGCCACGCGGCCGTCCAGCACATCAAACACCAGGGCGATGGGAATCAGGGCGCAGGCATAAAAGATGTGCACGACCGCGCCGGTCTGCAAATAGCTCATCACCGCGAACAACGCGCCCATGCCGGCGAAGGCATTGGCCAGGGTGAACCAGTCGGCGAGGTGGAACTCGCGGATCATGGCGAAAGGTTTGGGTCGATTCATAGGGCGGGGAGCATAAAGCATGGGGCGGCGCGGCCTGTGACAGCGGCGACTCGGGCGCACACGCGAGGTTCGCGTGCCTGGACCGCTGAGCGGGCTGCTGAGCCGGCCGCTTTTTCGACAGCTCCTTCGACCACTCCTTTAACCGTTCCTTCGGCCACTCGGCCTCCCGTTCAGCGCGGGTCTTTTTGCAGAACCGAGGCCGACACCGTGGTCGGCCCCTTCCAGGCCTTGCGCGCCAGGTGGACGAAGAGCAGATGCGGCGGCATGCGCAGCCAGTGGCCACGGATGTAGAGCGCCTTGCGGCACAGCGGCGTGGCCCAGTCGCGGGTGCTGGCGTGCTGCGGGCGCAGGGTGCGGCGGTAGATGAAATCCAGCGCATGCTCGGCCAGACCCTGGCTGCGATCGGCCCGCAGGGCACGCAGCGCCGCTTCGGGCACCGGGCAGGCCAGCACCTGCACGAGGTAGCGCAGGGCCAGGCGCAGCGGCCCTTGCAAATCCATGGCAGCGGCACGGGCCACCAAGGCCTCCCAGAACTGCGGATCGGCCGAGAAATGGCGCAGCAGCAGATCCAGGTCGCTGAGATCGCGCAGCAGGTTGTCGGACTCGCCCTCGTGGAAGAGGTGGCAGGCACTGTGCAGCACCATGTCGGTGGGCTGCAGCGTGCGCACGCCGGGCCAGCCCGCCAGCTCCACGCTGTCGCGGATCAGGGCCTGGGCATCGGGCTTGAGCCGGGCGGTGGGCGGCAGGATGGTGTGGTGCACATCGAGCGCCGTGCCGCGGTGCATCTGCTGCATGGCCGGCAGCTCGTGCATCCATTCGCGGTAGTAGCGCTGATCGTAGGCATCCAGCTTCTCGCCGATCCAGCCGGTCAGGATCAGCGCCGACTCGACCTCGCCGATGCGCTCGCGCGGCACCAGGATGTCCATGTCGGCGAACACACGGCCTTGGGCCGCTGGCAGCCCAGCCACGACATAGGCGGCGCCTTTGAGCAGGATCAGCGGCAGGCCGAGGCCGGCCAGGGTGTCGCGCAGAAAACGGGTTTCGTGGCGAACCAGCATGTGCTGACGCTCGGCCATGACCGCCGCCGAGCGCATGTGATTGCACGGCTGTTCGGGCACCTGAGGCAGCAATTCAGCCGCCTCCAGACGCCGGTACAAGCGGCCGAGCAGATTGGCATGGCGAGCCTGGCGCACCAGCACATCCCAGTCCCGCAAGGACAGGCCGGCGATGCGACGCGGCTCCCGCAGGATGTCTTGCAAGAGGCTCATGGCGGGCTCAGACACCGGGGGCCGCCACAGGAGATGCAGCCAGTTGATCGAAGACCTGCATGGCCTCTTCCAGATCGCTGTACTCGAAGCTGAAATGCTGGCAACGGTCTACCAGATCGCCAACGGCACGGAAACCTTCGGCGGCGAGGATGTGATAGTTCATCGCGTTGTCGGCGATCTTCATGAAAGCCTCGCCACGGGGCATGGGGGTGAGTCGGGTGGCCGCCCCGGCGCGGTAGCGCGGCAGCACCATCCAGGCTGGCCAGGCCGGCTCATCCACCGCCTCGACGCTGGCTTGCGGTGCCGCCATCAAAGCGACCGTGCCCTTGGTCGTGTCATGGACCGGCGCGGTGAAGCGGGCCTGCGGTGCGAAGCGCTGGATCACGCCGATCGAGGCATTCTTCAAGTTGACCGGCCGCGCCATACCCAACATGGCCCCCGAGTCGAGGCGGATGATGGCCAGCTCATCGGACAGCAATCGCCAACCGCGCTGCACCAGGGCCGCGCACAAGGTGCTTTTGCCCGAGCCCGGCGGCGCCGGCAGGATGACGGTGCGCCCGTCGCGCGCCACAGCCGCCGCGTGCAGGATCAGCACATGGTTGCTGTAGGCCGTGATGCACCAGTTCAGACCCCACTCGACCATGGCCACCGCCTGCTCGCGCGGCAGTGGGGTGAAGGGCTCGACCCCGTCGACGGTGAACAAGGCCTGCGGTCGGATCCAGCGACGCAAGCCGCGGCTGGACTTCACAGCGACATGAAAGTCGATGAAATCGTCTGCTCCCAACACGCGATGGTGGGCATAACTTTGGGCCAGCTCGGATGCGATCTCAGGCAGGTTGGACTGCAGGCGGCAATGAAATGGGCCGGTAGCGATGCGCAGGCCATCACCCGCCAGCGCGTCGCGCAAGTCGGCCAGGCTCAGCTGATCAACTCGCACAGGGCTCACTCGTCAGCAAACCGGCCGCCAGCAAGGCCTCCAAGGCTTCGCCAACCTCGGCTTGGCATTCAGCCATCGGGACCTCGGGCTCTTCCTCGTGCACGCGCTGCACCAAGCTTGCGTCCACCAAGCCACTGGGGTGGCGCGACAGATGCTCAAGCAGGAAATAGCCCAGGGGCGAGACCAGCTGGGTCTCGGCGCTGTCCAGATCGAAGAAGACGCAGCCGTCGTCGTAAGACTTCCAGATCAGCCGCTTGGGTCGAAGCGAAAACCGGCGGCTCAGACCGCCACTACCGTCATCGAGAGGTACCAAGGATCAGAGGCTGACAGCGCGTCAGATCGACAGGCCGGTGAGGTACTTGAAGTAGACCACCACGTCGGCACGGGTCCAGGTCACGACCGGTGCGGTCACGGCGGTGAAGCGGCCCGAACCTTCGGTGTCCGTCCACATCTTTTGCACCAAGCTCATGTAAGGGAACTGGTAGCCGCCGTTGACGATGGATTGCAGATAGACCGCAGCAGCCAAAGCACGAGCGTCGTTGTTGGCGCCCGTCAGGCAGAACAGGGCAAAGAACGAAGTGGTGTCGGTACCACCGAACACGCTGGCGAAGGTGGTCGTCTTGGAGACACCCGTGTTGTTGAACTTGCCCTGCGCGTCCACCATGGACTTCCAGCTGGTCGGCTTGGTGCCTGGGGCCGCGCAGTTGTAGCTGCCGGTCTGGCTGAAATTGCCCGATGCGGTGAAGCCCGAGGGCAGCTTGCAATTGCAGGCCAGCACCGGGGTTGTGGTCAGCGCCAACAAGGTCGGGGCAGCCACCAGGCCACCGCGCAGCAGACGACGGCGGCTGCCCGAGGCCACGGTGGCCGCAACGGCGCTGGTCTCTTGAGGGGCGGAGCTCGATGGCTGCTGGTTTTCGATCTTGTTCACGTTCTTGCCTCTGTTTCAGTGCGGCGCTTGCGGAATGCTCGCGGGCCGACAGTTGGGCTGCTCACCCTGTCCGTCGTGCGAGAACTGAAGTGTCGCAGACGGCATGATCGGCTGAATGCACGCGCATCCACCCTGCTCTGGCGCTATCGTAGAGGAAGCAGGCCTGTGGAGCGATGTCGGCCGAGCCCTCAATTCGGGGGGTTGGCGGGGGTTTTACTCACAAAATCAAGGCTTCTCGCCGCCTGTGACGGCTTCGCTGACCGGCTTTCTGGCCCAATAGGACTATCCGCCCCCCGAACAGGCGTGGCGACCGGTCAACCGGTCGAATCGCTGGAGAGGCCTTGATCGATGAGAAGTACCCGTCCCGTGTTTTTGAAGTTCCTGCTGCTGGGTCTCGGTCTGATCACGGCCGGCGCGGCCTCGGCGCAGACGCCGACCGCCGCCAACTCCGAGCCCCTGACCGTCCTGCTTGAACCCGTCCCGCCGTTTTCCTACGAGGACGCCAGCGGCCAACCGGCCGGTTACGCGGTGGAGCTGATGCAGGAGTTGCTCAAGCGGGCCGGGCTGGGCTACCGGGCCGAATTCAATTCCTGGACGCGGATCTTTCAACGGGCGCAGTCGCAACCGCGCGTGCTGGTGGTCAGCATGGCCCGGCTGGCGGAGCGCGAGAGCAGCTTTTTCTGGCTGGGGCCGACGGCGGCTCGGCGCGTTTACCTGTATCGCCTGCGCAACCGCAGCGATGTGCAAGTGCCCACGCTGGAGGCGGCGAAGGCCTACCGCATCGCCGTGGTGCGTGAAGACGCGGCCGAGCGCGACCTGTTGGCCCAGGGTTTCGAGCTCGGCAAGCAACTGGACCGCAGCCCGGACCATGCGGCCATGTTGCGCAAACTCTTCATCCAGCGCGACGATCTGGTGGCGCTGAACAGCACCGTGGCGGCCACGGTGACGGGTCAGTTCGGCTACGACTTCAAACAGATCGAGCCCCTGGTCAAGCTGTCCGAAACCCCGCTCTTCATGGCCTTGAGTCGCAGCAGCGGCGAGGCGCTGCACAACCAGCTGCTGAAAGCCTGGGACGGCATGAAGCGCGACGGCACGGTGGCGACCATCGCCGCCCGCCACCCCTTTGTGGTTCTGGACTGAGCCCTCGCTTCGCCGCCCTTAAAGCTGGCCCGCCTTGAAGGTGTCGCAGGCGCGCAGCTCGCCTGCCTCGAGGCCGCGCTTGAACCAGCGCACGCGCTGCTCGCTGCTGCCATGGGTGAAGCTCTCCGGCACCACCGTGCCCTGTGAGCGCCGCTGCAAGGTGTCGTCGCCGATCTGTGCGGCAGCGTTCAAGGCCTCCTCGATATCGCCCTGCTCCAGCCAGCCCTTGCTGCGCTGGGAATGGTGGGCCCAGACGCCCGAGAAGCAATCGGCCTGCAGCTCCAGGCGCACGCTCAGGGCCCGGTAGTCGCGCTCGCTGACGCGCCGGCGCGCCTGCTCCATCTTGTCGCTGGTGTCCAGCAGCTTCTGCAGATGGTGGCCCACTTCATGGGCGATGACATAGGCCTGAGCGAAATCACCGGGCGCGCCCAGGCGCTCGCGCAAGGTGTCGTAGAAGCTCAGGTCGATGTAGACCTTGCGGTCGGCCGGGCAGTAAAACGGCCCCATGGCCGCCTCGCCCGTGCCACAGCTGGTGTCAGAGCGCCCGCTGAACAGCACCAGCTTGGGCCGCTCGTAACTTTGCTGGCTGCGTGCGAAATAGGCGTCCCAGACGTCCTCGGTGTCGGCCAGCACGGTGCGCACAAAGCGCGCGCCGGCGTCCTGGGCCGGTGGCCCGGCAGGTGCGTGGCGGGCGGCCGGGGCAGATTCCGAGCCGCCGGTCTGCGCCAGGCCCAGCAAGGTCATGGGATTGATGCCCAGGGCCCAGGACAGCAGCAGGGCCAGCACCACGCCGCCGAGGCTGAGCCCCCTGCCGCCGGCCAGCCCGCCCAGGCCCGCGCCGCCTCGGGCAGGCGGTCCCTCGCCGCGCCGATCCTCCACGTTGTCGCTCTCGCGCTGACCTTCCCATTTCATGCCATGCCTCCTTCGGCTTGCTGCGCCGGTGATGCATCCTAGCCTGCCGATCTTGCAGCCCGTCGCAGGCGGCTTGGCGGCCGGAGCAGGCCTGCCGACACTGCGTCCATCCACCCATCCGCGCCTCAGGAGTGCCCCATGCCGCTGCCCTCACCCGCCCGAATCCTGCTTTCCACCCTGCTGGGCCTGGGCCTGCTGGCCGGCCAGGCCCAGGCAGACGAGGTGGACTGGAATCTGCGCATCAAGAAAGAGCTCAATGGCTGGAGCGCCAGCTTCACCAGCAGCCAGGACTATGGCAGCGGCAGCCCGCGCATCAAGGGCTCGGGCCACCGCGTCGAGAAAGTGCGCAGCGTCGCCGCTTTCAGCAAGCTGCGCCTGGAAGGCTCGCTCGATGTGCGCCTGAGCCAGGCCGCCAACGACAGTGTCAAGGTCTCGGCCGAGGACAATATCGAGCCCTTGATCGAAACCCGGGTCGACGGTGACACCTTGGTGATCCGCGTGCAGAAGGATGCCAGCTTCCGCACCCGCATGGCCCCCACCGTGCTGGTCGACAGCAAATCCTTGCAACAGATCACGGTCGACGGCTCCGGCGATCTGCAGTTGGACCGCTTCAAGGGCGAGCGTCTGAGTTTGAGCCTGCAGGGCTCGGGCGATGTGCGGGTCGGCCTGCTGGAAGTCAAGGAGCTCAATGCCAGCCTCAACGGCTCGGGCGATGTGCAGGTGGCGGGCCGCGCCGACAACCAGGTCTGGAGCCTGAACGGCTCCGGCGATGTCGACGCCCGTGCGCTCAGCGGACGTAGCGTCAAGGCGGAACTGAGCGGCTCGGGCGACCTGGCCCTGGGCGTGTCCGAAAGCCTGGACGCCAATCTGCGCGGCTCCGGCGACCTCAGCTACGCCGGCCGCCCGCAGTTGCGCCAATCCATCAGCGGCTCGGGGGAAATCAGCCGGCGCTGAATGCTCACCGTCCCAGGGGCCCCAGGATGCCGCAGAATGCAGGCATTCGCCGGAGTTGCCCCCTGATGACCACTGCCCCCGCGCGCTTGCCCTCGGGATTGGCCGAGACCCTGCTGGAGCTGCAAGAGCAGAGCCCGCTGCTGGTGGCGCTGTTCGACGCACGCGATGTGCTCTGCCATGCCAACCCGGCCTTCCGCGAGGCCTATTGCGTCGAACCTGATGGTTTGCTGACCTGGGCCGACATGATGCGCGACAACCATGCCCGCGGCCATGGCGCGCTGATCGAAACCCAGGACATCGAGGCCTGGATCAGCGCGGTCAGCAACCGCCGCGGCAAGCTGCCCTACCGGGCTTTCGAGGTGGATCTGTGCGATGGCCGCTGGCTCTGGGTCACCGAGACGGTGCAGGCCCAGGGCTGGATGCTGCTGGTGGCCAGCGACATCACCAGCCTGCGCCAGGACAATCGCTCCCTGCGCCTGGCCCATGTGCGCGCCCTGGCCGCGGCGCAGACCGATGCGCTGACCGGCCTCAGCAACCGCCGCCACGGCATGCAGATGCTGCAGGATGTGCTGACCCGCAGCGAGCCCTGGCCGCTGTGCGTCGCGGTGCTGGACCTGGACCATTTCAAAGCCATCAACGACGGCCTCGGCCATGCCGCCGGTGACCGCGTGCTCTGCGACTTTGCCCGCCAGCTGCAAGCCTGCATCCGCCGCGAAGACGGCTGCGCCCGCATCGGCGGTGAGGAATTTCTGCTGATCCTGCCGGCCACCGGCGGCCCCCAGGCCCTGGCCATCATGGAGCGCCTGCTGGATCGGGTTCGCAAAGCCCGCCCGCTGGGCGACGAGGCCGACCCGGATGCCGGCGGCTACACCTGCTCCATCGGCCTGACCCAGGCCGTATGGGGCGAAAGCGCCAGTACCTTGCTGGCCCGGGCCGATGCGGCGCTCTACCAGGCCAAGGCCGCGGGACGCGACCAGATCTTTCTGGCGGACTGACACAGCGCAGCCACCGGGCAGAAGCCGCCGAACCCAGGCGGTGCGGCGCTCCGCTTCACCAGGATTCAGTCCGATTCGCCCAGGAAACCACCACTCTGGTGCGCCCACAGCCGGGCGTACAAGCCGCCCTGGGCCAAAAGGCTGGCGTGGTCACCCTGCTCGACGATCTCGCCCTGGTCCATCACGATCAGGCGGTCCATGGCGGCGATGGTGGACAGGCGGTGCGCGATCGCCACCACGGTCTTGCCCTCCATCAGCCGGTACAAACTGGTCTGGATGGCGGCTTCGACTTCCGAATCGAGGGCGCTGGTCGCCTCGTCCAGCAGCAGGATGGGTGCGTCCTTGAGCATCACCCGGGCGATGGCGATGCGCTGCCGCTGGCCGCCACTGAGCTTGACGCCGCGCTCGCCGACATGGGCCTCGAAGCCGCTGCGGCCCTTGGGGTCGCTGAGGCTCTCGATGAAGGCCATGGCCTCGGCCCGCTCGGCGGCGCGGCGCATCTGCGCCTCGTCGGCATCGGGCCGGCCGTAGAGCAGGTTGTCGCGCACCGAGCGGTGCAGCAGCGAGGTGTCCTGCGTGACCATGCCGATCTGGGCGCGCAGGCTGTCCTGGGTCACGGCGGCGATGTCCTGGCCGTCGATCAGGATGCGGCCCTGCTCCAGATCATGGAAGCGCAAGAGCAGATTGACCAAGGTGGACTTGCCGGCGCCCGAGCGGCCAACCAGGCCGATCTTCTCGCCGGCGCGGATCTGCAGATCCAGTGCTTTCAGCACCGGCTTCGTGCCGCCGTAGGCAAAGCTGACCTGCTCGAAGCGGATCTCGCCGCGGCTGACCTGCAAGGCCTGTGCGCCCTCGACATCGCGTACGGCCACATCGCGGGCCAGGGTGCTGATGCCGTCCTGCACCGTGCCGATGTGCTCGAACAGGCTGGACATCTCCCACATGATCCAGTGGGCGATGCCGTTCAGACGCAAGGCCATGGCCGTGGCCGCCGCCACCGCGCCGACACCGACCTGACCCTGTGCCCACAGGTAGAGCGTCATGCCGGCGGTGCTGGCGATCAGGCCCATGGAGAGCACATGGTTGACCACCTCGAAGCCGCTGACCAGGCGCATCTGGCGGTAAGCCGTACCCAGGAACTCCTGCATGGCGCTGCGCGCGAACTGCGCCTCGCGCTGGCTGTGGGAGAACAGCTTGACGGTGCTGATGTTGGTGTAGGCGTCGGTGATGCGGCCGGTCATCAGGCTGCGCGCATCGGCCTGCGCACTGGCCGCCCGGCCCAGGCGCGGCACGAAGAAATACAGCGCCAGGCCGTAGCAGAGCAGCCAGCCCAGAAAGGGCAGGACGAGCACCAGATCGAAGCTGCCCACCACACCCAGCATGGTGATGAAGTAGATGGTGATGAAGACCAGGATGTCGGTGACGATGAGCGCGCAGTCGCGCACCGCCAGGGCCGTCTGCATCAGCTTGGCCGAGACCCGGCCGGCAAACTCGTCGGCGAAAAAGCTCATGCTCTGCCCGAGCAGATGGCGGTGGAAGTTCCAGCGCAGGCGCATCGGGAAGTTGGCCGACAGGCCCTGGTACTTGCTCAGGGCTTGCAGGGCGATCAGCAACGGGCTCAGCAAGAGGATGCCGGCCAGCAGGGCCAGCCGGCCCTTCTCCTGCGCCCAGAGGCGCTCGGGCGCCACCTGGCTGAGCACGTCTACCACCGAGCCCAGCATGGCGAAGAGCAGAGCCTCGAAAGCGCCGATGCCGGCCGTCAGCACGGTCATGGCCAGGATCAGGCCACGCATGCCTTGCGTGGCCGACCAGACAAAGGGAAAGAAACCCTGCGGCGGCCGGGGCGGCGGCGCGTCCGGGAAGGGGTCGACCCGACGCTCGAACCAGGCGAAGCTCATCAGCGAGCGGCCGCCTGCGGCAGCGGCAAGGGCAAGGGCTTGCCCTGAGACTGCGCCGGCGCGGGGACGCGCAGGATCTGCGCCAAGGTCGGCGCGATGTCCACCACCTCCACCGGCGTCTTCACCTCACCGCGGCCGACCCAGGCCGGGCCCCAACTCAGGATGGGCACATGCTGGTCGTAGCGGTGCGGCGTGCCGTGCGAGCTGCCGCCCACGCGCGAGCTGAACAGCCAGTTGGGCTTGATGACGAACTGCACTGGCGCCGACACCTCGGGGTGCCAGGCCTTGCGCATGGCATCGAGGAAGGGCGTGGCGTTGTCGTCGCTGCGCAGCTGCTCGGGCGTGAAGGCGGCGACGACGCCGTCCATGCCGCGCAGCAAGCGCGCGGCTTCCTCGTGCACCGCACGCGGGGCCAGGCCGCGCTCGGCGATCAGCTTGTGGTCGAAGAGCACGCCGGCCGCCGAGAAGCTCACCGCCCAGCGACCCGGGCCGAACTTTTGCACCAAGCCGGTGTTGAGCTGGGCCAGCACCACGCCGGGGTTGAGCAGCTCCGCATCGCGGCCCTGGGTCTTGGCCCAGGCGGGCGAGTCGGCGAAGCCATGGTCGGCGGTCAGCAGGAGCAGGTAGTTGTCGCGGCCGACCTTGGCATCCAGATCGCGGAAGAAGCCCTGCAGATAACGATCCAGATGCAGGAAATGGTCGTGCGAGAGGCGCGACTCGGGGCCGAAGGCATGGTTGACGTAGTCGTGGCTGGACAGGCTGACCGAGAGGATGTCGGTCTGCGCATCGGCGCCCAGCTGCTCGCCGTCGATGGCGGCGCGGGCAAAAGCCAGGGTCAGCTCATCGCCGAAGGGGCTGGGCAGGATGTTGCCGTAGAAGCGCGGGCCGGGGCCGTCCATCTGGGCGCCCAGCACGGCGGGCAGCTTGTTGCCATTGCCGCTGTTGGACTGCCAGGGCTGGCCATCGGGCACCGAGCCGGCGTACGCGGCTTCCGGCAGCAGCGGCGCCCAGGTCTTGCCGAAGAAGGCATCGGCCGGCTTGGCGGCGTTGAAATCGCGCACCCACTGTGGGTGGCTGGGCATGTAATAAGTGCTGGAGGCGAACTGGCCGTCCTCGCTCATGTACATATAGGCCGTGCCCTTGTGGCCGGCCGGCAAGATGGCGCCGCGGTCCTTGCCCGAGATGCCGATCACCTTGGAGGCTGGCTGCAGGCCGCGCAGCACATCACCCACCGTCTCGGCGCGCAGATTGCGCGGGCTGGTGCCAGCCAGAGGGTCGGTCTTGTGATCGATGTAGCGGTAGGCGGTGTCGCCGGTGTTGTAGACCGGCGCAAAGGTCTGCGCGTCGTTCCACTCATTGCTGATGATGCCGCTGCGCTGCGGGTAGGCGCCGGTCAGCATGGTGGCGTGGCCGGCCGCGGTGACGGTGTGGCCGTGCGCATAGCGGGCGTCCGAGAACCAGGCGCCCTGGTCCAGGAAGCGGCGGAAGCCATCGGGCTGCAGCTGCTCGCGGTAGGCGGTGACCTGGCGCATGGGCAGGCCATCGACCACCAGGAAGACGATCAGCTTGGGTGGCGCCTTGGCGACTGAGGCGGCCGAGGTGGCTGTCGCCGCGGGCGGCGTGCTGGCAGTGGTGGAACAGGCCGACAGCGCGGCGGCCAGCGCCAGCAGGCTCAGGCGGGGCGCCCAGGCGGCCAGGGGGGAGGAAAGCGTAGCGAGAGGATTCATGGGCGAGCAGTCCACGCACACGTGGGCCATAGGTACTCCAGGGCCCGCCAGCTTAGTCGATCTGACCCGGGCCTCGCGGCGCGACCCAGGGAATGACGATCTCGAACTGCGCGCCCTCGCCCGGGCTGCTGCTGGCCGTGATGCTGCCGCCCAGGGTGGCGGTGACGATGTTGTAGCTGATGTGCAGGCCCAGGCCGCTGCCGCCCTGGCCCAGGCGGGTGGTGAAGAAGGGGTCGAAGATGCGGCCCAGGTTGTCGGCCGAGATGCCGCGGCCGTTGTCGCTGAAGCGAATGCGCAGGCGCTCGCCATCGAGCCGCTCGGCCGAGAGCTGCATCAGCCCGCCCTTGCGCCCTTCCAGGCCGTGGACCATGGCATTGATGATGAGGTTGGTCAGCACCTGGCCCAGCGGACCGGGGAAGCTGTCCAGCCGCAGGCCCTCGGGCACCTCCAGGCGCAGCTCATGTTCCTCGCGGCGCAGGCGGTTGCCCAGGGTCAGGGCCACCTCGCGGCACAGGGTGGCGAGGTCGAAGACGCGGCGCTGGTCCGAGGTCTGGTCCACCGCGATCTGCTTGAAGCTGGTGACCAGGCTGGCCGCCTGGCCCAGGCTTTTCACCAGCAGCTGGCTGGACTCTTCGGCCGCCTGGCAAAAGCGCTCCAGCTCCGAGCGGCGCAGTGCACCGCCCTGCACCTGCTGCAAGAAGCGCCGGCTGTTGTCGCTCAAGGTGCTGGCCATCAGGAGGCTGTTGCCGATGGGCGTGTTCAGCTCATGGGCCACGCCGGCCACCAGCGAGCCCAGGGCCGCCAGCTTCTCCTGCTCGACCAGCTGGTTCTGCGTGATCTTGAGGCGGCGGTAGGCCTCGGCATTGTCCAGCGCCACGGCGGCATAGGCGCCCAGGGTGCGCAGGATGTCCTGATCGGCCGGCCCGAAGGCATCGGCCCGCGGGCTGAGCACGCTGATCACGCCCATCACCTCACCCTGGCGCATCATCGGGATGTAGAGCCCCGAGAGCGCCGGCTGCGGCGCCTCGCCGTTCTGCAGCAGCACACGCTCGACCGTGCGCCCGTCCGAGCGCAGCACGCGCGCGTCGTGGGCCAGCTGACCGAAGTTCAGCTCGCGCGCCTGCAAGACGCAATCGGCCGCCGGCTGCCCCGGTTCGTCCAGGCGGCGCTGGTAGCTCTGGAAGGGCTGGCCCTGCTGCATGACGAAGTCAAAAGTGACCACGCGCGCCTGCCAGTCCACCAGGCCGAGGCCGAAGACGCTGCAATCGACCAGCTCGTTGACATGGCGGTACAGGGTCTGCTGGATGGCGCCGACATCGAGCGAGGCGGTGATCTGGCGGCCGATCTCGCTGAGCAGGGCAATGTCGCGGCGCGCCTTCTCGGCCACCTCGCGCTGCGCCTCGGCGCTCTGCTTCTCGCGCGCCAGCTGCTGCTGTTGCTCGAGCAGCTCATGCGTGCGGCGGTCCACCAGCTCGCTCAGGCGCAGCCGCGTCTGGTGCAGCACGCGCACGCGCAAGCGGTAGGCGGCCGCCAACGCCAGCAGCAGCAAGGCCGCCACACCGCCACGCCACCACCAGCTGCGCCAGAACGGTGGCAGCACCTCCAGCTCCAGCACCGTGTGGTCCTCGCTCCACACGCCGTCCGGATTGGCGGCACGCGCCAGCAGGCGGTAGCGGCCGGGGTCCAGATTGGTGTAGGCCGCCAGGCCCAGATCGCCAATGCCGTAGATCCAGTCGCGGTCGAAGCCTTCCAACCGCCAGGCATAGCGGTTCTGCTGGCGGTTGTGGAACTGCAGCGCCGCCAGCTCGAAGCTGACCATGGTCTCGCGGTGCGTCAGCCGCACCCGGCTGGCCTGGTGCAGCGGCCCCGGGATGCCCAGGTCGGCCAGGCGCGGCGGTGCGTCCTCGCCCTCGCGCGGCAGGCTCTGGGCTTGTGCGTCCGGGCGCAGCGAGCGGTTCAGCACCAGCAGATCGCTGAGCACCACGGCCGGCGGCGTCGGGTTGTCGCGCAAGGCCTCGGGCTGGAAACGCAAAAGACCCGGGCCACCGAAATACAAGCTGCCATCAGGCCCACGCCACGCCGCGGCAAACGAGAAGCCGCCGCCGAAACGGCTGCGCCCGGGGTAGAAGCGCGCCTGGCGACGGTCGGGCTGGAAGCGCGTCAGGCCATGCTCGCTGCTGAGCCAGATCTCGCCGTTGAAGGCGTCCTGGATGGCACTGAACTCACCCGCCGGCATGCCCGGCACCTGGCGCCAGGACTTGAGCTCCCAGCCCTGGGCCGTGGCCAGCAGTTGATAGAGGCCTTGCTCGGTGGCCAGCCAGATGCGGCCCTGCGCATCCTGGCGCATGCCGAAGATGGGCAGGCGGCCCGGCGCCGGCATGTCGGCATTGGCGCGCACCGGCTGGCTGAAGCTGTCGCTCTGCGGGTCCCAGAGCTGCAGGCCGCCCTTGCTGCCGATCCAGATGCGGCCCTCGCCGTCTTCCAGCAAGCTGTCCACCACATCGTGGCTGAGGCTGCCGGCCTGGCCGCCCGCGCTGCGGAACAGGCGGTGCTTCAGATCCGGGCTGAAGCGATGCAGGCCGGCCGCGCTGCCGGCCCAGACCTGGCCGCTGCGGTCGCGCAGCAAGGCGCTGATCGAGGCGCCGGCTGGCGTGGTGTTTTCCAGCGTCAAGGCCTGGCTGCGGCCGCGCTTCGGCTCGTAAATCACCAGGCCGCCGTCACCGCCGGCCCAAATCTGGTCCGGCCGGTCCGGCGCTCCGGGCAGCAAGGCCTTGACGTGGCTGAGCGGCAGGGCCTGAGGCGGGATGCGCTCGACATCGCCGCTGGGCAGGTGCAGACGGTTCAGGCCGCCGCCGTAGGTGCCCAGCCAGACATGCTCGGGCCCGTCCTGCAGCATGGACATCACGGCGTTGTTGGACAGGCTGCGCTCGTCACCGGGCACTTGCAAATAACTCGTGAAACCGCGTGCGGCCAGATCAGTCAGGCTGATGCCATAGCCCCAGGTGCCCACCCAGAGCGTGCCGCTGCGGTCCTGCATCAGCGAGGCGATGGAGTTGCCGGCCAGGCTGCTGGGCACCCCGGGCAGGTTGGAAAAAGACTGCAGCTGGTTCGCGCCGGGCTGCCAGCGATGCAGCCCGGGCGCGCGCCCCGAGCCCAGCCACATGGCACCGTCCTGATCGCGCAGCAGCGCATGCACCACCCCGCGCGGCAGTTGCAGGCGCGCGGCCAGCGGGTCGGGTTGCGGAGGCGACACCCCATCCGGTGGGATGCGCCAGATCTGCACGCCGGCGGCCAGGCCCACCCAGAGCCGCCCCTCGGCATCGAAAGCCAGGCTGCGCGCCGGCGACTCCACCGGGCTGAACTGGCCGGGGGGGCTGCCCTGCAAGGTGTCGAGCTGCTGGCGCAGCCGGCCCTCGCGGTCGATATGGCCCACCCGCGAGCCCTGCATCAGCCACAAGCCGCCCTGGCCATCGGGCAGCAGGCTGCGCAGCTGGGCGTCGCGGGCCCGTTCGGCCCAAGCCGCGTTTTCCCAGCGGCTGAAACGGGCACTGGCGATGTCGAAAAGATAGAGCCCACGCGGCATCACCAGCCACAGCCGGCCCGGCCCGGCCGGCGCCAGGCCGACCACGGCACAGTCCTGCAGGGCCAGGCCCTCGGGCATGTCGATGCGGCGCAGCGAGTCGTCGCGCAGGTCGATGCGGTCCAGGCCGGTGCGCGTGCCCACCCACATGACCTGGTTCTCGGCGTCTTCGAACAGGCTGTAGATCATGCCGTGACGCAGCATGTCACTCTGTTCGGGGTCGGCGCCCCAGATCTTGAAGTGCCGCCCGTCGTAGCGCGCCAGGCCATTGCCCGAGCCGATCCAGACCAGACCGCGCCGGTCCTGCAGCAAGGTGGTGGTGGCCGAGCCGGGCAGGCCGTCCTCGGTGCCCAGCTGGCTGAAGCGCAGGCCGTGCAGGGAAGCTGCCAGGGCAAGACCTGGCACCCACAGGGCCAAGCCCAGCAGCAGCCAGCCGGTCAGCCAACCCCAGGGCCAAGCGACGCGGCGGCTGAGGCTAGAGTGGGAGCAAGCGCGGGGGATCGGCATCGGCGACGCGTTCCATTCGGGGCACAGCCCCATCGGCCGCCAGCCTAACCTGCGGCTCGCCAAAACGCATGCAAAAAAGTGTCGCGCCCGGTGCACAGACAGCAACGCAGGCGTGGGCGCGATGCCGGGCACTCAGGTGGACGGGGCTGCGTCCTCGCGGCGGCGGCGCTGCTCAGCCGGCACCGGCAGGGCGTCGGGCGCCGCTTGCTCCATGGCCAGCTCGGCGCTTTGGCACAGCTCCAGGCCGCTGCAGCGATGGGGTCCACACAGGGCGGCGCCCATGCGCAGGCTGGCAAACAAGAGCTGCGACTGCAGCTCATACGGCCCGCCCAACGCCCGCTGCAAGCGCGCCTGCACCGCCGGCAGTGGCGCGCGCGCCATGTTCTGCAGCACCACGGCGTAGCGCGAGCGCCCCACCCGCGCCACCACATCGTGGCTGCGCACCCGGCAGCGCAGGCGGGCGCCCAGGGTGTCAATCAGCTCCTCCTGCTGGGCCGGCAGCGGCGCCAGGCCACCGGCCTCGGGCCGCACCTCCACCTGCAGCAGCAGCACCGCCGGCCGCGTGCCGTAGCGCCGCGCTGCACCCAGCTCGCGGTTGAGCAAGCCGGCCAGGCTGAGCATGTCCGGCACGATCTCGATCGGCTGCGGCTCCAGGCTGCGCCGCCGGCTCAAGGGCGAGGCGGCCGACAGGGCCGATTGATGCTTGGGTTGGATGGTGGAAGACAAAAGGGTTCGGCTCCCCGGGGCCGGCATGGATGTGTGGTTCACAGCGTCGATGTCTTGTACGTGGGCCACAAGCCAGCCGCGCCGCACCCCTGACAGAAGGGCCGCGGTGCGCACAGGCTGCAGCGGGTGAAGACACGACAGCGGCTGACAACCCCTTTTCGGGCCTCCCTGCTGCCCGCCCTTGCCGCGTCCTCTTTGAATAAAACGCAGGCAGGGGCACAAACCCGACACGCCTCTCGAAAAATATTTCATGGCCGGCTGCTAGAGTGCTTTGCCCAGCCCGAACCATGAGCGACAACATCACCCAACTGCTGCGTGCCGCCCAGGATGGCGACCGCCAGGCCACCGATCAGGTGATGGCCTTGCTCTACGCCGACCTGCAGCGCCTGGCCCGACGCCGCCTGCAACAGGCCGGCCACCTGACCCTGCTCGACCCCACCGGCCTGGTGCACGAGAGCTATCTGCGCCTGCAGGCCAGCGGCCAGCTCGACTTCCCCGACCGCAAGCATTTCCTCGCCTACGCCGCCAAGGTGATGCACAGCATCGTCATCGACCTGGTGCGGCGCCGCCAGGCCGAGCGCCATGGCGGCGGCCTGGAGCAGCTGACCCTGAACACGGCCGTGGCCAATCTGCCGCCCCAGGGCGACGAGCAAATCCTGCGCGTGCACGAGGCGCTGGAAGAGCTGGCCGCGCTGGAGCCGCGCCTGGCCCAGGTGGTGGAGATGCGCTACTTCGGCGGCCTGCTGGAGAGCGAGATCGCCGAAAGCCTGGGCGTGACCGAGCGCACCGTGCAGCGCGATTGGCAGAAAGCCCGGCTGTTCCTGTCCCTGTCCCTGAGCTGAACGGATGGCCGAAATCGACAAAGCCCGCTGGGCCCGCCTGAGCCCACTGCTCGATGAACTGCTGGACCTAGCGCCCGAGCAGCGCCCCGCCCGCCTTCAAGCCCTGCGCCAACAAGCCGAGCTGAGCCCCGATCTGATCGAGGACCTGGCCGAGCTGCTGCGCCGGCAAGAGGCGCTGGAGGCCGAGGACTTTCTCGCCAGCCCCGCTCTCAGCGTGGCCGAGGCCGCCAGAACCCACAACCAGGCCGGCGAGACCGTGGGGGCCTACCCCGTGGAGCGCGAAATCGGCCGGGGCGGCATGGGCACGGTCTGGCGGGCCCGCCGCACCGACGGC